>Ga0247727_10005383_pt1 | contig 26054 bp, 20 predicted proteins | sample WisWelCaveWW1625_FD_202498 | JGI IMG/M metagenome (GOLD analysis project Ga0247727, IMG submission 202498) | Biofilm microbial communities from Wishing Well Cave, Virginia, United States - WW16-25 | ecosystem: Environmental > Aquatic > Deep subsurface > Groundwater > Cave microbial mat | place...
CCACCTCTTGTAGTCGATCCATTTGCTGGAGGAGGGTCGATTCCACTTGAAGCACTGCGTGTGGGCTGTGATGCCTTTGCCAGCGACCTTAACCCGGTTGCCTGCTTAATTCTCAAAGTCCTACTCGAAGACATCCCCCGACACGGCAAAAAACTCGCTGATGAATTCAGGCTCGTTGGTGCCGAGATAAAAGCCGAAGCCGAAAAAGAGCTTGCCGAGTTCTATCCTCCCGATCCCGATGGCTCAAAGCCGATTGCTTACTTGTGGGCACGCACAGCGACGTGCGAGACACCCGGATGCGGCGCCGAGATTCCGCTTGTACGTTCATTCTGGCTCTCAAAGAAAGCTGCACGAAAGCGCGCGTTACAATACCAGGTTGTGCGAGAAAAAGGGAAAGTGCCAAGAGTAGAGTTTGAGATTTTTGAGCCGAAGAAGGATTCCGATGTTCCAAAAGGAACTGTCGACAGAGGGAATTCAAAGTGTATTTGTTGTGACACTGTTCTTCCCGTTGAGCGCGTGCGGCAACAACTTGTGCCGAGACGCGGTGGTGCAGATGATGCGCGGTTACTCGCCATAGTAACACTCAATGAACAAACAACCGGCAAACAATACAGACTTCCCACAGAGCGAGACTACAAGGCAGTCAAGAAGGCCCAAGAAAAAGCAAGAGAGCTTGGAAAACAGAGGCTGGAAAATGGATTGAGTTTGATCCCGGAAGAGCCGCTGCCCCAAGAACGCATCAGAGGAAGCTCTGGATTTCGCGTGCTGCTTTATGGGATGAGGACGTTTGGCGATCTGTTTACACATCGGCAAAAAGTGTCGCTTGCATGCCTTGTTGGAATAGTCAGAAAACTGGGAGCCAATCTGAACGGTTCCAACGACATTGGATCTGTCTTACCGCTCATTGTAAGTCGATGTGCCGACTACTGGAGTTCGGGCGTAATTTGGGCACAAGAGGGAGAATTCGTCGCCCACACTTTTGGTCGTCAAGCTCTTCCCATCGTTTGGGATTTTGCTGAAGCTGTTCCCACAACAGAATCTTCCGGTAACATAGAAGGTGCGATAGATTGGATAGCTAGGGTCATTGAACAATCTGGTTACAGTTCAAATTCCGGACAAGTGCAGATTGCTGACGCCCGAACTTTACCATTATCAGATCAAAGTTGTGATGTATGGTTTACTGATCCACCCTATTATGATGCGATTGCATATGCGGATCTCTCTGACTATTTCTTTGTCTGGTTGAAGCGCGCATGGTCAGAGCGGAATCTTATGAAGGACCCATTTAACTCGAGCAATCTGCTGACGCCTAAGGAACGTGAAATTATTGTCGATCATGCGCGAACAGTGAATGGGAGAAATAAAGACTGGTATTATTTTGAGTCAGCTGTGGGTCTCACCTTCAAAGAAGGATGTAGGATCTTGAACAAGAATGGAATTGGCTGCGTGGTGTTCGCTCATAAATCTACCGAGGGTTGGGAAGCCTTACTCTCTGGATTAATGCAGGGGACCTGGACAATAACGGCTTCTTGGCCAATAACTACAGAGCGTTCCGGGCGCCTAATCGCCCAAGATACTGCTTCTCTTACCACGAGCATTCATCTCATTTGTCGTCCTCGCCCACAAAACGCCGGTACCGGAGACTGGACAAATATCTACAACGAGATGAAAGACAAAGTCGCCCACTGGATGGAGCGACTTGCTGAGGAAGGTGTTCGCGGCGCCGATCTTGTCTTTGCCTGCATCGGTCCGGCGCTGGAAGTCTATAGCCGCTACGAAAAAGTCGTCGACGCGAACGACAGAGAGATCCCCCTTGGCGGAGATCCGTTAGCCGCTGAGCCATATCAGCGCGGTTATCTGTCATACATCTGGGAAGTCGTCGGTCGAACGGCGCTTGAGCAGGTCCTCGGCACAGCGGAAGCCCGCGCTCGTAACGGCGCTGCCGGCGTGCTTGAAGAAGATGCCCGACTTACTGCCCTTTTCCTCTGGACGTTGATGAGCTCGACAGCAGAAAATGGCAATGGTGCCAAGGTCGAGGATGACGAAGATGAAGAAGAAGCGGAAGAAGAAAAGGGAGGCAAAAAGAAAGCCGGTTATTCGCTTGTTTACGATGTAGCCCGTCGTTTTGCCCAACCGCTCGGCATCGAACTTGACAAGTGGAAAGGACGCATCATCGAGATCGAAAAGGGCGTTGTCCGGCTCATTCCCATTAAAGAGCGCGCAAAGCAATTGTTTGGCGAAGAGAGTCTTTCCAAGATTGCTGCAAAGCTTGAGAAAGACAAAGCCGACATTGGGCAGCTTATTCTCTTCGCGGATGAAGATGCACCGATCGCTCTGAGAGTGAAATCTACCAAAGTGAAGCGCGGGAGAAAAACCGTCGTTGCGAGCGATGATAAACCTCGTGAAGCGACCACCCTTGATCGTGTCCACGCCGCAATACTCCTCCAAGCGAGCGGTCAATCCGCTGCACTCAAAGCTTTGATCGAATCCGAGCAAAAGCGAGGGCCGGATTTCGTACGCTTGGCTAACGCGCTCTCAGCGTTGTATCCGAAGAACTCAGAAGAGAAGCGATTGCTTGACGCGATGTTGCTTGCGGTGCCGAGGAGGTGATATGCCAAAGAAAAAGAAGAGCACGAGACATCTGTTGATCAAATCGTATGGAGAATTTTGGAGAAAGGATGCCGTTAATTGGTCCCGCCGAAATGGACTCGTGGGCTGGAGCAAGAACCGCGGGCGCCAAGCAAATTTCTGGAAGATGAAGGGGATATATGCGCTCTTCGATAGACACACACTCGTTTATGTAGGACAAACAATTCAACAGGATCTAGGCAAAAGGCTTAAGCAGCATCTTAAAGATGAATTCAAGGATCGGTGGGATTCATTTTCTTGGTATGGCATTCGAGACGTTGTCAAAAAAGGTAAGGACGGAGATTACTTCAGACTTGGCAAGCTCAACAAGAAAGAGCATCCATCGGCAAAACAAATCTTAGAGGCGATGGAATCGATTGCCATCAGAATAGCTGATCCGCCTCTTAACAGGAAACGGCCGAAGTTTGGAACCAAAAAGAATCGGGCAGAACATTTCCATCAAAGGGAATCAAAGAGCGATCCAGACGCAGGCCGACTGGACATGATATCAAACATAGAGAAGATGGTAGTGCACCAGGAGAAAAAGATCGGTAGAATCTGGAAGAGAGCAAAGCGAATCAAATGACCAGCCTGGTTTGGCAAATAGCAGCAGGTACGTCAGATAGGGCGTACTTCGATAAATTCATGGACTACGGTGTGGCCCTTCTTGGGCCCGGTGACCTCGGAAAATGGGAGGACTCACAATCAGAACGATTCGATCGTTTTATCAATGCCTTCGGCAAAAGGGCTGAGGAGGGCGAGCCGATAGTGCTTCGAAATGGGAAGAATAAGATCATCGCTGTCGGAATTATTGCCGGTCCTTATGAGTACTTCGATCAATTTGATGATGTGTATGGATGGGATCTCCAACACGGGCGAAGGGTGAGATGGAGAAAACTTGAGAAAGAACATGCGTTTTCGACAAGTGTATTTGGTGCTAATCCTCCAAAGTTCTCGCGAACATGGAATGAGGATGTCATCGATATTGTCAGGAAAGTAGTTCATTCCGAACCCTCTCAATGGAAATCTGAACCGCTGCCGCCGTTACCACCTCCAGAGCCGGAACTTCAGCTAGCTCCTACGTATCTTCTGCCATTGCTTGCGGAGATAAGGGATGTTTATCCGCAGTTCTGGGATAATCGTTTCAATTCTATTCCGTCAGAGGACGAAATGGTTGCACACTTTGTTGTTCCATTTTTGAAATGTTTCGGTTGGAAAACTGAAAACATAGCTGTCAAATGGCGATTTGCTGATATAGTCCTTTTTCGGACGCTTCCCCGCGTTCCGAAAAACATCGCTTTGATAATTGAGGCAAAAAGGATGGATACGGCAGCAGAGAGTGCGCTCAGTCAAGCGAAACACTATGCCGACAAGTTTAAGGTTCAAGGCGAACTCTTGGTAACTGACGGCATTCGCTATCGGCTCTTTGATTATGATGGTCGCAGAATCGCATATGCAAATCTATCACGCCTAAAGCAATCTTCAGCAACCTTATTCGAAAAACTCACTTTCAGCAATTTAGACTGAAATCTTATGGAACCCTGGTACAAAGTCGCAACACCACGAGCAGAAGTCCGAGAAGGCCGCTCGTTCAATCCGGATGAATTCGCCATCGCACTTGAGCAAGTCGTGGGAGGAACAGCGCCGCTCGATTATCGGGATGCCGAAAAATTCTTCTCACGGACCTTCTTTACACGTGCGCTCAAAGAACATGCCGGTATGGTTCTTCGAAGGCTTTCTGGCAAAACCGAAAACACGGCTCCCGTGCTCACGCTCGTGACGCAATTTGGCGGCGGCAAGACTCATACACTTACCGCTCTGTACCACCTTATCAAGAACCGCTCCACCGCTTCAGATAATGCAGGCGTCACCAATCTCATCGCCGATGTTGGCTTAAGTGAGATTCCTGAAGCCAAAGTTGCTGTCTTTGTCGGCAATGCGTGGGATCCGAAAGAAGGTCGAGAAACTCCCTGGCTCGATATTGCTCATCAGCTCGCTGGAAAAGCGGGCGTCGAGAGCTTGGGAAAAAAGGCATTAACAAGTCCTCCCGGCACAGAAGCGCTGGGTGAACTTTTTGAGCTCGCCGGCGGAAAAGTTCTTATCCTTTTCGATGAGGTTCTTAATTTTATAAATCGTCATCGTGACCTTGCCGATTCATTCCATGCCTTCGTCCAAAATCTCACCGTCGCAATGACTGGAACAACGCACTGCGCTGCGGTCATCAGTTTACCTCGCAGTCAAGTGGAGATGACGCCAAGAGACCTCGAGTGGCAGGAAAGAATCACAAAAGTTGTCCGGCGTGTGGCGAAGGACCTGATCGCTAACGATGAAACCGAAATCAGCGAAGTGGTAAGGCGAAGACTTTTCGAGGACATCGGGAAAGAATCTGTACGTAAGGCCGTTGCGAGAGAATACGCCGACTGGTGCTTTGAACGCCGGGCGCAATTGCCGCCCGAATGGACTGCCGTAGATACTTCTGTGACGGAGGCCAAAGCGAAGGATTTCCTTCGCAAGAGATTCGAGGCCTGCTATCCGTTCCACCCCGCGACGCTTTCCGTCTTCCAGCGAAAATGGCAAGCATTGCCGCAGTATCAGCAGACGCGAGGAACCTTAGCGATGTTCGCTCAATGGATATCGTGGGTGTACAGAAAGCATTTCGAAGGGGCGCGAAAGGAGCCGCTGGTGACCATAGGCTCGGCTCCACTGTATGTTTCGGAATTCCAGGCAGTCGTCATCGGTCAGCTTGGTGAAGCGCGCTTGGTTGCAGCGATCGAGGCAGATATTGTCGGACAGCTTTCACACGCAAAAACCCTGGACACTGACACAAAAGGTTCACTCAAAGACATCCATCAGCGGGTCGCAGCTGCAATATTCTTTGAATCCTCAGGCGGACAGAGAGACAGAGTTGCGCATTTACCGGAAATTCGTTTTGCGTTGGGAGAACCGGCAATTGACACCACTTCCATCGACAACGCTGCGCGCGTGTTGGAGTCGAAGGCCTTTTACCTTCATCGGTTTGGAACCGACGGTTTTAAGTTCGGATATAAACCAACCCTGAAAAAGGTTGTAAACGACCGCCGAGCGTCTCTCGGTGAGGAAGAGGTTGCTGCCGCCGTTCGTAATTTGGTCAAGAAAGAATTCGAAAAAGGTGCAACGCTTCCCCTTCTTCCTTTTCCCGAAGACAGCAGTGCAGTTCAGGACACTCCGCGACTTACGCTTATCATCATGGACCCTGACACCGAATGGAACGAGAAAAACGGTCTACGTACAAAGATTGGAGATTGGTGCCGGAATCGAGGCTCCTCACCGAGAATGTATCCCGGCTCTCTTGTGTGGTGTGTGCGAAAGCCGAGTCGAGGCCTTCGAGAGAACGTAGAAATCTGGTTAGCTTGGAAGCGGGTCGATGAAGAAATGAAATCGGGAACGCTTGTGGGAGAGTTCGAGCAAGCCGAACGGCGACAAGTTGATGTAAATGTAAGGGAAGCAGAAGAAGCTGCGCGAGAGGAGGTTTGGGGCAGCTACCGGTATGCTTTCCTACTTGAGAGCAAGGGCGAAGACGGAATCAAGCTCCTGGATTTAGGAGCCGGGCACGCGAGTGCGGCAGAGTCACTCACGGGCAGAGTCGTTACGGCGCTAAAGTCGGAGGGTCTTCTCAATGAATCTGTTGGTGCAGGATATATCGATCGTAACTGGCCAACATCGCTCAAAGAGTCGGGAGCTTGGTCGCTTATTGGGTTAAGACAGAGCTTCCTCAACGGCTCACTTACTCGATTGATTGATCCAGATAGAGTTCTAAAAACAAGAATTCCGGAGTATGTTGAGCGTGGAGACTTTGGATTGGCTTCGGGTTCTCAGTCTGACGGAACTTACTCGAAAGTCTGGTTCAAGGAATCAATCTCCCCGGACGAGGTATCTTTTGAAAAAGATGTTTTCCTACTGCTCAGAGAGAGGGCAGAAAAACTTAGGAGCGGAATTATAACGACCCCAAGTCCCACACCAGCAACAACAGAAGGACTACCGATCGAACCAATAACTGAAGCAGCTCCCACGACGACAGCAAGCACTCAGGTGCAGATCAGCGGCACGATTCCGCCAGAAATCTGGAATCGATTTGGAAGCAGAATACTGCCGAAGGTGCGAAGTGCCCAGGATCTCTCAATTGGGGTAACCATCACAGTTAGCGGATCAGCGGAAGAAATAGCTCGACTGCATGCCGAATTGAAGCAGGCGTTGAGTGATTTAGGGCTTGAGGGGCAGGTGGAGATCAGGTAGAATTTCTTCTTGAACGATCTGTTCTTCAAACAGACATGAGGGATTATTGGAGTCATTGATAACAATTCCTACCGTCAAGATTACTAGGCATCTTGAAGCAGCAGACGAAAGCACCTCGAATGCACAAGTATTCGCTGATGAGACTGGCAAACAATTCCTTGTCAAATTCAAGGAGAACAATCTCGGAACAGCAAAGATTCTCGCTAATGAGTTAGTCGCAAACGCCTTGGGAAGTCTTCTAGGGATGCCTATCCCCCAGGGTGCGATTGTTGAGGTCGACGATTTGATCTTGAGCTCAAACCCTGATTTCCCAACAATGTACGGTCACCAAATCTCAACCGGGTACCACTGCGGCACGGAATTCATTGGCAATGCCTACCGACAGGTAAAATCGCTCATCGCTAATGTATCTAACAAGCCAGACTTTCCTGGCGTGATTGTTTTTGACATCCTCACCAATAATCATGATCGGGACAACGATGGCAACTTTTTGATCGTGCTATCCAACCTCGCGCCAGCATAGAAAGAAAGACGAGCCTGTTGAAATATCGCAACTTAGCTCGTCTCTAGTTAGCGTGCCCCCAACGGGATTCGAACCCATGTTCCAAGTCCCGATTCGGTCTGCTAACGTTTCAAAGTGAGCAGAAGCCGAATCGAGCATCCCGCCGATTTCTGGCGGGACCTGACAACCCTCAATCCTCAGTGCCCCCAGCGAGATTCGAACTCGCGTACCGAGCTTGAAAAGCTCGTGTCCTAGGCCTCTAGACGATGGGGGCTTAAGATTGAAAATTTGGAAATTGAGTCAATGAAAATTGAAAAACAGAAGATTCTCCGATTCTCCTGGACTTACCTCGAGCCTCTCGAGGTTTTTAGAGAGGACATGAAAATGGCCGTGAGTTCTTTTGCTTCAGATAATAAGCCGTCCCGGTCAGCACCATTGGAAACACCCCAATTCTCAAGCAGCTCTAACCAATATGCCGACTCGTCCGCTTCTTCGAGACATGTTTGCAGTTTTGAGTTGAACTCTCGTTTTGAGCGTGCAACGCAGGCTGCACGATAATTCGAACCCACCGAAGTGCCTGCTCGCACGAGTTGCCGCGCCAGGATGTTGGAAGACCTTCCCTCAGGCAGGCGATCAGCGAAACGGAGTATCCGGACTGCAAAAGCTTTCGTTCGCCGTTTCATCTCTTCAGGTGTCATAAAGATTGCTCAATCTTAAATCTACATTTTCTAATTTACAATGCTTCGGGTGTCCAGTGGGACTCGAACCCACGACCTCCAGGGCCACAACCTGGCGTTCTAACCAGCTGAACTATGGACACCGTCTTGTGTCGCTACCATTCTACGAAAAAAACCCGCCAGATTCAAGGATTCGACAGGCCTTGTACAAAACGAAAAACGCAGTCGTCAAACTGACTGCGTGTCCTGATTACTTGTGAGCCCGGCGCGAATCGAACGCGCAACCTACAGCTTAGAAGGCTGTTGCTCTGTCCATTTGAGCTACGGGCCCGATTGGGTCGTGACGAACACCGGAACGCGCATCCTCGCGGCGCTCCAGGCGCCTCGGGACTTAGAAGACTGCTGCTCTGTCCATTCCCGTCTCGATCTGATGATCGTGACGAGGATCCTCGTTCCGACAAACTGGCTTCGCCCGTGTCGGAACGGGATTGAGCTACGGGCCCGTGTTCAAAATACAAAACCACCCTCCGAAAATCAAGAACCCATCGCTGTCTGCCGACATGAAGGTCGGCGTGCTTGATTGTAACGGAAAAACCTCGTAGTTTTCTCGCGGTTATCTAAACACTAATAACTGGAATCAATCAATCGCAATCCCGTGCATCCGAGACTTCCGCAATTCACCAAGTATTTTCTGCGTCTCGGTACGATAGGATTCGGAGGTCCCATCGCTCTCTGTGCGCAGATGAAAGTCGAGCTTGTCGACAAGAACAAATGGTTTACGCTGCAGGAGTATGAAGAGGGTTTTGCGTTCAGCCAATCTGCTCCGGGTCCCGTGGCCATTCAGCTTGCAATGTACCTGGGGTTCATTCGTTTCGGGGTTTTCGGTGCCACCGCAGGGGGTCTTGCATTTATCGCTACCCCATTTGTTCTGGTGCTGCTATTGAGTTACTTTTATGTCAGCTACGGAACCCTTGGCGTAATAGAATCCGCGCTCAAAGGGGTTTCCCCGGCAGTAATTGCCGTTATTTTGCATGCGGCGTTTCAGCTCGGAAGGGGATTGCTTCGGGAACTGAAAAAGTGGCTTATCGCAGCAGTCTCGCTCTTTCTTGCCGTATTTGCGAAGATCGACCTCTCCATTATTATCATCGGTGCCGGTTTGATCGGACTGGGATTCATGATTCTTCAACAGCGTGGACTATGCGGAAGCATGATTCCACTCTATTTGTTAGGAGCTCATCAAATCAGCCCTGTCTCAGGAGATCCGGGCTTATCAATTCTTCCAAAGCTTGCCTGGCTCTTTTTCAAAGCCGGAGCCCTAACATTCGGCAGCGGCTACGTTGTGGTTGCCTTCATTCAGCAAGGCGTCGTCGATGAGTATCAGTGGCTGAACGTGCGGCAGTTTCTCGATGGAATTGCTGTGGGGCAGATAACACCGGGGCCCGTTGTCATAACCTCAACCTTCGTTGGCTATCTTGTGCATGGGCTGAGTGGGGCGATTGTCAGCACAGTTGCCGTTCTTCTTCCGGTGTATCTGATAACGATCGTGGGTGCCCCCCTGATAGCGAAGTATCGGTCGAGTCCGCTGCTTCAAGGATTTATGTCGGCTGCGAATGCGGCGGCTATTGGAGTTATCACAAGTGTCGCTGTGATGATGACAGGAAGTGCGGTAGTGGATTGGAAAACAGGAGCGATCATGGTGCTTTCTCTTGCAGCCCTGTTCCTCCGCAATGTCCCGAGTGTGATTGTTATCCTGGTTGCAGGGGTTCTTGGAGCGATTTTGTTTTGACTGCGGTCTCTTTAGACACTCTTGACTATCAGCAATTTCTTCCGTACCTTTTTAACACAAATTGCAGTTCTTGAGGATTCACCACCCTAGTTTCGATGCGTGCGATCATCCCGGTTGCGGGTGCTGGTAGTCGTCTCCGGCCACACACGTACACCCTCCCGAAGGTCCTTCTTAATGTTGCTGGCAAGCCGATCATCGGTCACATTCTGGATAAGATCATCGAGGAGGGAATCGACGAGGCGACGGTTGTAGTTGGTTTCTTGGGCGACAAGATTCGAGAATACGTTTGTGCGAATTATCGAATTCACGTCGATTTCGTTGAGCAGGAAGAGCGAAAAGGGTTGGCCCACTCCATATACATCGCTCACCAGACGTTCTCTTCTGACCCGGTTCTGATTATTCTTGGTGATACAATTTTCGAGGTTGATTTAGGCCCCGTTCTCAAGAGTGAACATTCGGCCATCGGAGTCAAACATGTGGAGGATCCCCGTCGGTTCGGCGTCGCCGAGCTCAGCGACGGCTTCATCAGGCGCCTCATCGAGAAACCCGATCACCCGACAAGCAATCTTGCCGTCGTCGGTCTCTATTATATCAAACACCCGCTGCTGCTTAAGGAGTGCCTGGAACAGATTATTACAAAGGATATCCGAACAAAGGGAGAGTACCAGCTTACGGACGGACTGGAGTTGATGATCGAGCGGGGGGAGAAGATGCGTCCATTTACGGTGGAGGGTTGGTACGATTGCGGAAAACCTGAGACACTCCTTGCAACAAACCGGCATTTACTCGACAAGAAATCGCTCACGCAAAAGTTGAAGGGCGTCGTTGTTGAACCGCCGGTGCACATTTCCCCCACTGCAAGAATATCGAACTCGGTCATCGGTCCCTACACAACGGTTGCGGATCGCGCGGTAATTGCAGACTCCGTAGTCCGCAATTCTATAGTCAGTGAAGAAGCCCAGGTCCATCGGGCGCTGCTGGATAACTCGATCATTGGCAATAACGCGGTGGTGAAGGGTACGTTCAAACGAATCAACATTGGCGATTCCTCAGAAATAGATTTCTATTAACCTCATCGAAAGAGAACATCAGTGTCATACTTGAATACTTCAGAATCGGTCTCCGAAGGTCACCCTGACAAAATCTGTGACCAAATCTCCGATGCCGTCCTTGATGCTTTGCTGAAAGAGGACCCATATTCCCGCGTTGCGTGCGAAACGTTCGTGACAACGGGCCTGGTAGTGATTGGTGGGGAGATTACAACAAAAGCCTACGTCGAATTTCAGGATATCGCCCGTGAGGTCATTCGAGACATCGGCTACACGAAGGCAGAGTATAAGTTCGATGCTGACTCATGTTCCGTCGTTTCTACCGTGCATCGTCAGTCGGCGGACATCGCGCTCGGTGTCGATAAAGGGGGCGCAGGGGACCAGGGCATGATGTTCGGTTATGCCTGCGCGGAGACACCGGAGTACATGCCGATGCCTATTCTATTTGCGCACCGGCTCGTCGAGCGTTTAGCGACAGTCCGGAAGAATGAACATCGGGTTATGCCCTATCTCCGACCGGACGCAAAATCACAAATAACGGTCGAATATGAAGGCAGACGGCCCACGCGCATCCATACCATAGTAATCTCCACGCAGCATGATGCGGACGTCAGCCAGAAGCGCATCCGCGAAGATGTGATGGAACACGTCGTGAAAAAGATCATCCCCCGTGACCTGCTTGACAAGAAAACCGTTCTCCATGTTAATCCCACGGGGAAATTTGAAATCGGCGGTCCGCATGGCGACAGCGGTTTGACAGGCAGGAAGATCATCGTGGATACCTACGGCGGCCGCGCACCTCACGGCGGAGGCTCATTCTCCGGTAAGGATCCAACGAAGGTCGACCGGAGTGCTGCATATATTGCTCGCTACGTTGCAAAGAACATGGTTGCCGCCGGGCTTGCCGATGAATGCCTTATTCAACTCGCCTATGCCATCGGTGTTCCCGAACCCGTATCGGTCTACGTCAACACCTTGGGGACCGGAAGGCTGCCCGACATCGAACTCGGCAAGAGTATCTCCAAAGTCGTCGATCTGACGCCGATCGGAATCATCAAGCATCTCAATCTCAGGCGCCCCATTTATCGCCGGACAGCCGCGTACGGACACTTCGGAAGGAACGAAAAGGAGTTTACGTGGGAAAAACTGGATTTAGTCAGGGATTTGCTGAGGGCCGTCGGCTAGGGAAATGATCATCGATATCCACTTACCCTGCTAACCCGCTCATGGATTCCAAAGAAGGCCGCTACAAAGTTCGAGACCTGAGATTAGCAAGCGATGGAAAAAAGCTCATTCGATGGGCTGAATCGCGTATGCCTGTCCTGATGGCGCTGCGTGAAAAGTATAGGAAAGCAAAGCCGCTTAAGGGCTACCGGATTGCAGGTTGTTTGCACGTCACCAAAGAGACTGCTGTGCTTGTGAAAACATTTGCGGAAGCCGGTGCGGAGGTAAGCTGGTCGGGTTGTAATCCCCTCTCAACGAACGATGCGGCGGCGGCTGCTCTTGCTGCAGACGGTATATCGATCTTTTCCTGGCATGGAATGTCCGTTAAGGAGTTCTACTGGTGCATCGAAGAAACGCTGAAGATAAAGCCAAACCTAACGCTTGATGACGGTGCCGATCTCGTCTTCACGATCCATAATAATCACCCGGACTACGCCGAGAAGTTCGTAATCGGCGGAACGGAAGAAACCACCACAGGTGTGCAACGACTTCGTGCCATGGCAAAAGCCGGCGCCCTCCGATACCCTGTGATTGCTGTGAACGATGCGGAGACGAAATGGGATTTTGATAACGTATATGGAACGGGGCAATCTACGATTGACGGTATTATCCGCGCGACAAGTGTTTTGTTAGCGGGGAAGAATGTCGTGGTGGGGGGATACGGACATTGCGGCAGGGGCGTGGCGATGCGAGCGAAGGGAATGGGGGCGAATGTGATTGCGACGGAAGTGAAGCCAACAGCTGCACTCAAGGCAATGCTCGATGGAATACGTGTCATGACCATGGACGAGGCTGCGAAGATCGGAGATGTGTTCGTTACTGCGGCGGGTGTCAAGGATATCATCGTTGATCGGCATTTCAAGGTGATGAAGGACGGTGCCATCGTTTGCAATACCGGTCACTATGATTGTGAAGTGAACCTTGCTCACCTGAAGAAACTCGCCAAATCAGTAAAAGAAATTCGTCCGAACAACGAAGAATATCTTCTGAAGAACGGTAAACGTCTTTACCTGCTTGCGCAGGGACGATTGGTGAATCTTGCTGCTGCTGAAGGTCATCCTTCGGAAGTTATGGACATGTCCTTTGCGAACCAGTTCATGGCGCAGCTCTGGCTTGCCGATATTCACAAACAGGGGAAACGCCTGGATAACAAAGTGTACGATATTCCCGTGGAGCGCGATCAAGAAATTGCGGGAGTGAAATTGGCAACGATGGGGATCAAGATTGACAAGTTGACCCCCGACCAGATAAAGTATGTTGAGCTCTATAGTGCAGGGACGTAAGTAATCATCGGGAAGCAGAGAAGTCGAAAAGGTGACCACTATGGTCACCTTTTTTATTGATACGGCCGTCCAGAAACTCTATCTGAATGTGATCGACTTTTCTTCATGATTTTTCGGAGCATTTTTTACTCCAGAAATTATCTCGGTACGATTTGGAAATTTCCGCCAAACGCATCCAACACTATTGCGACAAGAAGGAAAAAGTTCACGACAAGGACACCGGAGTTGAATAATCTCGATCGTGTCGTCATCGTTGTAACGACCGTACCATTCTGTAGCCGAAGCACAACGCGGAATGTTGAAATGACATTCAAGCCGATGGCGAAAAACACTCCTCCCAATACCATGGCGGGGTGAATGATGAATCTGAACGCCGCTGATTGTGCGAGAAGGGCGCCGAGAGCATCGTTCACTATCTTTTCTCTTTATCAAGCAAAGAATCAGACTTTTTCATATTTTGGAGGCATCGAACTATCCATTGGCCCTCAGTCTCCCCTTGGAAAAGACCCGACTTATTTTCGTTGATCTCTTGCGCGGCTGGGCTATTCTGGTGATGATCGAGACGCACGTTTTCAATGCCATGATCGTTCCCGGGCTAAAGGAAACGACCTTGTTCGATATTCTGAGCTTCATCAATGGCATGGTTGCACCTTCGTTTCTCTTCGTATCCGGTTTTGTCTTCTTCGTCAGCAGCCGGCGAAAGATCGGTGATTTCCGGAGGTTCGGCGCCGCGTTTTGGAAACAGATGGGACGGATGGCGCTCATCTGGTTCATTGCATACGGACTTCACCTGCCTTCGTTCTCATTTAAGAGAATGTTTACCGAAACGACAGCGGAGGGCTGGCTGAAATTTTACCAGGTGGATATTCTCCACTGCATTGTTGCGGGCTGGCTATTCCTTCTTTTTTGTTTGATATTCATTCGGTCGGAAGTCTTCTACCGCCGATGGATGACCGTGAGTGGGCTCGTTACAGTTTTCGTAACACCGTTTCTTTCGGGGACCGATCTTAATCAATTCTTTCCCGCTCCAATTTCAGCCTATTTCAACGGGCAGCATTATTCGATCTTTCCCCTTTTCCCATGGCTGGGGTTCATGATTCTTGGAGGCCTCACGGCCTCGCTCTACGTGAAGGCAATGTCGGAGGGATATCAAAAGCAATTCATGATTCGGTTGGCTCTGATAGCTGCAAGCCTGGTCGCGCTCAGTTCGCTCCTTTCACTCATCCCGCTGCAGGTAGAGTATGCCTCAACCGGTTGGAGAGATAATCCATTGTTTTTTTTCATAAGGTTTGGAGTCGTGCTCCTTCTGCTCGCAACATGTTGGTATTACGCTGACCGATGGGATACCAGGTCCCGGCAGGGTGCTGGCTCCGCAGGGATTCTTGATGTGAGTCGGGAATCTCTCTTTGTGTACGTGGCTCACCTGCTTATCATCTACGGAAAATATTCAGATGACAAAAGCTTCGAACAGACTTATGGAAAAACTTTCAGTACCGTGGAATGTCTTTTTGCATCGCTTGGATTGGCAGTTCTGATGAGCCTTACCGCAAGATATTGGAGCTGGCTGAAGGGGCGATCGCGTACAGCGTCGCGCGCGATATCCTATGCCGTTGCCGCAGCCGCCGTGATTATTTTTTTCATCAAGGAGAGTTAAAGTCTTCTTGCGAAGCGTTATCGTCTCCACCGTGACAGAGGTCCAGAGCCCTTGGCGATCCCAGGAAAAATACCTATCTTTGGATAAATCCATTTGTGGTAACCCAGGAAGGAGATGTTATGCCAATCGTTAGCCGCCGTGAATTCCTCAAAGCCACCGCACTTACGGGGATGGGCACGTTGATCCCATTTGGTGATTCCTCTGGAGAGGCCATGACCCCCTTATCATCTGCACGTCCGATTGTCATTGCGAGCACGAACGGCCTTAAAGCGATGGAAAAAACCATGGAAATGATCCAGCGTGGAGCCGATTCTCTCGATGCTGCCATTGCCGGAGTGAACATAGTCGAAGATGATCCAAACGACGACAGCGTCGGCCTTGGCGGACTTCCTAATGAAGAAGGGATTGTTGAGCTGGATGCCGCGGTCATGCACGGACCCACATACCGGGCCGGGGCTGTGGCGGCCTTACGCAACATCAAGAATCCATCCAGCGCTGCGCGCGCTGTCATGGAGCGGTCAGACCATGTTCTGCTTGTAGGTGAAGGGGCGTTAAAGTTTGCGAGGGCGCATGGCTTCACAGAAGAGAATCTGTTGACCGACGCATCTCGTGAAAAGTGGCTTCGGTGGAAAGAGAATCTCAGTAAGGAAGACGATTGGCTCCCTCCACATACCATCGAAGATCAGGACATCGGAAGCTACTTCGAAGATGAGCGCAGGAATTACGGCACGATTCATATTAGTGCACTGGACAAGAACGGAGGGCTTTCGTGCGTTACCAGCACGAGCGGACTCGAGTTCAAAATTCCGGGCAGAGTGGGAGATTCTCCAATCATTGGTGCCGGGCTCTACGTCGATAATGAGGTCGGGTCTGCGGGATCAACCGGCAGGGGAGAGGCAAACCTGCTCAATTGTAGTTGCGTTATGGTGGTAGAGTGGATGCGTCAGGGGAAGTCACCTGAAGAAGCGTGTTTACTGGCCTGCAAACGCATCGTTGATCGAAACCGGGAGCGGCGTCTGATGGATACGAGTGGAAAATTCAAACACAACGTAAAGTTTTATGCGATTAACAAGCGGGGCGAATATGGTTGTGCTTCCATCTGGGGAGAAGTCCGGGGGGCAAAGTCCACTTTTGCGATCCACGACGGCACACGGGCCCAAAAGCTCGAATGTGCATCTCTCTATGAAAAAAAATGACGGCGAAGCGCGGGTGTGTAATCGCCGGGGCGCTGCTTGCAACATCGCTGATCGCTTTTAGCCAGGACTCGCTTTTTGTCTACAGGGAAGTCAACGGTCTTGTCCTCGGAGGCAGACCATTCTATGCCATTGGTGTCAATTCATACTTCTTGGAAAACCTTGTTTCCTACGGAGACACCACGCATGTCGGTGAAATTCTCCGCACTGCGAAACGACTCGGCATCACCACTGTTCGGACATGGGGCTTCTTTGACGCAGACGATTCCACTGATCCGGCTGTGATTCAGTTTTTGCCGGGTCGATACAATGAAAGTGGATTGCGCGCGCTCGATTACGTCGTGGCAAGGGCAAAAGAGCATTCGATCCGGTTGATCATTCCGCTTGTTAACAACTGGGACGACTACGGCGGCATGAATCAATACGTACGCTGGCTGGCACGCATCACCACTCCGGAGCGGATGTTCCAGGGAGAGGAGAAGAGTGCCGTCCAGAAAGTTGTTGGTGCAGCAAATAGATCATATGCCGTGCAGATTTCGAGCACGCTTGCGCACGACGATTTCTACACCAATCCCCTGCTGAAACAGTGGTACAAGGATTACGTCGGGATGGTTTTGAATCGCTTGAACACCCTTACTGGAATCACCTACAAAGACGAACCGGCGGTACTTATGTGGGAATTGGCAAACGAGCCGCGCTCGTCGGACCGCTCCGGTTCTCTCGTTTCAGCGTGGGTAAATGAAATGAGCACGTTCATAAAATCCATTGATAGCAATCATCTTGTCGGAACGGGCGAAGAAGGTCACGACGTTTCAACCGATTCGTATACTGAGGTATCTTCATATAGCAATCAATCGTGGTTGTTTGATGGCACTGCCGGTAGTTCCTTCACGCTGAACACATCTCTTCCAAACATTGATGCTGCAAGTATCCATTGTTACCCCGAGGATTGGGGATTTCAACCAAGCGCGGCCGTCGCCTGGTTGCGCGATCACAGCCGAATAGCTCTTCGACAGGGTAAGCCGCTTGTTGTCGGTGAGGCAGGCATCAGGCAGCAGACGAACGTGTTTTTCGATGGATTCTTCAACGCGGCATTTGCCGAAAACGTTTCTGGAGTTCTTCCCTGGCAATTTGCATACGAAGGCAGAGTCGAGCCGGACGGTTTTGCATTCTCCTGTCCCGATGACTCGAACATGTGTGATGTTCTCACGCGGTACGCCGAGTTGTATCGGCGTAGAAGAGAAGGGATGCTCGTTCCGCCCGCGGCGGCCACGTTATATCAAAACTATCCGAACCCATTCAACTATCTCACCGTGATCTCATTCGATCTTCCAACACCGGGTAATGTGCAGCTGCACGTGTATAACCTCCTTGGCCAGCGTGTCAAGACATTATTCGACGAATACAGTCAGGTAGGGAGACGAGCCGTATTGTTCGATGCGGTGGGCATTGCGAGCGGCGTCTACCTTGTGCGGTTGACGACCGGTGCGGGGAGTATGGAAGGGAAACTTGTTTTGATAAAATAAGGAGGCGTTGTTTTTGGCGGGGGCGCCCAATCTTCTTCGTTCTATATCGCCAACTTCCTTCCTCTCGTTTCCGGAAATGTCCAAATCCAGGAGCCTGTAAGAAGAGCAAAAAGGGCCGCAAGCGATATCCCCCCCGCGAGTCCATACATCGGTGCGATTATGGCAATGATCACCGGCGTGAAGAATTGTACACCTCGAGCCAGATTAAAAGCCGATCCCATAGCAGTATTCCTGATGTCGGTCGGGAACAATTCCGTGAAGAGCGGCCCGTATCCGCTGAACATCCCGGTCCCGAATCCGACGAGGAACATGAAGCCTAAGATGAGGGGTGGGTAGATGACGACAGCGTCCCACATTAAGGTGATCATGACAAGGCCGACCGCCATAAGAAATGAGTAAATAGAATAGGCGGGCCTTCTTCCGAATCTGTCTGCCACGAATCCGAAGGTGAGGTAGCCCAGAAGTCCGCCTGCTTGAGTCACAAGTATCCATACTGCTGACTTTGCCAGTGGGAATTGTCGTTGCTGGTGGAGATAGCCGGGCAGCCAGGAGTAGGTGAACCAATACGCTGACATATCGAACAGCGCCAGTGAGGAGGGACTGCGTGAACAACTTCCGGTATGTTCTTGAAAACAGGAGAAGAAATTTATTTTTACGTTTCGTATCAATGATTTTTGTTGACGGCAACTCTTCGCCTTCCAATCTCGTTCTTGGGAGCCACACATCGGATTCGGGAAGTCTTTTCCTGATGAAGATAACAAGCAGTGCGGGCACGATGGAAACAAAGAAGCACATTTGCCAGCCGATGACGGGCGCAGCGAATCCACCTACGATTGTTGCAATGACGATACCGACCGGTGCGCCCGTCTGCATGAACGCACCATATCGGCCGCGCACGTTCGGAGGGAACGTCTCCCCTACGTACGTTTGGCCCGTCGCCCATTCCCCACCCACGCCAAGCCCGGTAATAATCCTGAAGACCAACAAGACTTCAAGTGAGGAAGCAAGACCGCAGAGAAACGTTCCGATGCTGTAGGTAAGGATGGTCCTATTGAAGAACTTGCTTTCGACCAAAACGATCAGAGAGAACTCCAAAGATGACCCCTCCAACCGCCGTTGCTGCGAGCGATGCTCCGAGAACATACGAGAGCATCACATTCGAGAGATTGAGTTCCTCGCCAATCGGGATGAGGAGAAACGTGAAGAGGATGAGGTCGTAGAAATCGAAAACCCACCCCGCCCAACTCATGACGAGAATTTCATAGTGCACTCTGGCCGGCTTTTCGTACTCATTGAGCAGCACGTTTTGCATGTCTGGGTTCGCCTTGTACGGATTACGTGTGGTTATTGATCAACACGAAGGACGCACGGGAGGCCGGAGAAAATAACGGTTTCGGGTGCTTTCTTAACTGCAAACTTTTTATGATCACACAGCCAATTGAAACATGAAAAAGCGTCAACATCCACGCATTACACTGTAACGTGCCGATGAACGTGCCGCAAATTCGAGAACCCATCGTCCTCATTGTTTACTTTGGCGGTCCGGTCTCCAGCTCCGATGGAAAACATACTGAAAATCCCCGCCTCTGTCAAACAAACCTTGCTTTTCACACTGGGCTTTCTTATTATGACCGCAATCAAATCGTGCTTGTCGGATTCGCAAAAAAACTTTTTTGCCTTTCTGCGGAAACCACTTCACGCTCGCAGCAGTGAAAACATAACCCCGCCTCTGACGGGGCTGGACGTTCTCCATGCCTAAATTCTCCAGGGAAGAGATCCGTCAGTGGTTTTCAACATCGACGGACTTTAATGAAATCTTCGATGCCTTCGAAGATGCGATTGCTCAACGCATTGAGGATGTCGAGGTCTATCGCCTCCTGTTCTGGAATCATTCGCTCAGTCCCGATGAGCTTTGCCTCTTCGGTCAGAAGCTTGCACAGGAGTTCCCGGCGATTTCGTACGACGCCTACATGTGGCTTGCAAATGTTTTCGAAGTGACATACTCGATGTATGACAACTACGAGCTGGCCGTTGAATACTATAAGAAAGCTGCCTCCGTCCGTCCGAACGAGCCCGATCCCTACCTTGATGCGGCAGATTGTTACGAGCCCGACCTCAACATCCCACCTATCGACGTGTTGATCGACTTTCTCAAAGAAGGAACGGTGCTCGTCACGAATCCCAAAAACATCTTCCTGCGTCTCGCGCACCTCTACGAAATCATTGGAGATTCCCGGCAGAGCGACTACTGCCGCCGCAAAGCAGAAGAACCGGACAGCCCGCCCCCCGCTCCATGAAATCGGTGAAGAGATATTTCTTCATCGTGGGTGCCGCGGTGTCTTGGGGCACGTCTGCCGATCTCCCCGTTCTCGTACAGGCGCTGTGACCTTCACCGAAAGGAGTCCGACATAACAGAAAAAAGACTTCGCAGAATCCGGAGCGTTTTGAGGCGGCGTCAGCCCGACCTAACAATTGTGATGGAAAACATTCACGATCCCCACAACGTCGGAGCGATGCTGCGGTCTGCTGATGCGGTTGGGCTTCAGGAGGTTCATCTCGTGTATACCGTTGAGCGTTTTCCCCGGCTGGGTAAGAAGAGCTCGGCGAGCGCAACGAAGTGGGTCGATAGGAAAAAATATTCGTCGATCCAGGAATGCTATCAGTCGCTTCGGGCACAAGGGTTCATCATCTACGCCACCCGTCTTTCAAAGAAGGCCGTTTCTCTGTACGATCTTGATCTCACCGGGAAAGTTGCGCTGGTGTTTGGCAACGAACATCGCGGCGTCTCCGATGAGGCTTCCCGCCATGCCGATGTCGTCTTCCAGATCCCCATGATGGGGATGATCCAGAGTCTCAATGTTTCGGTTGCGTGCGCGGTGACGTTGTATGAAGCCCTCAGGCAGCGAGTGACGAAGGGTTTCTATGGAAGCCGGCGATTGCTGTCGGGGCAATATCGTCGATTGTTCGATGAGTGGACTGCCCGGTGAAATGGAGGCTCGCGTTCTCTCTATAAACGGAGTGACGGTTCACACGGAGATCGGCGGGAAGGGAAAGATTCTCGTTTTGATTCATGGTCTGGGTGGACCGCTGATGTGGCAAAAAATTCTGCCTCAGCTTGAAACTCGGTATCGCGTCATCGTGGTTCATTTGCCCGGCTTTGGACGTTCCAGCAAGCCGCATGCGTCGTACTCGATTCAATTCTTCGTCGAGAGTCTCTCCGAGGTTCTTTTCAAACTGGGTATCGAGCGATGCGCCTTCACCGGAATCTCGTTAGGCGGTCGCATCGTTGCCGAATATGCTTTGAGAAATCCCGGGCGCGTGGATAAGCTTGTCCTTGTCAGCAGCACCGGACTCTCAGGTGCAGCCCCGAGATTAGAGAATCCGCTGCTATGGTATTCCTTTACACTCCTCGCGAACGGCATCTTCTTACGAAGCAGGTGGCTGATGTGCAGGTCGGCGGAGCGGTCCTATTACGATGTGAAATCGCGTCCGCCTGACCTTTGTGATGAATATTTCAAGCAGATCAATGAACCCGGTGGTCGACAGGCCTGGATTTCGGCGATGAAGAATACGATAGTCCGCGATGAGGATTTTGCCGGCAGGCTCCGATTCCTTTCGGTTCCAACGCTGATTGTGTGGGGTAAGGAGGATCGGACGATCCCTGTAGAAGAAGCCCACGAATTTCACGAGAGGATACAAGGATCTTGGCTTTTCGTCATTCCCGGATGCGCTCATTCCGTCCCGCTGGAAAAGCCGGTTGAGCTGACGGAAGCCCTTCGGAAATTCATGGAGTGATTTGTATGCCCATCCACGCGCGTAAACTGCGGCAGATGATAAGCGACCCAAAATTAGCTTGACTTTACGACCAGAGTTTGATACTTTGCAACATCAGTTCACCTCTCACCCGTTCTCTCAACATTTCCATAGCATACTCTAAACGAATTCATGAAAACGAAACTATTTTTTCCTTTGATGCTCTTGTTTGCCGGAACAATCCTGGCGCAGAATGCAGCACCCCTCGGCAGGTTGCTCAAGGCTTATTATCCCACGATGTCGGAGCAAGACGATGCGGTAGTGTGGGTGTACTTTCGTGACAAGGGTGTTTCTGCCGAAAGGAATCTTGCACTTTCTCCTCAAACTTTCCTAACCGAGCGGGCGGTTCAGCGCCGCCAGAAAGCTCTCCGTACCCAGAGCGTTATCGACATGCAAGATTTACCTCTTGAGCGGTTGTATGTGCAAGAAGTGGCAAACATTGTGAGGAAGGTCCGACACGAGGTGAAATGGTTCAATGCGCTCAGCGTTGTTGCGACAAAGGTGCAACTTGAGCGGGTGCGGCAATTGCCTTTCGTGTACGAGCTGGAGCTGGTAGCACGGTTCAAGAAGCGCACTGATGATGTTGAGCTTCGACCGACTGAGTCACTTGAGTCGTCAGAGACGCCAACTCGAACAGTCGAACCCACTGTGCTCAACTATGGTGCGTCATTTACACAGAACAATCAGATTAACACTGTTGCAGTACATAATCTTGGTGTCAGTGGGTCAGGTGTTCTCATTGGGATTTTTGATGCGGGATTCTCCTATCCCACGCATCCGGCGATTGCATCGAGGCCCGTCATTGCTCATTACGATTTTGTAGCCAACCGCGACAGCCTTGGATGGTTTCCCCATGGGCAACAAACCTTCTCCGTCATAGGCGGGTTCTCTGAAGGTAATCTCATAGGTACGGCTTACGGAGCTTCATTTGTCCTGGCTCGAACGGAAGATGCAACTCCAGAAACTCCCATTGAAGAGGATAACTGGGCGCGGGCAATTATCTGGGCTGATAGCATTGGCATTGATGTAGCGAGCACGTCCCTCGGATATATCGTTTTTAATTCTCCGTGGCCTGGTTACACCTGGCAGAGCATGGATGGGAACACGACGGTTATTACGCGCGCGGCCGACCGGGCGGCGAGCTTGGGGATTGTTGTTGTGAATTCTGCCGGCAATGAAGGAGATCCTCAACCTCCCAACAACTCCCTCGGGGCACCATCTGACGGCTTCAATGTTATTGCGGCGGGGGCCGTTACGTCGTCGGGGACACGTGCATCGTTTAGCTCGGTTGGACCTACCGTTGACGGGCGTATAAAGCCCGACGTGATGGCGATGGGATCCGGCGTTACGGGTGTCTCCGGGGCAACGGGATACACTTCGGGCTTGATCGGAACATCGTTCTCTTGTCCGCTGGCAGCAGGTGTTGCCGCGCTTGTGTTGAGCGCAAACCCTGCATTGAACCTCACTCCATTGCAAGTCGGCGAAGCGATGAGGCAAACGGCCAGCAGGGCGAGCATCCCCGACCGTGAATACGGCTGGGGGATACTCGACGCGTTGAAGTCAATAAATTATGCATGGTTAGAGCATGCGCCCCTGACGAACACCGAGCAAACGACGGCGCGTACGGTCGTCGTGAATATCAAATCTCGTGTCGCTCTTGTTCCTGATTCCACACGCGTGGTCTATGGGATTGGAGGATCGTTCACGGGTAGTGCTCTCCTTAACGCTACCGGCAACCCGTATGAATACAGCGCGCAGATTCCGTACCTTGGAAGCGGCGTGAATGTGACGTATTACATTCAGGCAAAGAATGCAAACGTTACCGCTCGCCTGCCGCTCAATGCACCAACTGGATATTTTACCTATCAGGTCGGGCAGGATCTTTCCGGTCCAGTAATAACGCACACGCGGCTCGGCAACCAGAGTATTACAAGCTGGCCCGCGAGGGTCACGGCTTTGGTCGCAGATATGAGCGGCATAGATTCCGTGAAAGTCGAGTACTCGCTCAACGGAGTTCCCCAACCGCCGATCATGCTTCCCCTGACGTCTACGGCAAGTACGTACGCGGACACATTCCATCTCGGTCGGAGCCAGGTAAATCCGGGGGACAGCATCGCATACAGGATTGTCGCCATCGATAGCTCCCAGCAATTCAACGTCTCGACGTTTCCGGCATCGGGATTTGTAACGTTTGCGATTGTGAATTATTCGAACATGAACCTCACCTTCGACAAAAACAGCGGGAGCCTCATTCCAACGAATGATTGGCAGTGGGGCACACCTTCGGGAGCTTCTCCCCCCTCATACAGCGGCACGAAATGCTGGGGAACTAATCTGTCCGGGAATTACTCTGTAGGCCCGCTTCTTTCTTCCCTTACTACACCGAGCTACACGGTGTTTTCCGACCGCGCGTCGTTTTCCTTCTGGCAGTGGTATCAGATGCAGAGCAGGTTCGATGGAGGCAATGTGAAAGTTTCCGTCAACGGGGGCTCATTCCAGACTATTCAGCCTATCGGGGGGTATCCTACGGCGTCGATCTACTCGGGGTTCGGCAATCCTCTTGGCGGCCAGGCAGGATTCTCCAGCGTAAGCGGGACAACCTGGTCGCCGGTAATGTTTGATCTGACCGGTGTGGCAGTCACCGGAAGTACGCTTGCCGTCCGCTTCGATTTCGGTGCCGATAACGGCATTCAATACCTCGGTTGGTACCTCGATGATTTCGTAAGTAATGGATTTGGTATTGTAGTCCCGACCGGTGTTACCGGTGGCGAGCCTGTTCCGACGAGCTTTGCCTTGTTTCAGAACTATCCTAACCCGTTCAATCCAACTACGGTAATCAGGTTTCAGCTGCCAGCAGCGAGTTTGGTGACACTAAAGGTCTACAACATTCTCGGGCAGGAAGTCGCTACCCTTGTGAACGAGGTCAAGCAGGCCGGTACGGGCAACGTTGAATGGAACGCGGAAGGGTTTCCGAGCGGTGTGTATTTTTATAGGATTGTGGCCCGCCAAAAAGATGGTGGGCAAGCGGGGGAGTTTGTGGAAACGAAGAAACTCATTTTACTCAAATAGCTCCGCTATGGACAAATTCACATTGACGTCCCCGGTATTCGAGAATGGGAAGGTGATGCCGACAAGATACGCCCATCGGGGCGTCACCGGCGGAGAGAATGTCTCCGTCCCGTTGAGATGGGAGAACTCTCCCGCTGAAATCAAATCGTTCGCCCTCGCTTGTGTTGATCTTCATCCTATTGCCAACATGTGGGTTCATTGGTTGGTCACAAATCTTCCAAAGGGTACGAGCGAACTTGCAGAAGGAGCTTCCCTGACCGGTCGAATGCCAGATGGGAGCAAAGAGCTCAATAATACGTTCGGCGATCCTGGTTACGGTGGGCCTCAGCCTCCAAAGGGGAGCGGCCTGCACAGGTATGAGTTCACCCTCTACGCTCTCACCGTTGAGAAACTCGACATTGGCGTCACAGCCTCCCTCTCTGCTTTTCTCAAAGCAATCGAAGGCAAACACGTTGCTTCCGCTAAAATTATCGGGCTTTTTGAGCGATAGTCTCTGAATATTCGAATATCCCCCCAATACGCGCTTATCCCGACGTACTGGTGATAACGAGGGATCGAACGATAGGCTCTTCAACCCAGGGCCCACGAGTTTGGCTTGGTGCGGGTGGCGTATTCTTGCAGGGACGGCAAGCGATTTTTCTTAATTTTTCTCTTGACAATGTGGTGGAGATTTTTATATTCTACCCAAGTCTTCTGCGGGAAATTGTCCGGCCCACCTGTCGGGACGAGAGCTCGTCCCATTGAAAGGTCCGGGCGGCTGAGCGGAGTACTTCTGCGTGATGCACTCACAGTCGTGTCGGTTTCTTACCCTCACTTCTTCTCCGGTACTGCAGAAAGGCACAACTCACTTTACCAGCTAGTCCGTTCGTTCTCCGTTCTTAACATCCGAACTCGAAAACTCATACCACCTATCATAATTTCCAATCAGGAGGTTTATATGCGTAGCTCTACGATTTCCCGAGCTTTTGTTTTTGCAGCAGTCCTAGGTTTCGTTCTTGCTGAGACGCTGCCTGCGCAAGACCAATCGACGATGAAGAACCAGGTGCAGCGCGTCGCTCCTGTGAAGGATGAGCTGCGCGAGCAGTACAGGCCAGGTGATCACATGAAGAACGTCGAACACTCTCCCGGTGTCGTTCGCTCCAGTGGAACGTCCGACGTTTTGGTCAACAACAACAACGGCGCCACCCCTACCGGAAACTTTACCCAGAGTGAGACGGACATATTGGCGTTCGGCAACAACGTGGTCATAGTCTTCAACGATGCCGGTTCCTACAATGGAGCCAATAACCAATTTACTGGCTACTCCTATTCGACGGACGGTGGAGCCACGTTCACCGACGGCGGGACTCTGCCCGTAAGCGCTGTCGGCGACGCCGGC
>Ga0247727_10005384_pt1 | contig 26049 bp, 18 predicted proteins | sample WisWelCaveWW1625_FD_202498 | JGI IMG/M metagenome (GOLD analysis project Ga0247727, IMG submission 202498) | Biofilm microbial communities from Wishing Well Cave, Virginia, United States - WW16-25 | ecosystem: Environmental > Aquatic > Deep subsurface > Groundwater > Cave microbial mat | place...
GGACATCAACCATTTGCTGGACGAGGCGGTGAATTTGGTCTATCACGGCATGCGCGCGAATGATCCGTCGTTCAACGTCACGATTGAAAAGGAATACGACGAGTCCATTGGCCAGCTCGAAGTCGTGTCGCAGGATTTGAGTCGCGTGTTTTTGAATATCATCAATAATGCGTGTTACGCGGCTTTTCAAAAACAAAAAGCAAACAGCAAAGAGCAAACGGCAAATTTTTCGCCGACAATTGCAGTAGCAACGAAAAACTTGAGCGACAGTATCGAAATCCGCATTCGTGACAACGGCAACGGCATTCCGGCCGAGGTGCGCGAGAAAATTTTCAACCCTTTCTTTACGACGAAACCGACGGGACAGGGAACGGGCCTGGGCTTGTCAATCAGCTACGACATCATCGTGCAACAACATCGCGGGGAGATCAAAGTGGAAACGGAGGAAGGGAAGTTTACGGAGTTTGTGGTGAGGCTGCCGAGGCCTTAGGGCGAAGCGCTTAGAATAAGGTGATGGGTGAAAAGCGGCGCCGCTTCGCCCTCATACATGTTCGAGAATCCATTTGGAAATCAACCGTTTGCTATTCGTATTCTCGATTCTTGCTTTGGTTTCAATCACATCAATCTGCTCGGGCGAAAAATTGAGCAAACGGTATAATTTTTTTAATTCAAGCTTGGCTTGCAATACGGGTGAGAGTTGCAAATCAACATCTTCCATCTCATCCCGGTAATCGGCGGATGAATGGGTATTCCAAAAATTTTGGATTTCAGCGATGGATTTGAATTCTTCGGGAAGTTTATTTTCTGGCATGTCTTCTCATTTTTGTTCAGTTGGTAAATGAAAACGACAATCATGGGTAATTACGTTTTCGCCGCCGCGCCCGCGATTCACGAACCAAACGATCAATTTCTTTTACCGAAAGACCGCCGACTTTTTGGACTTGCTTGCGGATGCGGTCGGCAATCTCCCAAAAACGCTTAAAATGCTTCTCATCATCCTCCGGCTCGACTTTAATGAGCAGCTCCGTCATAAAACACCTCGACTCTTTTTCTCTTGTTATTTAAAAAGAATTTAGCTTTTTTACACTGCAAACACAAACAAAAAATTCATTGGACGAACCGGTTCTTATGCAGTTCGTTGCAATTATTCTCTAACCTCAACCAGGGAGGCACAAACATGAAACGCTTGCTTTCTTTCTTCGCCGTCGTTGTTCTGCTTGGAGCACAAAGCCTCCAGGCGCAGTGGATTCAAACCAATGGACCCTACGGAGGCACTGTTCAGTGCTTTGTTGTGAGCGGCTCGAATCTCTTTGCGGGAACTAATGGCGGCGTGTTTCTTTCCACCAACAACGGCACAAGCTGGATGGCCGTCAATAACGGCTTGACGAACACTGTTGTCCGTTCTCTTGCCGTAAACGGTTCAAATCTCTTTGCGGGAACTTCCAGCGGCGTGTTTCTTTCCACCAACAACGGCACAAACTGGACCGCCGTCAATACCGGCTTGACGAACACTGTTATTAATGCTCTTGCCGTGAGCGGCTCGAATCTCTTTGCGGGAACTTCTGGCGGCGCGTTTCTTTCCACCAACAATGGCACAAGCTGGACTGCCGTCAATACCGGCTTGACGAACACTTCTGTTTATTCTCTTGTCGTGAACGGCGCGAATCTCTTTGCGGGAACTTTTGGCGGCGGCGTGTTTCTTTCCACCAACAACGGCACAAGCTGGACGGCCGTCAATGCCGGCTTGACGAACACTGTTGTCCGTTCTCTTGCCGTGAACGGCTCGAATCTCTTTGCGGGAACTAACGGCGGTGTGTTTCTTTCCACCAACCACGGCACAAGCTGGACTTCCGTCAATACCGGTTTGACGAGCGCTCGTGTCTTGTCTCTTGCCGTAAACGGCTCGAATCTCTTTGCGGGAACGGAAGACGGCGGCGTGTTTCTTTCTACCAACAACGGCACAAACTGGACCCCTGTCAATACCGGTTTGATGAACATCACGGTTTATGCTCTTGCCGTGAACGGTTCGAATCTCTTTGCGGGCACTAATGGCGGCGTGTTTCTTTCCACCAACAACGGCACAAGCTGGACTTCCGTCAAGACCGGCTTGACGAACACTGCTGTTTTTTCTCTTGCCGTGGACGGCTCACATCTCTTTGCGGGCACTAATGGCGGCGGCGTGTTTCTTTCTACCAACAACGGCACAAGCTGGACGGCCGTCAATAACGGCTTGACGAGCACTGTTGTTAATGATCTTGCCGTGAACGGCTCGAATCTCTTTGCGGGAACTGATGGCGGCGGCGTGTTTCTTTCCACCAACAACGGTACAAGCTGGACGGCTGTCAATACCGGTTTGACGAGCCGTATTGTCTATTCGCTTGCCGTGAACGGCTCAAATCTCTTTGCGGGAATTCTTGGCGGCAGCGTGTTCCTCTCCACCAACAACGGCACAAGTTGGACGGCCGTTAATACCGGCTTGCCGGGAACTGATGTTGAGGCTCTTGCCGTGAGCGGCTCGAATCTCTTTGCGGGAACTTCTGGCGACGGCGTGTTTCTTTCCACCAACAACGGCACAAGCTGGACGACCGTCAACACCGGCTTGACGACCCGTAGCGTCTATTCTCTCGCCGTGAGCGGCTCGAATCTCTTTGCGGGAACTGATGGCGGCGGCGTGTTTCTTTCCACCAACAACGGCACAAGCTGGACGGCTGTCAATACCGGCTTGACGAACACTCGTGTCCGTTCTTTTGCTGTGAACGGCCCGAATATCTTTGCGGGGACCCTTGGCGGCGTGTTTCTTTCCACCAACAACGGCGCAAGCTGGGCGGCTGTCAATACCGGCTTGACGAACACTGTTGTTTCTTCTCTTGTCGCACACAGCTCAAATCTCTTTGCGGGAACTGATGGCAGCGGCGTGTGGCGGCGTCCGCTGTCAGAGATGATTACTGCTGTTGAAGATGATTTCAGCCAAGCACCGTTTGGTTTTACGCTGGAACAAAACTATCCCAATCCTTTTCGGAGCGAAGCGACCTCACGCTCGACGGGAAACCCCGCAACCACCATTCGCTACCAGTTAGCGAAAACGACCCAGGTCGTACTCAAGATCTACAATACCTTTGGCCAGGAAGTGCGCACGCTGGTCAATGCGCGGCAGCCTGCCGGTGTGAACTCGGTGGTGTGGGATGGCAAAGATGAGTCCGGCAAGGAGGTGAGTTCGGGCATTTACATTTATCGCCTGCAAGCGGGAGAGTCGATACAAAGCCGCAAGCTGTCTTTTGTGCGGTGATCTTCCATGCTGATTGATGCAAACGATCTTTCACAAGCGAAATTCCTAAAATTTAGAAACAAAAAATTCATTGGACGGACCGGTTCGTAAGCCGTTCGTTACAATTATTCTCTAACCTCAACCAGGGAGACACAAACATGAAACGCTTACTTTCTTTCGTCGCCATCGTTGTCCTGCTTGGAGCAAAAAGCCTCCAGGCGCAGTGGATTCAAACCAACGGACCCTACGGGGGCTATGTTTTGTGTTTTGCTGTGAACGGCTCGAATCTCTTTGCGGGAACTGCTTTTGACGGCGTGTTTCTTTCCACCAACAACGGCGCAAGCTGGACCGCCGTCAATACCGGCTTGACGAACACTACTGTTTTGTCTCTTGCCGTGAACGACGCGAATCTCTTTGCCGGAACTAATGGCGGCGGTGTGTTTCTTTCCACCAACAACGGCACAAGCTGGGCGGCCACTGGCTTGGCGAACACTTCTGTTTCGTCTTTTGCCGTGAACGGCTCGAATCTCTTTGCAGGAACTGATGGCGGCGTATTTCTTTCCACCAATAGAGGCACAAGCTGGACGGCCGTCAATACCGGCTTGACGAACACTACTGTTTTGTCTCTTGCCGTGAACGGCGCGAATCTCTTTGCGGGCACTAGAGGCGGTGGCGTGTTTCTTTCCGCTGACAACGGCACAAGCTGGACGGCCGTCAATACCGGCTTGACGAACACTGATGTTAGGCCTCTTGCCGTGAGCGGCTCGAATCTCTTTGCGGGAACTTTTGGCGGCGGCGTGTTTCTTTCCACCAACAACGGCACAAGTTGGACGGCCGTCAATACCGGCTTGAGGAGCTATATTGTTTTGTCTCTTGCCGTGAACGGCTCGAATCTCTTTGCGGGAACTAATGACGGCGTGTTTCTTTCCACCAACAACGGCACAAACTGGACTGCCGTCAATACCGGGTTGACGGACACTTTTGTTCTGTCTCTTGCCGTGAACGGCTCGAATCTCTTTGCGGGAACTTATAGCGGCGGCGTGTTTGTTTCCGCCAACAACGGCACAAGCTGGGTCAATACCGCCTTGACGAACACTCGTGTTTATGCTCTTGCCGTGAACGGCTCGGATCTCTTTGCGGGAACTGCTGGCGGCGGCGTGTTTCTTTCCACCAACAATGGCACGAGCTGGACTGCCGTCAATACCGGCTTGACAAGCACTATTATTTTGTCTCTTGCTGTGAACGGCTCGAATCTCTTTGCAGGAACTGGTGGTGGCATGTTTGTTTCCATCAACAACGGCACAAGTTGGACGGCCGTCAATACCGGCTTGACGAACACTCTTGTCTATACTCTTGCCGTACATGGCTCGAATCTCTTTGCGGGAACTGATGGCGGCGTGTTTCTTTCCACCAACAACGGCACAAACTGGACTGCGGCCAATACCGGCTTAACGAATAGAACTATCAATGCTCTTGCCGTGAACGGCTCGAATCTCTTTGCGGGAACTGATGGCGGCGTGTTTCTTTCCACCAACAACGGCACAAGCTGGACCGCCGTCAATACCGGTTTGACGAGCACTGTTGTTTCTTCTTTTGCCGTGAACGGCGGGAATCTCTTTGCGGGAACTTTTGGCGGCGGCGTGTTTCTTTCCACCAACAACGGCACAAGCTGGACGGCCGTCAATACCGGCTTGAGGAGCTATATTGTTTTGTCTCTTGCCGTGAACGGCTCGAATCTCTTTGCGGGAACTAATGACGGCGTGTTTCTTTCCACCAACAACGGCACAAGCTGGGCCGCCGTCAATAACGGCTTGACGAGTACTGAGGTTCGGTCTCTTGTCGTGAACGGCTCGAATCTCTTTGCTGGGACCGATGGCAGCAGCGTGTGGCGGCGTCCGCTGTCAGAGATGGTTACTGCCGTTGAAGATGATTTCGGTAGAGTACCAGTTGGTTTTACGCTGGAACAAAACTATCCCAATCCTTTTTGGAGCGAAGCGACATCCCCCGCTTCGAGCGGGGGAAATCCGGCAACCACCATTCGTTACCAGTTGCCGAAAACAACCCAAGTCGTGCTCAAGATCTACAACACCTTTGGCCAGGAAGTGCGCACGCTGGTGAATGCGCGACAGCCTGCCGGTATGAACTCGGTGGTGTGGGATGGAAGGGATCAATCCGGCAAGGAAGTGAGCTCGGGCATTTACATTTATCGACTGCAAGCGGGAGAGTCTATTCAGAGCCGCAAGCTGTCTTTTGTGCGGTGATTTTTGCTTAAACGGGTTGATGTGCCGCAACTCGAACGGGTGCAGAATCTCGTCGCCGAATCATGGAACCTTCTGTACATGCGGATACGCCAGAATCTTCGCGTCAACTGTCATCAATGGGCAATTGTGAACTCGCGCCGTGGCAACGATCATTTGGTCGGCAGGATCACGGTGAAACGTGCCAGGTAATTGCGTGGATTCCACAACAATGCGCGGGGTGAGATCAAGCAGGCGAATGCCAGGATAAGCTAAAGCTTGATCAAGCCAGTCGGCGACAGGGCTTGGAAGCTTGAGCCGATTGTATTCTACCAGCTTTGCGACTTCCCAGCAGGAGATGATACTAACACCCAAGCCTTGAGCTTCGTGCGCTTGAAGATAAGCACGATGAGCATTCGAGAGTTGCGCATCCCCATGCACCCACCAAATCCAGATGTGAGTGTCGAGAACGATCACTGCTCGGCCTCCCAGTCGGTTTGGGCGACCGGTTCAGTTGGATCGATGTAGGTGACAGGTGTGCCGCGCAGCGGATACGGATTCTGGCGCGGCGAAGTCGATGGCCGTGTTAAAATGATGACTTCGACGGATTCACCTGCAGAAAACGGCAGGTTATTCAATTTGAGCGTGCCGTCGTTGGCAACGGTGGTTTGCACATGATAAGCTTGCATTTGATTTCTCCTTTGGGTTTATTTTTAATATACTAAAACCGGCTTTGAAATGCAAGCCGTCCAAACCTTCGAACGTCTGTGTATGGCAAAATCGAACTTCGCGTTCACAGCAACAGCATTCCACTTGGCATTCGCGGTAAAATTTTAATCCTGCAAACGCTATGACCAAAATCACCCTCTTCCTGCTTTTACCGGCACTCGGCAGCTTTCCAGAGCTAGACTCTATCAACGCCCAACCTCGCCACGAAGCCGGCAAGGTTTTCATCACCAACTACAGCGCGAAGGAGTACGGCGCTCACCCGCAAAACTGGGCGATCGTGCAGGACGATCGCGGCGTGATGTATTTTGGCAACAACAATGGCGTGCTCGAATACGACGGCGTCTCCTGGCGGCTCATCCAATTGCCGAATAAAAGCGTGGCGCGCTCATTTGCCAAGGACGAAAACGGCCGAATTTACGTCGGCGGCGTCGGTGATTTCGGTTATTTGGCGGCGGACAGCCTCGGGCAAATGCGCTACGTCTCTCTGCTCGCGCACGTCAAAGCGGAAGATCTTCCATTCACGGACGTGTGGCAAACCTGGGTCATCCAAAACAGCATCTATTTCCGGGCGGCCAATATTTTGTTCCGATGGGCTGATGATCGCCTCATGGCGTGGAAACCGCGCACTTCCTTTCACGTTTCCTTCGTGGTGCGGGATACGCTTTACGTTCGCCAATGGCAAGTCGGGTTGATGCGAATGATGGACGACTCCCTGCGGTTAGTGCCCAACGGAGAGCGCTTTGCCGAGGAACGGGTTTATGTCATGCTCCCCTTTGATGAAAAGAAGATTCTGCTCGGCACCCGCGAGCAGGGTTTGTTTCTGCTCGACGGCGCCGCCATCACACCCTTCCGCCTCGCTCCGGCCGCGGCGGCATTCCTTTCAAACAATCAACTCTACTCGCCGGGTGTGGTTTTGAATGGCGACTTGTTGGCGTTGGGAACCTTGCGCGGCGGCCTGGCGATCGTTGACCGGCAGGGAAATTTGATCCGGCAAATCGACAAAGCCGCCGGTTTGGCGGATAATATTTTGCACCACGCTTTTGCCGACGATCAACACGCGCTGTGGCTGGCGCTCAATAACGGCCTGGCCCGCGTTGAGCCGAACTCACCCTTCACCTTTTATGACGAGCAGTCGGGCGTAAAAACCGCGACCGCGTTTATTCTCCGGCACCGCGGCTTGCTCTATTTGGCGACCAGCTTGGGCGTCTCTTATCTGCATGCAGCGGAGCGGGAGTTTCGGCCGGTTTCCGGAATTGCCACCCAGAGTCTGGCTTTGCTGTCGGTGGACGAAATGCTGCTGGCCGCGACGAATGAAGGGGTTTACCGCATTGACAGCGACCAAGCCTTTTTCGTCAAAGCCTCCGTCAACAACGCCTATCGCGCGAATTTCTTGCACCGCTCGCGACAGCGCCTCAATCGCAAAGAGGGTTCGGCCCGCATTTTCGTGGGACTCGAAACAGGCCTGGCGTCTTTGCGTTTCGAGCCCGCTGATGTGGAAGGAAAGTGGATCGACGAAGGCAGCATCGATGGCATTCACGAGGACATTATTCGCATTATCGAGCAAGAACCCGGCGTCTTGTGGCTCGGCACACGAACGCAAGGGGTTTTACGGGTGGAATTCATCGAACACGAGCGGAATGAGGCGGATTTACGGCATCCAAAAATCGAGCGCTTCGGAGTTGCGCAGGGCTTGCCGGCCGGTGGCGTTACGGTCTTTATGGTTGCCGGCAAGGCGTATTTTGTTTCTCAAGACGGGATTTTTCGTTTCGATCCAAACCGTCGTGTGTTTATTCCGGATTCGACATTCAACCTGAGGCCGGTATCTTTCAGCGGCGCGGTGGAAGAGTACACCCTGCAAGAGGATGCTCACGGCCAGGTGTGGATCAACTTCGGGCGCGAAACCGCAGTGGAACGGCCTCAGGCCGATGGCAGCTATATTCCGGAAGGCACACCTTTGCGCCGATTTTTCAATGAAACCTTCTTTTATATTTACCCGGAGTCCGACGGTGTGGTTTGGCTGGGCGGCCCGAATACTCTGATTCGCTATGATCCCAACATACCACAGGATAATGTGGCGGCATATCCTGCCCTCGTTCGGCGCGTCTCTGTGGGCGGGGATTCGGTGATATTTGGCGGGGCGACTCTCACCGGCGATGGGAACCTTGCGCCGGTGTTGGATTATTCCAAAAATTCTCTGCGCTTCGAGTTTTCCGCTTCCAGTTACGAGGAAATAGCCAGGAATCAATTCCAAACTTTTTTGGAAGGATTTAACAAATCCCGCCCGACGGGATCGGCTTGGAGCGAAGAGACGGCAAAAGACTACACCAACCTGCCACCAGGCCATTACCGCTTTCGGGTCCGCGCCAGGAATGTTTATGCGCACGAAAGCAGCGAAGCGGTGTATGCCTTCAAAATTCTGCCGCCGTGGTACCGTACTTGGTGGGCGTATCTTTCGTATGTTTTGGCTGCCGGCGCCGTCGTGCTCGGCTTGGTTCGGCTGCGCACCCGCCAGCTCGAATCGCGCGGCCGGAAGTTGGAACGAACTGTCGCGGAAAGAACCGCTGAAATTAGATTGCAAAAAGACAACGTTGATCTGCTCAGCCGGGTCGGCAAGGACATTACCGCTTCCCTGGATTTTGATACGATCTTTTATAAACTGTACGAGCACGTCAATCGCCTGGCCGACGCCACGATTTTTGGTGTGGGGATTTGCCACCCGGAGAAACAACAAATCGAATACACGCTGGCCATCGCCCGGGGCAAGCGTTACGCGCCATACACGCGGGACACCAACGACAAAAATCAGTTTCCCGTCTGGTGCATCGAGAATCGCCAGCCGGTTTTAATCAATGACGTGATCCAAGAATACCGGCGTTATATCGACGCCTACCGCAATGATGCCGGGCGCTTACTCGAAGACGGCACGCGCTCGGAAGCGCCGCAGTCGCTGATCTACCTCCCGCTGATCGCGCAAGATCGCGTGCTCGGCGTCATCACCATTCAGAGCTATCAAAAAAACGCCTACACTGAATATCATCTGAATCTTTTGCAAAACCTCGCGGCCTACGTCACCATCGCGCTGGACAATGCCGACGCTTACCGCCGGCTCAACGAAGCGCTGAAAAATCTGCAAGCCACCCAGTATCAGCTTCTGGTGCAGGAAAAATTGGCCTCGTTGGGGCAGCTCACTGCCGGCATCGCGCACGAGATCAAAAATCCGCTCAATTTCGTGAATAATTTTGCCGCGCTCTCGCTGGATTTAACCCAGGAGCTTCGCGAAGTCATTGCCGGACAAATTCAAAAGGTGGACGAGGAGGCGCGCGCGAATCTCGAGGAGGTGCTCGGGCTGCTCGACGAAAACCTCGCCAAGATCAATCAGCATGGCCAGCGCGCCGACAGCATCATCAAGAGCATGTTGCTGCACTCCCGCGGCGACTCCGCCGAGCGCCGGCCGGCGGATATCAACGCCATTCTCGATGAGTACGTCATGCTGGCGTTTCACGGCATGCGGGCGCAGGACAATTCATTCAACGTCAAAATCGAAAAGGAGTACGACGATTCCATCGGCCGGATCGAAGTGGTGCCGCAGAATCTCAGCCGGGTTTTTCTCAATCTCGTCAACAATGCCTTTTATGCCACGCACGAGAAGAAAAAGGAAAACAGCCCCGATATTTCTATAAAAAATAATAAAGGAGAATCGGGGCAAACGGCAAACCAAGACAGTTTCTCCCCGATGCTTTCGGTAAAAACCAAAAACCTGGGCGATAAAATCGAAATCCGCATCCGCGCCAACGGCATTCCGCCGGAGATTCGCGAAAAGATTTTCAATCCATTTTTCACCACGAAACCGACCGGTCAGGGCACGGGCTTGGGCTTGTCGATCAGTTACGACATCATTGTGCAGCAGCATCGCGGCGAGATTAAAGTTGAAACTGAGGAAGGAAAATTCACGGAGTTTGTGGTGCGGCTGCCGCGAAGTGTTTAACGTAGAACGCAAAGCATATATCGAAGCGCCAAAAACATATCAAGCGGCAACTGGCAAAATTTCCAGCATGTCTGTGCTGGAAAGATGGCCATTGCCGGTTTTCGGATCAAGCCGTAAAAAGGCGGATATCCCAGGCGAGGCAATCATTGGCAACAACAACTCTTTATCAGATGCGGGCAAGGCTTGCCAGCCGTCAAAATGAATCACCGGAAATTGCGCCAGCCCGCGATAGCTCACCAATGTCAACTGAACCGGTTTCATCGTATCAACAGAAACATATAAAACGATGCCCTGGCGCAACCGATAAGCTTTTTTGCGAGCGCGGTGGAGACGTTCGTCAAAGATAACTTCCAGCACGTCGCCTTCTTCATCGTATGAAAGACGCATGGTCCCAGCGTTCATCCGTCAAGTAAATGGCGTTGCCGAACTGATCTTGGATTTCTTCGCGCATACAAGCCCTAATCGCTTTTGATCTTTGTAGGAATATACTAAAGTTAATTTTAAAATGCAAGCCGTCAAACACTTTCGACGACTAGGTTGAAATCCTCATTCGTGACAATGGCAACGGCATCCCGCTTGACATTCGCGAGAAAATTTTTAATCCTTTTTTTACGACGAAGCCGACGAGACAAGGCACGGGATTGAGATTGTCGATCAGCTACGACATCATTGTGCAGCAGCAAAAAGATGAAATCAAAGTGGAAACCGAGAAAGGGAAGTTTACGGAGTTTATGGTGCGGCTGCCGAAGAAAGCTTGAGTTAAGATTTTCCATACGCCTGCCAAGGAGCGAAACATGACGAACAAAATACTGGTGGTAGACGATGAGCCCGATCTGAAGCTCATGATCAGCCAGGCCTTCAGAAAGAGAATCGAAGAGCGGGAACTGGTTTTCATCTTTGCCGAAAACGGCGCCGAGGCGCTCAAGCGGCTGGAAGAAGACGAAGAAGTGGCCGCGGTCCTGACCGACATCAATATGCCCCAAATGGACGGCCTGACCCTGCTCGCCAAAGTCAATGCCCATTTTCCCATTATCATCGCGGTCGTCATCTCCGCTTATGGCGACATGGCCAATATTCGCGCGGCGATGAACCACGGCGCATACGACTTTGTGACCAAGCCGTTCAACCTGCAGGATTTGGAGCTGACGATTGAAAAAGCGCTGCACGAAGCCAGAGCCATTCGCGAGTCGATAAAAGTGCACGATCGCCTGATGGCCATCCAACAAGAATTGGAAATTGCCAAAGGCATTCAAGAATCGATCCTGCCGCGCGACTTTCCCGCGTTTCCGCAGCGAAAAGATTTCGAGCTCCACGCGAAAATGATCATGGCCAAAGAAGTCGGCGGGGATTTTTACGATTTCTTTCTGCTGGACGAGGATAATCTGGGTTTTCTCATTGGCGACGTTTCCGGCAAGGGAATTCCGGCGGCGCTGTTTATGACCGTGTGCCGAACTTTGCTGAACGCGACTGCCGCAACCGGACTGTCGCCCCAGGCTTGTCTGGAGCGCGCGAATCGGATTCTCCATCGCGACAGCGTTGCCGAGATGTTCGCCACCGCTTTTTATGGGATTCTCAACACCCGCAGCGGCAAGGTGGCATACGCCAACGGCGGGCATAACCCACCCTTTATCCTGCGGCACGACGGAATGATTGAATCAACGGAGCCGACGGGAATCCCGTTGGCTTTGCTCGAGAACTCGGCCTACGGGGCAAATGAAATCGAGCTGCGGCCTGGGGATGGAATTTTTCTTTACACCGATGGCGTCACCGAAGCAATGGATGGTGATAAGAATGAGTTCACCACCGCCCGGCTGGAAACCTGCTTGCGGCGGCACAACGGCACGTCTTTGACGGAAATTATTCAGGGAGTTTTTGATGAAGTCCGCGCGTTTTCTGCCGGCGCGGCGCAAACGGATGATATCACGATTTTGGCCCTGCGGTTTCAAGCGTAATCAGCTTGTTACGAGAAGTGAAGCAGGAAGGTTGAAATCAGTCGCACGCGCAAACACGACAACTCAATCCAACAAACGATTTATTTCTTCAAGCGGGAATCCCGTCATCTCAGCCATCTGTTCTTTGCCAAGGCCTTTCTGTTGCAAGGCGCGAAGGATTCGTTGCTGCCCGATTTTTTCTCCGCGCTGCTGCCCGATTTGTTCACCCTCTTCGAGGCCCTCCTTGCGGGCGGCGATGGCGATGCCGCGCTCGTCCTGCATGCGAACCGAGGTGGCGTCGTAGGCCTCCCACTCCTCTTTGGTCATGTTGGCGCGGTTGGCGATCTCAAAGGCTTTGCGGAACGGCTCGTGGTTCAGCTTCTCCGGAATCACCTCCAGCCGGCCGGCGTGCTTGAGAAAATAGCACCACTTGTCGATGGCCGATTCCAATTCGGCCTCGGTTTTGGTGAATTTGGGCAATTCGATGAAATAATGCCGGATCTCGTCGAGATAACAATTGTTGGAAACAGTCTCGCGAAATTCGTGGCAGGAGAGATAATGATCGAACTCACGAAACATGGTGAAATCGACGATGGTGATGGCAATGACCTGGTTGAGCTTCGGATAGTCTTCGCCGGCGGGAATCTGGCCGACATAAGCTTTGCAAGCGTTATACTGAATACGCTTGCCAAAGCCCTCGGCATATTGCACCTGCATCTCCACCACGAATTGCACGCCACGATGGTCGCGGCATTTCACATCCAGATAACTGTGCTTCAAGGTCGAAATTTTCGGCGCTTGATAAGGGTTGATGATGGTGACCTCGGCAATGGCGCGGCTTCCTTCCAGTCCGAGCACGGCATTGAGGAAGCTGATCAGAACTTCTTTGGCCTGGTCGTTGCCAAAGATTTTCTTGAACGCGAAGTCGGTTCGAGGATCGGCAAATTGCATGATTCATTCTCCTTAACTCAAGCCAACACCCGTTCTATCTCTTCCAGAGAGAATCCCGTCATGTCGGCCATCTGTTCTTTGCCATAGCCTTTCTGTTGTAAGGCTCGAAGGATTCGCTGTTGCCCGATTTGTTCCCCACGCTGTTGTCCGATTTGCTCCCCTTCCTTGCGGGCGGCGATAGCGATACCGCGCTCGTCCTGCATGCGAACCGAGGTGGCGTCGTAGGCCTCCCACTCCTCTTTGGTCATGTTGGCGCGGTTGGCGATCTCAAAGGCTTTGCGAAACGGCTCGTGGTTCAACTTCTCCGGTATCACCTCCAGCCGGCCGGCGTGCTTGAGGAAATAGCACCACTTATCGATGGTCGATTCCAGCTCGGCCTCAGTTTTGGTGAATTTGGGCAGCTCGATGAAATAATGCCGGATCTCGTCGAGATAACAATTATTGGAAATGGTTTCGCGAAATTCGTGGCAGGAGAGATAATGTTCGAATTCACGAAACATGGTGAAATCGACGATGGTGATGGCGATCACTTGATTGAGCTTGGGATAATCTTCGCCCGCCGGGATCTGCCCGACGTAAGCTTTACACGCGTTATACTGAATGCGCTTGCCGAAGCCCTCAGCATACTGCACCTGCATCTCCACCACGAATTCCACGCCGCGATGGTCGCGGCATTTCACATCCAGATAACTGTGTTTCAAGGTGGAGATCTTCGGCGCTTGATAAGGGTTAAGGATGGTGACTTCGGCGATGGCATGGCTTCCTTCCAGCCCGAGCACGGCATTGAGGAAGCTGATCAGAACTTCTTTGGCCTGGTCGTTACCAAAGATTTTCTTGAATGCGAAGTCGGTTCGGGGATCGGCAAATTGCATGATTTATTCTCCTACAAGCCATTCGTGCGTCTTGACTTGAACGCCTCAACGTGTTATAATATAACACGCAAGGAGAAGAAAAGCAAAATCAATTTCAAATATAATGCAACCACCAACTTTTAGCCATCACCGTTGTAATTTAAAGACGGCCCTTTTGCAATTTTAGGCATTGTTCCCACCCCCTACGGGCGCAGCCGAACTTGCATTATATTTGATTGCACCATTGATTGACGCGGTTTTTAAAAGATGACTTTTCTGCACGCAACTTTTCGGAAGACAAAAACATGAAAAAATTCATCGTCCTCCTTGCTGTCGTATATTTCCCAACATTAGTCGCGGCGCAAACTCCAAGCGCCCACTCTGCGCCCACCGAGCTTGGCCTGCCCTTCATCCGCAACTACAGCCCGAAGGAATACGGCGCGCACGCGCAGAACTGGACGATTGCGCAGGATAGCCGCGGCGTCATGTACTTCGGCAACGGCATCGGCGTGGTGGAATACGACGGTGTTTCCTGGCGGCTGATTCAGTTCCCCAACTGTCTCTACGCCCTCTGCCCTCCGCTCTCTTACGCCCACAACAACCTGCGCTTCGCTTATTCCGCCTCCAGTTTCGAAGACGCCAGCCGTCTGCAATTCCAAACCTGGCTCGAAGGCTTCGACGAATCCCGCAAGGCGGGATCGAACTGGAATGACAAGACCGAAAAAGAATACACCAACCTGCCCGAAGGTGACTACCAGTTTCGCGTGCGGGCAAAGAATATTTACGAACACGAAAGTCAGGAAGCCGTGTACGCCTTCACGATCCTGCCGCCGTGGTACCGCACGTGGTGGGCGTATGGCGGCTATGCCGTTATTTTCGGACTGCTGGTGTTTGCGGCCGATCGCGTGCAGCGCCGGCGGTTGCTCAAAAAAAGAACGCGAGTGCGCGGAATTTCGCGAAGCCAAATTGCGCGCAGAGGCGGCGGAAGCGCACGCAAAAACGGCTGAGGCGGAGAACAAAGTCTTGCAGGCCGAAAACGAGCGCAAGAAAAACGTCGAGCTGCTCAACCGCATCGGCAAAGATATTACCGCGACACTCGCCCTCGAATCCATTATCGCCACCGTGTATGAAAATGTCAATGCGCTGATGGAGGCCTCGGTTTTTGGAATTGGGATTTACAATAAAGAAAAGGCTTGCATTGATTTTCCGGCAACCAGGGAAAAAGGCGAACCCTTGCCGTTCTATTCCTACCCGCTTGCGGATGATGACCGTCTGGCAGTCTGGTGTTTCAAACACCAGCAAGAAGTCGTTATCAATGACTACGCCAACGAGTATCAGCGTTACATGAAGTTGCTCAAACCTGCGGTCGCAGGTGAAGATCCTGAATCCGTTTTGTATTTGCCGCTCACCCATAAGGAAGAGAAAATCGGGGTCATCACGACCCAAAGCTTTCAGAAGCACGCCTACGCCGACTATCATCTCAACCTGCTGCAAAACCTGGCGACCTACACCGCGATTGCGCCGGACAACGCCCGGTTGTTCGCCGAGGCGCAGCAGGCCCGCGCCGCGGCGATGGCGGCGGACGAGGCGAAAAGCTCGTCTCTCTCCACCGTCAGCCATGAATTGCGCACGCCGCTGACCTCGGTGGTGGGCTTCGCCAAAATCACTAAAAAGCGACTGGAAGAGCGAGTCTTTCCGAACACCAACACCGACGATCCTAAAACCGAAAAGACCGTTGCACAAGTGGCCGAGAATCTCAACGTCGTGGTGGCCGAGGGCGAGCGCCTGACCAATCTGATCAACGACGTGCTCGATCTCGCCAAAATCGAGGCCGACAAGATCGAGTGGAAGAAGGAAAGCCTTGCCGTGCCGGAGATTCTCGAGCGCGCCGCAGCGGCCACCGCCGCGCTGTTCGAGAGCAAAAAAGCTCCGATTCATCAAAGACTTCAACGGCGAGCTGCCGCAAATTACCGGCGACCGCGACCGGCTGATTCAAGTGGTGATCAACCTGATCTCGAACGCGGTCAAATTCACCGACGCGGGTTCGGTCACCTGCCGCGCGCAGGCTTCAAACGGCGAGCTCGTGGTAAGCGTGATCGACACCGGCGACGGCATCGCCCCAGAGAATCAGCCGAAAGTGTTCGAGAAATTCAAGCAAGTGGGCGACACTTCGTCCAACCGGCCGAAAGGCACGGGTTTGGGCCTGCCGATCTGCAAAGAAATCGTCGAGCATCACCGCGGCCGCATTTGGGTGGAAAGTGAGATCGGCAAAGGCAGTTCGTTTTCGTTCGCGCTGCCGGTCAAGGATTTCAATAAAAATTTTTACGGATAGAAACAATCCAACGGATTAGAAATAATAGCGGAGGGAAAAAGTGCAAAGTTGGTCAAGCAGCGATGGCAAGAATTTCTGGCATCCCAGGGCTGGCGATGTGGCCATAGCCGGTTTCCGGATCAAGCCGCAAAAAAGCCGAGACCATTGGCGATGTGAGAATGGGCTTTAAAAGCTTTTTGTCGGAAGCCGGCAATTTTCTCCAGCCGTCAAATTTGACGTGTGGAAATTGCATCAGCGCGAGATAATTGCCGAGTGTGAGTTGCACCGGTTTCGGCCGGCCGGCGCTGACATATAAAACCATCCCTTGGCGCAGCTTGTACGCCACTTGTTTGGCGCGATGCAAGTTTTCATCGAAAATGACTTCGAGTATATCGCCAACCGGATCATACGAAAGGAACATGATTTCTCCTATCAAGCGGGATAAGCCGTTACAATAAAATTGTTAGGTTTGTTCTGCCGCCAGCGAAAGACGACAACGACTTCAATTTCTTGAAACGGAGTTAAAAACTGAATCGGGTAGTTGTAATAAAACTTGTAGGGAAGCACGACGTCTTGCGTGCGTTTTCCCAAACGAACCGCTTTTAAGACTTCGGCGCGATGTCCATTCAACTGATAATGAGATTTGACGATATGCTTCCATCGTTCATCCGTCAAGTATATCGTGTTGCCAAAGCGATCCTGGACTTCTTCGCGCATAAGCAAGTCTTTCTTGTTTTTGACGTTTGATGCAATATAATATACAACATCTTCTCATTCACTTGCAAGCGGTTCTTCAGTTCTTTTTCAAGTTTGCAAAGAAATCGTCGAGCATCACGGCGGCCGGATTTGGGTGGAGAGCGAGATCGGCAAAGGCAGCACGTTTTCGTTCGCGCTGCCGGTGGAGGATTTCAATAGAAAATTTTCCAACGGCTAGATTAAGACCAACGGATAAAGCGCTTTTCATCCGTTGGTCTTAATCTAGCCGTTGGCCGGCTGCGGATGTGCCGCAATCAAGCAATGAAATTGCCAAACAATAACGCCGGAGGCGTGAAATGTTTATAGCCAGCGCCATTAAGAAGATTCAAAACGCCGGAGGCGTGGCATGTTCATAAAAAGCGAGGCATTGATCAACATGCGTCACAGCACATGCCACCCCTGACGGGGTTTGCGGTTTGCTTTAACGTTACGTTTCTACAAACATGTCAACCCTACGGGTTTGGAATCAGTGTGGCGAATGACAACGCCGGAGGTGTGATAGGCGTATTGCCTCAGTCGTAGGTGGACTGACCGGTCGCTTAAAGTTAGGATTGGTCAAAATCTCAGCAAATTTCAGCGACCGGTCAGTGTCGTCCACCGGTAAGTGAGGCATTATTGGGAGGCGAAAATAACGGTTGAAATATCGCCAACTCAGTTGTATTATATAAATTCATTTTTCGCGTTGTTTCATTTTGACACGAGCGGAAAATTAGTTATCTTTTAAATTCAAGAAAGACGAACACTATGCGAAAAAATCTCGTTTGCTTCACCCTGCTCTTCCTGCCATTGTGGGCACAGGCGCAAACCCGCACCGAAACCGGTCTTCCCTTCATCCGCAACTACAGCCCGAAGGAATACGGCGCGCACGCGCAGAACTGGACGATTGAGCAGGATAGCCGCGGCGTCATGTATTTCGGCAACGTCATCGGCGTGGTGGAATACGACGGTGTTTCTTGGCGGCTGCTGCAATTGCCCAACAAATCGAATGTCCGCGCGCTGGCTCGGGCTGAGCACGGAGGTCGCATTTACGCCGGCAGCTTCGGTGAGTTCGGTTACATTGAGCCGGATAGCATTGGCAGATGCATTACGTTTCTTTGCAGGTCTTCGTTCCGGAAGCGCAGCGCAATTTTGGTGACATCTGGACCGTGCACGCGACCGGCGAAGGCGTCTACTATCAAGCGCGTGAGCGGCTATTTCGACTTACGCCGGTTGCCGGGAGTACAGAATGGCGCGTCAAAACCTGGGAGCCGCAGACGAATTTCATGTTTACCTTTTGGCTCGATTCCACTCTTTATGTGCACCAGCGCGGCGTCGGTTTGATGAAGATGGTGGCGGACTCGCTGCACCTGTTGCCGGGCAGCGAGCCGTTTGGGAATGACCGTATGCAAGTGATGCTACCTTTTCCGGAGGGCAAAAAATATCTGCTCGGGCTTTTTAGCGGCGAACTGTTTACTTTTGACGGACGTACTTTCACACCCTTCTACACCGAAGCCAGCGTGGTCAATATTCTGGCCGACAACACACTTTACAAAGGAACGGTGCTGGCAGATGGCAGTTTTGCACTGGCTTCGGCAGCAGACGGCCTGACGATTATCGATGCGCAAGGGCGTCTGCTGCGACACATTAGCCGGGCGAGCGGCTTACAAGACAATATTGTCTATGCCGTGCATGCGGACCGTGCCACCGGCCAACTGTGGCTGGGGTTGGACAAAGGCATTTCACGCGTGGAAATTACCGCGCCTCTCAGCCGTTACGACGCGCAATCCGGTCTCAACAGCGCCGTGCTGGCGATTCACCGGCACCAGGGCAGACTCTATGTTGGCACCTCCACCGGCGTGTTATGGCTTGATCCCGCCACCTCGACATTCCAGCCGGTGATCGGGATCGGCAACCAGATTTTTGCCCTGCTTTCCGTGGGGAAAACACTGTTGGCGGGCTCAAACGACGGCCTCTACCAAATTACCGGCGATCGGGCGCAGGTGATCAGGGCCTCGGTGACCGGGGATTTTCAAACTTCTGCACTGCATCTCTGGCGGCAAGACCCCCGTTACCTCTTCGTTGCATTGTTTGACGCTATCGGCGTCATGCGCCGCAGCGGTGAGGCTTGGATTGACGAGGGCAAGATTCCTGGGCTGACGGAACAAGCCTGGCATTTTGTGGAAAGCGCCGATGGCAGCCTGTGGCTGGGAACCTCTGGTCAAGGCGTCGTGCGCGTGACTTTTCCGGAGGGGGTGGACGGCATTTCTCGCATCCGCAACGCTCGTGTTGAGCGCTTCGGCCCGGCGGAAGGTTTGCCAGAGGGCAGCGTCGCGGCGCTGAGCGCCAATGGGCGTGAATATTTTGTTTCATTGGCCGGCGTCTTCCGCTTTGATGACAGCCGGCAGCGCTTTGTGCCGGATTCGACATTTCATGGCATCTCGCACGACGGTGATGCCAATGAATACAGAATGAGAACCGACAATCGTGGCCGCGTGTGGATGAGTTTCGGTCGGGAAAGCGCGGTTGGGTTGCCGCAAGCGGATGGTGGCTATCGCATCGAAAAAGCGCCGTTCCTGCCTTTTGCCGATGTTGCAGTTGCTGCTATTCTCCCTGAAGACAATGGCATCGTTTGGTTCGGCGGCACGGAGGGGGTGATTCGCTACGATTCCAATTTGCAAAAAGATTACAATGCCGAATATGTGGCATTGGTTCGCCGCGTGGTCGTCGGTGAAGATTCATTGATTTTCGGCGGCACGGTTAACGGTCGGGGCGGACGGCCGGCCGCCCCGACGTTGGCATATTCCCACAACACCATCCATTTCGAATACGCCGCGCCTTTCTTCGAACAGGAAAACAAAACCCAATATCAAACCTTTCTCGAAGGCTTCGACGAGAACTGGTCGGCGTGGAATCGCAACACCCAAAAAGAATATACCAATCTCCCCGCAGGTGATTACCGCTTCCGCGTACACGCGAAGAATATTTATCAGCACGAAAGCCGCGACGCGATTTATGCATTCAAACTCCTGCCGCCGTGGTATCGCACCGCGTGGGCATACATTTTTTATTTTCTGGCTGCCGGTGGATTTGTCATTGGATTGGTCAGAATTCGTACGCGCCAGCTTGAGGCCCGCCACCGCGAGCTGGAAAAGACGGTGGAGGAGCGCACGCAGGAAATTCAGCAAAAAGTCAATGAGCTGGCGATCATCAACAGCGTGCAGCAGGGGCTGGCTTCCAAATTGGAGATGCAAGCCATTTATGATCTGATCGGCGACAAGATTCGCGAAATTTTCGATGCGCAAGTGGTTGATATTGGAATCTACGACCGCAGCGCCAATCTATTGCATTTTCCCTATACCATCGAACGAGGCGTGCGTTTTCCTGATGAACCGATGCAGTTGATCGGGTATCGTCGGCATGTCATGCACACTCGCCAACCGCTGCTAATCAACAAAAATATGCATGAGGAAAATGCCAAATACGGCAACCCGACCGTGATTTCGGGTGAGCCGCCCAAGTCGGTTTTGTTTGTGCCGCTTGTGGTTGGCGACGAAGCGAAGGGCGTCATTTCACTGCAAAACCTTGATCGCGAGAATGCCTTTACTGATTCAGATCTGCGCCTGCTTCAGACTCTCGCCAACAGTATGAGCGTGGCGCTGGAAAACGCCCGCCTGTTCGACGAGACCAATCGCCTGCTGGAAGAAACCGAGGCGCGCGCTGCGGAGCTGGCCATCATTAACAAAGTTGGCGAAGGCCTGGCCCAGCAGCTCGACTTCCAGGGCATTATCGATCTAGTCGGTGACAAAATCTGCGAAGTGTTCAAGGCACAAATCGTGACTATCTCTCTTTATGATCCCAAAACGACGCAGATTCACCATCGCTATCTCATCGAGCGGGGTGAGCGCTTCTTTTTGGATAAACCCCAAGCCATCGATCCTGACCGCTTGGAAATCATCCAAATCCGCAGGCCACTGGTGTTCGGTACCTCACAGGAAATGATTGATCGCAGCGGCGAGGGTATCCTTGCCGGAGATATGCCCAAGTCCTACATGGGCGTCCCGATCATTCTCGGACAAGAGGCGACCGGCGTGATCACGGTGCAGGATATTGATCGCGAGCACCATTTCAGCGAAGCGGACGTGCGCCTGCTGACGACGTTGGCCTCCAACATGGGCGTGGCCCTGGAAAACGCCCGCCTGTTCGATGAAACCAAACGGCTGCTGAAAGAGACGGAGACGGGAAAGAAAAACGTCGAGTTGCTCAGCGCGATCGGTAAAGAGATCACCGCCTCGCTGGATTTTGAAACGATCTTTTACAAACTGTACGAGCACATCAATCCAGAGTTTTCAGAAGAACGCTTACACCGAGTATCATCTCAATCTTTTGCAAAACCTGGCCAACTATACCGCCATCGCCCTGGACAACGCGCGCCTGTTTGAGGAGACCAACCGGCTGCTGGGCGAAACGAAACAGCGCGCCGCCGAGCCGAGCTGGCGACCGTCAACAGCATTAGTGAAGCGCTGGCCTCGCAACTGAACCAGGACGATCTCATTCAGTTGGTGGGCGAGCAGATTCGTCAGGTTTTCAAAGCCAATATTGTGTATGTGGCGCGGCTCGATAAAGCGACGAACATGATCCATTTTCCCTACAGCTACGGTGAGGACTCCTCGCCCCTCGCTTTGGGTGAAGGCTTGACTTCGCAAATCATCAAGACCGGCAAGCCGCTACTGATCAATGAAGATGTTAACAAAACTATCACCAAGCTCGGGATTGAGGATATTGGCGCACAGTCGGCCTCTTACCTCGGGATGCCGATTCCAAGCGGTAGCGAGATGATCGGCGTGCTCAGCGTGCAAAGCACCGAGCAGGAGAATCGCTTTAGCGAAAATGACTTGCGGCTGCTGAACACGATTGCTGCCAATGTCGGGGTCGCGCTGTACAATGCCCGCTTGTTCGATGAAACACAACAAGCTCGCGCCGCTGCCGAAGAAGCCAACGAGGCCAAAAGCTCTTTTCTCTCCACCGTGAGCCACGAGCTGCGCACGCCGCTCACCTCGGTGCTCGGCTTTGCCAAAATCATCAAGAAACGATTGGATGAAAAAATTTTTCCGTTGCTCAAAACTGAAGATAGCAAAACCCAACGCACCGTCGCCCAGGTGGCGGAAAACCTCAACGTCGTCGTGGCCGAAGGCGAACGCTTGACGACGCTGATCAACAACGTGCTCGATCTCGCCAAGATCGAAGCCGGCAAAATCGACTGGCACATGGAAACGCTCGCCGTGCCGGAGATTATTGAGCGCGCCACGGCGGCAACGGCCTCGCTGTTTGACAGCAGCGGCCTGAAATTGAAAAAGGACATCGCCGCCGGTCTGCCGGAAATCGTCGGCGACGCGGACAAGATGATTCAAGTCGTCATCAATCTCATTTCCAACGCGGTGAAGTTCACCGACAAAGGCTCGGTGACCTGCCGCGCCCTGAGCGATCAGTCGAAGGGCGAAATCGTCGTCAGCATCATCGATACCGGCATGGGCATCGCGCCGGAAGATCAGCCGAAAGTGTTCGAGAAATTCAAACAAGTCGGCGACACGCTCACCAACAAACCCAAAGGCACGGGACTGGGTTTGACGATTTGCAAGGAGATCGTCGAGCATCACGGCGGCCGCATTTGGGTGGAAAGTGAGATCGGCGTTGGCAGTAGCTGGCAAAGCAAAAAGAAAACGTCGAGCTGCTGAGCGAAATCGGCAAAGAGATCACTGCCTCGTTGGATGCGGATACCATCTTTTACAAACTGTATGAGCACGTCAATCAACTCGTCGATGCGACGATTTTTGGCGTCGGCATTTTTCATCCCGAGAAAGAACAAATCGAGTATCGCCTCGCCATTGAAAAAGGCAAACGCTATGCGCCGTACACACGCGATATAAGCGACAAGAATCAATTTCCGGTGTGGTGCATCGAGCATCGCGAGCCAGTGTTTATCAATGACGTCGAAACCGAGTACGGCCGCTACATTAGCGAATACAAACATCTCGGCGGGCAGTTGGAAGACGGAACGATCGCTGAAAACCCATCGTCGTTGATTTACCTGCCGCTGATCTCGCAAGACAAAGTGCTGGGCGTCATCAGCATCCAGAGCTTTCGAAAAAATGCCTACACGGAGTATCATTTCAATCTCTTGCAAAACCTCGCAGCGTACACCAGCATCGCGCTCGACAACGCCGATGCGTATCGGCAGCTCGATGCCACGCTGCAAAATTTGAAAGCCACGCAGGAGCAGCTCGCCACACAGCAGAAGCTGGCCTCGCTCGGCCAGCTTACCGCCGGCATCGCCCATGAGATTAAGAACCCGCTGAATTTTGTGAATAACTTCGCCGTGCTCTCGATGGATTTGGCGAAGGAACTGCGAGAAGAAATCGAAAAGCGAAGGGCGAAGAGCGCGGGGCGAGAGGCGAAGGGTGAAGATGACTTTGCAAATATTAAAGAGATTCTCGACATGCTGGTGCAAAATGCCGAGAAGATCAATCACCACGGCAAGCGCGCCGACAGCATTGTGAAGAGCATGATGGATCACGCGCGCGGCTCTTCCGGACAGCGCGAACCGGCGGAGATCAATGCTTTGCTCGATGCAGCCTTGAATCTCGTTTATCACGGTATGCGCGCCAACGATGCCTCGTTCAATGTCACGATTGAAAAAGAGTATGATGAGACCATCGGCAAGCTCAGCGTTGTGCCGCAGGATATCAGCCGCGTGTTTTTGAACCTCATAAATAATGCGTGCTATGCCGCGTATCAAAAGCAAAAGGCAAACAGCAAAGAGCAAACGGCAAATTTCTCGCCGACGCTTTCCGTGCGCACGCAAAATTTAAACGACAAAGTCGAAATCCGCATCCGTGACAACGGCAACGGCATTCCGCTTGGCATTCGTGAAAAAATTTTCAATCCTTTCTTTACCACGAAACCGACCGGGCAAGGCACAGGATTGGGTTTGTCGATCAGTTACGATATTATCGTGCAGCAGCATCGCGGCGAGATCAAAGTGGAAACGGAAGAAGGCAAGTTCACGGAGTTTGTGGTGCGGTTGCCGGGGAACTCATAGTGCCGAATGCCAACGCCGGAGGCGTGAAATGTTTATAGACCTGCGCCATCATAAAAATTCAAAACGCCGTAGGCGTGACATGCTCATAAAACGAGGTCTTGATCAACATGCGTAACAACACATGCCACCCCGATGGGGTTTGCTTTTCTTTTAGATCACGTTTCTATAAACATGCCAACCCTACGGGTTTTGAAAAGCATTGTAGATTTTAAAAGCGTTTCGAGGTGTCACGTAAACGATCCATTTCTCCGGTGTCAAACTATGAAAACCAAAAACACCGAAAACAAATGGTTCGAACTGGTCATGCTCGGCGCCATTATTTTCGCGCTGCTGCAACCGGTTCAGAACCTGCATGCCCAAAATCGGCCGGTCAAATTAGAGCGCCTCTCGCGGGAGCAGGGGCTCTCGCAAAGCACTGTATTTTGCATCCTGCAAGACCGGCAAGGATTTATGTGGTTTGGCACGGAGGAAGGGCTGAACAAATATGACGGTTACAATTTTACCATTTATAGACATGACGCGCTGGATTCAAGCTCATTATCAAGTAATTCTGTCTTCTCAATCTACGAAGATCACACCGGCACACTTTGGATTGGAACTAGTAACGGGCTCAATCGATTTGATCGCGACAAAGCGAAATTTATCCACATAGTCAACGACCCGAACCCCGACCTTCCTTTTTTATCTTCTCAAGGAAAGTCGGGGCACAGCCTCAGTGGAAATTTGGTTTCGTCAATCTACGAAGATCACACCGGCACACTCTGGATTGGAACTAGTAACGGACTCAATCGATTTGATCGTGAGAAAGCGCAATTTACCCGCTTTGTCAATGACCCGAACAATCCCCACAGTCTCAGTCATAATAATGTCCGGTCACTCTATGTAGATTCCGCTTCACGGAACACACTCTGGATTGGGACACAGGGCGACGGACTCAATCGATTTGATCGCGACAAAGCGCAATTTACCCGCTTTGTGAACGACCCGAATAATCCCCATAGTCTAAGCAACAACCGCATCGCGTCAATTTATGAAGACCACGCCGGTACGCTTTGGATTGGAACGCTTGCTGGCGGGCTCAATAAATTTGATCGCGAGAAAGAGCGCTTTATCCATTTTGCCAAGGACCCGACTAATCCCAACAGTCTAAGTGAGAACACGATCTGGTCAATTTATGAAGATTCTCTCCCGCTTCGCGGGACGGGACGGAACACGTTCTGGATTGGAACTAGTAACGGCCTCAATCGATTTGATCCCGACTTTCCTTCAAGAAAATTAATAGAAAATCGGGACTCTCCGAATATAAAATCTCATGAAAAGTCGGGACAATTTACTCACTTTGTCAACGACCCGAAGAATCCCCACAGTCTCAGTAGCAACGGCATCATGTTCATTTATGAGGATTCCGCTTCACGGAACACGCTTTGGATTGGAACAAACAGTGGCGGACTCAATAAATTTGATCGCGACAAAGAACAATTTATTCGCTTTGTCCACGACCCGAACAATCCCCACACTCTAAGCGGAAATGGGGTCTGGTCAATCTGCGAAGATCACACCGGCACGCTCTGGATTGGAACGCGTGCTGGCGGTCTCAATAAATTTGATCGAGAAAAAGAGCAATTTATCCACTATGTCAACGACCCGAAGAATCCCCACAGTCTCAGTCACAATATGGTCTTTTCAATCTATGAAGCTTCTCTCCCGCTTCGCGGGGCGGGACGAAGCACGCTCTGGATCGGGACGGCTGGCGGACTCAATGAATTTGATTGCGAAACCGGACAATTTACACGTTATACCGAAAAAGACGGTCTTCCCAATAATGTGATTTATGGAATATTGGAAGATAACAACGGCCATTTGTGGTTGAGCACGAATAAAGGATTATCCCGCTTTGATCCGCAAGTAAAAACTTTTCGCAACTATGATGCCGGCGATGGTTTGCAAAGCAATGAGTT
>Ga0247727_10005385_pt1 | contig 26041 bp, 20 predicted proteins | sample WisWelCaveWW1625_FD_202498 | JGI IMG/M metagenome (GOLD analysis project Ga0247727, IMG submission 202498) | Biofilm microbial communities from Wishing Well Cave, Virginia, United States - WW16-25 | ecosystem: Environmental > Aquatic > Deep subsurface > Groundwater > Cave microbial mat | place...
ATATTGAATCCCGCAAAAGTCATAACGGAAACGCCCTGCGCGCTTTTCGCTTTGAAAATTTTGATCGCCTGCGGCACGAAGATCGCCGCGTTGACGATAAGTCCGAGTCCAAACAGATAGGCAATAACTTCTTTCATAGTTCGCTCACGATGAATTGTTGGCCGGTTTGTCGGTTAGCCAGATAGCCTGTTAACCAGCAAACCAGCTAACTGGCTAACCCTTAATAGATCGCCCACGTTCCCGGCGTCGCCAGCTCGATCGCGTGATTGTCGGGATCGCGGAAATACAAACTCTGCCCGCCTTCCTGCCATTTGACTTTGCTTTCAATTTTCACGCCGTTTTGCTCCAGCCAATTTTCCCAATTCTCCAACTCGGTGGCATTAATTGAAAACGCCAGGTGCAAATTGCCCGCGCCATCATGCGACGGGATGAGTCCACCCCAGGCTTGATGCGGCTTGGTCGAAGCGCCTTTTTTGAAAAGAAGAAGAACTTGTTTGCCGGCGACGCTCATCGCACAGGCGCGAGCATCGGAGAAAAGTATCTCGAAGTGAAAGAGGCTCTGATAAAATTTTATCGCGCGCGGCAACTCTTCGACGTACAACGCGGTTTCTAAAACGCCGGTGACAGTGGGCATGGCTTTCAACCTCCGGTTGGCTCATTTGCGTTTCTTTGAAGTTTTGCTTGCGGCCTTCTTGCCGAGCACTTGGGTCGTTTTCTTTTCGCCATCCAATTCGAGTTTTAGAGGAAACTCAAGCAGCAAGTTGCGGCCGGCCAACGCCTCGCGTGAAGGATTAACCAAGCAGAGTGAGCTTCGCCGCCAATTGCGCACGAACACTGCACCGAGCTCCAGCGTTACGATTTGGCCGTTTGTATCTGTAACTCCAACGGTAATCGGCACCAAAACCGAGCGATTAAATTCCCCCAAATGCGGGCGGAAATGATCTTGATCAATCGGTATCGTGTCAATTACATCGTTTGATACCATTTGATCATAATCAAGCAACAGATCGGGTGAACCTGTATCAAAGTCTGCTTCAACCATCACACCTTCAGAAAAAAGTTTTGAGGCCGCTATTCCAAATCTGCCTACCATTATTGATAACGTCGGATAACAATCTGAATCATCAATAACCGACCAGCTTGACTCTTCGATCAATGGTTTATAAATAAACACAAATGGGATCAGCCCGCTTTTTTTTCCAAGCGCCATAAGTTTCTCGCGTGAAGGGTATTCAAGGAGCTTTGGCGAGGACGCAAGGATTTCTCCACCACAGACCAACATCCATTTTGCCCGCCGAGCTTTCAGTTCCTGATCGATCCAGCGGTCCAAGACTTTGTAAGCCCGAAAAGCAATAGCCGCACGTTCATCTTCCGGCAAGTTAATATAGGTTTCAAACGGAATGGCAAAAAGCTCCGCGGCTTCTTCCGGATAGCCGCGCGAGTGCGTCAATGATTTTTGGGAGTGCGAGCGCTCGATTCGCCTCCGCAGCAGCTCGAGCTCGGCATCATTCAACCGGTCGACGGTTTGAAAAATTTGTTCGAGTTCTGTTGTCATAACGGACATAACATCCTCCATAAATTAAAACAGTGCAATTCTAATTTACAAAATTTACCACACCACCACAATCAATTTATACGCCGCAATAAAATGTTGCAGTACATTTCTTTACGCCGGTTTCGCCGACCCCTTTTTCTCGCTCTCCGATTTTTCTTCTTTCTTCTCTTCCGGCGTTTTGTTGTCCTTCTTCTCTTTATTCAATTCGCGCAAGCGTTGATCGACTTTGCAATGCACCGAGCCTTCGGGCAATTTGCCGTCGGTGTCTTTTTCGCCGGCCGGCGCGCCGGTGAGCAATTCGAGCGCGGCGTCGATGGTGGCAATCGCGTGAACGCGAAATTTTCCGGCGGCAACGGCGTCGAGCACTCCCGGCCGCAACATCAAATCTTCCACATTGTGTTGCGGAATGATGACGCCCTGATTGTCGGTCAAGCCTTTGATCTGGCAGGCATTGAAAAATCCTTCGATTTTTTCATTCACGCCGCCGATGCCCTGAATCTCGCCTTTTTGGTTCATCGAGCCGGTGACGGCCAGATCCTGCCGCAGCGGCAATCCCGACAGCGCGGAGAGAATGGCGCAGACTTCCGCCACCGAGGCGCTATCGCCGTCAACGTTGGTGTTGGATTGTTCGAACGCAATGCTGGCGCTCATCGACAGCGGTTTGTCGTGCGCATATTTCCCGCGCAAATAACCGGCGACAATGGCGACGCCTTTGTTGTGGGTTTTGCCGCTCAAATCCGCGTCGCGTTCGATATTGATAATGCCGGCGCTGCCCATGCCGGCCACCGCGGTGAGACGGGAGGGATAGCCGAAATAATAATCGAGATAATTCAGCACCATGAGCGCATTGACCTGCCCGACTTTTTTGCCGTCGACGTCGATCATCAATCGGCCGTGGCGAATGCGCTCGAACAAACGCTCTTCGGCGAGCCTTTGGAGAAAGAAGCGCTTTTCGATAGCGCGCTGTACTTCCTTCGCACTAACGCTGGCGTCGCCATTTTCCGTGGCGATGAAATTGGTTTCGCGCAACAAATCCGCGATCTGGCTAAAGCGCGCCGAAATTTTATTCTGCGAACCTGTGAGCCATACGCCATGTTCGATGACCGCGGCGACAGCGCTGTGGTCGAAGGGCAGCAGATTTTCCGCTGCGCAAATTTTTGCAACAAATCCCATATAGTGGCGATGGGCGTCGACCTCATTGCCCATGCTGCCGTCGAAGTCCGCGCGCACTTTGAAAATCTCGCGGAAGTCGCCGTCGTGCCGATTCAAATGATAATACTCGTCGAGGTCGGCAATCACCACCACTTTGACGTCGAGCGGAATGGCTTCCGGGCGCAACGGCGACGTCAAATTCGGCGCGAGCGGATCATGCGTTTGCATTTCAAGTCTATGATGACGCAACGTTCGCTTCAACATGCGCCAGACGCCGGGCTCGCCAAGGGCGTCCGCAAGATTGATGAGCAGATAGCCGCCGTTCGCGCGGGCAAGAGCGCCGGCTTTAATTTGCGTGAAATCGTTATGCCAGAAACCTTCGCGATTTTGCCGGCGGCCGATCGTGCCAAAAAGATTGTTGAACGTCGGCGCCGTTTCGATAATCACCGGCGCGCCCACTGCCGCGGCATTATCCACCAGCACGTTGACTTTGCATTCGAGAAAAGTCGGCGCGTCGAGCGGCGGCCACGTCTCACGTTCCTGCCAGCGCGCCAGCGTGGTGAGAAGAAAAGATTGCACGCGTTCAAGATGCGAGCCGACGCGCGTCTCCGCAAATTGCTTTTTTATTTCGGCGATACGATTTTGTGCCAGTGTTTTGAGCGCCTCGGCATTCTGTCGATTGGCGGAACGCTTATGTTCGGTTGAAGATTTGGAAGTCCCATTCGTATTTGGCGCGCAGGTTTTTTGCACGAGCGCAATCAGTTCTTCCATCGCCTGCGCCAGCGCCGCGCCGCGTCCGGCCGGCAGCAAAATAAGATTGGGCTCATCGGCACGTTGAAAGTTGTGGACATAACAAATATCCGGCGGGGTCGGGCCTTTGCCTTTGTGCTCATTTAAAAGCGCCTGTGTAATGGTGGCTTTGCCGGTTCCGGGCGGCCCGCCGACGTAAATATTGTACCCCGGCGCTCGCAACTGCAGGCCGAGTTTGATCGCCTGCACGGCGCGTTCCTGCCCGATAATTGTGACGTTAACGTTGGCTTCCGGTGTGGGTTCGAACGCCGGCGATTCCGGTGGACATCGCCAACGTAGTTTTTCGAGGGGAACTTCGAAGGAGTCGTTTGTGTTTGCCATTGTTCCTGCTCGCCTGGTTAGGTGAAGCCCGGCTGGCGTAGCCTGGGGAGGCGAAGCCGCGCTTCAATTTTTTAGGAATTGGGATTTAGTCGAGAATCACCAGCTTGCGGGTTTGCCGCCAAGTCCCCGCTTGCAGCAGATAAAAATAAACGCCGGGCCCCAGCTCGTTTGCTGCAAAAGCCACCTCGTGGGCGCCGGCCGCTTGATAGGCATGGACGATTTTTTTGATCTCCTGGCCGAACAAATTAAAAATCGAAAGCGTGACCACTGTCGCTTGCGGCAATGAATATTTAATCATGGTCGTGGCATTGACGGCCCGCAAAGGGTTGGGAAAATTTTGTTCGAGCGTAAAATTGTGCGGCGACAATTTCGGCGATGCGGTAACGGGTGTTATTTGATTCAGCGCTTCGAGCGCATTGAGAAAAGGAAAATTTAAGTTGGTGCCCGGATCATGCACTTTAACCGAACTGTTTTTCATGATGCTGATGATCGCCGCCGGCTGCAGGGCCGGATTTTTTTGCAACATGAGCGCCGCCACCCCGGCCGCGCGCGGTGAAGCCTGGGAAGTGCCGATAAAAGTGGAGCGCCCGCCGCCAAGTCCGGTCGAAGTGATCAGGCTCCCCGGCGCGACCAACGCGACTTTCGGCGTGCGGTTGGTGAAACAGGTCACGGTTTGCAATGAGGTCGTCGCATCCGCGCAGTCGGGCCACGAACTGCCGAAGAGATTACGATAGGTGCCGCTATTCGGCTCGCGGCCAAGATCGGCATCATAAACCGCGCCAACCGATACGGCGCCGGATAAACACGCGGGCGCCGTCATCGCCGTGGTCGAACCGTTGTTCCCGGCGCAGGCAAAAACGACGATGCCGAGGTTGTTCGCGGCGTTGACGGCCGCCGCAAAAAGATTTTGCGCGTTGTCGCAATTGGAGCCGCTGTAAAGCGCGTTGGTGACAAGGCTCATATTAATGGCGCGCACCTTCAACGCGGCATTGTTGGCGACAATATGATCGACGCCGGCAATCCAATCCGAAACCCAGCCGCTATTGTTTCGATCGAGAATTTGAATCGCGACGATTTTAGCCTTCGGGGCGACGCCGCGCGGCGCGACGGTCCCATCCGACGCGATAATGCCGGTCACATTAGTGCCGTGGCCGTGTTGATCCTGCGCACCCGACCCGACATCTCTACCCTGGTTCAAAAAATGATATTGAAAATCCTGCTCATTCAACGCGGACAGCACGGTGTTTTGCAACTGTTGAATCTGCTGCGCCCGTTCCGCCGGCGCGGCCGATTTGGCAAGGCTTTGTTCACGCAGCCTGACCAAAACCGTCGCCTGCTGATTTTGCTGCAACGCGTTGCGAACTTTGTCATCGACCGCAGCGCGGGGTGAGCAAGTCGCCGTTCCGATCAGCAGAATGAAATGAAAGGCGGCGAAGAAGCTGAAATTTTTGGCGAATGGCATCATGGCGTCCTCAACTAAAATTGTTATTAATATGCGAAATTGTAACGGTGAAGTCAAGTCGTAATTCGTGATTTTAGACGTGCGGCAATACCTCCGTGACGGGGGAGTAGCGCAGACATCTTGTCTGCAGGCGGGACGCCCAATGGCACTAACTTTTTGAACTGAGGCACGTTGCCCAACCCCGTCAGGGGTGCAATGTTTATAGTCGCGGAGAATTTTTATGCTTTTTAACTCCTTTAGGAGTGAAATGTGAAGACGGTCATGCCGATTTGATTGTTTGAAAAATTCGTTGCATGTCACTCCTCTGGAGTTTTCAACGCTGAATTAGCTTTTATCTATAAACATTCCACTCCTAGCGGAGTTCATCGTGTGCGAGTAGTTTTAATTGATACACCTAAATTGGGTGATCTGGAAATTCAGTAAAAGTTAGTGACATTGGACATCTTGTCTGCCCCGCGAACGGGGCGCTACGTTTTCCTCCGTAACTTGAAGCATTACGACGTGCGTAAATTTCTGCTTGCGTTTTTCATCAGACATGGCGAAATTGATAAATGCTGGCTGGTTCGCCAGTTCGCCTGTTAACTGACCAACCGGCAAACCGGCCAACTGGCTAACCATCAAACCGTTCAGGAGTTTTCATGACGCGAGCATTTTTGATTTTCATTCTGGCTTTGGGATTGGGCGTGCATCTGGATTCGGCGCTGGGGCAAAGACGATTGGCGCAAAGCCGCGCGCAAAATGCGGTTCAAGAGCGGCGGGAAAGGAGGCAGGCGGAGCAGTTGGTGATTGAAGGCGCGAAGTTGCTGCAGGCCGGCAAAAAAGTTTTGGCCGCGGAAAAATTTAATCGCGCGCTGCGGCTCCATCCGGCAAATGATCAGGCGCATGCCTACATGGCGCAGATCGCATGGGAAGAAAAGCGCGTGGTGATAGCCAGAAATCATGCCGGGCTGGCGCTGAAATCCAATCCGCAAAACGTGCGCGCGCATTTGATTGCCGCACAGATGCTCTTGCAGGAAGGCAAAAGCCTGGCGGCTTACGATCATTTGCGCAAAGCCTCGGCAAAGGCTGCGGATGAGCAGGACAAACGTGAAGCCGGAAAATTGTTGGCGCGTTTGCGCGAGAATCACCCGGGTTGGTTTGGCAGCATGAAAACGGCGGTATCGCCCAATCCAACTCCGGCGAGCGCGATAAAATCATCATCAGGTTCGGCCACGAATGCGTTAAGCGCAGCGTCGCCGAAGCCGCCGGCCAACGGCGTTCGCCCGAATCTGGCGGTGTTCACGTTTGATGAGATCACGCCGCAACGGCAGGAGCAGGGGTGGGGCGCGTCATTGGCGGAAATGCTCACGACGGCGCTGATCAACTCCGGCAGTTATCGCCTCATCGAGCGCAAGCAATTGCAAAAAGTTTTGGAAGAGCAGGCGCTCGGCCAAAGCGGCGCGCTGGATGCGGAAACCGCGGTCGTGGTCGGAAAAATTATGCGTATCGACGCCATCGTGGTCGGCAGCATCAGCGCGCTGGCGAACGCGGTCGAAGCCGATGCGAGAATTTTAAATGTGGAAACCGGCGAAGCGATTGCGGCGACGCATTCGCGCGGGGCTTCGGCGGATGAGCTGCGGCAGATGGCGGAGGCGCTGGCGAAAAATATTGCGGCGCAGGTTGGCGCCGTTCCCGTGCATGCCCCGGTTGATTCGGCGGCGAGTGTTAAAAAATAAAGGGAAAATCGCGTTACGATTCTACAGCCTCAAGAAGCCAATCCGTAATCCGCCGCTTCTGTGAGCTGAAATTGACGCCCAACAACAAAATTTTTCTGCCGCTCTGCAAGTGCTTTTCAAAATATTTTTTGGCCTTGATCTGAGCAATGGCTTTCTTTGCCGATTGGTTGCACTTCAACTCGACGATGTAGACTTTCTCCGGAAAGTGCACCTCCATATCGACCCGCCCGCGAATGTTCAAAACTTCGGTGTGCACCAGAACGCCGCTGGCAGCCAGCATCAAATAAAACACCGTGTGATAATAGCTCTCATCCTGCTTTTTAACGTGCGGGTATGGAATGGCGGAAAAAATGGCGTTGGCGGTTTCAATAAAGAGCTCGTGTTGCTCCTGGCGCAGATAAAGATGAAGCTTTTTGTATTGCACTTTCAAGCTGCTGTCACGAATGGCGACCATGTGATCATACAAATATTTCAGGAAAGAAGTCTTCACTTCCTGGTTGGGATAGCTCAACCTGTACAATTCTTCATCGTGATCTTTGATCGTAATGTAACCGGTTTGAAACAACAGCGGCTCCAGCTTGAGATCATCCAGATCATAAACCGTAAAATCCTCCTGGCTCAATTCCAGCGTCTCGATCAGCGGAACGGGATATTGCTGCTCTTTGATGAGATCGACCAGAAACGCCGGCGTGGCCGTCTCGAACCAGTAAGTGCCAAAGGTTTCTCGCTCCAAAGCATGCAAAACCGAGACAGGATTATAGACCAAAATATTTTCCCTGGTGAAGCGATAGCCGTTATACCACGTTTTGAGTTTATCCAACACCGCCGGATAAGATTCGTTTTTATTGGTGCTCAGTTTTTGAATCCAATCTCCCCAAAATGCTTCCAATTCTTCCTGCGTATAGCCGAGGAGCGCGGCATAAGCCGGATGCATGGTTAAGTCGGTGAGATTGTTCAATTCCGAAAAGATGCTCACTTTCGCGAATTTGGAGATGCCGGTTATAAACACAAATTTCAGCGCTTTGTTGACCTCGCCTTCCTTTAACACCCCAAAAAATTCCCGCAGCACCTCGCGATTCTGTTTGGCAATCTCCAACGCGGTTTCTCCTTTTCCCAGATGGGCAATGAGCGGTTTGTCATATTCATCCACCAAAATGACCACCCGCTCTTTGTGATGACGATTTAAGCCGATGATCACTTCTGCGAAACTTTCCGGCAGCAGTTTGCTCGACAGGCGAATCTGATGATCCTGCGCAATTTTTTTTAACTTCAGCCGGAGCGCCGTTTCCAGCTTCTCAGGGGTTTTCAAAGTAATGCCGCTAAAATCAATCAAAACGACCGGGTGCGGCTTCCAATCCCAATCGGCATTTTCAATCCACAAACCTTTAAACAACTCTTTGTTGCCGGCAAACAGATTCTCCAGAGTGGAGACCAGCAACGATTTACCGAAACGCCGGGGCCGCGAGAGAAAATAAAACATGCCCTCCGTCACCATTTGATATATGTAGCGGGTTTTATCCACGTACACGTGATTGCCGGTGATCAGCCGGTCAAAATCCTGAATGCTGATAGGGAGCTTTTTCATTTTGCCTTTCCAGCTTTAGATTTCAATTTTTTGCGGAGCGCCTCTTCCTTCGCGCGGCCTGCGTCGCACGGTTGCTTTGCCGATTTAAATTTGCAAAATTTCCCGCTGTGATGCAAGCAATTAAATCGGCGCTAAAAAACAAACCCCGAATTTCCGGTGGCGGGGAAATTCGGGGTTTTAATTTTATGCAAAAATTTGGCCGGCGGCATAAAAGCGTCAATCAAAATCCATCAGCGTGTGGGAATAGGACCGGCAATGCGCGCCAGTTTCCTTGAAATAGCGATTCCAGAAATTCTGCACGGCGAAGAACTTCTCCGTATTCGAGGCGTACGCGCCGACGATCCAGGCGTCGATGTTGTGCAGATTCGGCAGGCGGCCTTTCGCGCGCAGGGTTTGCATCGCCTGCTCGATGTAAGCGGCATTCACCTCGTCTTTGTCGAAATTATGCTCCGCCGAGCATTCCATCATGTCCGAAAGAATCACCAGCGTTTTTTTGCCGCTTTTGTTGCGCATGAATTGCTCGCAGATGATGAACGAGTTGATGATCTCGCTCTTCTCGATCTTGCCGCGGCTGTCCAAAACGCTGTCGATGCTGGAAAACATTTGCGCCGTGAGTTTTTGCACGAGTTTGTGGTGTTGTGTGCGGTTGTCATTCCAGAAATCAAACGCCGGCAATTCGACGTTGAAAATCGGGGCGAAGCCGGCGATGGTCAGGTCGATGATTTTGCCGCCGGCAATGACGTCACCCGGTTGCAGCGAGGCAATGATTTTTTCCAGATGGTGTTTGTAGTTCTCCCGTTCCGGCAACGAGCTGAGGGAGACGTCCACAAAAACCATGACCACCCGGCGCTCCGCGGTGTCAACCTTGCCGCCGCATCCCGGCAACAGGCTGCAGAGCAGCAATGCCAAAATGAGGCCGGAAATTTTTTTGAGCTTTAATCCGACGATCGATGCGATAATCTGTTTCATAGTAGCAGTCTTCTTGCAAAAAAATTAGTTTGCAAACTCCCTGACTAATCGGTCAGCAGATAAGCCGAGCGCGCTTTGCCGTTGGTGGCGAAACCTTCCTCTTCGAACTCCGGGATTAAAATGTCCGGCAGCGCTTCAAAGGCCTGCGGCCGGCGATCATCGGAACGTTTCCGCAAATTGTGCTGGCGATAAATGCTGATGCGTTCGTGCGCGGCATCGCGCAGGCGAAAGATCTGGTTGTGGCAGGAGGCTTTGAGCGCATTGCGCCGGCTGCCGAGCTTGTTGAGGGCTGACAGCGCGGCCATGTAGTCGCATTTGAATTTGAACAGCTTGAAATCGCGCTCGTGCGCATACCACGAAGCGTAAATCGAAATGAGAAACACCAGAAAGTTCAGCGACAGAAAAAAGAGCCACGCGTTGAACACCGTCTCGGCATCCGTGGTGCTTTGAATTTTAAAGTAGCTGTTGCGCACGGCCGCCAGCGAGTATAAGGAAAAAATAATCACACTGAGACAGCCGACGGAAAGAAAAATGAGCGGCTTTTCTTTTTCATCTTCGCGGAGAAAGCGGCCCCAGAAATGCCCCGATACCGGAATGGCGAACGAGAGGATGAGCGCCATGATGATCGTTTCAAAACGCGCCGAGCCGAAAATGTCGAACACCTCGGCGTTCATCGCCAGTTCCGCAATGCCGAAGATGATGATGAGCGGAACGTACCACCACGGTGACGCATCGAAGATGGCGTCGCGCTCCAGCTCGCGCTTGCGAATCAGGTAGTTCTCTTCCGATTGCTTGAACTTTTCTTCCCAGGTTTTTTGTTCGCCGATCAGCTTCGCGTCGTGCGATTGCCATTTTTCATAAACCATGCGGATGCCCCGATCCGCCATTTTGCAGACTTTTTGCTCGAAATCCGTCGCGCACAATACCTCGTGCCAGTGGCTGTTGCTGTTGCGATGATTGCGCAGACTTTTGCTGATATAATAGGAAATGCTCTGTCCGCTCTGCGAGGGGCGTTCCTTTGCGCCATCCATCCTGCCATTCAGGCGCGCCTGCAGCGCGGTCGGCAATGTCCATATTGACATAATCACACTCCGTTGACGATCATCGGCCCGTTTCCCTGGGCGCAGTTACATTTGATTAACAGCGATTTAAATCTAAATACGTATGTACCTGCAATGCCTCGGTTAGCAGAGGGGTGATTAAAAATTTTCCTTTCCCTTTTATATATTTTTTTGTTATATTGGCATGTCTTATCGAGTTGTATAAAAAATGTAACACGAGCTCGCAGACGGCGCGTCTGCCCCAAAATCTGCACGGTTTTAATAATCGAAAGGAAAACCTATGAAAATCGGCGTCCTGCGCGGTCAGGAAAAATCCTTCCCCGAGGCGCTCATCGAGCGCATTAATGAGAAAAGCCAGCAGCAGAAGCTGGGCATTGCCGCGGAGTTTGTGATGTTGGAAGGCGTGCGCATGGCCGAGCCTTCCGGCTATCGCGTGCTCATTGACCGGATTTCCCACGAAGTTCCTTTCTTTCGGGCGTATCTCAAGAATGCGATGTTGAACGGAACCGAGGTGATCAACAATCCGTTCTGGTGGAGCGCCGACGAGAAGTTTTTTAATTACGCCCTCGCGGCGAAAATCGGCATTCCCGTGCCGCGCACGGTTCTCATTCCGCATTTCGCGCATCCGCCCAACACGACTTCGGATTCGATGCGGAATATGGTTTATCCGATTAACTGGGAAAAGATTTTTAACTATGTCGGTTTTCCGGCCTTTTTAAAACCGCACAGCGGCGGCGGCTGGAAGCACGTTTACAAAGTCAGGAACGCCGAGGAATTTTTTAAAGCTTATCATCAATCGGGCGATCTCGCGATGGTGCTGCAGGAAGGCATCGAGTTCACCGAGTATTATCGCTGTTACACGGTTGGCCGCCAGAAAGTTCGCATCATGTGGTACGATCCGGGCAAGCCGTATCTTGGCGGGCAGTACGGCATCGATGAGGGCAACATCAATCCGGCGCTGCGCGATCGCATCACCGAGTATTGCGTCAAAATCAATAAAGCGCTCGGCTACGATTTGAACACCGCGGAATTTGCGGTGCGCGACGGCATTCCGTACGCGATCGATTATTGCAATCCGGCGCCGGATGCAGACGTCAATTCCGTCGGCGCGACGAACTTCGAGTGGCTGGTTGAAGCGATGGCGAATCTGGCGATCGCGCGCGCCCAGCTTCCGCAGCAACCGCCGAAAGAATATGCGTGGTCGAGCTTCATCAGCGGATGAGGCGGAGCGCAGAGGGCATAGCGCAGAGGGCGAAGCGTTGTCGTAAACGCTATGCGCCAAGCCCTCAGCCCTCTGCCCTCTGCACAACTTTTAAGGAGAGCAAGGACATGAACGAGCCAGCCATTCAGTATTATCACGAGCTGGTGTCGAAGACGGACACAGCATTACTGGCGGAAATCAGCGCGAGTTTTGTTAACGACCTGCGCGAGCACAAAGCCTGCTACGGGGAACGACCGCTCTCCACTTTTTTACGCCCCAAATTTGCCACGCCGCAACAACTTGAGCTCATCAAAGATTCGTGCCGGGTTTTGCGCGAGGCCGTGGTTAAAATCAAGGAGGCCATTTTCACGCAACCGGATTTTATGGCGCAGATCGGCCTGAGCGAAGGCGAGCGCCTGCTCTGCGAAATCGACCCCGGATTTCCTCGTCTGTCGATCACCTCGCGCTGGGATTCTTTTATGACGGAATCTCCGGATGGCCCGGTGCTAAAGTTCGTTGAGTTGAACGCCGACACGCCGGCGGGCATTGCATATAACGACGTCATGTCGGATATTTATCTGCGCCTGCCGTTTATGACGGAGTTTCGCCGGCGCTACAACGTGCAGGCGTTTGCCGTCCGCACGATTCTGCTCCGCCAGTTGCTCGATACCTATAAAGAATGGCAGGGCAATAAAAGCGGCCGCAAAATGCCGCAGATCGGCATTATCGACTGGCGCGGCGTTTCGACGTGGACGGAATTCGAATTGATGCAGGATTACTTTGAGAGTCAGGGCATTCGCACCGTGCTCGCCGATCCGCGCGAGCTGGATTATTCCCATGACCACAGCGGCCGCGGAATTTTGCGCGCCGGTGATTTTGAGATCGATCTCATTTATAAGCGCGTCGTTACCAACGAATTTATTGAGAAATTTGACGACGTGCAGGCGATGTACAAAGCGGTGAAAAATCACGACGTCTGTCTGATCAATCCGTTTCGCGCCAAGCTGGTCCACAAGAAATCGCTATTCGCCATGCTGACGCATGAAAACAATCAGCATCTGTTTGATGCCGAAGAGCAGGCAACGATTCGCCGGCACATTCCGTGGACGCGCCGCCTCGAGCCGACGAAAACGATTTATCGCGGCCAGACGATTGATCTGTGCGAGTACGTGGCGCAGCACAAGGATGATTTCGTGATCAAGCCGAACGACGAGTACGGCGGCAAAGGCGTTTGTCTGGGCTGGGAAACCGCCGGCGGCAAATGGGTGGCGCTCATCAACGATGCGCTCGATAATTTTTACGTGGTGCAGGAAAAAGTGCCGATCGCGCGCGAGCGCTTTCCGTATTTTGATCCCGCCCTGCGGGACCTGCGCTTCGCCGATCTGGTGGTGGATTTCGGCCCGTACGTTTTCGGCCCGATTGTCGGCGGCGTTTCAACCCGGCTATCGACTTCGTCGCTGGCCAACGTCTCTGCGGGCGGCGGCGCGACGTCGACGTTTTTGATTGAGCGGAAGTAGTTGAACGATTGAAAAGCCGATGCTGAAAACAACAGTTGCATTCTATGGATTTTGTGGTATATTTTAATTTAGCCGGATGCAAATTAAAATTTGCCAGGACGATGTTTTCAGGAGATGATAGGCTTGAAAGCAGCGTTTTGGATCTTTAAAAATCGAACGGTGCAACATGAATGGGAAGAAGACCAAACCGATATCGAAGAAACCCCGTGCGATTTCACTCCGCTCTCGTAAAAATCACAATCGCGCTTCAGAATGGTTGACCACTGAAGACGCCGCGGCGTACCTGCGCGTGACGCCCAAAACGATTTATCGTTGGACCAAAGCCGGCAAATTGGCGGCTTATAAATTTGAAGGCGCGTCGATTCGGATTAAGCGGAGTGATTTAGAGGCTTTGGCAAAACCGGCGCATAACAGGACGGAGGCATGGACGCAATTATCTGCTGCGGCTTTTAATCAGGATTGGGATAACCCGGAGGACGCAATTTACGATAATTGGCGGACACTTTATGGCGTACAGTAGAGGTGATGTGGTGCTGGTGCCTTTTCCGTTTACCGATCTGAAGTCGGCAAAGGCGCGCCCGGCTGTGGTTATGAATGACCAGTCTTACGAAGCCGCGTCCGGCAATCTGATTTTGATTATGATCACCAGTCAGGCGCAAAAGTTTGTTACTGATTATGCTCTTGCCGATTGGGCGGCGGCTGGATTGAAAAAGCCCTCCGTTGTTCGCATAAAGATCGCAACCATTTCCACCGCGCTTGTTCTCCTCAAGGTGGGCCAAATTACCCAAAACGATCTGCCTCACGTGGAAGCACAAATCAGGCGGGTGCTAAATTTATAACTTTTTGTAAAGCAGGACAACGTGAGCTATGTGACGGGTTTGCCGAGAAATGCCAAACTGGAAAACTTACGCACATACTCTATTTCAGATAAGGTTTTAGCTTCCGCAAAACTTCCCGCCCGCTGGTATGTAACACAAAGAAGCAAAAAATACCTGAAACTGAGGAGCGAAGGGCTCGATTTTTCAGGGATTGAGGCCCGAAAATCGGCCCTGTTAAGGACGACAACAATCTAAGCGATGGAATGACTGGCGATGTCAAGACCTAAAATCGTTTTAACCACCGTGGGCGCTTTGCTGGTCCACAAACTCACGGAGAACGAAAAAACGCTGTGGGAGGCGATGAAAGGCACCGACCTGCTGACGCTGCGCGAAGGCAATGCCCGCAAGCAACGCGAGCTGGAAAAACGCGTCAGCGCGCGTTTGTGCGAATTGGATTTCAGCAAGACCGCCGGCCTGCATACGATCGTGCCGGAGTTAACCAGTTTGGCGGCGATCGGCATCGGCCCCGACGATGAAGTCGCGCTGTTTGCCGGCGAATCGGCCGCCGGAATTTTTACGGCGCGCGTGATTTCCCAGTTTATCAAACAGGTCTGGCATGCGGCGGCGGAAATGGAAGTGATCACCGGCTTGCAGGTGCAGGACGCCGCGCTTTTCCGCAACCTCGGCCTGCAGCGTTATGCGCAATCGGTGATTCGCTGGCTGACCCGTCCGGGCCTCGCCCACACGCACGAAGTGATTCTGAACGCTTCTGCCGGCTACAAAAGCCTCGTTCCCTACACCACCGTGCTCGGCCTGATTTTCGGCGTGCCGGTGCAATACACTTTTGAAAATTCCGACATCGTGATGACGGTGCCGCCGGTGCCGCTTTCTTACAACACCGAAGTGTTCACCCACATTGAGCCGTTGCTCGCCAGATTGGATGCCGAAACCGAATTGCCGCAACAGGACGTCCTGAACGGCTTGAATGGGCCGGATCGCGACACACTCATTCCCCTGCTGGAAATGAATAACGGCAAATTCACGTTCTCCGCGCTCGGGCTGGCGATTTATGAACGCTTCAAGGCGCCGCTGCCGCTGGAGCCGTCGAAGCGTCCGGCGAAAGATAAAGATCAAACCCGCAACTGGGAAAAAGTGCCCAATCGCAGCCCGGCGTTTGAGCGCTTTAAATCACGGCTCGCCGAATGCGAGTGGATTGACGGCTTCCGTTATTTGAATGGCGTTGACGGCGCCCGCCGGCAGGTGAAACGCGTCGGCCAGAATTTGCACGTGGCTTATGACGGCATCGGCCTCGAAGTCGCCGTCACGGCACGGCACGACGATCATTATCCCCACGTGCAGGCCTCGATTTTAAGTTTGATGGAATAAGGTTTTTTGACACACGGTAAGAAGGCTACGCCTGCAGGGCGCGGCTCCGGCGCAAGCTGGAGCCTTTTTTATTTATTTTGCAATTTTGTATATTAATTGAATGGAAACGACGCTTCTCGGCCTCGCCATCTTCACGCTCGGCGCGTTTATTCTATCATGTGTCGTCATGTGGTTCGGACATCGCACCATCAAATTTTTAGACGAAATCGCGCTCCCGCCGGCCGGCAATTATCCGAAGGTATCTATTTTAATTGCCGCCCGCAACGAGGAGAAAAACCTTGCCGCCGCCCTGCAATCGGTTTTGCAACAGGATTACGATGATTTCGAGATTCTCGTCGTCAATGATCGCTCCACGGATCGCACCGGCGAGATTCTTGATCGGATAGCGCGTGAGAATTCCAGCGTCCATCCGATTCGTATGACGGCGTTGCCGAAAGGCTGGTTGGGAAAAAATCATGCTTTATTTCGCGCCGCGCAGGAAAGCTCGGGCGAGCTGCTGCTCTTTACCGACGCCGATGTGGTGATGCATCCTGCGACTTTACGGAAGGCGGTACATTATTTGTTGTCTCGGCAACTCGATCATGTCACGATTAGTCCAGCGGTTAAAATGCCCGGCGCGCTGCTGAATCTGTTTGCCGGCTTTTTCAATATGGCTTTTTTTATGTACACCCAGCCGTGGAAGGTGAGAGATCCGCGGAGTGATAAGTTCATCGGCATCGGCGCCTTCAATTTGATTCGCACTGCAACGTATCGCGCCATTGGCACACACCAGGCCATCGCCATGCGACCGGACGATGACATGAAGCTCGGCAAGCTCGTGAAGAAGCGCGGCTTCAAATCGGAATTTTTGCACGGCACGCGCATGATTCACGTCGAATGGTATGATTCCCTGGGCGCGGTGATAAAAGGTTTGGAGAAAAATATTTTCGCCGGCCTGGATTACAATCTACGGGCGGTGATGCAGGGCACGATCGCGAATCTTATCTTCTGGGTCTGGCCGTTTATCGGGATGTTTTTAACTGCGGGGCTAACGCAAATCTTAAATATTGCCATTGTGGCGATTATTTTTTTGATTTATGGCTACGGCGCCGGAATCGGAAATTTGCGGCGCTGGTATGGAATTGGCGTCCCGGTCGCGGTGCTGTTTTTTATTTTCCTGCTGTGGAATTCGACGCTGAAAACTCTTTTCAATCGCGGCATCAACTGGCGGGAGACGTTTTATCCGCTGGCGGCGTTAAAAGCGAATAAAGTTTAATACTCGCGTATATACAAAAATAAAACCATTTTTCATTTTTTCTCCGATGCTCCAACTTGAAGTTGCCGCTCCAATTCCGTCACACTGGGGAGTTGCTTTTGAAACTCTTTTGGCAATTTCCGTGTCAACGTATATTCCGAAACGCCGATCGGTTTCATTATCCCTTTGAGCGCATATTCGGCGACAACTTTGTTTTTGCTCTTGCACAAAATGATGCCAATCGTGGGATTCTCGTGAGGCAAACGCACGAGATCGTCCAACGCATTTAGATAAAAATTCATCTTGCCGGCATATTCAGGTTTGAAATCACCCGTCTTCAACTCAATCGCGACGAGACAACGCAAGAACCGGTGGAAGAACAGCACGGAATTTGTGCCACAGGTTGTGGCACAAATTCCCCCCTGTCCTTATAGACAAGATAGAGCATGCGCATACGATACAGGTTACGCCGCGAAAAACCTTTGTTATCAGGAAACTCCCGGCGCAGATCTTGGCCGAGGCGATCAATAACCGCATCACCCCAACCATGTCTTTTCTGGCGTTCGACAATCATCTTGCCAATGTCCCAGTAGAGCGCAATGAGCTCATGATTGGCGGCAAGAAACGTCCGCGTGCGCGCCGCTTGAATTCTCGTCTTCAAATCAGCAAGCAGTTGCACATAGCCGTCAATCTTTTTCAGTGATGGCATGATGGCTCTCCTCATAGCGTATGGACAAGCATGTTGTTGGCTCCCCATCCGCGTCTTTCATGTTATCGCGCGAGAGCCCTTGTTTAATTGATCATCAGTCTAATAAAGAACCGACTAAAAGTCAAGCTCAAATTAGGCATTGACTTTTTCCTGCCGATAAACTATTTTTTCATGCGAGGTAAAGAATAAAACCGCTGCTCAGTTCCTCAATTTTTCCTGGTTTCGACGCGAATGAAAAAATTATCCTGTGTCGCACTCGTTCTTTTCATTCTTTTCTCCAATCCGGTTTTTGCTCAACTCCCTTCTCCCGAATCCCAGCTCGGTTTTCTGGTTGGCGCGGATCGCAAACTGGCCGATTGGAATGAGATCATCCGTTATTTTAATGCGCTCGACCAAAGCAGCGAGCGCGTGCAGGTGCTGGAGCTCGGCAGGAGCACCGAAGGCCGGCCGCTCGTTTTTGCCGCCATCACCGCGCCGAAAAATTTCGCACGTCTCGATGATATTCTGACAATTCAACGGCGACTCGCCGATCCGCGGCAGGTGCATGCGGATTCGCTGGCGGGTTACCTGCGGCGGGGTCGCACGGTGGTGATGATCAATTGCAGCATTCACAGCACGGAAATCGCCGCTTCGCAAATGGCGATGGAACTGGCCTATAAACTTGCCAGTGGCAACGACGCCATCACGCAGGAAATTCTTGACAACGTGGTTTTATTGCTCTCGCCCTCGTCGAATCCGGATGGCATTCAGCTCGTCGTCGACTGGTACAAAAAATATCTCGGCACGCCGTATGAAGGCAGCAGCCCGCCGTGGCTTTATCATCCGTATGCCGGCCACGATGACAATCGTGACTGGTTCATGCTCAATCTGGTCGAAACCAAATTGATCACCGCGGCGTTGTACCAGAAATGGTTTCCGCAAATTGTTTATGATGTCCATCAAATGGGTGACAAAGGCCCGCGTTTTTTCTTCCCGCCGTTTTATGAAGTTTCCAATCCCAATATCGATCCGATTTTGCTTCGTTCGATTATGCAGGTCGGCGGCCACGTCACCACGGATTTAACGGCGCAGGGGTTTACCGGCATTGCGACGGAATGGACGTTTGACACGTGGTGGCACGGCGGCATGCGCAGCGCGCCGTATTTTCACAACAGCGTCGGTTTGCTCAGCGAAGCCGCGAGCGTGAAACTGGCGACGCCGATCGAAATCAAATTTGACGAGATCACCGGCAGCGGACGCGGGCTTGCGAACGCGCGCGAGTTTCAAACCAATTTTCCGGAGCCGTGGAAAGGCGGCTGGTGGCGCCTGCGCAATATCGTCGATCTCGAACTGACCGCGAGCTATTCGCTGCTTACTTTGGCCGCGCGCTATCGCGATCAATGGCTGCACAATTTTTATCGCCTCGGCCAGCGCGCGATTGAAAGGGGCAAAAAGGAATCCCCGCGCGCTTACCTGCTGCCATTGCAACAACACGATATTGCCGCCGCGCAGAAGTTGCTCGATATCATGTTGCTGCAAGGCACGGAAATCCTGCGGGCAAAAAAAGATTTTACCGCCGAGGGCGCGACTTATCCTGCCGGCACTTTCGTTATTGACCTCGCGCAACCGTATCGCAATAATGTCGTCGCGTTATTTGAGAAACAAAAATATCCGGAGAAGCGGCGCTATCCCGGCGGCCCGTTGGAACAGCCGTATGACGTAACCGGTTGGACGCTGCCGTTGCAAATGGGCGTCGAGTATTTTGCCTGCAGCCAGGAAATCAAAGATTTGGTTGCGGATACGATTGATGCTTTCAGCTTGCCGGCAACTCACCGATTGATCGCGACGAATTCCGCTCTTGAAAAAGGCGAACAGTTCAGCGTCTCGCCGAACAGCCTCGATGCCTATAAACTCGTCAATCGACTGCTGAAGAAAAACCAGACCGTGCTGTGGAGTCGCGGCAATGCTTCCGGGAAAAATCAGCTTCTCGTGCAAACCAATGCGGACGAGTTGACAAAAGCCTCGCAGAATTTAAATGTAAATATTGCAACTGCAACCGCCACTGCTACTGATAATAATGGCAACGCCCGGAAACTGAAACGGCCACGAGTCGGCATTTATCGCAGCTACGTGCCCACCGCCGACGAAGGCTGGATGCGCTTTGTGTTGGACGAATTTTAATTTGACTATAAAGTTTTAGTCGACGGCGATCTGCGTCGTGGTGAGTTTATCACGCAATTCGATGCGATCATTTTTCCCGACCAGCGCGACAGCACGATTTTGCTGGGCCGCCGTTCCGACGATGACGATAACAAATATCCTGCTGAATTCACCGGCGGCAGCGGTGAGTTAGGATTGACGAACGTTCGCCGTTTTGTTGAGCAGGGCGGAACGTTGCTTGCCTTCGACAGCGCCACGCGGCTTTTCATTCGCCAGTGGGCGCTGCCCGTTGTCAACGAATTAGACGGCGTGAAGGCGACGGAGTTTTCCGCGCCGGGCTCGTTGTTTCGTGGCATCGTCGATACGAGTCATCCGCTGGCGTTCGGCATGCCGCGGGAGACGACGCTGTTCTTCAGCAACTCCGGCGCGTTCGCTGCGCGAGATGGTCGCACGATTGTAAAATATCCATTGCAAAACCCGCTGCTCAGCGGCTGGCTGCAAGGCGAAGCGAAATTGCAAGGCAAAGCCGCGCTTGTTGAAACACCGTTAGGTCGCGGCCATATCATTCTCTTCGGCTTTCGTCCGCAGCATCGCGGGCAAACGTATGCAACGTTCAAACTGGTGTTCAATAGTTTGTGGTGTGCGGCGGCGGAGGCGATGAATCCGGGGAAAGCGGTGACGGCGGAGGAGTGAGTTTTGAATTTAATGGCAAGGGTCAAAACCAAATCGACACCGGCGCTGATTTATGGAACGCGTATCGATCTCGCTTTGCCACGATCAAATGATCGCGCCGAATTAATCGCCTTGAATCGCGCAGGCAAAAATTTTCACCGCGGTTTAGTTTCTCCACCGGTCACACCGAAACAATTTAAGCAGTATTTGGAAAAATGCAAACGCGATGACTTCGATGGACTCATCGTGCGACGCGCAATTGATGGCGCTATCGTCGGTGTTATTGATTTAAGCCAGATTTTTTACGGCAAATTTAAAAACGTGTACATGGGATTTTACCTCGGCGCCGCTTTTGCCGGAAAAGGATACATGACGGAAGCCATTGGGTTGGCGTTACAGTATGCTTTTAAAAAATTAAAACTGCATCGTATCGAAGCGAATATTCAGCCGCACAACAAGAAATCGATTGCGCTGGTGAAACGTGCCGGGTTTAGATTGGAAGGCTACTCGCGGCGCTACTTAAAAATCGGCGGCCGCTGGCGCGATCATGAACGGTGGGCGATACTGAGTGAAGATTGGCGAAAATCAAAAACACAGGAGCCGCTCGATGCGAAACAAGAAAGCTAAGCAACGAGTCGGCGAATTGCCGCCGCGCTATTCGTTCATGCTCAATCCGTATGAGCGTGAGCGCTTGAGCAAATGCCCAAAGTGCAACCAGTTGACGAAACAGCGGAAGTTTGCGTTGTTTATCCACGTCGATGATTTTGGGACAGCCTTGCCTGGCAAGACCTGCCGCTTTTGCCCCTCTTGCGATTTGATCATGGCGCACCAGGATGAGCTGGAGCATGAATTAACCAACAATCTTGCATTCATGAATCCTGAGGCGATTGGCAAAGATCACCTCGTGCTCGGAACGGTCGATATGAAAGTGTGGCGCAAGGGTCTGAAAGGCGGCAACGATTTTGATACCGTGATCAAGCACACCGCGGATTTCAAAAAGTATTTCGATTTGATCGTCGAGCCGGGAGGATGGTTTCCGGCAATAAAATGACTTAGAATTTTTTTGCCAAAAACCCGTCATCAATTCTGACATCATGCAAGCATCGCTTATGCTCGGGCTCGATTTGTTTGCGGAGAAGCGCGCGGAAGAATACGTGAAACATATCGAACAGCTCATTTAGTCGTGGGAACAAGTAAAGCCCGGCTGGTGCCGAATGATCTTCCAGGTTTTGCTAAAGATCGGGTTGGCGTTTAAAAAAACCACAAGCTTTTTACGCTAAAGAATAAAACCAGCCCAACGATTAAAGCCAGCCAACTGGTTTACTAAAAAATCCGTTGGTTGCTTTTCATCCGTTGGAATAAGTTTTTAAAAACTTTTCTGTGAGGAGAAAATGTCATCATGAGAATTTTTAAGCTCGCTATCAGCCTTTTCATCTTCTCGCTTTCTTCCGCTCTTGCGCCACAATCCAAACCAGCGCCACAATCCGCAACAAAAGCCGAAACCAAAGACGAAGGCCCGTTCTCCTCAAAAACTTTCAACGGCCTCCGGCTGCGTGGAATTGGGCCCGCGTTCACCTCGGGCCGCGTCGGCGATATTGCCGTGCATCCGCAAAATCACGGCATTTATTTTGTGGTGGCGTCATCCGGCGGCGTGTGGAAGACCATCAATGCCGGCACGACGTGGCAGCCGGTGTTTGATGCGCAAGGCTCGTATTCCATCGGCTGCGTCACGATCGATCCGAACCATCCGCTCGTCGTTTGGGTCGGCAGCGGCGAGAATAACAGCCAGCGCAGCGTGTCGTACGGCGACGGCGTGTACAAATCACTCGATGGCGGCAAGACGTGGAAGAACATGGGACTCAAAAACTCCGAGCACATCGCAAAGATCGTCGTCGATCCGCGTAATTCGAACGTTGTGTATGTCGCCGCGCAGGGCCCGTTGTGGAATGATGGCGGCGACCGCGGGCTTTACAAAACGACGGACGGCGGGCAAACGTGGAATCGCATTCTGCACGTCAGCGACAAAACCGGCATCACCGATCTCGTTTATGATCCGCGCCATCCGGATGTGCTCATGGCCGCGTCGTATCAGCGTCGCCGGCATGTGTGGACGCTGATTGACGGCGGGCCGGAGTCGGGCATTCATAAATCCATCGATGCCGGCGCGACGTGGCGGCAGATCAAAAGCGGCTTGCCGAATGAAGATATCGGTCGCATCGGGTTGGCGATCTCGCCGGCGAATCCGAATTTTGTTTACGCGATTGTCGAAGCGGCGAATGATTCGAGCGGATTTTTCCGCTCCACTGACCTCGGCGAGAATTGGGAGAAGCGCAGCCGCTATGTGAGCGGCAGCCCGCAATATTATCAGGAAATCGTTTGTGATCCGAAAGAAGTAGGCCGCGTCTATTCGCTGGACACGTGGCTGATGGTGACGGAAGACGGCGGCAAAACCTTTCGGCAACTCGGCGAGAAATACAAGCACGTCGACAATCACGCGTTGTGGATCGATCCGCAGAATACGGATTATCTGCTGGCCGGCTGTGACGGCGGCGTTTATGAGAGCTTTGATCGCGGCGCCACCTGGCATTTCAAAGCGAATCTGTCGATCACGCAATTTTATCGCGTCAGCGTCGATAATGCTTTTCCATTTTATAACGTCTACGGCGGCACGCAGGATAATTTTTCGCTCGGCGGGCCGTCGCGCACGATTTCGATGCACGGCCTCACCAACGCGGATTGGTTTGTCACGCTGGGCGGCGATGGGTTTGAAACCGCCATCGATCCGAAAGACCCCAATATCGTTTATGCGCAGCTGCAACATGGCGTATTGGTGCGCTTCGATAAAAAGAGCGGCGAGCGGGTTGCGCTTCAACCGCAGCCGGGCAAAGGCGAGGAAGGCTTGCGCTGGAACTGGGATTCGCCGCTGATCATCAGTCCGCACTCAAACACGCGTTTGTATTTTGCCGCGAACAAACTTTTTCGCAGCGATGATCGCGGCAACACGTGGCGCGCCATCAGCCCCGATCTCACGCGGCGCCTCGATCGCAATCAACTGAAAGTCATGGGAAAAATCTGGCGGATCAGCGCGGTGGCGAAAAATGCTTCGACGTCGTTTTATGGCAACATCGTTGCGCTCAGCGAATCACCGTTGCAGGAAGGTTTGATTTATGCCGGCACGGATGATGGTCTGATTCAAATCACCAATGACGGCGGTGCGACGTGGCAGAAATATGAGAAATTTCCCGGCGTGCCGGAGATGACGTACGTGAGCCGTCTCGAAGCTTCGCAACATGACGCGAACACGGTTTATGCGGCGTTCGATAATCACAAAAATGGCGATTACAAACCGTATGTTTTTAAGAGCAAAGATCGCGGCAAAATATGGGAAGCGATTGCGAGCAATCTTCCCGAACGCGGGACGGTTTACGCTTTAGTGGAAGATCATGTGAAGTCCGACCTGTTGTTTGCGGGCACGGAGTTCGGCGTGTTCTTTACGATTGACGGCGGCAGTAAATGGGTGCAGCTCAAAGGCGGCCTGCCGATCATTCAGGCGCGCGACCTCGCGATTCAACCACGCGAGAATGATCTGGCGGTGGCGACGTTTGGCCGCGGTTTTTATATTCTCGATGATTATTCGACTTTACGCCAAATTACGCCCGCCTTGTTGGAAAGCGAAGCGACACTCTTTTCAGTGAAGAAAACGTGGATGTATATCGAAAGCTCACCGCTTGGTTTGCGCGGCAAAGCGTTTCAGGGCGATTCGTATTTCACCGCGCCGAATCCGGCGTTTGGCGCGGTATTCACGTTTTATTTAAAAGACGAAATGAAAACGCGCCAGCAAAAGCGGCAGGAGAGTGAGAAGAAAATTGAAGAGCAGGGCGGCGTGCCGCCATATCCGAAATGGGACGAACTGCGCGCCGAAGAACGCGAGGAGAAACCGGCGATTTTGCTCACGATCAAAGATACGGAGGGCAATGTCGTGCGGCGTTTGAACGGCGCTTCGACAGGCTCAGCGGGGATGCAGCGCGTCGTGTGGGACTTGCGTTTCCCGCCGGCGAATCCGACGAGCCTTGAGCCGCCGCCGGATAATCCTTTTGCCGATCCGCCGCTGGGCCCGATGGTCGTGCCGGGAAATTATACCGTGACATTATCCAAACGCGTTGAAGGCGTCGAAACCCAACTCGGCGCGCCACAGACTTTTGAAACCGTGCCGCTGGGAATTGCCTCGTTGCCGGCGGAAGATCGCAAAAGCCTGCTCGCATTTCAGCGCAAAACGGCGCGGCTGCAACGCGCGGTGTTGGGCGCCGGGCAAGTCGTTGCGGAAACCCAACGCCGTTTCGATTTCATCAAACGCGCGCTGCAAAATACGCCCGAAGCTGATCCAGCGTTGGCGGCGGAATTGCGCGGCCTCGAAACGCGCCTGCAGGATTTGCAAATCAAACTCTCCGGCGATCGCTTGATTCAGCGCTACAACGATCCCACGCCGCCCTCGATTATCGACCGCGTGCAGGATATCGTCGGCGGGCATTGGACGTCGACGTCCGTGGCGACGCAAACATTTCAAGAAGGTTATCAAATCGCGGCGGCGGAGTTTGCGACGGTTTTGGAAAATCTGCGCGGGCTGATTGAAGTTGATCTGGCGAAATTCGAAGCGAAGCTGGAACAAATCAACGCGCCGTGGACGCCGGGGAGGGTGCCGCGGTGGAGCAAGGAGTAGATTTGTTCTGGGTACTGAAGCCATCGGTGATGAATATACTCGTTTTGAGTCATTTTTACAGTGTCATTGCGAACGCTTCTCAGTGAAGCAATCCTATCAACCATACTGCTCGCATGGCCGAAAATGGTTTCCTTATGAAAGCCATATCCCTCATTCTCCTGCTGGTTCTGAACCTGCCGGCAGGCCTCTTCGCGCAAGAGCGCATTTTATTCGACCGCCTCCCCAGCGAGCTGGGGCTTTCGCAAAATTTGATCAGCGCCATTCTGCAGGATCACAAAGGCTTTCTGTGGTTCGGCACGAAGGACGGCTTGAACCGGTTTGACGGCTACAAATTCACGGTCTACCGGCACGATCCGTTTGACTCGACGTCGCTCTCCGATAGTTACATCACGGCGTTGCTGGAAGATCGCGCCGGCAGAATTTGGGTGGGCACGCTGCGAGGCGGGCTTAATTTGTTCGAGCGCGAGCGCGAGATTTTTCATCGGAGCTTGCCCGAAGCCGGCAATCCCAACAGCCTGAGCAACGAGCGCATCAACGCCATTGCGGAAGATCACCAAGGCGCGATTTGGATTGGCACGTATGGCGGCCTCAACAAGCTCGTCCTTCCCGCTGCCACCAAAACGTTGGCCGGCTCAAAAGCCCTTGCGGGCGCCGTTTATACCCGCTTCCAGTATGAACCCCACAAGCCCAAGAGCCTCGGCGACAACCCTGTTTTTAAAATCCTGGTGGATCAAAAAAACGTGATTTGGGTTGCAACCTTGCGCGCGATCTATCAAATCCTGCCGGCGGATCATACCGTCACCCGTTTTGGCAGCGCGCTGCCGAACGCGGCGTGGAAAAAGTGGTTCGAAAAAGATCATAACGAGCTGGCTTACTCGATGGCGCGCGGCGCCCAAGGCAAAATTTGGATTGGCAACGCGCTGGGCTTCATGAGCTGGAATGCGGCCGCGAACGCCTATACTTTCCATGAGCCTATGGCAGAATTGCCCTGGGGATCAGGCGCCGAGTTGTGGGAGGA
>Ga0247727_10005386_pt1 | contig 26038 bp, 24 predicted proteins | sample WisWelCaveWW1625_FD_202498 | JGI IMG/M metagenome (GOLD analysis project Ga0247727, IMG submission 202498) | Biofilm microbial communities from Wishing Well Cave, Virginia, United States - WW16-25 | ecosystem: Environmental > Aquatic > Deep subsurface > Groundwater > Cave microbial mat | place...
TGTTGGTGCATCATTCACTTTTGCTCGCCGGGCCATTGTTCCTTCGGCACATTTTTATAAACTTCTTCCAATTTCTGATAACCGTCTTTAATCACGGTTTCATACATATTATCTTTATCAACCGTGATCGGCTCCAGCAAAATCGCCGGGACCTCTTTTTTGCCATTGTTGATTGTCAATGTCGCTTCGGAAATCGCTTCCCCTTTGCACATTTTCACGGCTATCTCCGCGGCTTGCGCGGCCAAAGGTTGGATAGACCCGTAAATCGTCATCGCCTGCGTGCCCGCGAGAACGCGTTGGCAGGCGGCGACGAAAGAAAGCAGCACACAAATGGAAAAAAATTTCATATCGCAATTACGGCAATACTTTTAAAAAATTTTTCCAACGGATTAAAAACGACTAACGGATAAAACATTTAGAAATCCGTTGGGCGTTTTTTAATCCGTTGGCTCAATTGGTTACTGTCCTGCCGCTGCCGGCCATTGTTCTTTCGGGACGTTCTTATAAACTTCTTCCAGTTTTTGAAAACCATCTTTAACGACGGTTTCAGGCAAATTGCTTTTATCCACCGCAATCGGCGGCAATAAAATCGACGGAACATCCTTCGCGCCGTTATTCACGACTTAATTCGCATCCGCGATCGGTTCGCCTTTAATGATTTTGAGCGCGATTTCAACGGCTTTTTCGGCCAACGGTTTGATCGGTTTGTAAACCGTCATCGCCTGCGTGCCGTCGAGAATACGTTGACAGCCGGCGAGTTCGGCGTCCTGTCCGCTCACGATAACTTTGCCCGCAAGCTTTTGCTCTTCCAGCGCCTGAATGCTGCCGCCGGCGGTGCCGTCATTGGAAGCGACAATCGCGTCGACTTTATTCTGGTTGATCGTGAGCGCGTTCTCGGTGTGTTTGAGCGCATTGATCGGCAACCAGTCCGTCGCCCACTGATCGGCCACGACTTTAATGTCGCCGCGATCGATGTACGGCTGCAAAACATTCATCTGGCCTTTGCGAAAAAGAATCGCGTTGTAATCCGTCGGCGCGCCGCCGATTAAAACGTAATTGCCTTTCGGCACACGCTCGACGAGATATTGCGATTGCAGCTCGCCGACGCGCACGTTGTCGAAAGAAATATAATAATCGAGATCGCAATCGTTGATGATGCGATCATACGCCAGCACTTTGATGTTTTGTTTGTGCGCCGCTTCAACGACCGACGCCACAATTTTGCCGTTGTGTGGCACGATGACCATCACCTCGACGCCTTCGCTCAACAGGTTTTCGCATTGCGCGATCTGGCGGGCATCGTCGGAGTTGGCGGATTGCACCGAAACTTTCGCGCCGAGTTTTTCCGCGGCGGCTACAAAAAAATCGCGGTCTTTTTGCCAGCGCTCTTCTTTGAGCGTGTCCATCGACAGGCCGATGCGAAATTGGCCTTTCTCTTCTTTTTTGTTGCAGGAAATAAAAGACATGGTCAACAACAACAGAACCACTTTTTTCATATTTAGTCTCCATTTAATTGAAGCAGACAGACGGGCCGTCTGTGTTACGGTTGGCTTGGGTTCGACATACGTTCTGAGCGCGCTTTTGCGACCATCGCTTTCACATCCGCGAACAACGTCGGGCCGTGATAGGGAATACCGTCTTTGATCGTCCACTCCACGCCGCCCGTGTGTACAACTTTGCCGTCGCGAATTTCATCAATACCGGTGGGATAAAGCGTTTTGAGATTGTCGAGCGGCTTGCCGTTGACGACGATCATATCCGCCAGATAATCGGCGCGCACACGGCCAAGTTTCTCTTCCTGCCCGAGAATTTTCGCGTTGTTGCCGGTCGCGTGTTGAATCACTTTGATCGGATGAAAACCGGCTTCCTGATGCAGCTCCATTTCGCGAATCAAACCGAAGCCGTACATCTGATAAATAAAACCGGCATCATCACCGACGCCGATGACGCCGCCGCGGCGCTCGAACTCGCGCAGCGCGCTCATCCAGAGGCGATAATTCTCTTTCCAAAACGCCTCGTCCGTCGACGTCCAGCCGATAAAATACGAGCCGTGATTGGCTGAATTCGGACGGAAATATTCCTGCAAAGTGGGATGAAGATACTCGGCAAACCATGGCTGCGTTTGCGCGCGCTGAAGATCGCGGCTGGCTTCGTAAATATCCATCGTCGGCACCCACGCCACGTTCGCAGCAACCATGCCGTCAAGCACTTTCAGCAAAATTTCCGGATCCGCTTCGCGCCACAAGCGTCCGGCGTAACGGAAACGATCGGTTTCATTATTATAATTGTAACTCGAAGGAAAATTTTGCACTTTGTCTTTAATCGCGGCATCCGGAACGCCGTACCAGTGTTCGATACTGGTCGTGCCAAATTTGATATCATCCCACGCCGTGGTTTCTTCCACGCCGACATGATGCGCGATGCGCAGGCCAACTTTGTGCGCTTCATCTTCCATCGCGGCCATGATGTCACGATCGACGCCGGAGAGTTTGATGCCGTCCGCGCCGAGTTGTTTGAACTCCTGCACGCGAGCGCGCGCCTGCGCGGCGTTGCGCGGCCTGGGATTGGAATTGAACAGGGCGTAAATAAAAATACGCGGCGAGGCGATTTCACCGGCGTTGCTCTGCTGGCGTAAACTCAGCAGCCGTTTGACGTCGATGCCGTCGCCGGCGGCATTGAGACTCGCGCCGACGTCGCGGACCGTCGTGATGCCGCAAGCCAGCCACAGTTTCAATTCATATTCCAGCGGCTGCGGCAACTCGCCGCGTTTTTCCTGCACGTGCGCATGCGCGTTGATCAAACCGGGCAGTACATATTTGCCGGTCGCATCAATTTCCACGTCGCCAGCCGGACGCTTGGCGTCGCCGCGTTTCAGCGCGACCGGATCGAGCGCCACGATCTCGCTAATCGTATTGCCTTCGATCACAATATCTTTCGGGCCGGAAGCGGGCGTGCCGTTGCCGTCAACAATCATCGCATTGCGCACGACAAGGCGCTGGTAACGCCTGCCGCTCGTGGGAGATTTAATCGTCGTTTGCGCGTGGATGAGCGGCGACATCAGCCATGCTGTTGTGAAAACCAATATAATGAATTGCCGCCCATAACCGCGCGGATGTATCGTTAACATGTGCGCCATCCTTTCCTGTGAATTTTGTTTCGACCTCACCGCGTCAATTGAAATGACACATAGTATGTGACTTCGCGGGGAAAGATGCAAGATAATTTTGTAGCGTGGGCAAAGTCGGACTTGGTCACGAGGATTTTTCAAGTTTAGAAAATTTCTCTGACCAAGTCCGACTTTACGAATTGCTATCTGGCAGGAAGCGGCGCCGCAGCCATCGGCAACAAAGCGATTTCGATACGGCGGTTTTGGCTGCGGCCAGAGGCGGTTGCATTGCTGGCGAGAGGATGATATTCGGAAAGCCCAACGGCCTGCAAGCGGGTGGCATCCATGCCGATTTTGTCCTGCAGAAAACGCACGACGTTGTTGGCGCGCGCCGTTGAAAGCTCCCAATTGGTGGGAAATTGTTTTTGCAAACGCGGATGAATGGGAACGTTGTCGGTGTGACCCTCGACGCGAATGATTTTGTCCTGCACGTTCTTGATGATGTTGCCGACACGTTCCAAAACTTTTAAACCGGCAGGCGTAATATCGGCTTCGCCGGAGGGGAAAAGAATTTTGTCCAACAGGCTCACTGAAAGCCGGTCGGCAAGCTGCGTGATTTGAATTTCTTTGTTTTGAATTTCGGTTTGCAGCTCATTCATAAGCTGCTCGTGCGCGCTGTTCAAACGTTGAATCTCTTCTTCTTTTTGTTTTGAAGATTTGGCCAGCGTATCGGCAAGCTGCTTTGAAAGCTCGGCGACACTTGTTTCAAGAGATTGCGTCCGCGCCGTGAGTTCGGATTTTTCGTTATTGAGCGACGTTAATTCCTGCCGCGCGAGGCGAGAGAGATTGAAGAAGTAGCCGGCCAGCGCGGCGAGAATTAAAATTAGAACGATGGTGATGGCTTTCATTCAGTTTTCTCCTGTAAAAAAATTAAACCAATAAAAATGTCATTCTGCAAGAATCTTTTTTGATCTCAGGATTTTTCAAGCAACAAAAAAGCCTGCCCTGCCGCAGGCCAGGGATTCCTGCGGAATGACAGCATCGTGCTTTCTGCTGTTACAAATGAAATGGTTCAATACGCACCCGCTTTGCTATATACGGTGAGGATCATTCTTGTTGCTGGTCGCTGGTTGCTGGTCGCTAGTCGCTCGTTGCTTGTTGAAAATTTTAAATTGTAAATTTTCAATTTAAAATTTACATTTTTCGATTAAATCACGGGCTTGCCATTGCGATAAAACACTTCGCCATCGACAATGATTTCGCTCTCGGCCATGTCGCAGAGCATGTCCCAGTGCAAGCCCGAATCGTTTTTGCCGCCGGTTTCGGGATAGCTCGCGCCGACGGCGAGATGAATCGTGCCGCCGATTTTTTCGTCGAACAGCATGTTCTTGGTGAAGCGCTGAATGTGATAATTCGTGCCGATGCCCCACTCGCCCAAATAGCGTGCGCCGGCGTCGGTGTTCAGCAGCGCGGTTAAAAATTCCTGCCCTTTGCTCGCTTTCTCTTTGATGATTTTGCCGTCCTGGAACCACAATTCAATGTCATTGACTTCCTGCCCGTCGTAAATCGCCGGATAGCGAAAACGTACCCAGCCGTTGATTGAATCTTCGACCGGGCCGGTGAAAATTTCGCCGTCGGGAAAATTGAATTTGCCCGCCGACTCCATAAAGCGGCGTTCTTTAATTGAGCAGGTGAGATCGATGTTCGCGCCTTTCAAAATCACACGATCTTTGCCGTGCAACCAGGCGATGAGTTCCTGCTGGCGTTGCAGTTCTTTCCGCCAGGCGGCAACAGGATCGAGTTCATCCAACAATCCGGAATGATAAACAAAATCCTGATAGTCCGCCAAATTCATGTCCGCTTCCTGCGCCATGGCGTGAGTGGGAAAAACGGTGAGGCACCAGCGCAGTTCGTTACTCGCGGAACGATCCAAAAGAATTTTGCTGATCGGCGCGCCAGCTTTGCGGCTACGGGCGAGACGCTGCGGATCGATGCCGCTGAGGCTGCGCGTGTTGTGTTCGGCTTCGATGTACATGATCGCATCGAACGACTCGACGGCCAATTTATAAAGCGGGGAAACATAATCGAGCTGCGCCGCGGAAGCGAATTTAAAAAAAATCTCTTCTGCGCCGGGGATGCTGTTCTGAATCACCACGTGCGCGCCGGCTTGAATGACTTCCTGATAAATCGCCAGCGACAGCTCATCGGCAAGCGGGCTGGTGCGGAGCTCCATTTGCTGGCCGGTTTTGATTTCCAGCGAGTAATGCACGAGAACTTTGGCGAGCTTGGTTATGCGAGGGTCGGACATAAGGCGTTCTTGGGTTTTACGAAATAGTTTGACATTCAACAAGTTTTGTGATACTTTCAATATACGATAACAAAAATTTTATCGGAATCAAAATTAAAAGTGCCGGCGCGCTAAAAGACCAGCCTTAAGAAATTCGGCGCCAAACGGAAGCTTTGTTTGAAACTGCAAAGGGTCAACATTTTGAAGATGGCATGGAGAGTGAGTTCTCCAAACGCGTTTGTGGTTGCCTGAACGAAGTCTTTTTTTGACACAAATGCTGGTGCAACGCGAGGCTTCCGAGCAATGCCGCTGATCATCAGAAAAAGAAATCCTTCATGTCACATCGTGTTGTTATCACGTATCACGAGTGATACCGTTCACAAAACCGCGAATTAACGCTAATGTACGCGAATAAAAATAGTGCGCTTTCACATCAAGAATATTGACCAAAAATTTCACGTTCATTCCAAAGCCGAGGTGATCACAAAGTCACCGCGCAGAGAGATTTGATTCAAGCCATTAAAAATCAATGCAAATATTTTCCTTTTAAAAAGGAAAGATTGTTGCTATATTTTCCTTCTAAAAAGGAAAAGTCATTATGAAAGAAATCCTCAAGACCGTCATCAAAGATTGGCAAAGAACCTTCCCGCGAGCCGAGGTTTGGGAGAGGAATTTGCAGGTTCCGCTCGATTCACAAAAAATTATTTCTCTCATCGGGCCGCGCCGTTGCGGCAAAACTTATTATTTGTATCAATTGATTAATCAACTTTCGGCGCGCGGGCCAAACGCTAAATTTATTTATCTGAATTTTGAAGACGAACGGCTCACCTTGACTTCCGCACAGTTGCGCCAGATTTTAGAGGCGTATTACGAGCTTTATCCGGACAATTATGGCCAGGAACTCTATTTGTTTTTTGACGAAATTCAAGAGATCGAAGGTTGGGAAAAATTCGTGCGGCGAATGTATGACACGGTGACGAAAAATATTTTCCTGACCGGCTCGTCCGCCAAAATGTTGGGGAAAGAAATTGCCACAAGTTTGCGCGGGCGCAATCTCGTTTATCGTCTCTTTCCGCTTTCATTTGAGGAGTACTGCCGATTCCAAAATCTGGACGTGAAAGAGGTTTATTCAACTCATGCTCGGGCCGTTTTAAAAGCGCAATTTGAAAAGTATATCCGGCTGGGCGGTTATCCCGAGACGGTCGGCATGGACGCCGAGCTCGCGCAAAAGACGCTGCAATCCTATTTCGACGTCATGCTCTTTCGCGATATCATCGAGCGCCACGCGATTTCCAATCCGCTCGTGCTTAAAAGTTTTCTCAAGAAAATTCTGAACAATGTCTCGCAGCCGCTGTCGGTCAACAAATTTTACAATGAGCTGAAAAGCCAGGGCCTGCAGACGAGCAAAAACGCCATCTACGAATATCTGGATCACGCCGCCGATTGTTTTTTGCTTTTTCTGCTCGATCCTTACGAACCGTCGACGGCCAAACAACAAATGAAAGGCAATAAGGCGTATGCGGTGGATACCGGCTTGGTTAATGCCATCACGTTTCGATATTCCGAAGACAAGGGGAGACTGCTGGAAAATATCGTTTATTTGCATCTCTTGCGCGAAGACCGGGCGGTTTGCTATTTGAAAAACAAATACGAATGCGATTTCGTCATGGCGGAAAATTCGACGGTCACGCAGGCGTTACAAGTCTGCTTGTCTTTGCAGGATGAAGCCACGCGCCAACGCGAAATTCGCGGCTTGCTGCACGCCGCCGAGCGCTTCAATTTGCCGGAAGCGCATATTATCACTCTTGATGAGGAAGATGAAATAGAATTGGAGGGCAAAAGAGTTTTTGTTCACCCCGCGTGGAAATGGTTGCTAACAAAGCCATAATTGGAACTCCTCGAACGCAAAAAATTTTCCGCCGCTGCATCATCTCGCGGCAAAGTGAGAAGGCCAATCTTCAATTAAGGAACTGCCAAAGCCGGCGAAATTTCAAAGTTCACCTTGCGGAGCTCATTACCCAGCAGCGACGAAGCCTCCAAAACTTCGAGTCCCGCCAGCTTTCCATCCGGGCCGTAGTTGGCGATCAAATCTTCGGATAATTCTCGCGCTTCCGCCGTGCCAGGCGCCAAAGTCCTAAGCTCGATATACAACGCGTCAACCGCGACATCATAATATATTTTCATTGTTGCCTCTGTTAATTGTGATAATAAACAATTACCGTAACCACTTCGATTAAAAACGCAAATTTATTTTCTTCGCTTCAATCACTCTTCTTCCGCTTCTGTTTCTGCCAAAGCCGGATTCTGGCGTTCCCCCCAAACTTTGAGAATGGCAGCTAAGGCTTTGGCTTTGTTAATATCAGTGACATTAGATTCAGCTATCGCTCGCGCCAGCGACCACTTTTTAATCTTCGCCGCCGAACCAGCAAGTGTAGAAAGAACTTTAGATTTATCAATGTCATTAGGTATTTCCTCAGCGATCTGTTGACCTTGCTCCAGGAAAGCCACATCTTTCGTGGTTTCAGCAATTTTCGATGCCGAGGCCACAAACACAGACAAGGTCCGGGACTTGTTAATGTCTACATTTGGTATTGTTTCTGCACTTTGGCGGGCTTGATTTAGAAATGCCGCAGCTCTATTGGGATCACCGATATTTAGCGCCGAAACTGCAAGTGTGGACAAAGCTTCTGATTTGTAAACATCAATAGATATTTTATCGGCGCTCTGAAGACCTTGTTCCAGAAACTCCATAGCCATTTTAGGAGCACTGATCTTCGCCGCTGCAACTGCGAGTGCTGACAAAATCTTAGATTTGTCAACGTCATAGGATATTTGTTCAACGCTCTGACGACATTGTTCTAGTATTCTCACAGCAATTTTGGGATCACCGATCTTCACAACCAAAGCCGCAAATTCGAACCAAACCTGAGATTTGTTAGAGTCATCAGATATTTTCTCGGCGCTTTGACGGCCTTGCTCTAAGAATTCCATAGCCATTTGGGGATCACCGATCTGTGTCGCAGAGGTCGCGAGTGCAAAAAATGCTTGGGATCTGGAAAAGGCATCAATTATTTTTTCCGCACTCTGACGAGCTTGATCCAAGAAGGCTACAGCCCTGTTGGGATCACCGATCTTTGCTGTTGAAACCGCGAGCGCAGAAAATGCTTGAATTCTGTAATTGTTATCAGAAACTTTTTCAGCAATCTGGTACGCTTCATCCAATAAAGCCACATTTCTTGTGGTTTCAGCTAACCTCGAAATTAAGGCCGTTAGCTCAAAAAATTCCTGAACGTTGGAAAAGTCATCAGATATTCTATCAATAATCTGACAGCCTTCCTCTTGGAAGGCTAAAGCTTTGGTAGTGCCACCTATTTTCGCCGCCGAGGCTGCTAGCACAAAAAAAGCCCGGATTTTGAAAAAATCATAAGAAATTTTTTTAGCAATCGGCTGGGCTTGCTCTAAGATCGCTAGAGCCATATTGGGATCATCAATCTTCACAGCCGAAGTTGCGAGTGCAGACAAAGCCCCCAATTTGTGACTATCATCAGAATATGGTATTTTTAAAGCGTTCTTGCGGGCTTGCTCTATGAACGCCATAGCCAATTTAGAATTACCCATCTTAGCTGCTGAAGCTGTAAGTGCAGAAAAAGCTAACGATTTGTAATAGTTTTCAGCTATTGTTTCCGCAATTTGATTGGCGCGATCAAAGTCACCAACCAGAGCAAAGGTCGAAGCAAACTCTTTCAAGACGTTTGCGTCATTCATCTTTTTACTTAAACTGACAAGGTCTCTTTTAACCTGATAAATTTGCCCCCACGGGCTTTGCGACCAAAGAAGAACTGCAAGTATTAAAGTGAACGTGACAGAGGCGAGTCCGGCGCGGCGCCACAGCCGGCGCCGGCTTTGTTGCAGCAAGTCTTGCTTCTGCGTTTTGCGCTGGCCCCAAATCAAATAAGGCTTTTGTCGGTCAATCAACCGCATTTCCTGCCAACGCAACAAATAGCGACCGGCGCGCTCATTGCCCAGCCATTCATTGACGCGGCGCTCGAGCAGTTGGTTGGCTTGATCCGCCGTCGAGAATTTTTTGCCGGCAAGACGGCGCAACGCCGGAATCAGGCGTTCATGCGCCAGCTCATAACCAGCGGCGCCATTGCGTTTGCTGGGGGTGATGAGACGCACATCGCTGCGGGCCAACCAGTCGACCGCCTCTTGCATTTCCTCGGTGAAAATCGTGCCAGCGAGCTTCCTGGTAAGATCGTCAACGGTGAGTACACCAGCGCGAATGTTACGTTCCCAATCCGTCAGCGCCCACAAAATTTTGAGCGCAGCCTCACGCCGGTCTTCGGTTTCGCGCGCCTCTAACGCTCGCTCAAGATATTTTTCGAGCAAGCCTGCGATGCCGCCGAGCTTTTGATAAACCTGGCGATTGAACGCGCGCTCGGCAATGGCTTTTTGGCCTTTAATCAGCCAGGCCAAAATTTGCACATCGACCAGCGAGATGAGGCCATCTTCACGGCTCCGCCAGCTCTTTCACAAAATTTTCATCGCCGGCGAGACTTTCAGTTTCGGCCATGACGCGGAAAATTTGCATGGCCTCAGCCGGGGTGAATTTTTCGAGAGAAAAATTTTGCTGCGGCCCGAGCGCGTAGCCCATCGCCTTTTGCAGCTCGTCCAGGCGGTATTTGAAATCGCCGCGGATGCAGACGATAATTTTCCACGGCAATGGCGGCTTGCTTTTATGCCATTTTGCCAATGCGTTTACGAACGACTCACGTTCCTCTCTGAGTTTCCGATGGGCAAAAAATTGCTCAAACTGATCGAAAAGCAGCACGAGCGGTTGATGATCAGCTTGCGTCGCGACGGCGAGCAGCGGGAGCAAATCCAATCCAGCGAGTGACTCTTTAGGCAATTGCAGTTGGTCGGTGAGCGCCTGCCGGATCGAATCGAGCGGATCGAGATCAGTCAATTTCACATAAACGCAGCGATGCGGCACAGCCTGAGCCAAAAGTCGTGGCCGGAGACCGGCTTGCAAAAACGAGGTCTTGCCACAACCTGATTCGCCGCTGAGAATGCCAAAGCGAAAATCACGGTCACTGATCGCTTCGAGGCATTCCTGCAAACTGCCTTCGCGCTGCAAACGGCGGAAAAGCTCGGCATCTTCAAATTCAAAAGGCCGCAAGGACTTGATGGCGCTTCGTCTCAAGCCTGGATAGTCAGGCTCCGCCGGCACCGAGCGGCGAGAAGCGCCTGGAAAAAACGGTTTGGCCGGCGGCTTTTTTCGTTCAGACTTGATGCCATGCAGCAACTTTTCCTTCGCCTCGTTCTCTTTGACGCCGGCCAAATCAATATAAACAATCGGGCCAAGCAAACCTTCCGTCTCACACTCCGCAATGCGAACGGGAATGAGCTGGCGGGCTTTGCCTTGCGGATCCTTTCTGAACGCTGCGGCCCATTCCGGTTGCGCGAAATCGCTGTTGATGAAGGCGGGCGACAAAACGATAATGGTGCTGCGTGTATCCTGTGCGGCCTCGTGCATGCCGAGGATAAAATTTTCGCCAGGCAAAAAGTCCCACGCCTGGAGCACGGTGGTGTAGTGCGCTTCTTCCAACTGCCAGGCAATCCACTCCGCCCAGGTTTGGTCAGCGCTATTGTAGCTGATGAAGAAGTCTTTGAATGAATGCCAGGCTCATTCGGCGGCATGCCCATCACGCCCATGAAAGGCCGCAATGAAATTTTATGGCCATGTTGATTGACGCCGATCATTTTCTCGGCGTCGAGTGTCCATGATAGCAGTGTGGCTTCTTTTTCTACGCCGAGTCGCTGATTCACTGCGCTCGGCCAACCTCCCGCGGTCGTCCAGCCCCACGCTCCAGGCAAAACTTCATTGATTTTGATTTCAAGCGTCATGCCGGGTAGCGCGCCGCGAACCGCAATCGGGCCGCACAACGCGTGGCCATCGTCGAGTCCTTTGATGCGCGGCTCAAACTTTCGGCGCGGCGGATTGATTCGCACGAATGGCTCAAGTCCCCAGCCTGGATCGAGGAGACGAAAGCGCACGGTATCGCCGGAGTCGATTGTGAGTATCGGCGCTAACTCGCGGGAAAAGTGGCCATGGAGGGTGCGGCGCTCCGGCTCGATATAATGAAGCATGTTGTAACGTTTGATGGAAGTAATAATGACGTTACTGAATCCATTATTGCAGAATTACGGGAAGGAGCAGCCATTTTTTACCTGCATTGGTAGTGGCGAGATCAACACCCCCCAATGCTCAACCTTTTCTTAGGCCGCAAGCAACTCATTGACTTTGCCAGTTATATCCTGTCGACTTTGTTCTTGGAACATTTCAATAAACTGTTGCACTTTAGCCTTTTGCGCTTTGGATGATAAATCAATAATGGTTTGCTTGCCGGCTTTGTATTCAAAAATCATCATTACTGGCGCATCTTCTATATACCCGAGGGTCATACCCAGAAATATCTTGCTCGCGAGTTCGAGATTCGCTTGGGTCAAAGCGGCATCGTTATAGGAGCCGTGAAAAATATAAGCGCCATCCGGAATCTGTTCGGCCAAGCCCGGCCCTTCAAGCTCTCGGTTCAGAAAATCGGCCAGTCGGTCGAGATTTTTGTCGGTGAGGCTAGTTGTTTCAATTGTTTGCATAATATTCGTCCTCGTAAGCTTTACGGTAATCACGCCAAAATTGTTTGATATGTGCAATTGCTTCTGTTAAAGCAAGATTCTTGTCGCTTGCCAATTGAAATATTTTTTGTTGCTTTCCCGTTGGCGACATCACGTCGCGATGAAAAAAGCCATGAGCTTCATCAAACCTCAACGATTGGCCGCCATTTGCCGTCAATATAAGCCTCGTACTGAATCACAAGAATCGATTGGACTCGCCCACGTTCTATTGTGAAATGAACGCGTAAACGGTCTTGTCTCGTCTCAAAAGCATGTAACCAGAATTTTTCGCTCATATTTATTGATAGGCACAATCTATTTCAAAAGCAAGAGGAAACTTCCCCGCTTAAGGTGTAAAGTTGCGCACGAATTTTTTAGAGACAAGCGCTTTTTGTGGACGCACTTCCAAGCAACTCATTGACCGATCGCTATAATCCCACCACTTTTCGGTGATTGGACAATTTAAGTGGCCGGTCAATTGTTCGTAGAAAGAACTCGTTGTGTGAGTGAAGTGCTGATGACCGGTCACTGAAGTCAGTAAGATTTGGAAAAATTTGCTAATTTAAGTGGCCGGTCAGATGCGTGGAAGCGATGACTCCGCTATGACGGAATTCGTAAAGTGAGAAACCGGGCAAGGCGGACAAACTAAAGTTTGTCACTCCGCTGTTTCTGGAAAGTAGCCATCTCCGTGGGTGAGGCATTGCTGCGGCGGGCAACGTGGGGTGAGGATCAAAAAGGCCAGACGAGCCGTCCGGCTTACCGGCGGATTTCGGCAATAACCATCAGCTTTGTGTGCGTGGAATATCTGGTCAACTCCAGAGCGGCGAGGGCAATAACCTGCTTGACGTTGGCGAGCTTCGAAAGATCGATCAAACGCGGACCGACGGCGAGTCGAATACTGGGAATTTCTTCGCCGCCGTCGCCGTAATACGTGTTGACCTCGACGAATTGCTGCAATTTTTGCTGGGCCTCGCCGACGGTGATCACGAGCAACTCGGCCCCGGGCAGATTCAAACGCACCGTGCCCTCATGGTCGATCAGCGCGACCGGGCGCGAACGGCTGCGGAGCAGGCCGAAGAGATGGCGCTGCTCTTTGTGCAAAGCATAGGCGGCAAAAAATTCGGTTTCCGCGAGAATTTCAACAGCATGGCCATTGGCGCCGAGGTGCTGTTGCGCAATCAACTGCCGGCGCGCGGCCGGCAACGCCCGGCCGAGTTTTTCGCGCTGGCGAATCTCGGTGGCGCCGGTCGCCGTCGCTCGCACGATATTCGTCTGCGGGTCCACTTCGATGGTCACTTCGACGGAGTCCGAGGCCGCGCCCATTCGCACGACCGCAACCTCGGCTTCCTGACGGATTTGCAGCAACTGCTCGTCGGTCGGATTGATGAGATGGCGCTCGATCGTTTCATGCACCATCGCCAGAGCCACGCCGATGGCCGCGAGCACCGGCCCGTTTTCGCTGATTTCGCAGAGGATTTTCGTCAGACCAGAGGCAAACGGCACGATGGCCATCGCGCCGCCGCCGCCGCCAACCAGCTTGACCAGTGATTTTTCCAGTTTATAATTTTCAATCAACTCCTGAATGGTGGCAACCACTTTTTCGCAGGCTTTTTGCAGAAATTGCGCGGCGGTTTCCTGTGGCGTTTTGCCGATCACTTTTCCCAGCGCTTCGAAAGCCAGCCGCACATTTTCTTTGCCGCCGCGCGCATAATCGTGTTCGGGAATCAGACCGGCCATGTTGGCCGCGCCGGTCGTGGTTACCGCAATTTTGCGTTTCTCATTTTGCAAATAAAAATAATCCGCCGGATCGCCAGGAAGCGGCGCGCCCATTTTCGGCGCGATGCCGATAACTTCGGCCAATGGCGTGAAAGCTTCATACGACAGGCCGGCAATGTGCGCACTGCGCGGGCCGATCTCGACAATTTCGTTGTTGCGCACGCGCGGCATACTCCCGCCGCCGACGGCAACCGTGCGCACGTCCAACGTTCGCACATAAACTTTGTGGCCGCCGACGCGGGCGCTATGCAGCATCGGCTTGCCGTGATGAATCGCCGAAATGTCCGTGCTCGTGCCGCCGACGTCCAGAAAAATTCCCTCCGAAATTCTGGCGTGCATCAGCGCCGAAGCGACGCCCGCGGCCGGGCCGGAAAGAATCGTCAGGATCGGGCGCTCGCGCATGCTCTTCATGTCCATGATCCCGCCATCGGAACGCATGATCATCAATGGGGCGGTGATGCCAGCCTGCCGCACACTGCGCTCGGTCATCTCTGCGGTCATGACCGCAACCGGCAGGATGCTCGCATTGATGACGGCCGTGCGCGTGCGAACGCGCAAACCATACAGCTCGGAAATTTGATGCGTCGCCGTTGCCGGCAAGCCGGCCTCCTGCGCCAGACGGATCACGAGGCGTTCATTCTTCGGATCGTCTACCGAGAACACTTCCGCGGCGACGATGGCCTGCGCGCCTTCCGCACGCAATTCCTGAATGGCCTGTTTGATCGGCGCTTCGAGCAAACCTTTGCCGGTTTCAATAAAACGAAAACACGTGTGCAAAAATTTTTGCGGGGCCAGCTCGATTTTATCGATATCGATTTCGTGGCGCGCGCGCGCCGCTTCCCAGCCGCCGCCCATGCCGATGATGCCGACGCGGGCAACGTCCCCTTCCAGCAGGGCATTTGTCGCCTGCGTCGAACTGTGGGCGACCAGCACGACTTCATTAGGCTCGATACGGCCTTTTTGCAAAAGTTTATATAACGCGGTAATAATGCCATGGGCAATGCCTTCTTTGGCGCGGTAGGTGGTTGCGGTTTTGACCTGGGCGATGAGGTTGAATTTTTCAGTATCAATCGCCACGCCGTGGGTAAACGTGCCGCCCACGTCGATGCCGATGCGGATTTTTCTCATGAAGCTGGTGCTTTGCCTGTTGCGGTTTACTGAATTTTGTGTCGGCGGTCGCGCGCGCCGGAAATTTTGCTGCTCACCTGCCCTCACAAATCAGCTTTGAATATAAGAAAAGTTTTGATGGAAAGCAATCACATGTTTGCCGGAATAACATGGCATGAAATTAACCTCTTGCTATTGGCCCCCAAAAAACTATATTGGCTTATTAAACCTGGCGCGGCATTCGCCGCAGCGTAGCCAAAAAGCAGAATGAGTTTTAGTCCCTTAAACGCGTGCGCAGCTTTTCCTTCGCGCCGATGCAGACGTCACGATCTAAACGGCCGGACTATTGATCCCGCTTTGCGGGATTTGGATAAACGGCAACCACACAAAAGTCCAATCGTGGTGGCGAGGGCGGTCAACGCCTTCGCGCCCGTTAAGACCACCATGAAAAAGCCGATCAAAAAATGGAGCCACCATATCCTTTGATTCGTGACAAACTGCGTGAAGGCCTTGTCATTCCCTTTCTCGGTTCGGGCGCGTCGCTGAGTGAACGCAAGCCGGGTGCGCCGCGGAGACGGGGTGAGCGCACACGTCTTCCGACCGCGGCTGTGCTAGCGCGCTATCTTGCGCGAAGAACGCGGTTCCCTCAAAATGAGCCGCGTGACCTCACAAAAGTGGCTCAATACTATAACGTTGTCGGTGGGCGTCGGCCGCTACACCAGGATCTGCACGGCATCTTCAATTGGAACTACCCGTTCATGTCCCTGCACACTTACCTGGCCGGTGTGGAGGAGCCGCTTTTAATCGTTACAACTAATTACGACGATCTGATCGAACGTGCCTTCAGCGCCAAACGTCGTCCCTATGACTTGGTGATCCACACGACCGACCCGACCATTGGCGATCGGCTCTTGTGGTGGGAGCCTGACGCAGATGAGCCCCGCAAGGCCATCCCCAACAAAGTGGACATCCTTGACCAGTTCGAAGAGTATTTTTTATACCATCCCCAGGACGATGCATTTGCCGCCGAGTTTCCGGCCGCAGTGACGCAGTCTGACTTGCCAGTCAGTTTCCTCATCTCCCTTCGCGAAGATTCCCTTGCCAAGTTGGACCGCTTTGAGGGCCGTATTCCCAATCTCCTCGACAATTATTTGCGCATCGAACACCTCGACCACAAGGCGGCACAGGCAGCGATTGAAGAGCCGATTGAGCAATACAATCGTCTGTGTGCAGCGGAAAGTCAACCGATCAGTATTGAACAAGAGTTGGTCGTTGAGGTGTTGAAACAGGTAAAGACTGGTGAGGTCATTCTGGGTGAAACCGGACACGGCGTCACACCAGACAGAACCAAGATTGCCCTCTCTGTTCATGCCTTGAAGCAATTTACCGGATTGTCGGAGCAGCAACTTAACCCGGTGTTGAACAAGCTCTCCAGTGCGGCTATCGGTTTCTTACGTCCGGTTGCTGCAAGGCGCTATGAGATTTTCCATGACGTGGTGGCTCCGGCGATCCTGGACTGGCGGGCGCGATATGTGCAGGCACAGGAGCGGGCCGATGCCGAAAGGAAACTGGCGGAAGCAACGCGGCGCGCCGAAGAACAAGCACCAAAAGAACGCCAGAAGTATTTGCATGAGCAGTAGTAAGTAGGTTGGCCGGTTAGGCGGTTTGCCCCGTTACAATTTGCCTAACGACATAAGAACAAGGGCGTGCTGCAAACTCAGCGAGCCGGAAATCAATGCCAACTCTACGGGCGTAGCCTTCCACCCCGAAACGTAGCCGTATTTTTTCGCCAAAAGTTTCTTCATTCATAATACTTATCCGTTTCAAACCAGAAAATATTCTTGTAAAATGTCACCAGACTTTGTATTTTCTCTCTGTTAAAAAATGATGATCGTCTATCATGATCAAAAAATCCCCCAGTGGCGGAGCCTTGGACATCTCCTGCGCGAACAGGCGGAAAAAATTGGCGCGCGGACTTTATTGCGTTTTGAGGGTGAAAGCCTGAGCTTTGCGCAAGTTGAGGAAGACACAAACCGCCTCGCCAATGTGCTGCGTCAACACCATGTCCAGAAAGGGATAAAGTCGCCGTCATGCTGTCAAATGGTATTGAATTTCCGCTGGCATGGCTGGCGATAGCAAAAATGGGTGCTGTCATGGTTCCGGTCAACGTGCAATATCGCGAGCAGGAACTGCAATATGTTCTCAATCATTCCGAGGCCAAATTGGCCGTGGCGGGAATGCAGCAAGTCGAAGTTTTGCAGCGCGCGCAACCACAATGCAATTTTCTGCGGGAGATGGCAATCCTTGCCAACGAGGTTCGTTCCTCAAATAACGTTGTTGATCTTCGCAGCGAGAAAGAAGCGAAAGTCGTCGATGTGAAGGACATGGTGCGCCGCAGCGGAGAAAATATTTCCGCTGCCGAGGTCGAAGGCGTTCTCTGTGAACATCCGGCGGTGCGCGCAACGGCGGTCGTGCCGGTTCCGGACGATCTGCGCGGAGAAGAAGTCAAGGCTTTTATTCAGCTTCAAGACGGTGCAACGCTTGATCCGGAGGAATTGCTGGCGTTTGCCCAAAAGAAACTGGCGGCTTTCAAAATGCCGCGATTTATCGAATTTGTCGCGCCACCGAATGGCTTTTAACTGGCGAAACGATCTCGGCGCCGGAGGCGCTCCATGCCGGTTTGGTGACGCACGTTGTGCCCTTGGAAGCCTTGATGAATTTCACGATGAAATTGTCACGGAAAATCACGGCCAACGCACCGATCTCCATTCGTCTGATCAAACAGGCCATGCAAAAAACTTACGAGCTGGATTTGGCTGCCGCCATGCAATTTGAAACCAACGGCGTCATGGAATGTCACGACAATGCAGACTTCCTGGAAGGTGTGCGTGCTTTCGTCGAAAAACGCGCGCCGGTTTATAGGGGCAAATAATTCACCGGAAAAAATTCTTGTAAAATGGCGTCAGAAGTTGTATTTTCTCTTTTAAAATACGGAAAGGCCGATTCTGGGGCAACGGTCGTGACGCTTGTTTTAGTGTTACAGCCAGTGCTCTTATTTTAAAACCGGCTGCCTTATCGGATTTGGACACGACCATGCTCGACCAAAAATCACGCGAAGAATATGCCAAAATTCAACCACTCTTGAAAAAATTCTCGTTTGCAGCATTAGCCAGAAATAAACACCCCATGCGAAAGACCGTTATTCTCTACGGCATTGCTCTGGCAGCGTTAACCGGACTGCTGAAGTTTATCGAATACCGCTTTTTCGTCAGCGATCTTTCGCTTGAGTTTTATCTCGGTATTGTAGCCGTGCTCTTCACCGGGCTTGGCATTTGGGCAGGCTTAAGGCTCACGCGCCGAAAAGTCGTCATTGCCACGCCGGACTTCAAGCGCAATGAACCGGAGCTGCAGCGGCTGGGCATCAGCAGGCGCGAGTACGAAGTGCTGGAACTGATCGCACAAGGCCTGTCCAACCAGGAAATTGCCGAAAAACTTTTTGTCTCGCTCAACACCGTCAAAACGCATTCTTCCAATCTTTTTATGAAGCTGGAGGCGCGCCGGCGCACCGAAGCGATCCGGCGGGCAAAAGAACTCCGGCTATTGCCCTAAACTTTCGGGTGAATGTCTCTTCTGCTCATTAAATCATACTTTCGGATGATGCGTTTGCGCCTGCTGTTGCTTATATTTCACGCAACCGTTCGGACGGTTCGTGATTTGAGCATGTTGGTCTGAAATAACTGCCCTTTTAACAAAATGTGTCCGAATGGTGAACATCAAGGAGAATACCATGAAGATCAAACTAACCAGCGTATTTGTAAATGACCCAGTGAAAGCCTTTAAGTTTTACACGGAGGTTCTAGGCTTCGTCAAAAAGATCTACATTCCAGAAGCCTATTTGGCAATAGTCGTTTCGTCCGAAGAACCAAATGGTACCGGGTTACTTCTTGAGCCAAACGACAACCCCATCGCCAGGACATACCAGGAAGCTCTCTATAAGGCCGGGCTTCCTCCAATAGTGTTTGGTGTTGACGATATTCACAAAGAATATGAAAGACTGAAAAAGCTGGGTGTCGTGTTTAGAAAGGAGCCGGCAAAAACGGAATGGGGAACCGAAACTGTATTTGAGGATACGTGCGGCAACCTCATACAGCTCCATCAGGGTTAATCACTGCTATGTCATCATCGAGCCAGCCACTCGCACTCATTCTCCTCGGCCCCACCGGCGTCGGCAAAACCGCGGTGGCGCTGGAGCTGGTGAAACATTTCTCCGCCGAAATCGTTTCCGCCGACTCGCGGCAGGTTTATCGCTATATGGACATCGGCACCGCGAAACCATCGGCGGTGGAGCGCGCAAGTGTGCCGCATCATTGCATCGATATTTGCCAGCCTGATCAGGTTTACAGCGCCGGCGAATATGGCGAACAGGCGCGAGTGGTGATCAACGAAATTTTAGCGAAAGAAAAATGGCCGCTGGTCGTCGGCGGCTCCGGACTTTATTTTCGCGCGCTGCTCGAAGGTTTCTTTGCAGCGAAGGCGTCAAATCGGGAAATTCAGGAGCAACTCAAACGCCGCGCGCGTGAAGAAGGCAGTTTGGTGCTGCATGAAGAATTGGCAAAAATCGACCCGCGCTCCGCGGCGCGCCTGCATCCCAATGATGCGCAGCGCATCGTGCGCGCCCTGGAAATTTTCCATGCCAGCGGTAAAACCGCAACGGCGCTGTGGCAGCAGCACGGTGATCCCGCTGATTTTCCCTATCGGCTGCTCGGCCTCAACATGCCCCGGCCCGCACTTTATGCGCGGATCAATCTCCGCGTCGATAATATGCTCGCCGCCGGCCTGGTTGACGAATGCAAACGCCTGCTGGAAATGGGTTATGCGCCGGAGTTGAACGCGCTTCAAACTGTCGGCTATCAGGAAGTGTTTCAATATTTGCGCGATGAAATTTCATACGACCGCATGGCGGCGCTGATTAAACAGCACACACGCAATTATGCCAAACGCCAGATGACGTGGTTTCGCAAAATGAACGGCGTGGAATGGTTCGATATCAGGCCGGAAGATTCGGCGGCAAGCCTTGCGGCGTTAATTTGGCGTTACTTGAATTTATAAAAACTCTCGAGGAAATCTTTACGCTCGTGAAAATTAAAGAGCCTGGCGCGATTCAACACATTACGCCGGCCTGCCGCAAGTGATTCGTCCGGACGGCGTCTACAACTCGCAATAGCGCTTCGGGCTTTATCGCTGGCACATCATGGATCCAATCCGCTTCGAAAAAGATTTGCGCGTCGCGATCCAGGCGCTCCGGCTGGCGCTATTTGCCGCTGCAGGATGATATCGCCTCCGTGGCGTTTTGGTATCAAAAAGAACCGGACGCGGCGTTTCCGAAATTGCCGGATAAGGATTATTTGGAGACGAAATAAAATTTGAGGCGAAGTCGGCTTTGTGCCTTGACCTGCATTGCAAAAAAAGAAATTGAATCTGAAGCATTTCTTTAGTATATTTTCTTCTGAAAATGGAATTTTGTGACACGTGAGCCGCCGTCGATGAAACAAGACAGCTCGTGGAGAAAAATTCTCGATAAACTGCTGCCGGAATTTCTGGCGTTCTTTTTTCGGGAAATTCATCAAGCGATCGATTTCAAGAAAGGCTTTGAATTTCTGGACAAGGAATTGCAAAAGATTCTGCCGCAGGAAGACGACACCGACAAAAGGGTCGTCGATAAACTCGTCAAAGTCTTCCTGCGCAATGGCAGTGAAAAGTGGCTGTTTATCCATATCGAGATTCAGGGCTATCGCGAGCGCGATTTTCCCGCTCGTGTTTATCATTGCAACTATCGGATTTATGATCGCTTCAAAGAAAAAGTCATCAGCGTCGCACTGTTGACGGACGATGATCCGACGTTTCGCGAGAATGTCTATCGAATCTCGCAGTGGGGATTTGAGCTTTACTTCAAATTTCCGCTGGTCAAATTGCTTGACTATCGCCACGAGTGGGACGAACGCGAACGCGATCCCAATCCGTTTGCCATCGCGACGATGGCGTTTTTGAAAACGGTCGAGACGAAAGGCAACAATCAAAAACGCTACCAATGGAAAAAGCATTTTTTGCTCGAACTGTATCGCCGAGGCATGAGCCGAGAGACGATTGTGGCGCTTTATGACTTCATCGGCGTGATCATGGCTTTGCCGAAAACCAAAGATGAAAAATTGTATGACGAAATCAAACAAACTCCGGAGGAAAAACAAATGTCTGTTTTAGCCATCGCCGAGCGTGTCGGGCGAGAAGAAGGCCTGAAAGAGGCAATCTCCGATATTCTGGAGATCAAATTTGGCGTGACCGGTCTGCGGCTGTTCAATCGGGTTAAGCAAATCACCGACATCGCCGTTCTGCAAAAGATTCGGGCCGGACTGAAGCAAGCGCCATCCGTTGCCGCAGCGGAGAGGTTGATTCACGCGCACACAAAAGGTCGGTACAAATCCGCGTGAGCGGTGGTCAAAACTTTTCGAGGCTTCTTTTGTATTCCTTGAAATGTTCGTACATTTTCCTGAACACCCGATATTTCGCCTGATGAAATTTTGCAACTTTTTTATTCGGCGCATAGCGCAGGCCAACTCCACTCATTTTCACCGCGGCTTCTGCAATCGAGCTGAATCTGCCCGCACCCACCGCGGCTAAAATCGCGCTGCCGAGCAAAACCGCTTCCGGCTCTTTGGGAAGAATGATTTCGCAGCCGGTGACGTCGGCATGTTCCTGCAGCCACAATGGATTTTTCGTGCCGCCACCGCACGCGTGAATGCGCTTGATTTTGTAGCCGTGCGCGTTCATTTTTTCGATAATGTGCCGCGTGCCGTAGGCAATCGCTTGAATTGTCGCATAATAAATTTGGGCTACTGTTTCAAGGCCGTCGTCGAGTGCCAAGCCGCTAATCATGCCGCGCGCCGTGGGATCGGCATTCGGCGAGCGATTGCCGAGAAAATGGGGAAGGATGTTAATGTCCTGCACCAATTCCGGCCCTTTCTTTTCGCGTTTTTTTAATTCGGCGACAACGTCGTTGAGAAATTCGTAAACAGTGATATTCCTCTTTTTTGCTTCATCCGTAGTGAACTCATATTGATTGTTGTTCCGAATCATGAAATCGAGCAACGAACCAGTCGCGCTTTGCCCGCCTTCCGTGAGCCACAAACCCGGAATCATCGCGCTTTTGTACGGCCCCCAAATACCCGAAATAAATTTGGGCGCGCGTGACACGGCCATGTGACAGGATGAAGTCCCGCCGATAAGCGCGACGATTCTTTCCAATTCCGCTGCTTTCGGCGTTTTCTCGAAACCCATTCCCATCACGCCGATGCCACCGGCATGTGCATCGATAATGCCCACCGCGACTTTCGTTCGCGTCGTCAATCCCAATTCTGCTGCTGCAGCTTCCGTTAAATTTCCGATATATTTTCCCATCGGCCAAACTTGCGCGCCGATTTTATTTTTCGCGAGCAATTCGTCGAGTCCGGCCTTTTTGAAAAAACTGCGATCCCATTGCAATTTCTCGCCGTCATACGTCCATTTGCAAACCGTCGTGCAAAGGCTGCGCACGTCAACGCCGGTGGAGCGATACGTCATGAAATCGGCGAGATCAAAAAACTTCGCGGTATTCTTCCACGTTGCGGGCAAATTTTCTTTGAGCCACAACAACTTCGGCGGCTCCATTTCCGGCGAGATTTTGCCGCCGACGAATTTCAGCACGCGATGTTTGGTGGCATTGATGCGCTCGGCCTGCTTGATCGCGCGATGATCCATCCAGACGATGATGTTTTGTGCGGCATTGCCGGTCGGCGAAACCGTGATCGGTTTATCGTCCGCACCGAGCGCAACGAGCGAGCAGGTGGCATCATAAGAAATTCCAATAATCGAAGATGGAGCAATGCCGGCTTGTTGCAGCGCGTCGCGAACAGAAAAGCACGCGGCCTGCCAAATTTCTTCCGAGGATTGCTCGACGAAATGTTCCTGCGGCCGCCAGAGGGTAATTTCTTTCGAAGCGTGCGAAACCATCGTTCCATTTAAATCAAAAATGCCGGCGCGCACACTGCCGGTGCCGACGTCAACTCCGATCACATATTCGTTGGCCATTTTATGAATCCAGTAAATTCATTTTTTCGTTTTTTCTTTTTATCTGTTTTATGTTGTTAAATTTCTCCGCAGAAATGCACGCGCAATCCGAGCTCCCGCATCGCCGCCGCTTTGGCAAACAGGCCGCGGCGCGCGCCCTTCAAATCCGGCGCATAAACCACCTGAATGTGATTCGACTTGTGCCGCGCCATCATTTGATCGCGCGAAATGCCGCGCATTATCGCGTGCATGATCGGCCATTGCGGCGTCGTGAGGCGCCAGCGTTCCTGCGTTTCGGCCTCGGGCAATTTGACCACTTCCGCAATGCCGGTGTCGTATTGCAAACGCCCGTCGGCAACGAAGACGCGGCTCCACACCACAAAGCCCGGCTTGCTCACGCCTTTCAACGAGCCGCCGCCAAGGCGAAAATACATCGGCGGCTGGCGCTCGCTTGAAGCGCCTTTGTAGCCGTCAATGAAATGCGCCGGCGGCGCCGCGCCGGAAATTTCCAACACCCAGACAAAATCATCAATACCGTCACCTTTGTAATGACGGCCCCAGCGCAAATCATGCAGCGTGTTTTCCGGCGGCCAACCCAGTTCGCGCCACAGATGATACGTCACCAGTCCATCAAGCCCGGCGCACTCATCGACCTCGTTGAAATGCGGCAGTGCCTCGCCTTGAAAAAGCTCTTTGCCATTTTCTTCATGATACACCGGAGGCCGATCAACATTGTTCAACAGCCCTTCAACCAGATCCGAGGCCGGCGTTAGATCTTTCAAGCCCTGTTGATATTGAATGCCGATCGCCGCGCAGCCGAACTCATTCGCGAGCCGCACTGCGGCGATATACATTTTACATTGCTCCAACACTTGCGCTTCCGTCAAATCCGTCGCTTCGTCGTTGCCGAAATGGAACGTCATGCCTTTCGCTACCAGCCATTCATAAACACGGCGCGCTTCGTGAGCCGCCACCGTCTTCATTTTTGCATAAAGCGTCGATTGACTTAAACGTTCTTTAAACACGCCGGTGGGATGCAGCAGCTCGTCGGGAATAATCGCATTGTACATGCCCATGCAACCTTCATCGAACACGCCAAGAAGCGCTTTTTTCCGTCGAAAATTTTGCGCGAATGCTCTGCCGATTTTTTCGGCTTTATCCGGCACGTTGGCGTCTTTGTAAGAAATCACATGCGACTCATCGTGCTCGATATTGCCCTTTTGCAACCAACGCTGCAAACCTTTGCGAAAAAAACGATCCGCAAAATCCTCACTCCACAATGTCGAATATTTCACCCCGGCTTTGGTGAGCGAAGCATTGAGATTCAACAAACCCACCAGCCCCGGCCACTGCCCGCTCCAATTCGCTATGGTTAAAATCGGCCCGTCGTGCATGAACAATCCCGCCAGAATATGATGGCTGTATTGCCAAACCGCCTCCGCCATGATGATCGGCGCCTTGCGTGGAATTTGATTGAACACTTCGATGCCGTATTTCTGGCTGTCGATGAAGCCGTGCTTTTTGTTGGGATCAAAAGGATGGGCGCGCTGAATGTGGCCGCCTAATTTTTCCACGGCGGCAACGATCTTTTTTTCCATCTCCGCCTGCGCCGGTTCGCAATTCTGATTGGCCGCGAGGCGAAGATCGCCGTTCGCGGCGAGATAAATGGGTTTCATATTCTCCTCAGAAAAATGTCATTCTGCTTTTGTCCACAGTGCGACGTTAATCATAGCAATTCTGTTGGTGATTGTCAAATTGTTTTTATCGTGAAAACGTTCTTGTTTGCCAGCGGGTTTTTGCTTATATTGCGGTGTTGCGAAAAATTGCCATTCATTAAACTATTCGATGAGAAGGCTATGTCGACAGAGTTGCTCGTCCCTACTCGCCGCCGTCGGGTCGTGGATTATCCGGAGGGAGATGGAAAACCTATGGCCGAAACTCCGATTCACGTTTTGCAAATCATCGCGCTGTACATGGCGCTGCGCTGGTGGTTCCTTCCCCGGCCGGATTGCTTCGTGGGCGCGAACATGTTTTTGTTTTATCGCGAAGGCGATCCCAAAAAACGCATTGCGCCGGACGTGCTGGTGGCGCTTGATGTTCCGAGCCGCGTGCGTTTGAGCTACAAAGTCTGGGAAGAAAAACAGGTGCCGCGCGCGGTCTTTGAAATCACCTCGCGCAAAACCCGCAAAACGGATTTTGGCCGCAAGCGCGAGATTTATGCTCACCTCGGCGTGGCGGAATATTATTTGTTCGATCCGCTTGGCCATTATCTCGATCCGCCGTTGCGCGGCTATCGGCTCGTCGGCAACGAATATGTCGAGCGCGAGCTGGAAGCCCTGCCGCAATTTGCCGAGAAATCTTTGAACGGCGCGCGTGGCTGGCGATTATTCAGCGCCGGCTTGCAACTGGAATTTCGCGCCGTGACGTACAATGAACCCGGCTGGCGTTATCAATTGCAAGTTTACGATCCGGCGACGGGAAAATTGGTTGCCGGCCCGGATGATGAGCGCGAGAAACGCATTCTCTTCGAAGAAGTGGCGCGTGAAGCACTGGCGCGAGCCGAGGCCGAAACCGAAGCGCGAAAAGCTGCCGAAGCCGAGGTTACTCGTTTGCGCGCCGAGCTTGAAAAATCTCATCGCGCAAATGGAACCGCTAATGCGTCTAACGATAGTCATGGTGTGAACGGTTAGATCTAAGGCTTGCTCATCGAGCCTTAAGCGGTTATATTTTGATATTGCGAAAAACCGCCGATCATTACTTATCTGGTGCGAAGACTATGTCGACAAATCTTCTTGTCCCCACTCGCCGCCAACGTGTCGTGGATTATCCGGAGGGAGATGGAAAACCTATGGCCGAAACTCCGATTCACGTTTTGCAAATCATCGCGCTGTACATGGCGCTGCGCTGGTGGTTCCTTCCCCGGCCGGATTGCTTCGTGGGCGCGAACATGTTTTTGTTTTATCGCGAAGGCGATCCCAAAAAACGCA
>Ga0247727_10005387_pt1 | contig 26036 bp, 18 predicted proteins | sample WisWelCaveWW1625_FD_202498 | JGI IMG/M metagenome (GOLD analysis project Ga0247727, IMG submission 202498) | Biofilm microbial communities from Wishing Well Cave, Virginia, United States - WW16-25 | ecosystem: Environmental > Aquatic > Deep subsurface > Groundwater > Cave microbial mat | place...
GCCATGCCTGCAGATATCAAAAGCCTATCAATAACCAACGGAAGAGAAGAGCATGCGATTGATTTTTTTCGGACCGCCCGGTGTGGGAAAAGGAACACAGGCGAAGTTGGTCTCCGACCAGTTGGGGATTCCGCATGTCTCCACAGGAGATATGCTGCGGACTGCAGTAACGAACGGAACTGTACTGGGGCAAAAGGCGAAATCCATTATGGATTCAGGCGGTCTGGTACCTGATGATGTCATGGTCGGCATTGTGCGAGATGAACTGGTCTCCCCGCGTGCAATGCGCGGCTTTATCCTGGATGGATTCCCGCGAACCCTCTCCCAGGCAAAAGCACTGACTGCGATATTCCGGGAGCTCGGAATCAAGGAATTTACTGTCGTCAATTTCAAAGTGAAAGAAGAGGAGATCGTCAGACGGCTTTCCCTGCGTCTGGTGTGTGAGAAGGATGGTTCAATCTACAACGCGGAAACGAATGGACTGCGACAGGGGAATGTTTGCCCGACCTGTGGCGGCAGACTTATCCAGCGGGGTGATGATAACGAAGAGACGATCAGGAAACGTTTGAATGTCTATCATGTCACGACCGAACCGTTGCTCGAATACTACAGGCAGAACGCGGTTGTCGTTGACCTCGACGGCCTGGGTTCGATCGAGGAGGTCAACAGGGAGATCAAACAGCTGATCCGGGCATGAGAGTGGGTCGAAGGATGCGCAACAGGCCTCTTGTCGTTGCCCATCGCGGTGCCTCCGGGAGTGCGCCGGAGAATACGATGGCGGCATTTCGTCGCGCCATACAGCAGGGGGCGGATATGATCGAGCTGGATGTGCGCATGACGAAGGATTTTCACATCGTGGTGCACCATGATCGGAGCGTGAAACGGACAACGGGCCGCCCGGGCTATGTCTGGGATCTGACGTTACAGCAGATACGGTTGCTCGACGCCGGGTCGTGGTTTCATTCCCGTTTTGCCGGCGAACAGATTCCGACGCTCCGCCAGGTACTGGAAATGATGCCGGAAGGTCTGATGGTTAACATTGAGGTGAAGACCGACGGCGATCCCCGCAAGCGGCTTGCGTTTGAGGAGGTGTGCATTCTGATTATTATGGAAAAGAAATTTGAAGACCGTGCAATTGTTTCGTCGTTCGACCATAAGTTCCTGACCCGGATGCATAACCTATTTCCCGCGATCAAAACAGGCGCACTGTACATGCCTGTCCGCGACATGCGTAAGTCCCCTTCTTCCATCGCCCGGAGTACCGGTGCCGGTGCATTTATTTGCAGTTGCACGCAGCTGAGCGAAAAGCTCGTGCGTGATGCACGGTCGCGGAAGATGATGACGGCAGCGTATGTTGTGAATACCATCGAGCAACTAAAGCGGGTGCTCGAATTGGGTGTGGATGCGGTGATTACAGACTATCCGGTCAGGATATTCCGGGCCCTCGAAAGACTTGCCCCTGTCAAGAAAGCTCCCTGAACCGGACCCCGTATGGTTGTTCCCCAACTCATGCAACGGCTCCTTTCCGCGAATCCAAAGAATCCTCAACGTTCGAGATGAGCTTCACTTCGCGATCGTTCCTCCTTACCACCATTCTTCTGTCCGGTCTGTTGATTTCTTCCGGCTGCCAGAGGGAGCCTGCTCCTGAAGAGATGCAGGCCGACGAGGCTCTGAAAAGGGCGCGCGGGGCTGCCGGACAATACCATCACGACCAGGTCCGTCAACTTCTGCACATTGCCCTCACTCTGGACCGGAAGTCGGGTCGATCTCAACAGTTGGCCGAGGAATGCGAGCTTTTGGGGGAAAGCTATACCGCTACCGCTCAGTTCGACAGCGCGTTCATATTCCTTGAGGAGGCCTACGAGCACTACAAGGCGGTTGCCGACAGGGCTTCGGCGCGGCGAGTGAAACTCTCCGCGGCGTTTCTCCACCGATGGATCGGGGAGGAATCCAAGGGGTTTGCAATCTATGATGAAATGCTGCGCATTGCCCGTGTCCTTGGAGACGGAGATGGAGTGACAGAAATCCAGTGGGCGATGCTTCCCTCCTGTCGGGTGCTTGACCGCCGGGAGCAGGAAGCAAAAATTCTCACGGAACTCCTCAACGTCTCAACCACATCAAAGGAAACGGGTACACAGGCAAAGGTATACCGAGAATGGGGACGCTCGTACCTCTATGTTGGCCACTACGGTTCTGCCGTCGAGAACTTCCTGCGTGCGTTCTCGCTGGCCAACCAGGCGGGCGACTCGCTGCTCTCCATCGCGTCGCTCGCTGACCTCGCACAGGCGTACATGGGGCAAGGCAGGACGGGTGAGGCGTTCCAGGCGTATACCGACGCCTTGATCAGGTCGGATCTGACCCCAGCGGCCAGGGAGTTACGTGAGGAGATGCTGGTCAGAGTGGGGAATGCGTATCTGCGGGACAGGCAGTATGCGGATGCCGAGCGGTTCTTCCGATCAGCGCTCCGCTCTGCGATGGAACGGGCCAACAGGCTTGCAGAAGGGTACCTCCTCATCCAACTTGGTCATTGTGCCTACGAACAAATTTCGGGTCGTGAGGAAGCCGTCAAGAACTACCGGCTGGCCCTCGACCTTTTCAATTCGTATTCCTATGGACCGGGGAGCGCATACGCCCTGGCAAGTCTCGGCCTTGCAACGTACCGTGGAGGCCGCCCATCCGAAGCGCTGGGGTATTTTGCATCTTCTGTCGAGCACCTTGAAGCCATGCCCGTGGTGGGCAGAGAAAATGATCTGCACGCTGAGTATGAGCGTGTCTTCTACAACCTGCACCAGACGTCGCCGTCCGACGCATACATTGAGGTTCTGTTACTCCTGGGAAAAAATGAAGAGGCGTTTGTCCAAACGGAGATGAACAGGGGAAGGCAACTCGCTGACGTGTTCGGTGAGTTTGCACTTGATACCGACCGTCAGGAAACCACCGCTGCGCTCTGGGAGTTCACCCGACAAAAGGCACTTCACGCCGGAGCAGTAAGACAACTGGCACAAGCGCTTGGCAGCTCTTCTGCAGACCGGTTTGTCCTGGAACAGATTCATGCGAGCATCAAGAGGCACAAACGGCTGGCGGACGAAGCCGTGGACAGGGTTTCGCTGCTGAATAAGTTGCTTGAGATGTGCGTGAAGACGGCCGGCGTGACACTGTCAGAAGTCCAGAAAGCCCTTTCTCCGGGAACCTTGGTTATCAAACCCGTGCCAACATCACGTTCAGTCTATGTTTTTGCGGTGAGCAGCTCTAAAGTCGTCGTCCAGTTGTCAGCCGTGGAGAAACCCCGTTTCTGGAGCCTCCTCCGTGATTACCATCAGGCACTCTCCAGCAGTTCGCAATATGCCGACTCAGCGCTGTTTCGGTCGGTGATGATGCAGAACAGGATGTCGGGATTGAGCGCCTCGCTCTATTCCGCGGTCCTTCGGCCGGTCGAATCACAGATAGCCGGGGCGGAGAAAATCATTCTGATCCCGCCCGATAGCCTCGTCCCCTTTCATGCATTGCGGAAGTCCGGTCGCGCCGGGTCGTACCTGATCCAAAGCCATCAGGTGACATATCTGCCGTCTGCGCTGGCTTTGCTGCTTCCCCCCACAGGGGGAGACGACGGGGGTATTGAAATCGTTGCCATGGGACATCCCGGATCAACGGATTGGGATGTTGAGTATGAGCTCCGCGACATACGGGCCTTTTATAAGGATGCTCGCTTTTACTTCGGCAAGCAAGCGACGTTTTCCACCTTGCAGAAGGAACGCGGAACGTTGCTTCACCTTGCGGCTGAGTTTCATTTCGATTCCAGGTCGCCCGGGAATTCCGATGTTGTCTTCTCAGACGGCCAATCATCTGCAACCACAAGGACCATACAGTGGGGAAAACTTCTGTCGGTGCCGCGGTTTACCACTGTGATTGTATCGGACCTCAGCAGAGAGGAAGGAATTCCTCTGACGAAGCCGGCCCTCTTCCTGCTCAGCGGCGATGAGTCGGTCGTCCTTTCGCTTTACACGCCCCGCCGGAAGACGAAGAAGTACTTTGGCGAACTTTTTTACACGTCGCTCATTGAAGGGCGCTCAACTCAAGAGTCGTATCGGAAGGCTATCCTGGGGATGATCGGAAACGCTGACTATGCGGCCCCGTATGTTTGGGCGCCGTTTTTTTTGTGGGGGAAATAAAAGCAGGCTATTGCCGTCGGATCTTCACGCTGCCCAATCCCGATTCAACGCGAATATTCATGCGGCCGACACTCTTATGGTAGTTGTCGGTCAGATATTCTCCATCTTCAACAAGGTCGAAGCCTCTGTCGCAGTCGAGGCTGGACATCCAGCTCTTCTCGTAGGAAAGCCTCGCTCCAATCTCACGGGGAACGACCAGCGTCAACACGCCGAGACCAACATTTACGTCAACATCCACTTCCCGGGAGAGGCTTCCGCCAAAATCGAGGTAGTAGGTACCGACCCCGCCTTCGAACCGGAAGTACTTGAAATTTGCATTCCCGAGATTTCTTGCGTTGAACTTGCTGACCCCCGATTCAATACTCATATGTTCCATTGATGAACGGTTCTCTGCGTCGAAGTTCATGCTAACATCGCTCGCGCCCGCCGTGAGTGTGAAGTCCTTAATGTGCAGTCCGGTGAGGTCGAACTCCCCCTTTCCCAGCCCGAGCTCGATATCGAAGGAGAGAGGGATCTCGTCGCAGAATTTCAGGTGCCACTCCCCGCCGTGAAGAGCCCATCCATGACTATGATCGGTTTCCTCCTCTGACTCCTCTCCGAGGGTGATTTCCAGATAACCGATTCGATTCCGCACAACATACGACAGACGAATTGGAGGTCGCTCCTCCCCGGGTGACGGATCGGCTATGAGGATCTTCCCCGGCTCCCCCTTAGATATGATGACCGTTCCCAAAGCAGAGGAAAGAACCACATTCACTTCCTTCTCTGTTGTGCGTCCGATCTGGTTCTCGTGTTCTCCGCAGATCGCCCACTCAACAATGAAGAGAGCGGGGACCACAGTCAGGAGTCTTTTATATGGGATGCTCAACATAGGGATTTGTCTTGGGACTCAGCGAGTGGTACGTCACCAGGGCGGGGCGGGTTGCGTTCCACCGACCCTTCCAAGAAAAAGGACACCAACATCTCTGTCCGTTATCACTAATAATGGCGGATTTTATCACGAAGGTATTTATAGAGCATTTCTCTCGCGCGAAAAATGTGTGCTTTGACAGTTCCTATGGGAAGCTGGAGAATCTCCGCGATCTCTTCATAACTCCGCTCCTCCGTGTGTCTTAAGTGTATGACCCGCTTGTATTTTTCAGGAAGTCTGGCGATGGCGCGGCTCACCAGCTTCGATCGCTGGCTTGCAAGGAGTGGCTTGTCCGCCTCGTAGGTGTCGTCCCGAATCTCAAACGTGAACTTTCCATCCTTAGATTCGATGGGCTTGTCAATCGAGGAGGTCGGAAGCTTCCGTTTCCGGATATAGTCGATGCAGTTGTTCGTGGCGATCTTGTAGAGCCATGTAGAGAAGGCGTACTCCTCATTGAAATTCTTCAGGGAAGCAAAGGCTTTGATAAATGCTTCCTGGGTCAGGTCTTCAACCTGTGTCCGATCGTGGATCATTCTGAGGATGAACCCGTAGATCGGGTCATGATACTTCCGCATCAGTCTTTTGTAGGCCAGGGCGCTGCCTGCCAGCGCTTCGTGAATGAGGCGAGAATCCTCGGACCGGGAATCGAGTTTGCGTTGGAGTTGAGCTTTGGTAAGAGGTGGAGTAGCCTTATGTGGCCGTGGCGTGCTGGACATCGTCCGGAAAGAGACACCAATCGGGAAAGGAACATGGCATAGTACGCGAGAAGTTACCGAAATCGTTCATAAGGTGCAAGGCGCTCGGTGCCGGAGTATTGACTCGCCCGATGAAAATCCTTAAGTTCGACATGCGATCACATTAATGTTCAGGTTACGCGATGTTCGTCACGTTTGAAGGCCTCGATTGCAGCGGAAAGAGCACGCAGGCGAAACTGCTTGTGGAAAAACTCGAGACGAGTTTGCGCTGTCGCGTGCATTTGATCCGGGAACCGGGCGGAACCCGGATTTCCGAACGGATCCGGGAGATTCTGCTTGACAGGGAACATCTCGAATTCAGCGACGTCACCGAGCTCTTGCTCTTCTCCGCAAGCCGCTCGCAGCTGGTCAGCGAGATAATCGCTCCAGCGCTCAGGAGGAAAGAAACCGTGGTGTGTGACAGGTACTGCGATTCCACGACTGCCTATCAGGGCTACGGACGCGGTTTGGACCTGCAGTCTTTGCACGACATCAACAGGTTGGCAACTTCCGGCGTCATGCCGGATCTGACGATTCTACTCGACATACCCGTCGAGGAGGTTGCGCGCCGCAAAGCGGGACTGGGAGGGCCCAACGATCGAATGGAAAACGCCGGCCGAAGGTTCTTCGAACGCGTGCGCAACGGGTACCTGGATCTCGCGAAGAAGGACCACAAAAGATTTTCAGTGATCGATGGGACGGAACCCCTTAAAACGGTGGCCCGGAGTATTTGGCTGGTGGTCGAGGCCAGGTTAAACGAGAAGAAAACCGATATGCGATCGTTGAGCGAAAGGGAGAGAAGCAAATGACAAAACATTTTCTTGAAGGATTGAGAACGTTGATCCTACCGACGGCGATCCTGCTGCTCCTGATTTCCGGAGACTCCGTTGCGGGCTCTCCGGATGGGGACTATTTTCTCCAGGTGAACAAGAGCATTGACGTCTTCGGGCGCGTTTACAAGGAGATCACCGCAAATTATGTCGATGAAATCGATCCTGAGAGGTTCATGCAAACCGGAATTGAAGCAATGCTGGGTTCGCTCGATCCGTACACGGTGTATATCGACAGGGAAGAGGGGGATGAGGTTGAGCTGCTGACCACGGGAAAATACGGCGGGATTGGAGTCACGATTGGATATCGCGAGGGGACGATTCAGGTAATCACGGTAATGGATGGGTACTCTGCACAGCGACAGGGGGTTGCGCCAGGGGACAGGATACTCGAAGTGGATGGCACTTTGGTGAGCGGCAAAGCTCCCGATGAGGTCCGGCATTTGACCCGGGGAACTCCCGGCACCGAAGTGAAATTACTGATCGACCGGGACGGGGAGCAGGAACCTCTCCAGTTCGTCCTTATTAGAGAAGAAATCCGTCTCAGGAATGTCACCTACACGGGATACGTTGACGATGGAATCGGGTACGTTCGACTCGAACGGTTTTCCCGGAGAGCCGGAGACGATGTCCGGCAAGCCATCAGGGAACTCAAATCGGGTGGGGAGCTTTCAGCATTGATCCTGGACGCGCGTGGAAATCCCGGAGGCCTGCTGGATGCTGCGGTCGATGTCGTCAGTAAATTTGTCCCGAAAGGAAGCCTTATCGTTTCCACAAAGGGAAGAAAATCGGATGCTGAGAAGGAATACCGATCAACGGAAGAACCCGTTCTTAGCGACCTTCCGATGGTTGTTCTGACCGATCGGGGAAGTGCCAGTGCAAGTGAGATCCTCGCGGGGTCATTGCAGGATCTCGATCGTGCGGCGATCGTGGGCGACCGGACCTTCGGCAAGGGACTCGTTCAAACGATCCTTCCGCTGAACTACGGGGCACAACTGAAGGTGACAACTGCGCGGTACTTCACCCCGAGCGGTCGAAGCATTCAGGAGATCGACTATAAGAGCCGGAACAAGGACGGCGTGTTTGCATCGCATGCCGACAGCGTGAAGAGAGAATTTCGCACGGCTGGCGGTCGAACGGTGTCCGAACATGGCGGAATCACTCCCGACTCTACAGTGAAGTTCCCTGATGAGCCATCCATGCTTGAGGGGCTTAAGCGCAAGTCGATGTTCTTCAGATTTGTGAATGCTTACGCCGGCATCCACAAGGATGCGCTCCCTGCGGAAGCCTCACCGCAGGTCCTTTCGGATTTCAAGCAATTCCTTAAAGACCAGAGCTTCGAGTTCGAGGAAGAAACCGAGTCAAAGGTCAGGGAGTTGCGCGCGGCAGCTGAAGAACTCCATTATGATAAAGGAATTCTCGATGATCTCGACAATCTTTCCAGGAGCCTTACCGGGGAAAAGGAACGGGCTTTCGAGAGACATGAAGACCATATCAAACACTTTCTTCATGTTGAGCTCAATGCGAGGTTGAATGGGGAGAAGGGGAGGATTGAGGCATCCCTGAAGAACGATATTCAGCTTGAAACCGCAGTCGGGCTGCTAAAGGACAGAAAGGCGTTCAAGCGGATCATAAAGGGCTAATGGACCTGACCACGCTTCTCGTACTCCTTTTCTCCGGCTGTGTGACCGGATTTCTTGCAGGTCTCTTTGGTGTTGGTGGTGGCGTTGTCCTAGTCCCGATCCTCCTGCTTGTCTTTACAGCAACCCTCAATGTTTCCAGTCTGGTGGCGACCCATCTAACCTTTGGGACAAGTCTCTTCGTTGTAGCGTTCGCCTCCCTGTCATCGGCCTACGAGTATTACAAGAACGGCTACGTGGTTTCGAAGGCAGTACTCGCCATCGGCATTGCGAGCATCATTGCTGCATTCGCGGGCGCAACTCTGGCAGCTTCGCTTCAGGGAAATGTTCTGCAGGGCATTTTTGCGATTGTGGTCGCAGGGGCTGCATTCCGCTTGCTTGTTGAGCCGGAGTTGTCGCGACCCGAAGCGAACATGACGCTCGCGACCGGACCGATGGTCCTCATTGGCGTTGTGGCGGGTCTGGTCTCTTCTCTTGCAGGTGTGGGAGGGGGAGTATTTTCCATTCCAATGATGTATTACCTTCTGCGTTTCCCCGTGAAAAAGGCACTTGGATCATCAAGCGCTGCCATCGTGCTGACCAGCCTGGCGGCAACAGTGGGCTATGTTGTGAACGGACTGGGAAATCCTGATCTGGAGCGATACCCGTTCGTCCTCGGGTTTGTCGATTACCTTCATGCCATTCCCGTTATTGTCGGAACCATCCCGCTGGCGAAACTGGGAGCGAGAGTTGCGCACCGGATGAAAAGCGACAGGCTCAGGAAGCTGTTCGCGGTGTTCCTGTTCGTCGTTGCAGTGAAAATGTTTTTTACCTGAAACGCGCGCGCGGCGGGTCTTCAACGGCCTACTCTTTTGTGGTGGCTGCTTTCAGGAAGGCCTGGATGGCTTCGAGTCCGTCGATCGCGCGCGGTCCCGGTCTCGATACGATGTCGGAATCGACTACAAAAACCCTCTTGTCTTTCACCGCCGTTAGCCGTTGCCATTCCGGATACAATGAGACGAGGTCATCGGGACTGCCCAACAACCCCGATGTCAGGAGAATAACATCCGGGTTTGTGGCGATCACCGATTCCCTGCTGTATGCGGGATAGGTCAGCCCTGTTTCGGCCGCGACATTCTCACCCCCGGCGATGCTGAGCAGCTCCGCGAGGAAAGTGTCAGCGCCGACAACAAGCAACGGCTGCAGGGACACGATCATCATGGTTTTCGTTTTCTGCGTCACCCCCGCTCTGAGAAGATCCTCCCGCTGCTTCATCTTGTGCACAAGTTCCCCCGCTTCGTCTGTGGCTCCTGTGAGAATCCCGAGATTGATGATCGATTTGTAGATTCCGTCGAGAGTTCTTGGATTCGTGACAAACACCCGTACGCCAAGATTATCGAGAAGGTCGAAAGCTTCGCGAGTGTTTCCCTCCATGCTCATCACAACAAGGTCGGGTTCGAGGCCAACGATGGTTTCGATGCTCGGGCTCAGCATGCTTCCGACGTGTGGCTTCGTGGGAGCTTCCGCGGGATAGTTGCAGTAGTCGGTAACTCCAACAATGCGATTCCCCACGCCGAGTGCGAAGAGGGTTTCCGTGATGCTGGGGGCAAGAGAAACGATGCGAGTGGCGGCTTGTTCAAAAACGATGGATCGGTTGAGGTCATCCGTGACGGCAACCTGACGGATTGAGGGGACAGAGGTGAGGCTTGTGATCACGACGATCGCAAGCATGCTGCTGAGTAGTTGCATGGCTTAAGCGTTGAGAAAAAGTCTGGAAAGTTTCAAGCGTCCAAATAATAGGGAACACTCAACGAAGAAGCAAACGATACAGGAGAGCGGTACTGTCTCAGTTTTGATTCTGTCGTGCGAAATTGGGAACAGGATTTCCTGCGTTCTCTGCGAACCACCCTGCGCCCTCTGCGTTTAGGTAGTCGGGGGTTATTTGAAACGCAGAGTCCGCAGAGAAGGCGCGGAGACCACGAAGGGTATGGTTCCTGATCCACACTGATTCTGTGTTCATACTGAGACACTACCAGGAGAGCAACTCATCCGAGCCATAACGAATGGGGAGGGGAGAAGTTGGTCCGCAAAGTTGAGCCGTCTTACAAAAAAATGGAGCGCTGCTGCACACGGAAGTTCCATCGTTTGGGATTGCTACTCTAAAACCATGTTGGTATCTTCTGTCTGATAAAAGTCCTTTTTCCGAAAATCTCGATCTTCATTCTCCATGGATAAGTTCGTCATTCACGGCGGCAGGAAGCTTCAAGGCTCAGTGTCGATCAGCGGTGCCAAGAACGCCACCCTCGCCCTCATGCCTGCAGCACTCCTTGCACAAGGGACATTCCGTCTCTCGAATACCCCTGTGCTCCGTGATGTCACCACGATGTCGAGTCTGCTCCGGTCGATGGGAATGAAGATCGATTTCAAAGGTCATGTCCTGACTCTTGACACAAACAATATCAGAAAATTTGAAGCACCCTATGAACACGTCAAGAAGATGCGGGCATCGATTTACGTTCTTGGTCCTCTTGTGGCGCGCTACGGGCACGCAAAAGTCTCGCTCCCCGGTGGTTGTGCTTGGGGACCGCGTCCTGTGAACCTTCATATCGAGAGTATGCGGAAGCTCGGCGCACAAATCGAGCTGAAACGAGGCTATATCCATGCCACGGCAACGAGGCTCACAGGGGCACAAATTCGCTTCGACGTTCCGAGTGTCGGAGCCACTGGCAACACCCTGATGGCGTCCGTGCTGGCAAAAGGAACAACCGTGATTGAGAATGCAGCGCTGGAACCGGAAATCACGGCATTAGCCGGATTCCTCCAGTCCATGGGAGCACACATCGACGGGACAGGTACAACGAGACTTGAAATCGAAGGGGTTGACCAGCTGCGCGCGGCGGATGCGCAGACCATACCCGACAGAGTCGAAGCGGGGACATTCCTCGCCGCTGCAGCCATCACCGGCGGAAACGTGAAACTTGATCAGGTTGTCCCCGAGCATATTGCAGCAGTCATCGCCAAGCTTCAGGAAGCCGGCTGTGAGGTTGCTGTTGATGGATCACAGGTGACGATCAACTCGCCCGGAACCCTGAAGCCAGTCGATGTCACCACCGCAGTCTATCCGGGCTTTCCCACCGACATGCAGGCTCAGTGGATTGCGCTGATGAGCGTGGCAAGCGGTCGGGCTGTCGTCACCGATACGATCTATCTGGATCGGTTCAAGCACGTCCCGGAGCTGTTACGGCTGGGGGCCGATATCCAGATGAAAGACAACACTGCCATCGTCGGTGGAGTGAAACAGCTCACCGGTGCGATGGTGATGTCAACCGACCTCAGAGCCTCGGCATCACTCATTCTGGCTGGACTTGTTGCTGAAGGGACAACGGAAGTGCTCCGCGTGTACCACATTGACCGCGGGTATGAAGCTGTGGAAAAGAAGCTGCAGTCGCTCGGCGCGGATATCACTCGGGTCAGCGGCGGAGAATTCTGAGAGCTGTCAGATCACAGCACGCGCCCGATGATCCCCTCCGCCCGATCCGGCTCTCGACTTCGCTTGGTTACGCCTTTCATTTATCTTCTTCTCTCGCTGGTCTGCACTCAGGTTCCTCTCCTGAACTATCTCGGTTATGAGTTCTCGGCACTAGTTGCCTTGATCGCTTCGTTCCTGGCTGGATTCCTGACGATCAGCGAATTGGGTCGGGCTTCACACCATCCGGCCGCCGATCAAAACGGAGGAGCCCGGACCTTTATGCCGGTATTGCCACTAAACTTGTTGCTGCTGGCGATTCCTCTTGTTGTAATGCTTGTGAACGGCTTGTTTGTGCAGAACTGCTCATGGATCGAAGGCATCGGATTCTTTCTCCTCCTTCCTGTGGTCAGTGTCTGGTTCTCTACTGGTGTCGCGTGTTTTGTCGCCGTCATCTTCCGGCATTCCCGGCTCGTCTTTTTGTCGTTCGTCCTGATCACTCTTGCCTATGCAGCTGCCATCGGCTATTTTACCCCCGCCATCTCTTCGTACAATTTTTTTTATGGGTACTTCCCGGGTTTGACCTACGATGAACAACTTGGGCTATCATGGACCCTCGTTCACTTCCGGCTGCTGACCATCGCTCTGGGCTTTCTTTTCTTTCGTCTTGCGGTGCTGGCTCAGGGCTCAGGCTCTGTCGACGGAACCGCAACAAAAGCGATTGCCCTGCTGCGCGCCTGCTGGTTCCCCCGGACACGGAAGACGACGCTGCTCGTTCTTTGGGGCCTCGTTTGTGCTTGGTTCCTGAGAGCACCTCTCGGCTACGAGTCGACGTCGGGGTATATTCAAAGCGAGCTCGGTTCATCATTTCAAACCGAGCACTTTTCCATCTTTTACTCCCAGTCCTCATTTTCCGACAGTGAGATCCGCTGGGTTGCCGCGGAGCATGAGTTCAGACTTGGCCAGATCCTCGGAGCGTTCAATCTTCTGCATGACGGGAGGATCGAGTCGTACATCTACCCGTCAGCGGAAGTAAAAAGCCGTTACATTGGTGCAGGCACGACAAACATTGCGAAGCCCTGGAGCGATCAGATCCATGTCACGGCAGAAGACCTTCGCGAGGTACTGAAGCACGAACTGGTTCACGTTGTGGCATCTCCTTTCGGTTTGCCGATCATTGGCGCCAGCATCTATCCGGGACTGATCGAGGGACTTGCGATGGCAATCGAATGGGATTGGGGAAACCGGACGCTGCACGAGTACGCGGCGATGATGCGAAAGTGGGGCGTGGAGCCCGACATGATGCAGCTCATGGGGTCCATCGGTTTTGCCGCTCAACACTCCTCGGTAAGCTACGTCCTTGCCGGTTCCTTCTGTCGTTTTCTTATTGAGAAACACGGCATACGTGCCATGACGATGCTTTACCGCTCGGGGGATTACGAAAAGATATACGACCGGTCGCTTGCGGATTTGATCGGGCAGTGGCATGCGATGGTTGATACGCTCCCGGTGACAGCTGGCTCGGAAGATGTGGTAAGCGTGTTCTTCCGACGCCCTCCGATTTTCGAGAAGAAATGCGCGCGCGTGATTGCGCAACGAAACGCCGAGGCGAGAAAAGAATTTTCGGAAAAGGACTACACTGCTGCGGGACAGTTGTATTATCAGTCGTACCGTGAGGGGCACGGTATTGATGCCCTGAGCGGTTACCTGATGAGCGAACTCCGTTCCGGTCACCACTCCTCGCTTATTGCAGTCCTCGACACGATCGTGCTGCGGGAGGAATCGCCGGCACCGTTTCTTCCGTTGTTCCTTCCGATCGGCGATGCATGTTGGAAGGCGGGAGATGTACAAAGGGCTCGGGAGCTCTACACGCGCGTTGTCCTCGCGGATTTCTCAGAGACCTACTCCGAAGCGGCAAAGGTCCGGATGCATGCGATCGGCGATTCCGTAGCAAGGATGCTTTTTCTTCGCTACGTGCTTTCGGACGACCCTGATTCCATCCGTGTCGCCTTGCTGGATTCCGTCCTGACGAGACAGCCGACAAATGTTCTTGCCCGATACCTGAGGGGAAAAGTGCTCTTCCGCTTGAAGAGGTACGATAATGTCGTAGACTCTCTTGCACCAGTGAGTTTCATGAGTAGCGATACATTGCTTGAGGCGATTCGCATGAAGACGATCGGAAAGGCGTTGTTCAGGCTCGAACGCTTTCAGGAGGCGCGGATGTTCTTCTGGCAGTCCCTGAATGCGGTTTCGACCCCGGCTGCAGTCAATGAAGTGAGCGATTGGATCGACCGGTGCGGGTGGTTTGAAGAAAACTCAACGACCTATCGGTTCTCGCCTCAGTGAACGGGGATTTTCCGAACCACTCTGGTTGATTATGGTTCTGGAATTACACTCACGCTGAAACCAATGGACCAGCCGACATATCAGCGCATTCTTCTCACTCGAATGAAATTCATCGGCGACGTTGTACTGACGACGCCGATTATCCGCTCCGTGCGCAATGCATGCCCGAAGGCATACATTGCCTACATGGGCGACAGGCAGGCCGTTTCGCTGCTTGAGCATAATCCCTGCCTGGACGAAATCATTCCATTCGATCTTTCGCGCCCGGCGTTTCTGGAACAACCGTTTGTCGCGCTGAAGCTCAGGCGGAGACGATTCGATCTGGCCGTCGATTTGTTCGGCAATCCGAGGAGTGCGCTGCTTATGTATCTCAGCGCCGCGCGGACACGCATTGGCCCCGAACGTAGGGGACGAGGGAGGTTGTACACGATACAGGTGAGGGATGATGGCAGACCGAAAACAGCGATCGAGTTCCACAATCAATACATCCGGGCGGCCGGTATAGAGCCGACTTCCAGCAGAACGGAGATTTTTCTTACGGAGGAGGAAAGACGGAATGCGAGAATCTATTTGCAATGGCTCGGTCACGAGAGCAAACCGCTGGATTTGAAAAGACCGATGGTGGGACTTCATCCGGGAGCCACCTGGCCAGCAAAGAAATGGTTCCCCGAGCGCTTCGGAGAGCTTGCTGATCTGATCACGGCAAGACTTGGCGCGCAGGTTATTGTCACCTCCGGACCCCGCGATCGCGAAGAGGTTGGTAAGGTATTGAAGCACTCTTTTGCCGGGATAAAAGTCCTGCCGGTTCTCCCGTTGCGTCAGCTTGCTGCCGTGATTGCGCAATGCAGCGTTTATGTCTCGAACGACGCAGGTCCGATGCACATTGCGGCGGCGCTTGGTGTACCGACGGTCGGACTGTTCGGGCCTGGCGAAGAGAACATCTGGTTCCCCTACGCGGAGGAGGACGGCCACAAAGCACTCAGGAGGGATGTTCCCTGTCATCCCTGTCACCTTGATTTCTGTAACCGCGAAGCGGAGGGGTACATGGAGTGTATGAAACTGTTGAGGGTGGAGGAAGTGTTTGAAACCGTGAAATCTGTGTTACGGCCCCGACAATATAGGTGAGGTCTCGTGTCCCAATTTGGTGGGATGATCGATTGAACCGAGGAAGGTGTAACCAGTCAGTCTACTCGAGTTAGGGAGTAGTGGGCCTTTTTGATTTGTTGATCAGCATGTTGTCAATGTTCATTCCACAATGGAGAACAGAACACCGATGAAGACAGTCATTTCAAATCGGCTATGGAAACGAACACAGGTGACGCTGAAAAAATGATTTCCACAGTTAGACTGGTGAGATGTCTAAGAGGTCCGCTGCTTGCCATCACCCTTAAAGCCCAATCAGATTGGGAGATTTGCTTACGCAGTTCAGTCAATCAGTGAGAATCAGAAACTTCTGTGTCATCTGTGTTCCATAATCCATGTCGGAATTCAGGAGACACAAACCAGTTGCCTTTCTCCCCCTTTTTGCCGAATTTTCAATCCGCTTTTCCATCTGAACGGTTGTCGTCGTATCGCCAAATGACTCCCGAGTCGAGCATGAATACTGCCATTGCTGATATCATTGCACGAGAGATACTTGACTCCCGTGGCAACCCGACCATCGAAGTCGATGTACGGCTGGAAAATGGCGTTGTTGGCCGCGCTGCGGTCCCGAGCGGTGCGTCTACCGGCGAGCATGAAGCAGTCGAATTACGAGATGGCGACAAACAGCGCTACGCTGGCAAGGGTGTGCTCAATGCGGTGGAACATGTCAACAGCGCTCTCGCAGAAGAGCTGACAGGCTTTGATGCACTCGAGCAAACGACGATCGACAAGACGATGATTGAGCTAGACGGGACCGCGAACAAGTCAAAGCTCGGTGCCAACGCGATCCTTGGCGTTTCGCTTGCTACTGCCCGGGCGGCCGCACGGGCAATGAACCTGCCTCTCTACCGGTACATCGGGGGAACCAACGCCAAGACTCTGCCGGTGCCGATGATGAACATTCTGAACGGCGGCAAGCACGCTGACAACAATGTCGACTTCCAGGAGTTCATGGTCATTCCTGTCAATGCACCGACGTTTGCCGAAGCGCTCCGGATGGGAACAGAGATATTCCACTCGCTCAAGAGTGTTCTGCAAAAGAAAGGATACAACACGGCCGTCGGCGACGAAGGCGGTTTTGCCCCGAATCTGAAATCCAACGATGAAGCCGTGGAGCTCATCCTCGAGGCGGTGACGAAAGCAGGCTATACGGCGGGAAAGGATGTGTACCTGGCTCTCGATGTGGCTTCGAGCGAAATGATGCAGAACGGCAAGTATGTTTTCTATAAATCCGATAAGTCTGCACGTACAGCCGACCAGATGATCAAGTTCTATGAGGAGTGGGTATCCCGCTACCCCATCATCTCCATTGAGGATGGGATGGCGGAAAACGACTGGGACGGATGGAAGATGCTGACAGATGTTCTCGGTTCAAAGGTCCAGTTGGTTGGCGACGATCTGTTCGTCACGAACACTTCATTTCTCAAGAAAGGGATCGACGCCGGGGTTGCAAACTCGATCCTCATCAAAGTCAATCAGATCGGCACGCTGACGGAAACCCTGGATGCCATTGAGATGGCGCGATCTGCAGGATATACCTGCATCATCAGTCACCGCTCCGGAGAAACCGAGGATGCCACCATAGCGGACATTGCCGTGGCAACCAATGCAGGGCAGATCAAAACGGGATCTGCAAGCCGGAGCGACAGGGTTGCCAAGTACAACCAGTTGTTGCGGATTGAGGAGCAGCTCGGGGAGGATGGTGTGTATGTGGGGTTGAAGGCTTTTCAAATTGGACAGTGATGGAATCTCCATAAGCGTCATTTACAGACCCGCAGAATGCCTCACGAAGTAAAGACTAGATTTCTTAGCGAGATTGCAGTTCGTTACGGGGAACCACAAAGATTCCCAAATAGCCAATCGCTGTATGGAATCTGTGATGGGACGGTGAGATTGTATATACGCTATTCGAAGGTTCACACTGAGAGGAAAGTGGCCTTCTATGGACTGAGGCACGAGGATATTAAGGCCTTGGAGGGGAGAAGTTCCGTCATTTGTTTCCTATGGGATAAGCAGACTGAGCCTCTGCTAATTCCATTTTCTGATTTCGAAGATGTTTTTGATTCTCTTACACCTGCCTCAGATGGGCAGTTTAAGGCTCAGGTCTATGTTGACGACCCCATTGAGTTGTATCTTGCGGGTGCGGGTAGATTCAATGTAGAGGCTTTCCTTGGATGGGAGATCTTGGATCATCACGTTGGTAAGAGTAGGATCGGAGAGGTTCCAGAATTAGGACATAGTCAGATTCAGACGCTCATCGGTTCCATTGGTTCGATCAAAGGATATGATGTCTGGATCCCTAGGAATGACCGTTTGAAGCTTGATTGGTCCATTGCAAATGAGTTTCTATGCCGCGGCGGCCTCCCTAAGAAATATGAAGGACTCGCGGGAGTCCTCGAAGAGGTTGATGTTATTTGGCTCAAAAGGGGGGCGAGCCATCTGTCAGCATTGTTTGAAGTAGAACATTCAACTCCAATTTACTCGGGTCTGCTCAGGTTCAACGATTTGTTTCTTGTGGGTTCTGCCACTAACACAAAGTACAACATCGTTTCCAACGATTCGCGTCGTTCGATTTACTTGACGCAGATCAATCGACCGACGTTCAAGCAAAGTGGGCTAAGGGAGGTTTGTAATTTCTTGGAGTATAGGGATGTCTACACTTGGCATAACAGGTTGAAGGAATAAGTAGTGAAAATTCATCGATGTTTCTTCCCCAATGATAAAGGCGCTCAATTTTAGACAAGAATGATTGGTGATTGAATGAAAATTGGAGCGAAGTATTCACACATGAATGGGCTCGAATGGATGATGGTTCACGAGAGAGGTATATGGAAAGAGATTCGGGAGGTTATTGCCAGTCTTAACGCAGATGATTATAGGGCAAAGAAGAGCAAGGAAAAAGGAATGATGGGGCAGATGAAGATTGCTCCTATCGCAATTAATGCAGCGATGAAGAAAGAGTTTGAAAGACGTGCCTGGGAGCAAATGCGCTTCGATTACCTTGTTACTAATGACTACAACCTCACTTCTGATATCTTGCGTTTGCCCATAGATGAGCAGAAGAAGAAGATCATTGAGGCTGGCAAAACCCCCATTTCCTTGTACAATCAAACAGACCTTCAGAAAAACAGAGTCGCTGTGGAGGTCCAGTTAGGGAAATACCGCTTCATAGAGTTCGATCTATTCGTAAAGCACTTGGGTTTTTACATTGGCAACTCTATCGACGTTGGCGTGGAGATTATTCCCACGAAAAAGATGCAAGCCCAAATGTCGTCTGGCCCCGGCTATTATGAAAGGGTTCTTCATCACGTAGCCCGTCAGGGAAGAGGTGCGCCAGCTGTTCCCCTGGTTCTTATAGGTGTAGAGCCGTAGAGACTTTACTCGAAACCGAGCCCGATTGACAAGAATGGATTGTTAGAACAGCATGATGCCCATTATCAAGTTCGGAACCGATGGTTGGCGCGCGATCATTGGCGATGATTTTACGTTTGCCAATCTCGAGAAGGTTGCGCTTGCCACGGCACGGTATTTCAAGAATCACCGGAAGATCAAAAACGGGATCGTCATCGGATACGATGCACGTTTCATGTCACGCGAGTTTGCCGAGAAGTCAGCCGAGGTGATCGCCAACGGGGGTATCAAGGTCAAGCTTGCCAACAGCATCGTTACCACCCCCATGGTGTCGCTCCTTACAAGACTCGAAAGTGCCGCGGGCGGGGTTGTCATCACCGCGAGCCATAATCCAGCGAAGTACAACGGCTTCAAGATCAAAGGGGACTTCGGCGGTCCTGCTCATCCGGAGATGATTGCGAAGCTGGAACGGGAGCTCGCAAAGGTGCTGAAGCTGAAGAACACTCCGAAAGGCAAGAGCACGTTCAGTCAACTGCTCAGCAAGGGAAGAATCGTCCACATCGGAATGAAACAGCGTTACCTGGATGACCTCGCAACGAAGATCAAACTTGACTCCATCAGGGGAGCCGGGACACGAATCCTCTACGACGTCATGTATGGCGCCGGACAGGGAGTTCTGGATACGGTCTTGCCGGGGATCAGGCACATTCATGAGATTTATAACCCCTCGTTCGGCGGAACGAATCCCGAGCCGATTGCACAAAATCTGACGCAGCTGATGCACTGGGTTAGAGTGGAAGGCTACAACATCGGCATCGCAACGGATGGCGATGCGGACAGGATCGGTGCCGTTGATGAAGAGGGATGCTTCGTCGATTCCCATCGCATCTTCTCGCTTCTGCTCAAGTATCTTGTCGAGCAAAAAGGAATGAAGGGTGAGGTGGTGAAGACCCTTTCGGTAACGGACATGGTGGATAAGCAATGTGCGAAATACGGTTTGTTCATGCACGAAACACCGATCGGATTCAAGCACGTGTGCCGGCTGATGACCGAACGGGATATCCTGATTGGTGGCGAGGAAAGCGGCGGGCTGGGAGTCAAGGGACATATTCCCGAGCGGGATGGGATTTACCTTGGACTCCTGCTTTGTGAGATGATGGCTGTGCGAGGAAAGTCTCTCGGTGATCTCGTCAAAGAGTTGATGGATGAGTTTGGCGTTCATGAGTTCAAGCGCGTCGACCTCCACGTGACGGAAAAAGAGAAGGCGGCGATCATGAGCCGGTACCGCAGGGGAGTGAAGGAGATTGCGGGCTGTCGGGTGACTCGCCGGAAGGATACAGACGGGTTCAAGTATTTTGTCGATGGAGGATGGGTCCTGGTGCGCGCATCCGGGACCGAGCCATTGATCCGGTTTTACGCCGAAGCGGATAGCCGGGAGAAGGTTGACATGCTTCTCGACGCGGCAACGCGCCGCTAGAACGCCTCAGTAAATTTTCTTAGAATCTTTTTTCACAACGTGTGATCGAGGTTTATGCTTTCCACAATGTACTATAACGTCATGCCTGACGGAACGGTGAAGCAGGTCAATCCGTTCACAGGCAATGAGGTCTGGGCTGTCCCGGGACGGAAGAGCAAGCCGCTGGGGAGCGACAATGGTCCTGCTCCCAAAAAGGTTGAGCTGCACGACCCCGAAGACTATTGCAGCTTCTGCCCGACACGCTATTTTGAAACCCCGCCAGAGAAGTCGCGCCTTGTGTTCCGTGACGGACGATGGGATCGTATGGATATTCTGGAGCCGGACAAGTATTCCGAGACTGTGGCGGCATTTCGGAGGGTGGGAAACATGTTCGAGATCGTCACCCTCGACTACTGGCGGAAAAACTATGCCTACAAGGTTACCCCGCAGAGGCTGAAATGGCGCGATGATTACCTTGCCAATCCCGCGGGTTTCAAGCATATCAACGATATCATCAAGTACAAAGCCGGGCAGGAGGGGAAGACAGATGAGCAGATCGACAAGCTGCCGATGACCGAACGGTTTTCCGTGGCGGATGCCTTCTTCGGTGGAGGTCATGAGTTGATCATCGCCAGGCGTCACCTCAGAACCGGGGCTCAAAACGACACCGATCTGTTCTCTTCCGGAGATATGACACTGGAGGAGCATTTCAGATATTTCAAGTTCACGATCGAAGCGCTTTACGATGTAGTGCAGGCAAATCGCTATGTGCGTTACGTCAGCGTGTTCCAGAACTGGCTGCGGCCCGCCGGCGCTTCGTTCGATCATCTGCATAAACAGCTCGTCGCCCTCGATGAATGGGGCTCATCGATTGATACCCAGATCCGGATGCTGCGTGACGACAGGAATGTGTTCAATGAATTTGGTGCGAACTTCGCCTCGCATCATAATCTCGTCTTTGCGGAGAACGACCATGCCCTTGCCTTCGTCGGCATCGGTCATCGGTATCCCACGATCGAAATCTATTCCCGCTCGCAGCCCGGCCGTCCGTACGAACATACCGACGAGGAAATCCGCGGCGTAAGCAATCTGGTGCATGCGGTCCATGCCGCGATGGGAAACCAGATCTCGTGTAACGAGGAGTGGTACTATACACCGATCGACGCCGTCTACAAAATGCCCTGGCACGTGCTCATCAAATGGCGAATCAACGTGCCTGCGGGTTTCGAAGGAGGAACGAGCATCTTCATCAATCCGATGGCACCCATCGAGCTTCGCGATACGATGGTGCCCCGACTCTATGCCCTCCGCGACGAAGGAAAAATCGACAGGGTGAGAATTGCAGAGGAGTGTCGCGTCGATCCGAATCCGCTCAAGTATTATCTGAAGTAAGCACGTCCTCTGGGAGACTTCGCGCAGCGTTCCCAGGCAATGGGATCCTGGGAGAACCGTTTGGAAGCCTGCCTGCTGGACGTGGGTGCTCCAACCTTCAAGGACTGAAACGCTGGCTCCCTTCTGTTCAAGGAGATACCATGAACAGGTGCGTCATATCCTCAATTCTCCCGCCTTCCTTAAGGACAACGTGTCAGTGCCCTCAATTCCTTAGTTCAAGGAAGTTCGCCATCCACGCGCATAGTGGTCATGGCTCGGCTCCGGTCTGTTCATTCCGGGATGACAGCCTCCATGCGAAAAGGTTCACAAGAAAGGTTGCGCATCGAGTAACTTTCTTTCGACCGGCTCGACCATAAGAGTGCGAACCAGCCAACGTGGGACGTGCATGATTCAACAGGCACTTGCACGCTTGCAGTGATCCAATGCTGTTTCTGTGAACCATAACCGTGCTCAGGTAGAAATGGTATTCCCGGCCATCCTCCTTCTCTCATCCTTGTGGTTTCATCAAGCACAAGGGCAGGACAGCACCGCGACACTCGATGTTGAGGCAGGGTTGAGTCTAGCGATTGGGTTCTCAACTCAGGGAGAATACGAGAAGGCGATCGAACAGTTGTCGACGATTCATGCCCAACATCCGGACGACGTCAGGGTGCACTACCAGCTTGGCGTCGCATACGAAGCTCTTGAGCGATATGACGAGGCCCTTCGTTCATTTCAAACGGCAATCGGACTCGCACCCGACCTTCTCAAGGCTCACTGCGGACTGATGAGCACCTACATTGCGAGGGTTGAGAATGACAAGGCGGTTACTCATTTTACCGCGATTCTCCCCGTGTTTGAGAAAGAGATGGGACTATACCCGGATAGTGCTGAAGCTCCCTATCAGCTTGGCAATGCGTATCGTTTGGTTGGTAACTATCAGAAGTCTGTTGAGAACTACAAGATCGCAATCACAAGGGACAGCACTCATTCGTCTGCATTGTTTGAGCTTGCCGTTACCTATCATCTGCACGATGAACTGGATGAGGCAATTGAAACATACCGGAAAGCAATCGATCATAAGCCGGACCACGCCCTCGCATTGTTTTGTCTTGGAACCGCTTACAGCGAGAAAGGTGAGATGAGAAGGGCCGTGGAATTCTGGCAGAAGTCGATACAACTTGATCCAAACCTTGGCAATATCTCGCCCCTGGCCTCGTTCGCACAAACCACAAGCGACATTGAAGATCACGTGGAGCAAAATCCTGACGATATCATGGCGCGCTACGACCTCGGCAATGCATATTCGGTCATAGGAGAATTCGACAAAGCGAAAGATCAGTATGAATCGGTCATCGATCTCGCACCGGAGTTCACATATCCTTATCTCAACCTGGGGCTGCTCCATCATGTGCGCGGCGCATTTGACGATGCCATTGAATGCTTTGAGAATGCCGTGGAGATCAAGCCTGACTACAACGAAGCCTACCTCGCCATGGGTGATTCGTACTTCTTGAGAGCTTTCACCATGGAAGACCTCGGCTTCTGGGGCCTTCAGAAAGTAAATGTGGACGCTGATGATCTGGAGAAAGCGGAGAAATGCTTTCAGAAAGTCATCAGTATTGATCCTTCCGTGTCGTTGGCGTATTACGGCCTGGGACGGGTGTATCTTTCGCTCGGTGAATATGATAAAGCCATTGATCGGTTCGAACGAGCAGTTGAGCTGAAAGAGGACATGATGGAATGCTATTTCATGATGGCCGGGGCGTACAACCTGAAGTACAAATTCTCATCAGAAGAGGTGACTACTGCGGACGATCAGGCCATACGGTGCTTCGAACGGGCAAAAAAAGTCGACCCGGAGAATCCAGTGGTTTATTGCAGTCTTGGGAAATTGTACTCCGATCACTATGGCGTTTACGCACCAGCAATCGATAATCTTAAAAAGGCGATTATCCTGAGGCCGCACTACGGGGCGGCCCATCGCGAGCTGGCCGTTGCATACTATAAGAAGGGCGACACCGATGAGGCCTTGATACACCTCCGAAAAGCGATTTACCTTGGAGACAAGGCCGCATTCCTCCAAGTGCTTCGCTGGATGTCGGACGAGCTCTTTGGCTGGGAAGACCCGTCCTCGGATCAAGCGATCGACAGGAAACCAGCCATCGTGTCGAGGGTGGAGCCCGAATACCCCAAGGAAGCCTTGGTTGCGGGCAGTGAAGGAAAAGTGCGTGTAAGAGTCTGGGTTCACAAAAACGGAAGGCCAGGGAAGACGTTGATCGTGGAGAGTACGGACAGGATTTTCAACTATCCGGCGCGGGAAGCAGCGAAGAGGTTTGTCTTCACACCTGCCTACAAAGAGGGTGAGTCTGTGGGTGTGTGGGTGACCATCCCGTTTTCATTTGCCCTAAGTGGAAAGCACTCACCGGTACAAGAAGAACCTCCCCCGGCGGATTCCGTGAAGGTGACGCAGGAGCCCCACATCACCAAGCAGGTGAAACCGCTGTTCCCAGCGGCTGCTACGGCGGCCGGGTTGGAAGGTACAGTGAGGGTGAAGATCTGGGTTGGCAAAGATGGAAGACCGAAGGAGGTGAGGATTGTGGCAAGTGATGCCGAGGTTTTCAACGAACCATCGCTCGAGGCCGCTCGCCAGCTCGAGTTCACCCCAGCGATGATCGGGGACAGGCCTGTATCTGTGTGGGTGATCCTTCCATTCAGATTCTCTATCAAAGAGAAGTAGAGACACCTCAAAACTTGGTGCCCGTTGGTTTATGTGAACAGGAGTTCCAGGCAGGCTGTATCAAGACTGCATGAGGCACACTCTCTCACCGAAATTGACCCTTCGTCGTCTGTTACGGCAATCCAAAAGACGGTCCTCCTCCAACAGATGTCATTACGACCACTGTCTCCAGAAGGGTGACCTCCGGAGCGCTTCTTCCATTTTCCCGCTCCGGAAAATAATTTGTATATTCCGGAGGAATGATCTCTGCGACAAACATATCCCTGCAGTTCAGCGGTAAAACCCTGTTCGATGAGGTATCCTTCAGAATCGGTCCGCACGACCGGATCGGTCTGGTGGGTGCCAACGGTACAGGAAAATCGACCCTCCTGCGAATGCTTGTTGGTGAGCAATCTGCGGATGCAGGCGAAATGGCGAAGGCGAAATATGTCAGCGTGGGGTATCTCCCGCAGGAAGGTGTCCAGACCTCCGGAAAAACTCTCTATGCGGAAGCAGAATCTGTCTTTGATGACGTGCTCCGCGTGCAGGAAGGACTCGACGACATCCATCGTCGCATGGCGGAAATTCCTCACACTTCTGAAGAGTTCCAGGAACTTCTTGCCCTTTACGGGGAACTCCAGCACCGACTGGAGGATTCTGACGCATTCAGGATGCAGTCGAGGATCGAAAAAGTTCTCGTCGGTCTGGGTTTCTCGGAAACGGACTTCGAACGTCCGACTGAACAGTTCAGCGGCGGATGGCAGATGCGTATAGCCCTGGCCAAGCTGCTGCTCAAACAGCCCGCCCTTCTCCTCCTCGATGAACCGACGAACCACCTCGACCTTGAATCCCTTCAATGGCTCGAAGAATACCTGCGCTCGTACGAGGGCTCGGTCATGATTGTCTCGCATGATAGCCGGTTCCTCGACACTATGACCGAAAAAATCTATGAGCTCAGCCTTGGCAGACTGACCGAGTATGCCGGCAATTACACCTTCTACCTGAGATCGAAAGCGGAACGTCTTGAACAACAGCGAGCAGCGCACAAGAACCAGCAACGTCAGATCAAACAGACGGAACGTTTCATAGAGCGCTTCCGGTACAAGGCAACAAAGGCGAGGCAGGTGCAAAGCCGTATCAAAGCGCTTGAGAAGCTGGAGTTGGTCGAGCTTGAAGATGAAGAAGATGGCATTCGCTTCGCATTTCCCCCAGCGCCTCCGGGCGGACGGGCCGTTTTGGAGCTGCGTGGCCTCGGAAAAGTCTACGATGGCGTCGCCCTGTTCACCGGACTCAATTTCGATGTTGAACGGGGCGACCGGATTGCGTTTGTCGGGCCAAACGGGGCGGGGAAGTCGACCCTCTCCCGCATTCTTGCCGGTGTGGAGCCCTTTGAGGAAGGCGAAAGGAAGACAGGGCACAACGTCACGATCTCATATTTCGCTCAACATCAGGCGGAAGAGCTTGATCCGTCTAAGGACGTTCTCGAAACGGTGGATGAGGTTGCGACCGGGGATATCAGGAAGAGGCTCCGAACATTGCTCGGCTCATTTCTGTTCAGAGGCGACGACGTGTTCAAGAAAGTCCGGGTGCTCTCCGGCGGTGAGAAAAGCCGCCTGGCTCTTGCCAAGATGCTACTCCAGCCTTCAAACTTCATCGTTCTCGATGAGCCGACGAATCATCTCGATATGCGCTCGAAGGCCGTTCTCATGGAGGCACTGCTTGTTTACGAAGGAAGCTGTGTGATCGTGTCGCATGACCGTGATTTTCTGGATCCGATCGTGAACAAGGTGGTGGAGTTTCGGCATGGATGCATCCGCACCCTTCCCGGGAACGTGTCCGAGTATATTGAACGTCAGAAAGAGGAAGAACTCTCCGGTGCAAGACCAGCCGAACCAGATGAGAAGGGTCATCGGTTTTCTCCG
>Ga0247727_10005388_pt1 | contig 26033 bp, 25 predicted proteins | sample WisWelCaveWW1625_FD_202498 | JGI IMG/M metagenome (GOLD analysis project Ga0247727, IMG submission 202498) | Biofilm microbial communities from Wishing Well Cave, Virginia, United States - WW16-25 | ecosystem: Environmental > Aquatic > Deep subsurface > Groundwater > Cave microbial mat | place...
CTGCTGCCTCTTCGTATTCAAACGCCATGTGTCCTATGTCGGAGCTAACACCCACGACGCCTGACGCAGCAGCAAGAGCGTTCGCTGTTGCGTCTACGAATAAAGCACACCCCGCGTTCGCGACGCTTGCCGTCGTACAGTACACGCCCTGAAAACGTATCAACAATTTATTTGTCGCGCTCTTAGGCGTAATGCTTGCTGTCAGAATTTCAACGCCCTCTGTGATCTGAGGGATTGTATCATCGAACGGAATCTGTGTCGTGATGTCAGCGTTGGCTAAATATTCTGAGTACACGCGCTGGACAAGGAAGCCCGTAGCAACCTTCGTGTGATCGACAGCACGATCAGCAAGCTTGGCTGTCGTAACGAACAGGTCAGCCATCTTAGCAAGGCCCGTCGCTGTCGCTTCCAATATTCCGTCTGCCAGTTTTCCTACTGTAATGGAAAGATTGACGTACTTATTTGTAGAGATGGAGTTGTCGAGCGGAATAACTTTAAACGTACCCCACACAACCGCCGTCGTGCCGAGCGTGCCGCCCGCGTTAGCTTGGCAGAGGAAAGTGTAATCTGCATACAGCGTGCCTTCCTCTACGTTGACGGCTTGCGATATAAGTTCGGCCCAACTATTAGCATCATCTGCTCTGGCCCACGCGCCAGCAGCAGCAACATAAACGCCGTTCTCTGCCGGAGCCGTCTGATTCCACGCAAGTATTCTATCGCCTGCAATCGGCGTTACGCCATCAATCGCTGTAAGCCCGGACAACGCATGGTTAGCTGTTGTCGATATACGAACTGACGGCCTCCACTTCATCCCTGCTGACGCAGCAACCGCAATGGCCGAAGCGTCTTGTGCTGCGTCGCGTGCGGCTATGGCGTCGTCAAGAATAGCTTCTGGGTCTGTGATCGAGCCGATAGAGGGTCCGTTGATAATCGTACCGCCCGGCCCGCCAACAAGAACATGTCCCTCTTCTGGACGGATAAGCAGAGTGCGCGCAACCTTGACGGCCAACTGTTGAAATCGCATAGCGATACGGTCAAGTTCTCTGGACAGGAATGTTCCCTTAATAACTGTAGAGGGTTCACCGCTTGTCAAGTAATCAAGATTTCGCGTGATTAAGATGTAATTAATTTCGTCGCTATCCTCTGCGATAAGTGCGTTGATCTTTGAGATAAGAGATGTAGTTGGCGTCAACGTAAAAGTATTATAGTTCTCTTCATCGAGCGCGACGCTGTAATCTGTATTGAGAACAGCAACCAATTCGTCAATGCCGTATGCGACAAGAACTTCGTCCTCAGAATGTAAAGGTATAGCGCAATTAATCGGTGTACCCGCAACAATATCTAAGGCTTCAATTTCTGTCGTGTCTGTTGCTATAGCCATTATTCATTCTCCTGATATTGTGGAAGCCGCTCAGGTGTCCTGTCACCGGGAGGCCAATAGTATTCGTTGCCGAACGTTTCTTCCTGTCTACGCATTTTACGTTGGCGCTTGCTGTACGTCTTAGGGTCTGCGATCTCCTGTAGCCTGTCCCACACTTGACGTTCTAATGCCAGCCTCGCCCACCATATATTCGTACCGGGTGTATAACGCTTGGCGTATTCTACCAGCTTCGGAAGTGTTTTGCTATCGAAGTCTTTATCACTCAGAGAGCCGACAGAGTTAGCCCACTGGAAGGCGTCGCCAAGCGCAAGCTGTGTCGTATCCCCGAAGAAACCAAGCAACGGTCCAGCCGCAACGTCGCCCGGCCCTGACCCGAATTGATTGACGCCAGAGAACAGGAAGTCGCCCCAGATGGCCGTAGAGCCACCAGCAAGAAACGCTTTACCTAAAAACGCAGGGCTGTCCATGGGGATAGGGTCACGGCCTGACGCTAACTCCCTCATCTGTACGCCCATCGCTCCCACTAATGTCATGCCCGCGCCTAGCCCGGCGTAAAATCCTAGCCGTCCTTTAATGCTGTTTGATGTCATACCCATACGTCCGTAAATCATGTGGAACGATATGGGGAAATTCTTGTACATCGCAAAGCTGTGGAGCAGTAGACCAACCAGCGTGTCAGGACGCGACGTATCTTTTAATGTAACAGCGCCTTCAATCGTAGCCTCTGGAACCATCTTGCGGCTTTCCTCGAAAATCATTCCTTGAAACTTACGATACAGGTCTTGTTTATTTCGTAGATTAGATTGCAGCACGTCGATAGGTCGTAAAAAGTTTACGTCTTTGCGCGGTTGCCACGCCTTAACATTATTTCTAAACGCGTTCCAATCTTCTGCCTCAATACCGTAGCGTTTCATCACGGCCACGAACGGGAGCTTGTCGTACTCCATCCCCTTCATCCGATTCAGCAGTCCCATAAATTCTGCCTGAGTGGACCAACGCGCAGCGCGTGTGTGTCCTGACATCATCGACAGGCGCATGATGCCGTCAGAGATATGGCGCGTTACAGCAGGCCCGACAGTTGCTAAGCCCGTCCAGCGCGTCGTAGCGTACGTAGACATCACGGCTTCGTCGTGGATGAAACCCGACTGTGCAGAAATCTCGCCCTGAAATTTACGATCACCCGCAATCGACTTGAAATAAAAGTCCATGCCGCCGAACAGGTTCATCTTATTAAGAGCGCGTACTGCTGCGGTCTGCATGAAGTCGCCGGGCATCGCCAACAGCGACGCGCTACCAAGCTGCGCTGCTGTTAAAATATTTGACGTGCCTGTAACCAGAGCGCCCATAGCGCTGTTCGGGTCCATAGGATTAGTGCGCGTAATCATCTCAAGCATTGGCTGGAATTTATTCTTTAACAGCGCGTCGGCTTCGGCCTTGTCTTTAGCAGACAGTGTTGCTGCTTGCTTCTTAACAATGGCCTCTATGTTCATAAAAGTAAGATCAGGATTCGGGCCGAACGTTTCTACCATCGCTACTTTATGCGACATCTGTTCGATGTGTCTCTGCATCACGTCAAAAATATTTCCGTCGCCAAACTCATTGTGATCTGCCAACCACGCCGCAGCGTCCTTGTAGTGTACGAAGCGATGATTGTCTATCATATTACCGACAGCACGCCCCCGTCCTCGAAACGCTTTAGGGTCTATCTTCGTCGCGCCGTCTGTAGTCAACGTAGCAAAAATATCTTTCATCAATGCCGGGCGCTCAGCAACATCAATCGGTGAACCGTCAGGCCAACGCATACGGTTCCAATCCCAACGGTCAGCGCGAGACGCCCTCCACGCAGCTTCATTCTGTACAAGCTTCACGGCATTAGCGGATTGCGGAATATAGTTAGCAAGTTTTTTCATCGAACCACCTGCTTGATTGAACAGGTCTACGCCAACGTCGCTGACTTTGAGCCATGCATTAGCGACTTGCTTTGCCAACTGATCTCCCGAACTGCCGGGCGCATAAATCTCTTTAATGATATTAGGAAGGTGAGCTTTACCCTTCTGCGTACCGAACGCGCCCTTGCCTACTTTGTCAAGAACATCACCCATGATCGCCCACAGTTGGCCGCGTGTGACTTCCTTCGTCGTGCTGTATGAAAGCCCGGAGAATCGCGGGTCGTCTTCCAGCAGCGATATAGCGGCGCGTGCCAGCGCCCGGCCCCGGCTGCTCTTTTTAATCTTGCCGCTCTGGTCTTTTGTGTCGAATAGTTTTATGTCAGCCGTTATACCTTGCGCGATGCGTTCATTATTCTGCGCCTGCACGCTGAGCATCTTGGCGGTACGCTTAGCTTTCTCCATTGCGTTTTCTGAGATGCCGTCGAATACATCTTTCATCGCCAGCGTTGCTGCCGTTGTGTTGTCACGTCCTTGCTTGCGGTATCCTTCTGCCCGCGCTTCAAAGTCAGCAACAATTTCGTCGGCACGCTGCTTACCGAAGCGACGGTCTTTTAAATTCTCACGTATACAATCTACGAAGCTTTGGATATTGAGCATGTCTGTACGGCTTTCAATTCAAATTCAGTTTCACTTTGATCTTCTAATATCTGTCTTATACTCATCATCTTCCCGCCTGTGCCTTCGTCGTGCGGCATAGCGATGGCGTCCTTGTCGAGAGACAGTTTATATTTCTGTCCGTTAATCTGTATCTCGCCGCCCTCTTCTTTAATTAGTTTATCAATGCTAGAGCGATACACTTCTAATGCGTCGTCCAGCGTCTTCATGTTATCAGCTATGATCGCTTTAGCATAGTCTGCTGCGTCTGACGACGGAGACATTTTGGCTTGGACTTTTTCTGCCTGTTGCAGAATAGGTGCTTTTTCCACAAGCGTTCTATCGAACAGCGCAACTGTATTTTCGTAGGTGTCATTCAATACTGCCTTTCCTGCGTTGGGGAAATCGCTACGGCCATCACGAATCATTGAGCGTATGGCTTCTCTGTCTTCTGCGCCCAAGTCCCATTGCTTTTTAGCAAAGGCGTAGGCGCGGGTAACTTCCGGGGCCATGTCGCGCATACGTTGGTCAGCATCTAAAAGTTTTCCACGAACAGTCGCCATCTCAGGCGAATCTTTTCCGAGCAGCGTTGCCTTCACTTTCGCCTGCTCCGCTTTTAGTTCTTCAAGCTTAGGTTCTAGTGCAGCACGTTTCTTATTCCCAACCTTGCTCATGTTGTGTTGTAGGTTGCTAATCTTTGTATTTATCTCATCGAGCTTCGCTTCTACTTTCGCGGAATCGGGCTTCATCTCGTCAAGCCATCTACGCCATACAGTTTTATTCGCAGCAAGCTCATCAAAAGTTTTAAACAACTTAGGGTCTATCTGACGCGCCGCGTCGTCGATATTCTTACCGGGACTGTGTATATCGACTTTGATTTCAGGCGACACAAACGCGTCAACCTTTTTAGGTATTGCTGTCATTGTACGCGGCGGTATCAAATTAGGTGTCTCGCCGTCCCACGCTTCAAGGCGCGGTGCAACGTAATCTATATCCATGGCCGTACGAGCTTTACCCTGACGCGTGTTCGATAACGGAGACATAGGTTGTAACTCGTCGGTGTAGGCCCGTGTGCCTGTCATTAGATCTCGCACAGTTTGTTCTTGATAAGCTTTAACATCGCTTTCCCATGCGTGCTGCCCCGGCCACGATTCGCCGCCTTCTTGCGGTCTGCCGGGTTTATATTCTAAAAGCCGTTGCGGTTCGGCGGGGGGAGGCGGCGCAATATCGCCTTCGCTGGATTTAAAGAACCGCTTGCCTGCTAGAGCGACGCCTTCTCCCAGACCTTGCACTACCGCGCCGCCCACAGCCGCGCCCGCAACACGGCTAACGCCGTCCATAAAACCGTTCTCTAATCCTAACAGTTCACGTTGTTCTTGCACGCCTGTAATCTGATTAATCGCTTCGATGCCGCCTTGTCCTGCGGCCTGTGTCAGTATCTGCGCTCCTGCTGTTTTGCCAACGCCTCCCGCAGGCAACGTCATAAAATTAAATGGCGACGTGCGGGGATTGAGTGACGCGGCTGTGCCGCCTGCGAAGCCGCCAATCTTACCCCCCATTGTAGTACGGGCGTTAGCTGCTTTCTCTTCCGCTTCGCGTGATACCTTTACCACTTCATCAAACATGTCACGCGAACTTTTTAATTGTAGATCAGGATACCGTTTTCTCAATCCTTCAATGCGTTCATCAAACGCGGCTAGATACGATGCTGAGTTTTCATCACCGCCCTCTGCATAAAAACGCGCAACGTCGAGATAAGAACGCGTACCGTATACAGGTCCGATCTCTAAACCAGAAAATGCGCCTTGTGCATACGGAGATATTTCCGGCACGTCTTCTACGCCTGCGCGACGTAGAATGTCAACTTGGTCCTGCTCTATTTCTCTAAACGTTTCTTGTATGCCGTGCGTGGCCGCAGCTTTATTCTGCGCTTCCCATGCGTAGCCGAAGTTTTCTTGAAAGCCAACACGCGGCCCCAAGGCTCCGTCCTGCGGGTCTACAGACATAGCGTCTTCGTTATGCTCAGATAAGAATGTCACTTAACAGCCTTCATGCTTGTGCCGGGGTAGTAGGTATTTTTCTCTGACCGGGACACGACAGGCGCACGCGTTGATATTTTTTCAAGCGCCTGTTTGTCTGGTACAAAAATATATGCTTCCGCTCTTCCTGTCGATGTGATGTTCCCTGTCAATAAAACACTTCCATCATCCAGCATCATTTTATATTTACCGCCGCCGATAGAACGTAGCGACACTTCATCTTTAATATCGTATGGGTCCACAACACTCCCGTCACGATAGCGCGGCGCGGCTCCGTTGTACGACAAGCGTATGTAGTCTTCGATCTTCATATTCTGTAACGCAGCTTCCATCATATCAGGTGAAACATTACGCGGCAACACTGTCGGCGTTCCGTTCACTGTAGCAACAGCAGGAGAAGTTTTTGTCCCGCCCATTACGGCTTGAGTTGCGGCGTCGTAATTCTGCTTGCTAAACGTGCTACTTGTAGAGTGTTGAACGTAATACGCTAACGCTGCATCTTGAATCGCTTGTCGGCGCTCAGGCTCTAGGTCGTGGAGCGCCGGGCCTGTTTGACTTACAAAACGATCATTAAGTTCCTGCGGCTGTGCGCCAATCTGTTCGAGAATGGCCGGGTTGTCATTGATCTTTTTACGGCCACGCATAATGTCGCCAGCGACGGAAGGCGCTCCGTCTACGTACAGGTCTGCGGCGTGCGCGAATACTTTATCTTTCTCGCCCATCTGTTTAAGTGCAGCACGTGCAGGCTTCTCCCCCATCGTGGAAATATTCGCCATCATCGCAACAGCAGCGTCGGAATCTCCTTCGTCAATTTGTTTCTTAATCGCTGTAGCTTCATCTTCTGTGAACGGTTTCATCTCGTTCATAGAGATGCTGTAGTAGTCAGCAATCGAACGCGCCGTGGAACCGCGTGCCGCAAAGCCGCCGTCTTGGTCAAGTGGCAATACGCTGTGACTGCCGACAGAAGATGCGTACGTGATTGGGTCTGTTTTTAAACCCTCTTCTGCTTTCTTCAATAAACGTTCGCGTGTGCGGTTATCTTCAAAGGCTACGCGTGAAGGCGCAATGGCAAATTCTTGTGAGATGTTATCGTAGACCTGACGAACTGTAAGCGCGTTGCCCTTCTTATCGTAGAACACAGGCTTGTTCGCTTTCGCTGCTGACGGCATTAAATCTGCGGCGAGTTGATCTGGATTATTTTTATATCCTGTCAAAAAAGTTACAGCGCCGTCGCCGCCCATGAAGTGCGCCATGTACAATTCGCCATCATTGACTGTGCGTCCCAACACGTTCTCTAAAACTTTCTGGTTCTTAGCAGCATAAGCGGCTCCGGCCATGATCGACAACCTTGGGTCTTTACGCAACTCCAATAGCTCCGCGTCGGTCTTGCCTTCGATGCCAACACCTATGGCCGCAGCGACAGTTGGATTCTTTATTGTGAAAAGCCATGTGTCGTCTGTGAATTGCATCACGCCTACAGCAGAAGATGTCGGTTTACCGTTTTCGTCTACGATACCCGTAGGCTTGCCGTAGTCGATAGGTTCATCTTTAATGAGCGGGTTGCGTTTAATAGTTGATTGGTCTGCTCCCGCAGCGAAGCCTTTTTCTTTAAGCGTGTTCGCTACAGTGGGCGATAGATACGTCCAGCCTCCCCACACTTTGCCGTCCTGTTCCGCGAAATTATTCGGAACGGATTGACGCATATCTACGCGCAGAACGCCGTCATATTCCGCGAAGCCTGTAAAGCCTGAATCGACAAGTGACGCTGTGACTTTACCCTTCTGTTCTTCGGACATGCCGACTGTTGATATGCTGATACTCGTTCCGCTCTTATCTTGTTTGTCGCCTGCTGTAACTATGAGCGGAGCGCCATACGACTGCCCCGCCGCCGTAACAGCATTAACAACATCTGCACGAACATTGCGTAGGTCCATATCTTTGTGTGCAACTTGCGGCTTGAATTTTTCCTGTAGATCGACTTTGGGCTTTTTAAAATATTGTCCGTATTCTCTGTTTGCCATGCCGCCGAGAAAGCCTGCGTTAATACCGAACGTTTCACTGGCTTGGTTCACGGCGTCTGACACTACGGGGGGTAGGTCAGGATACGCCAAGCCGGGATTACCGTTGACGGCGTTAATGCGTGCGCGTAGCTCAGACGGGGGAAGCTTCTGCTCTGTCTTAATAATATCTTGGTCACGCGCAACACGCGCCATGCGTTGACGAATTACAGGGTCAGTAGTACGCTTCACGACTTGCTGTGCTTGCTGCAACTCATCCTGCGGGATTAATACAGTCTCTTCTTTCGTTCTATCTTCAAGCGTTGTTACTACGGCTCTGCCGTCAGCGTCATTACGTGTCTGGAATGTTTTCTTCATCGTTCCAACATCGTTCATCAATTTCTCGAAGTCCGATGGCAGAAATTCTGTTGACCAATCCCGTCCGGTTTTTCCGGCCAAGTCTAACGCGATATTGTCAACGTCCTCTTCTGTCTTCGCGTTCGATAGCATACCTTGGAATCGACGCTTAACATTATCCTGTTTCCATGTTTCTTTCATCGACGCTTTTAATCCGGCTGTCATGCCGGGGCGAGAATCAATAACTGCGTTCCCTTGCTCTAAAGCAGCGTCGTAGAATAGCGGGTCAGAAGTTACACGATTTTGTAATGTGTTTAATGACGTGTCGGCTTGGAGCTTGCTGTTCTCCGCTTTCTGCGTGAACTCGTACGCGGCTGCACGTCCTGAAATATTATCTGTGTTCTCTACCAATTTTGTTTTCAACGCAATACGCACGTCGTCGTCTTCAATGCCGCTTGTATAATTTTCAACAGCGTCGCGGTATTCGGACAACACACGCTCTTGGTAGCTGCGTCCGTCTGCGTCAACTTCATTACGCAATTCCAATTCGCGCTTCGTGAAATCGAACTGTGCCATTTTATTAGCAAGCTCTTCTTTCTTTTCCCGCTCTTTTTCTTTGATAGCGATAGTACCTACGGCTTGGCCGAATTGCTGCTGCGCTGCGCCAAGTTCTTCCTGTGACTTACCAACAGAATATCCGAAGCTGTCTGGATTAGCTTTCGTGTTAATCTCGTTTTGAGTACGGCCCGTGAGTGCGCTGACGCCAACGTTATAATTAATTTGTGGCATTATAGCTGCCCTCCTAATTGCGCGACTTGTGAACCCGCGCCAAAGAACGCAGCAGTAGACCTATTTTTTCCTGCCTGCTTAGCGTTACCCGCAGCCGCTAAATTCATGTTCGCTTCTTCCTGATAGCCTTGCATTTTAATTGTACCCTCACGGTATCTTATATCGCCTTCGTATTCTATACGCCGCTCTTCGAGTGTCATTTCTCTAGCAGTATCAGCAAGAACATCTAAAGGCGACCCGGCCAACTCCAATCCTGTTGTGCCGTACGATGCTCTTATGCTTGAAAGTTTTCGTGCGTTCTCACGCCGTTTATCTTCGGCTTCAAGTTGCGCGGTAGCAAGCGCCTGATTCCTGTCTTGGTCTGCGAGTTGTTTATTGCGTAGATTAATCTGCGCCTGATAATTATACGCGTCGGATTCCGCTTGCGCTGACTGCTGAGCGCCCGCCATAGAATTTAAACCGCCGAGGACCGTGAAGCCTATACTAATCCATGTAAACGGGTCAGCCATGTTTGGGCCTCCAATAAATATTCTCGTCCCCTACAGGCTTTAAAAACTGGAAGCCTAGCATCAAAGCCATCTGGCATCCGTGCTTAAAAGTCTTGGGTGTCGTCATATAAACGTCTGTGTGATGTAAGTCCAACGCTGCGCGAATCTTGCGTAACAGTTGTCTCAGATACGGGCCTGCGTCTTTGCCGATAACGGACCACGCTAAATATGTTCCATCTACACACTCCGTAATGCCCGCCGCGCACACGCAACGGTTCTTAACCCACGCCGACATAGAGAAGTTTTCAGTAATGACATGATGGTATCCGGGGCGTAGATAGACGCTCTGCACAAGCTTATCGTGCTCTTGCGGATTGATGTACCTTATATGCTCTGGATGGCATGGCATATAAACTATGTCGCTCATTATCCCCTGTCCTGCGTATTCATTTGTGGCATTAGGCTTGTCACGTTAAACGGCAAAGGTGAGTTCTTTGGCCGTCTAAAGAAGATTGACCCACGCTTCCAGTAGCCGGGCGCGGGGACAATCGGGCCAATGATACCACTAAACAAATTTATTGTCTCTACCTCATCGAAAAGCTGCGGATAGTCAAGAGGGGTATATTCGATAACTTGTTGGTCCTCGTTGTACGTGCCGACTTCGCCGCCGTAAGATTCCCACACATTGACAGATATACCATTCATGCGTTTAACTTTACCCTGCGCCGTGCCGTCCTGAGCGCCGTTCTCTAAGGCCGATGTTTCACACTCAGCTTCATAGCCTAAGCCTATGATAACGTCAGACGCCTCACGGTCTAAAACAATGGCCCCCTCTGTAACCGTAAGAGGACCGATAGGAATACCGTCAGCTAAACCGTATATATCTTCTCTACCTTCAAGATGTTGTGCGCCAAAGATAACATCTGTAGCTTCGCCTTGGTAGCGCAGCGCACAGTCTACGAAGTGAGACTGTTCGATTGTCATGTCAAAATCCCAGAACCGGGTAAGACGTTCAATGTAACGTTTCTCTTGGCCGTTTACAGTACGACGTACTACCATCCACAAAGTATCCTGTAACTGGTCAGACGAAGGAATAACAGCAATGCTTTCTACGACGCCGCCCGATATGTCATGCCTATGCCAACCCACTACATTTTCGTCCCGATTATAAGTCATACCTACAATAGTGCCGTTGGCTCTACGGACCCAAACAATACTATGTGGTTCGGACGCATAGGCCATCTCGACAAACGGGCTGATACCCAAGTGGTTAGCTAATAGATTCATTGAAGGCGCTTTATAGCCGTCAGCTTCATATACGAAAGCGAACTCACGAAGCTGTCTACCGAAGCGTTGTACGAACAGCACTTGTGCGCCGAACGAAAGAACGTCCGTGTCCGTGCTGCCGCGTGTGCCGGAATCCTCTACCTTGGCGCTGGATGGCGTCAGGGGCTTGCTGGCTCCCTCCGCAGAGGTCATTACGTATTCGCTGCCGCCTGTCCCCATCATTAAGCCCCTGTCGCCTCCCACCATCCATTTAAGGCGGGCAGAGCGCCGGGAATTAAGACGCGCTGTGAAGCCGTTCTCGTCAAGCACAGTACCTTGGGCGTTCGACGGCGAGAAACTTTCATACAGCCCTTGCTCTGACATAGCAATAAAGTCAGGGAACTCTGTAGAGCCTCCGCACGCAAGACGGTCCTGATAGAACGTAGCGCAGTTCGGCCAACCTGTCGTACCGGACCACGCGCCCAGACGCCAATCCTTAGAGGCAGATGCGTTCGTCAAGGATTCGCCTCTAATCGTCACTACAACTTCTGTCGCAGAGTTACGCGCTGTGATCTCAGCCCACGTCCAAAGGTTAGCCGTGCCGGGCGACGTAGAGTTTCTTACTAAAGTGTGTGTTCCTGTACCGTTTGTTGTAAAGTCGATAGCGGTTCCCGCGATAGCTAACGCCTGAGATGTAGCAAGCTTAACTGTGTTGGCGTCTACGTAGATAATCCAGTAGATAAGTCCTTTAGCCAAGCCGCTTGGCAACGCGCCGCCCTCGTTGTCCAGTGTAACCGAATCTTGGCCTGACGCCGTATATCCGTGTCCTGCGGAAGTCAACTGATCGTTAGTGGCGTTAGCTGTAAATGCACGCGGCCCGGCCTTAAGACGTATTAGCCTGCCAACGTCGGTAGACAGGAACCCTAAATCGTTGTTGATGCCTGTCGTGGCGCTTGCCGTCACTGTAACCCCAGAACCGCTAATAGCCGAAGGTGTCAATGTAGTTAAGGTTATGTTCTTTGGTAAGTAAGGTCCGTCCATAAAGTTTAAATCAGAGAACGCCCACGAGTACGTGTTGGTTCTAATAAGCTTCTTAGGACGTATGCTAGGATTAAAACAGAATATCGTATCAAGAGACTGTAAGTCTCTGACAGTTTCAAGATGCCCCTCTTCGTAGGGGGAATTAATATGGTACACAAGATAGACTTGTATATTAGGAAATATTGCTAGAGCAGGATGCGTAAAGTCTAACGTATAGTCGTCGCCTACCTTAGACAAAATCTTCACAACTTCGTAGTTCAAGTTGTACTCATTAGGAAAACCCATTAAAACAACTTCATGCCCTGCTCCCGCGCCTAACCCGGTCAGGTCCGAGGACGTAATAACAAAAGGGCTATTATCCGTAACCGTTGCGTCTACGGCTGCGCGTACAAGTATGCCGCCGTCTTCCGTAAAGAACCTTACACGCTGATGCGCGAACTCACAAATATAAATATCAAGCGAATCTTCCTGATCGTACACAAACGGGATTAAAGAGCTTTTCCGGGCGTGCAGATACGCCGGGTCAACAAAGACCGTACCAGAGCGCCCAATGGCCGGACCCTGCGGAGCGGCCACGTAATTGAGCATCTTGCGGCAAGACGAATTGTAACGGTCAACGTCCGTCCGTCCCTCCATCATAAGGGAGAACTCGCCTGCGTTGAACGATCTAACTAGAGGGGAAACTTTAGCCATTTGTATAGTACCCGTCGTGTGCGCCAAGCCAACTAAAATTGCTGTCGTCTGCTGCTATGTCTTCTGGCCCTATGACGAACGCGTTGGCTTGTCCTGCATCTTTGACGGCTTCTTGGTACAACTTGTACGCCTTCTCAGTTTTGGACGTTGACTGTGTTACGTACTCGCAAGCTTCGTAGCCTATCTTGCACATTAACACTTCGTTAAATAGGGGGTCGAAATCTGATTCCGGGGCGTTCTTGATATAATCAAGTTTTAACGTCTCAGAAGATGCATAGACAAAACGGCCACGTTGTACCCAAGGGGTGTAGCGATTCCTGATAGGGCGCAAGCAGTCGTTCGGTAAAGCGAACTTATAAGGTCTGTCGGTATCTGTGAGGGTTGCATTTAATGTCAAGTCGTACTCTTCGACGAGAGCAAAAACCCAACGGCGCTTTGCAAGCTCTGTGCGCTTCCAGTGTTCGTAGTTCACCTTCATGTACTGTTCGAGCGGCGTACGTGGAGGCGTTAAAATATTAATGCGGGAGCTTGATATTTTTGACAGACCGCCGTTACAAAGTTGCAAGTCTGTCAGCATATCAATTCTCCCGCACTATATTAAGTCGTAGGTAAGCTCTTATTCAGTCACGTAGGCGATGAAGCCCGACAGCGTTGCGCCCACCGGGATTGTACCCCCGGCTACAGTTGCGAACACATTGACGCCTGCTTTAGAGTACAGGTCAAACTTCGTGATAGAATCAAAGCCCCGGCCTTCGCCTACAGCCGAAACGTCAGCCGCCGCAACAAACGCGTCGGCGTCTTCGGCTTCAAACGTCTCGCTGGCACTATCGCGCTTTTGATACGTTCTGTGGCCGATGTCGAGTGTACGGGCCGCGCCCCACGCAGAGTTGTTAAACTTGCTCAGGGCAGGAATCACACGCACCTTACCGGGCGGTAATTCGCACAGTTCGATGGTCGAGGCAATATCGCCCGCCACAGCAACAGCCGGGACGTTAAAATACTGCACACGGATTTTCCCGTGGTCGTTAATCGGACGGCCTCTGTAGCCTTCCGTCATTTCGTCGGAGTTAAGTGCTAATACGGACATTGTATTAATCCTTCTGTTAGAGTTAAAGTGTTAAGTCTGTAGTCGTATTCGGTAGTCTTATCGGGCGGAAAGCGACACGCCGTTAAGCGTGTCGCTATGTATATTTATTAGCTGCGCTTGACTTGCAACTGGAAGACTTTGCCTTCCTCGATACGTGTTGCGCCTGCTGTGAACGTCCCGTGAATCTGCTTGATGTTGTTCTTGTCTGGACGGTTGTTGATCGTAATGACCAATCCATCCCAAGAACCCCAATGCATACCGTCTGGAACCCAGACAGGAAGATCGCGGATTGTGCCGCCGTCCGTATGGATAGGGATGCCCCGGCCATTGGTTGCGGTTACAGTTCCGTTGTCTTCGTATGGGATGAAGTTGAAACCCATGAAGGTAGCAACTTCGCCGTCTACGAGCGGCTTAACGGAGTTGAAGTCGGACGAACCTACTGCAACTTCGCCTAGCAAGTCGTCAACCTCGTCGGCTGTGACAGCAATGTACGGCTTGACAGTACGAACGTCAACGTGACGCTTCTTGACAAGCTTACGCATAGCGCGGAGCTTGGCTACTGTCAAAGCAGTATTACCGTGTACGACAGTATCCGCGACAGGGAACGTCTGGGTAGTTGTACCATCTTTACCAACTTTAGCGTCGGCAAAGAATTTACCCATGATAATCTCGTCCTGTTTACGCGAAGCTGCCTGACGGAAGCGTTCTACGTAAGGTGACGTAGGGTCGTAGATCATCTTGAGCAAGTCAAGACGGTCAACGAGTACGGCACAGTCGTATTCCTTACCGACTATCCAACGTTGCGTGTGTTCGAGTTCGGTAAGCTTGGTATCTCCGTACGGAGTGTCGCGCTCAATGAACTCGACAGTACCGATGAAGTTTACAACCTGAGCTTTTTCACCGCGATACGTTCCTTGCGAAACGAGAGGGGTTAAGATACCCCCCGCTTTTTGCAGGACCGCTTGTACGTTGGCCGTGTACATCTTAACGTGATGTTCCGGCACAGAGTAGGATGCGATTGATTCAGACATTTGTAGTACCCCTTGTTTAGGTTAAACGATTTTCGTCAAAATGCCTATTGTTCGGTATTATTTGACGAAGGGGTGTTCGTGCAATACGGCCCTCCCAGATAAGAAAAAGGAAGCCGAACAAAACGGCTCCCTTTATACTTAACTTAGGTATAGATGTAGTGTCAACCGATATTTTTATCCCGCCTTCGCAAATAGTTTTTCCATCAACTGCAAAGCCGCAGCGTGGCCGGGGTCGGCTTTGTTGGTATATCGTTTCTGAAACTCAGCGTCGCCCTGTAACGCCGTGATTTTCGCTTTCGCTTGGTCTGCCGTCATAAGGTTAGGGTCGTTCGGGTCGCCGCCGTTGCCGCCGTCTTTAAAGCCGCCTGAGCCTTCGTCGGACTTACGCCCGATAGCAACAAGCAGTTCAATCAACGAGGCTGCGCCTATGCTGCCTTCGATCTTTTGCATGATCTCGTCATTGAGGCCAAGGGCTTGTATTGCGCGTTGTCCAGCCGCCTTGTTCTTTTCAAGGTCTGCGCCGAATCGAGTTTCAAGAGCTTTCATCTCCTTGTCGTTTTGCACGCGTGCTGCCTCTTCTGTCGCAGCTTTCATTTCACCCACAGTTTTATTCCACAGGTCGTATCCTTCCTGTGCTTTCTTAGGGGTGACGCCCGTCTTGTGAAATATCTCTTTACCGAGCTTGTCAAGATTCGGGTCGATAGTCACGCCTTGCGTAGGCTTTAGATCGTACTTGTCGGGTGTTTCAGGTACACCGAGCTTTGAGTAAAAAGCTTTCTCTTGTTCCGGCGTAGCCTTACCTTCGACAACTGCCTGAATCTCAGGAGCCATCTTGTTTATCTTGTTAGCGTTCCATGCCGCACGCGCAACTTCGTCGGGGTTGGCGTAATTCTTTTCCTTCATGTACGCTTTTATCTCAGGCTCTTGTATGCCTTCGTACCACGGCTTAGCGGCTTCGCCTTCGCCGATAGTGTACACGCCTTGCACGCCTGACCATGGAGCTTTAAACTCTGTGGGTGCGCCGGTTCCTGCACCCGGACTTTGGGGTGCAGGTGTTCCCGAATCCGGGGCTGCTGGTTGGTTCATTAGGTAGTCTCCTTATTACTTGGTTATCGCGTTTGTGTACTTTACAAATACGGCTTCACGATCTAAACGCGTATGATCGAGAACCCGGTTAAACACTTCGCGCCTGCCCTCTTTAATCTTCATAAGATCGTTGGCGTTACCGCCTTCTCTTACGTCGTAGGTAGGGGCGTATGCTCTACAGAACCAAGCAAGATCATTTATAACGATGTCAATATCCGCTTGGTCGGTATGTCCTTTAGAGAATACAGCAGCGTAGGCCAAGCGTCGGCGCTCTAAGTAGCCTTTAGCTATTTCCTCTTCCATCTGCGGGCGCTCTTGCTCTTTGGCTTCCGCCGCCGCAAGGTCGCGTGGGTCAAATTCATCGAAGCCTACTATGTCTGTAGGTTCGGAGGCTTTCTTTTTATTAGTCATTTAGGTGTACCTTCTTGCATGTCTTTAGCAGACTTCATAGCGCCTGCTATGTTAGCTGAGTTCTTAAGTAGCTCAGACTGTTGCTGCTGTTGTGCGCGTTTATCCGCAATAGCTTTCTTTTTCTTATCATCATTCATCCAGCGTTGCGGTACTGCTTGATAGTAGGCTATCTCAGGGATGGCCGTATCAAAATCAAAATGGTCTAAATGCGACGGGTCTTGGGCAGCCTGCGCTACGTTCAAAGATGTTTCTACTGTACGCATAAAGCCGCTAACCTCTTCGGCGTACATAGCCTTAGACATAGGCGACGTATAAATAATCTCAAAGTCGCCTTTAGCTTCAATAAGCTCAGGCGGCATCTGTAGGCCGGGGCTGTTTGGTCCGTCGGCCAACAACCCCATCTCCTGCAACAGGTCAATCTCACGTTCAATCTGCGGGCCAAGCTGCTCCGATTGTATGCGCCCCATTGTAGGAGAAAGCAACGCAGACTTCTCAGCCGAACGCTCCACGACTTCCGTAGCTGTCATTTCCGGCGTTTCCATTAATATCTGGAACAACGTCACAAAGAAGCTGTCGTTGATGTCGCGCCGTTCGTCTTCCAGTAGCTTATCGCTTATCTGGAAGTTACCCGAATCAAGCGTCTGTATAAGCTTCTTGCCTTCTTTGCTGACCCCGCCCGGATTCGCCGCGCCGGGGCGTAGATCAAGAGAACCATTTAACACGCCGTCGTCATGTGTCAGTAGCACGGGGTCTGCTGCTTTTTGCCCCTGACGTAATGTTGTTTTCTTAACTGCGCTGGCAGTACCAAGCGCGGGTAGAGCCTGCATCGCGGGGGAGAATCCGTAAGGGTCGCCCGCTTCTGTAAATGTACGAGGAACCTGATAGGGCATAGAGCGATAGCCTTGTTCGCCGCCTATATAAGCTTGGTCTGCTACACAAGCGTAACTACCTACTATGGGGTGACGCCTCATATCAATAGCTTCGGGGTCGTGATCTGTACGGGGATGGACAGCGTGTACAAACTCAAAGAAGTCCATATCACTCGCCGTAGCCCCGTTCTTAATTTTTACCGCCATACAGGGAGGTAAAGCTATGTCAGGAAACTTCTGCTGAAACTGTCGAACGTTTAACCAGAAACGACGGAACACAGTGTCAACTTCGCCCTCGTCATTTAGTAGGATAAAGATGTCTCTAAGAGGACACGCCTTGTACAAGAAGCTCTGCGCTTTAGACAGGGAGTTAGGCGTACGCTGGCCTAAGTAGTTTGGTCCTGTTCCGTACACCCCTAATGAGCCGTAGACTTCCGTAATAGACTGTCGGAAGTTAGCGCGGGGAGCGTAGCGCATTTTAAACACTAAGTCTTGTAATTCATCAAAGAACCCACGTACTCTTCCGAGCTTCATCAAGTCTTTGTTACTTGCTGCTAGGCCATGCCAACGCATTGAGTGCGGGGTAGCAATACGTTCAAGGATAGCGACGTACTTTGGAAGGGCCAGTACACCCGTACTATCATAAGCTATGCGTCTGGTTGCTGCGGTACTGGACCCGCCAAAGTTCGCCGGGCCTTCTGTCTGCCAAGCATTGTAATGTCGTGGTAAACAATATGCTGACGCCATACGCCAATCATTCTCGTGCCTATTGCGCGTAGTCTTAGCGTCATTGTAACGAGCGATTAACTTATTTGCGTCTATACGTGCCATTAGGTTTTAGATGCTCCACCTAAAAATCTCACAGCGCCTGCGGCTGAATCCACGCCGCTTGACGTGAAGAACGTAGATGCGCGTCCTGCGGAGCCGCCGTAGCGACGCAGTTTCTTTTCCGTCTCTGTCTCGTTGTCCGGGTCAGCGACAGCAGGAGGCGGCGGGGCCGGGTCCGGCGTAGCGGGCGGCGGCATATAGACATTCTTTGGTTTTGAAGAGGCGAACGGATTGCTCATACTGTTACTCCCCCGTAATTAAGTTCGTCATATTCCATGATTGCACGTCGTTTGTCCCGGCTGGCGTCTTTATTGCGGTCACGCCGGGCAACGCGCACGGCAAAAGTCAAGGCAAGCATATCAGCTTCGTCCGGGCTTTCCAAGCCTCTTTTCTTCATCTCTTCTTTAGGCTCTAGTTTCACGCGCTGTTCATGTCGATCAAGACTGTACAGAATTGTTGTAAGCTGTCTAAACAGTTGCGGTTCGTCAGGTATGCACCCTTCACTGTAGAGCCAATCTCGCATAAGTGACCAATACTCTGCGCGGCGATTTATATAAAGTTTATGTTCTGTAGCAGCAGCGCCGGGATGAACTTCTACAACTTTGTAACCTCTGTCGCGCATGATGTCAATTAAGCCTGCGCCTACGCCCGTGGCCTCCACAACGATAGCGTCCGGTTTATGTATGTCTGCTTCTCGCATTGCTATCTCAGCAAGCTTTGTGATCGTAAGTCCTTTAAATTTTAAGCTTGGTCTTGACTTACCGTCTCTGCCTTGTCTAAAGCCTATGACAGAACTATCGTTACCGAATCGAGCAACATCTACGGCCATGATTAACGCGGCTTGCGAATCAGCGATTAGCTGTCGCTCCATCGCCATACGCGCAATGTCTATGCTGATAAAACCATTAAAGCTTTGTGAAGGGAATAGACCCTTAACGCGCACTTTAACTTCGTCGCTATCCTCGCCGTATTTCTCGATTAGCACTTGTACGTTAGTTAAGTTCGTATGACTTACTTCGCGGCTGTCTACGTGACGTGTTCTGTATAAATGTATGTGCTTGTCAAAGCAGTCAGCAAACTCACCGTCAGGACGTGTTGGGTTTCCTTTAGCGAAAAAGAACTTCTCGCCTTTACCCATTAACGCCCCTTCTGCGACTTCCCATACTTTGCCGTGTACGCCTGACGCTTCGTCAAATATAACAAAGACAGTTTTACCTTCGTTGTGCAATCCAGCAAAGGCTTCTGTCTTTTGTTCTGATACGGTTGCTGCCGTTGTCTTATAGTTCTTTTGCTTATCTTCTGGGTACGCAGCAAACACTAAACCTGTTGCTGTCCACGTAAACCAATGTCTATTAATAGCTAGATTGTGCCACTTAGCTAATTCCGGCCAAGTCTTATCTTCTAACTGGAACTGCGTAGAAGCTGTGACCACGCCGCGTGTGTCAGGTCTGGTAGACATTAAAAAGTAGATCAACCACGCAACAAGTGCCGACTTACCGACGCCGTGTCCCGACGCTGTTGCGCTGCGCCAAACAAGCATCTCTAACCCCATGGAGTCGAGTATCATGTTATTGCGTATGTGTTCGCCTAGCTCTAAGAGAAAATCCTTTTGCCACGGCTCCGGGCCTGTCTTGTCCTTAAGCGGATTCTCGCTGCCGTCAGGCAGGCTTGGCATACCCCAAGGAAAAATCGCCATAACGAACCCTAGCGGGTTGGCGTAGAACTTCGCCACAAATTCAGCTAGTTCTCTTTCTGTTTGTATTTTTAGCGACATAGCCTTATGCTGTTGTTATGAATCTGCCATACGATTACTACCCGGCTGTTTTGAACGTAATAGACCTTATTTCTCAGGGCTATACGAAAACGTCTGCGTGTGATGAAAACAATATTCACATGACGACTTTCGACAACTATATCAAAAACAATCTGACACTCCAAGAGTTATTAATCGAAGCGGAACAACGTTGCTACGATGCAATGGCCGACGCGCTGCTAAACCCGGACAACCACGACATCTACGGACACTCAGACCCTAAGATGGCGAAAGTGCAATCCGACAACATGAAGTGGTTTCTTGATAAGAAAGATCGTAAACGTTACGGCGAACGCGTAACAGTAGACCATAATCTTACAGCAGATAAAGCTATTGTCGCTGCGCTCACAGCAGGCAGACAACGCGCCCATCATTTAGAGTTTAGAGACGTAGAGGAAGCTGAGTTCGTTGACGTGACGCCTGTTAATGAAGATGAAATACTTCTAGCTGAAATCTGCTCTTAACGTCTACGCCGTCTATAGGACGGAATGTAGTTCGTACCTGCTCTGTAATCTAATCCCGTAGCATTACCCGTCAAAATATAATGTCCAGTGTCAACCGCCAAGAACGCGGCTGAGCCATAGAACAACCCGGCGTTTTGTCCAAGCAGAGAATAGCTGCCTGTTATAACTGTCATGCGTGAGTGCTTCCGTAAAGAAGCGTCATTGCCTGTTAAATTATAAACCCCTGTGTCCGGGTAAAGCTTAGCTATGTGACGTAACACAACGTCTTGTCCCGACAGCGCATAGGCTCCCGCCGACACAGGCATACTAAACGATTTACGCAAGCCTGCGGCATTACCTGTTAAAATATACGCGCCTGCTGTCACGGGCATATCTATCCCGGCATGATGATGGTCTAATCCTGCGTCGTTTCCAGTAAGGATATAAGCGCCCGCCGTGACAGGCATCTTGAATCCTTTAGCCGTAAGGATGCCTTGGCCTGTTAAAACATACACACCTGTCGTTACGCCAAGATTCAAATATGTTTTCTTAAGTATAACATTTTGACCTGACAGAACATACGCCCCCGTATCCGCTATCAGCTTAAACGCTTTCCTAAGAACAGCCGCTTGACCCGACAGGACATACGCACCCGCAGTCACGATCAGATTCAAATACGACTTACGTAGATTAACTGCTTGACCCAATAGCGTATATGCTCCTGTATCTGCTATAAGCTTGAAATTCTTTCTTAGCACTACGGCTTGACCCGACAAAGAATACGCTCCTGTTCCCGCAACTAGATTGAGCCACGACTTACGTAGGTTAATTGCTTGACCCGATAGCGTATAGACGCCCGCAGTAACAGGAAGCTTAAGCCCTCGCTTTAGAACAGCAGCTTGGCCGGACAGTGTATAAGCACCCGCAGTAACAGGAAGCTTAAGCCCTCGCTTTAACCCAACGGCTTGACCCCCAATAGCATACACACCTGTTGTAATCCCTACAGTATATTCTCTAGGGGCAGGCCGTGGTATACCAAAGATGCCTAGTCGCGTTACGGCCATGGGTTGCTTACACGATTACGAACGTGTCTCCGTTGCTTGGCGATTCGCCCGTAGGGGTTGCTGAGAACGTCAAAAGCTTCGACGCCCCGGTATAAGCCGTGATCGTGCAAGCCGAATCTTTTAGCACGCCAGAGGTCCAGATAATCGTCCGGCCTACATAGTGGCTATTCGTCGCTTCTGTCAGGTTGGTCGTCGCCTGAGTGGACGACAGCGTGCCTGTGATGGCCGAACCCGTGACGGCGCTGGCCGCGCCCGCCGCAAGGTCTGCCGCCGCTTCCTCGGCTCCGTTGATGGCGAGAACATTAGGTTTTACTAATAGAATAGTCCGGGACACATCAAGCATCCCTGACGATTTAATGTGTAGGGCGTATTCTTGCGAGAAGTCGCCTGCGTCAATCGTCATGTCTTCATCAAGAAGAAATTTGTATAAACCCGGCATATTAGTTGCATCGACTTCTGTAACAGTCGGTGTTGTGTAAGCCGTAGCCGCACCGCCGTTTCTTGAACGATAGGCTGTAAAACTTGATAGACCTGTTTTACGTGCGCCTGTTGTATCGTCAACAGCCACAAAATAGCAATACTGGTCTGTAACTCCGCTTTGTATCTGTAGCATTATCCGTACGCCTTTGTTGGAGGGGTGAAGTCAGCGGTCCATCTCGCCATAGTAGAAAATCTTATTTCGTCGAACCAGCCCGTAAACGCTTGGTCAAAAGACGAAGCTAAACGCCGCGCCCCGAACGTGAATCCGTCTGCTTGCGCTGAGTAAGAACCACTGTCTGTAAGTGTAAGTGACGACACGCCGTTGACGTACAACGTAAACGTATTACCACTACGAACAAGAGCTAAGTGCGACCACGCGCCGTTCGTAAGTGTAGTGTTACCCGAAGCTTGTGCGCTGCCTGCATCGTTACGAATCTCAAAACGCATTGTTGTAGACGTAACAAGTGCTATCTGAAAACAGCCTCCCGGCGAAGTTTCGTCGCGGCCAAATGTAAACACGCGGCACGTGCCGGGGCTGTTAGGACGTATCCAGAAATCTAAGGTGAAGTCCCCTGTCCCAAGATTAAAGTCTGCGCTATCGGCGCAAGTGAGGTAATCGCCTGAGCCGTCGAATAACATAGACGATGCGCCGAACTTAAACTGTGCTGTATCTATTTGAGCGTTACCCGTAGGCGTAAAGGCACGAGCATACTGCGAACTATCCGTAAACGTCGTAGACGCGTCAGCGCCTTCTCCGTGCAACAAAAACAGCGCCTTGCTGTCGTTGCCGTTCTTTGTGCAGATTATCCCTGATTCGATTGCATGGAGGCCCGCCTGTAACAAGGTGTCCTCCTACTGTGAACCCTCTACAGGCTCACCCCGCGCAGCAGCTTCGGCCTGCCCGCCGCTCATCGTCTTGCCGCCCATGGCGCGTGCGATAGCGCCTATTTGTTGGTCAAGCTCAAACATACGCGTGCCTTCGATAGCTTTAAACTGCTTGGCGAGTTCGCGCATCTCGTCTTCGATGGGTTGTAGCTTTTCCTGTAGCTTGTCGCGTTTGTCTCTAATCGGTTGCGATTTACTACGCAGAGCTTCTTTCTCCGCCTGTAGTTCCTGAAACAGATTCCACAGTTCGGGAAACTTGATTGATCTGTCGTCTGTCTGTTCTGTTTTCTTAGCCATGTGCGCCTCTCTTATGCGATTGTAAGGACGCCAGCAGACGCGTCGAAGTCAACTGTAAACGTCTCTGTGTTGGCGAGGGAGATAGACGAACCGTAATCGAACCACGCGATAAGCGGGTCAGCAGGCGAGGTCGGCGTATCGTTGTACAGTACAGCATAACGGAACGGACCTACCGCGCCTGTAGCAGTAAAGGTGACATCGGCCAAGACGAGCTTGTATGTTCCGCTTGTCTGGGCTGAGGATGAAATCGTGGCCTGTGTGCCGCCCGTCGTGTAGCCGTTTCCGTTGGCTATCTGTGTAATGTCAGCAATGACGGAATTGCCTGCTACAGGAGCCGTGTTGGTCAAGGCAACCTTAAGCGTATCCGCTCCGAGGTTGTGAACCTTTTCCGCTAAGTCTTCTACGAACTGGTTGTGTTTGTTATACGCTACCATCTACGTTCTCCCCTAAGTTCTTTTGTATCTGGGCGTAAGCCTTCGTCTTCTCTTCTTTAAGACGCTGAATGTCGCCGTTAAGCGTAGACAGTTCCTTACGGGCGATGTCGATCGTATCATCGAGGTTCTTCAAGTCGGCCTTACGGTCCTTAATAGCCGTCTCGTGATTCTCTTTCTCCTTAGCAAGCTTCGCTTTCTCATCAGCGATGTATTGCTCTTCCTGCGCTACATACTGCTTAGCTTTCGCTTCGGCTTCCGTAACGATGTTCTTAGCGCGTTCGCGTGCGGCGTTTACTTCCTCCAAGGCTTTCTTCTTGTCTTCCTTGGCGTCGTCTACGTCTTTCCGTAGCTGCTTTAATTCTTTCTGCTTGCCCTTAGCTTCCCAATCCATACCCTGTAGCTTATTCAGAGCTTCCAGCCCTGCGCGGAAGGGTTCAAAGAAAACCGACACTTTCTCTAGTGCTGATTTCAGGTCTTCTACGGATGGCTGTTCTTTGTTTTGCATGTCTTATCTCCGTGGCGTACACGTAAGGGTTACGTCCATGTCGCCGCCGTCAGGCGTGCCTGACATTGCCGGGCGTACCCACGCGGGGTTCTGCATAACCTGTGCGTTGAGCGGATTCGATGAGCGCGTAATCGGTTGGCCGAAAGAATCTTTAAGGACTACGAAGACTGCGCTTTCGTAGTCGGGATGATCGGGGTTGCCTGCCGAGTCGCCTGTGCCTTCAAACGTTACAGCGCCGTCACCGGGGTCGTTGCCGCCCGCGCAGCCTAGCTGCACGTTCTTGTCGCCAAACTGCGTGACGTTAATGGCTTTGCCTTTTTTGCCGCCCTTAAGTCCTTCCCAGACGAAAATTTCTACACCCGGATTGCCGTAAGGCTGTGAGTTATTTACTGGTATATCGTCGGCCATGGGTGTCCCCTCGAAGTGTCAAACAAATATACGCACAAACTTTTGTGGCCGTCAATGGCAAATAAAAAAGCCGGAGATTGCGCCCCGGCTTTTTCGTCTCCTATGGCAAGAAGTCTTATGAGAACGGCGTAGTTTCCGAACCTGTCTCTGTAACCTGACCGGATACGCACCACTTAGTGGTAACACAGTCCGTAAGAGTTACTCTATCACCGATAGAAGCGCCTCCTTTGGTTGTACCATTTAAAGTGATTGTGCCGCCCGAAGCCTCGAACGCCAACGCAGCATTAGAAGCGTTGTCCGAGGCGTACAGTAGACTTCCGTTCATTGTGTCAGAACCCGCTTTGGTAATGACATAGTTGGAAGTATTGACTGCCCCTACGACGAACGTATACACCGCGCCGGAACCTGTCGCGGCAGGCATTGTAAAGGTTCTCGAAGAACCCGCGCCTCCCAGGACAAGAATACGGTTAGCGTGTGTCGCTGACGTTAGGGTTGTATCGACAGCTAACGAGACGAGGTTCCCCGCGCCGAAGCCGGGGATGCCTGTAGCGTCAACGCGTTTTACCTTGTCTGCGGAAACGTCGTATACTGGAATAAAGTCACCCGCCGCAACTGCGCTAGGAGCTAAACTGTCCAGTGAGGGGATGCCAAAGTAGGCAAGGTCAATGCCGCCTTCGGCTCTTGCAACGCCGACGCCTGCGATCAGGAGCGCCGCTACAAGCAGTAGGGATGCTTTTAGGTTTTTCATGGGTAGTCCTTTCATTTTGCAAAATAGAGGTTTTAATCCGGCCAAGGATACGTCACTTTAAATTATCCGTCAATGAGTTTAAAAAAGGCTTAACTGATTATCCTGTTCCGTCTTTAGCTGCTTTCTTTTCCGGCCTTTGAATATGATTATAGGCAGGCATACAAGCCCCGCCAGTAGCAACAAACACGCCATCATTAAGTGTGTGGTTTCTGTACACATCGTTACGCTCCTGTTCTGTTACGTTTTCTAAATGCTTCTTGTGATTCATTCCGTAGTTCCCTTCTTTTAATAAGAAGAGGGCGGTAAGCCCTTTAACCTACCGCCCTCCTTGCCTTTAGCACCGTTCACGCTCTGGAGAACTGAACCCCGTTTAAATCTTACCTAAGTTGTCGATAGACCCGTGCAAGGACTCGCTGTCTTTCTTAGCAGCTACTAGCGTTCCTGTAGTCTTCTTAAGTTCGGTAATCTCGTTCTCCAAGCTCTTGATACGGCTTTCGAGTGAGTTGATGCGTTCGCCCTGCTCTTTAAGCTGTAGCTTTAGCTGTTTTGCTAAAATGTCAAAGATACAGCGGGCGTCTTCGTCGAGGTGCTTTTCTAAGTCCTCGTCGCTATAGTCTCCGGGGCGTCCGAGGGTACGCTTCTGACGTTCCACTGTATCGTTCGCCCCTAGCGGCTTTGGGTCAACAACGTCTCCGTCTTCGCCAACGCGTTCACCGCTTGCGGGTTGGCCTGTAACGGGGTTGTGAGCTTCCGTAACCTTGCCGTCCTTGTCTGTCTCGTCAACGACGGGATTGTCCGTAACGCTGCCTTGACGGTTGACGGAGCCTTCACCGGAATCAGCCTGTCCGATTGGCGGCGACGCAGGGGGCGTAGCCAGTTCGGTTGCGCGTTGGGCCTGCTGGTCTTTGGTCCGTTGCTTCGCATCTTCCTTGGCCTTGTTCTTCTGGGCTTGAGTTTGTGACATTTTCATATTTCCTTCTCGAAGGAGGGGGTAGGTGTGGTCAGGCCAACTCAGATTCTCGCAATTCGTTCCCCCGGTCAAGAATTATT
>Ga0247727_10005389_pt1 | contig 26024 bp, 25 predicted proteins | sample WisWelCaveWW1625_FD_202498 | JGI IMG/M metagenome (GOLD analysis project Ga0247727, IMG submission 202498) | Biofilm microbial communities from Wishing Well Cave, Virginia, United States - WW16-25 | ecosystem: Environmental > Aquatic > Deep subsurface > Groundwater > Cave microbial mat | place...
CATGGGACATTACGCGATGGCAATCGGCATGGACACCGCGCAAGGCAAACCCGGCGACGCGCTCGAATACACCGCGGGCGCGGGCGGCGGCGCGTACATCCTCGGTCCCGCCGAAGAGTCGCTGGCGATCATCAACTCGTCGTATTCCTACGTCACCGACACGCCCGATTTCTGGCGACGCGCCGATGCGAAATATCCCGAACACGGCATGCGCTTCACGGGCGAGCCCGCCTATTTCAAACACGTCACCGAAGCCGCCACGCATTTGATGGAAGCCTCAGGCACCACCGCAAAAGATTACAAGTGGGCGATCTTCCACCAGCCTAATACAAAGTTCCCGCAACGCGTCGCATCGCAACTCGGATTTTCAATGGATCAAATCGAACCCGGACTCTTAGTCTCTGTGATTGGGAATACGTATGCGGGCGCGGCGATGATCGGACTCACCGCGACTCTCGACATCGCCCAGCCTGGAGACCGGATTCTTGTCGTCTCTTTCGGCTCCGGGGCTGGCTCCGACGCCTTCGACATCACCGTCACTGACAAAGCTCCGCTCCGCGCAGGACTTGCGACGAAGACACAAGAATACATCAAGCGCAGATCAGAAATTGATTACGCAACGTATGTTCGCTATCGCGGGAAACTTGCGATGAAGTAAACAGGTATACAAGGAAACAAGTAAATACGTGTGTACGTGTTTACCTGTCTTTATGCTCTGTCCGCCGTCCTCGGCGGACACCTGCGCCGAGGACGGCGTGGGAAGCATGGAGAGGGTTCTCCCGCCCCTACTCGATCACCAAAACCAAACATGAAACCATTTGAAATTGTTGCTCATCGCGGTATCCCTGATATTCATCCTGAAAACACCATCCCTGCTTTTGAGCGCGCCATTGAACTTGGAGCAGATTCAGTAGAACTTGATGTGCGTCTTTCATCCGATCACATCCCGATGGTTTTTCATTATTTTTACCTCAACGAGATTACGCCTATTCAAGGAACAATCTTTGACTACACATCCGAGCAACTACGCAACATTCACGTCATTGGTAAAAATGGAACGGAGAAATATCAAATCCCAACATTGAATGATGTTTTGGAAATCATTGGTGGAAGGATAGGTTTGGAAATCGAAATCAAAGGACCCGAACCTGAATCTGCAAAAATTATTGCCGATACACTTTCAGGCTATAAAAGAATCTGGGACACTCTTGAAGTCACATCTTATGAACCTGTACTTCTTCGTAACTTTCAAATGGAATGTCCAAATATCCCAACCGATTTACTTTTCCCGCGTTCCGAACCATGGATGAAGTTAGATGTCGTTACTTATACAGCAATCCAGCGTTCCAAATTGGCAGGCGCGCGTGCAGTGCATTTGCATCCAACACAGTTAACAAGTGAAGTTGTTGATAAAATCAGAAAACATAAACTTGAAATCCACGTATGGGATGTGAATGACGAACAATCACTAAAAACCTGCGCAGAGTTGGAAATCCCAAAAATCTGCACCGATAAATTTCAACAGGCAAAAATTTTCCGCCAAAATATGATTTTGGAAAACTGAATTATCAGACGGTGGAGAAGGTTAAGATTATGAAGAAGGTATTTTAAGTAGACAGGTACACAAGTACACACGTACACAAGAATATACGGTCTCGAATGACCTGTTTACATGTCTACGTGTTTACATGTTTACGTGTCTCCCCACGGAGCACACATGACAGAAGTCGTTATCGCAGGAATCGGACAAACAGAAGTTGGCGAACATTGGGAGATTGGTCTGCGTGAACTTGCCTTCGCTGCCATTCAAGATGCCGTAAAAGATTCGGGCGGGCTTAAGCCGCAGTCGCTATTTGTCGGCAACATGCTCGCGCCGAATCTTTCAAGGCAGGCGCATGTTGGCGTACTGCTCGCGGATTATGTGGGGTTGACTGGCATTGAAGCCGTCACCCTTGAAGCCGCGGGCGCATCGGGCGGCGCGGCGTTGCGCCAGGGTTATCTCGCCATCGCCAGCGGCATGGTGGATGTCGCGCTCGTCGTCGGTGTGGAAAAGTTTACGGATAAAGTTGGTGCGGGTGTTGAAGAGGCGTTATCATCAGCAAGTGATTCTGATTTTGAATCCATTCACGGCATGACTCCAACCGCGCAAGCCGCGCTCCTCATGAAGCGTTACATGCACGAGAACACCGTTCCAAAAAATGGATTCGCTGGTTTCGCATTAACTGCACATGCAAACGGTGTTGCAAATAAAAATGCGATGTTTAGAAAAGCAATTAAACCAGCGACGTATGAAAAAGCAGAAATGGTCAGCGACCCCATCAACATGTTCGATATGGCTCCCAATGCAGACGGCGCGGCGGCTGTCATTTTGACGAGACGCGATTTGTTGCCAAGTAATTTTTCACATCCGCTGGTAAAAATTTCTGGCTCGGCGGCATCGTCTGACACACTGGCATTGCATGATCGAAAAGACATGTTGTACTTTGACACTGCGCAAATCTCCGCAGGCAAAGCGATGAAGCAGACGGGCGTGATTCTCGATGACATAAATCTTTTTGAATATCATGACACATTCAGCATTTACGCCGCGTTGCAACTCGAAGCGGTAGGGTTCGCGATCAAAGGCAAAGGCTGGCGTCTCGCCGAGGACGGCGCGATAAGCATGAAAGGAAAAATCCCATGCGCCACGATGGGCGGCATGAAAGCGCGCGGATTCGCGGGAGGAGCCGCGGGCGTCTATCAGGCTGTGGATGCGGTTACGCAATTAAGAGGTCAGGGTGGAGCAAATCAGATACTCAACGCTAAGACCGCGCTGATCCAAAGTCTCGGTGGACCTGCGTCAACAGCGGTCAGTCATATTTTGCAAGCGTTATAAAAGCCAATTCTAGTCAGTGGCAATCACTAAAATAAAATCCAGAATCCGTTGTTGCAATTCTGCTCCACTTTCACCTTCGAACAAATCAGTTCCGTGTGCGGTGCCTGGATAAATCTGCCATTCCTTCGGTTCTGCCGCGAGATCAAATAATTCACGCGTTGCATCGGCGGGAACGGTGTCGTCGTTTTCTGCGGTGATGAACAACTTTGGAATATCAGTGTTTAGGTCAGGAGATTCAATCTCAAAGCCCCATTGTGAAATGGATGGTGGGGATGCGATCACGATGAGCCCATCGGCTTGCGATTCGACTGTAAGCTTCGCGGAGGCGCATCCGCCCAGGCTGGCGCCAGCAAGGATGATTTTCTTCGCGCCCTGTGCACGCATGAAGTCAATCGCGCCGCGCAGATCGTCCACAAATTTTTGAATTTCAACTTCATCTACCGAACCTGAATCTCGGCAACCGCGCCATTGATAAGTCAATGCGGTCATGCCGTTTTGTGCAACGATGTCAGCCATGTCTTCCCAGCCACGTTTGCAGTCGCCCATCACGGAGAAGATTACAACGGTATCACCTGATCCGTAGAGCATGCCTTCGATCGTTGCCCCGTCAGGAGTCGAGAAAGTTATTGTTTGAGATTCAGGCTTGTCCTGAGTTTGATCGCCACTTGCACTTGGCGCAAGTGCAGGTGAGGGTACAGTTGTCGGAGGATGTAAAGTTGGAGTCTGTGTTGGGGAATTTGGCGCGCAGGCTGAGGCGAGGATCAATCCGAACAAAATCAAGATGTGAGGTATGCGGTGCATGTGAATTTCTCCGTCGGCGATGAATTTGGGAGGAGGGCAACTTTTCAGAAAACAGAAACAGGCTGAGGCTGGGTTTCGATACGGACTTCGTCCTACTCAACCACCAAGAATGAAGCGGGTTCATATCCAATATAACGTAAAGACATTTGGCTGTCACCCTTCCAGCAGGCTGGATTCGAAAGGTTACAGCCCCTTCCATTTTTCGGGCAGAGTCGGGTAAAATCTGGAAATCCGAAATTATATATAATGTATAATCTCAAGGAGACCGAATGACAGGCTTTACTCCTGGTCGAAGATGGCAACCCGCCTACTCCCCCTTCCAAAAAGAGACGTTTGGCGAACACGCGCTGAGGGTGATCGAACACAGCGTGAAGGGCCCGTTGTTTGGATGCCGCATGTGCGGGAACTGTTTGCTGGCGGAGACCGCGCTGATCTGCCCGATGGAATGCCCAAAGGGATTGCGCAACGGTCCGTGCGGCGGCTCGACCTCTGAGTATTGCTACGTGGACAAAAGCCGCCCGTGTGTTTGGTACAAGATTTACGAACGCTCGTTTGCCTGGGGGCGCGAAGATGTATTGCTCGAAGTTCTGCCGCCGCTCGATTGGGAAAAAGTGGGAAAAGATTCATGGGGCGCGATTTTCAGGAACGCGGGAAAAATTGGCGTAAAGAAAATCTTTCTTGGATTGTTGTCATCGGAGACTCGCGCACAAACATTGGATGGGATTTTCCGTCCCGTGCGACAGCCTGCATGGTGGCAGGGCGACTCAAACTATCACGCGCCCGCGTACACCCAACCCGCTTCAGACCTCCAACGGAGGCTGGTCGCAGGTGAATTTGTCGTTACTTGCGAAGTGACACCTCCCCTCTCCTCCTCCACTGACAAGTTGATCCGCAACATTGACATGGTCAAGCATCTTGTTGCGGCTGTGAATTTCACGGACAATCAATCCGCCATGCCGCGCATGTCGTCGTGGGCATGCAGTCAGGTGGCGATGAATCAAGGGGCGGAACCTGTCTTGCAAATGTCAGCGCGCAATCGTTCACGCGGAAGCGTGCAAAGCGAGATCATCGGCGCGACGGCTTTAGGCGTGCGCAATGTACTGTGCGTAACGGGCGACAGCGCAAAAATGTCCCCGTCCCCGCGCGACCAGATGGACATCAACGATTTGGACGCGATTCAAATGTTGTGGGTGTTGCGAAGAATGCGCGACGAAGGAAGATATTTGGATGGACGCGAGATCAAGAATCCGCCTATGTTCTTCCTCGGTGCGGCGGCTTCGCCGTTTTCATCTAATGTGAAGTTCCAGGCTTTGCGCGAACAGAAGAAGGTCAATGCGGGAGCGCAGTTCTTCCAGACCAATTTGATCTTCGATGTAGATGGCATGGAGAAATGGTTGAACGAACTGGCAAAGAGAAATGTATTGGATAAAGTTTTTATTCTGGCAGGCGTGACGCCCATCAAGAGTTTGAAGATGGCACAGAAACTGGCGGAGGTCCCTGGGGTGTATTTGCCGAAGAACGTATTGCATCGAATTGAAGAAGCAGACAAATCAGGCAACGCGCAGGAGGAGGGAATTCAGATCGCGCTCGAAGTTATCAGCCAAATCAAAACATACGAGAAACAAGGCATACACGGAATCCATTTGATGCCTGTGGGTTGGGATGAGGTCATACCGAGAATTGTGATAGATGCAGGTTTGTTGCCGAAGGATTATCAACTTAACAACGTCGTGCGGGATGGAATCCCGCAGACAATTGAAGTGGCGGGATAACATCCCGCCCCACGAAATAACAAAATTTTTGGAGCAGTTTCATGCACACTATCTTGAAGAGCAATACCAAATCTGTGACCATTGGTCACGACAAGCCGTTCGTCATCATCGGCGAAAAGATCAACCCGACGGGTATTAAGAAGTTAGGTCAGGCACTTGTTGAGCAAAATTTCGATTACGTCAAATATCTCGCACAGAGACAAGTTGTCTGGGGAGCGGATGTTCTTGATGTAAATGTCGGTCATCCACAAATTGACGAAGCGGCGATCATGCCGAAGGTTGTTGAAGCAATATTGTCGGTTGTAGATGCTCCGTTGTGCATTGACTCAAACGAACCGAAGATTTTGGAAGCGGGCTTGAAGGTCACACCAGGCAAGCCGTTGGTGAACTCGGTCAACGGGGAGGATAAGCAATTGGCAACCGTCCTGCCCATCGTCAAGGATAGAGGCGCGGCGGTGATCGGCATGGCGATTGGCAATGAGGGCATCCCACCCACGGCGGAAGGACGTCTCGCCGCGGCAGGGAAGATTATCGAACGCGCCACGAAGATGGGAATCCCTGTTGAGGACATCATCATTGATCCGTTGGTGATGACAGTCGGTCACAACAGCCACGCGGGATTGGTGACGTTAAAGTCAATTGAGTTGATCAAGAAGGAGTACGGGGTGAATATGAGTCTCGGCGCGAGCAATGTCTCATTTGGTCTGCCTGACCGTCATTCGGTGAACAGCGCATTTCTTGCTTTAGCCATACAGGCGGGCGTGACCTGTTCCATCACCGACGCGATCAAACTGGGAAATTCCATTAAAGCGATAGATTTGTTGCTCGGCAAGGATGCGAATTCGATACGGTACTTGAAATATTTCCGCGCAATGGAGAAGTTGAGGGCAGACGAGGTGAGGGTGTAGGAAGTGGAGGAGCGGAGAATTAGAGAATTGGAGATTGGTGGTTGAGACGCAAGCAGTCGAGACCACCAATAAGCAAAGCAATATTTGTTATAAAAGTATTTTTGATTCCTGTTGGTCTCGATACGGGGCGGACGAACACCGCCCCTACTCGACCAACGAGATGGTTTGCGAATTCACCTTCAACAATTCCCCCATTACTTCAACAACATCATTCTCAAACCCAAAGAATGTCCAAAAGGTGACTTGGGGTTGATTCACTTTGAGCATTACGGAGATGGCTGGTTCTTTGTGACCGTAATAGCGCGAACGCCAGCCACGTGTGGAGGTGGGGTCGGCGCGGACGATGGAGAAATTGCCGCTGCCTTCGGTCATCCCCACTTGCACTTTATATTTCATTCCGTTCAAAGATAACAAAACTGAATTTTCTTTTTGCTCAAAAGGAAAATCGCTAAGTAGCCAATGAAGCTTGTAATGATGTAGTTCGTTGGCAACAAGATGATCCACAACTAGCCAACGATCACCTTCAAGAGTCATAACAGTTCGTTTATGGGACACAGGTTTGTAACCATCATGTTCACCCTGCCAGAGTTTTTCATTGTGTTGAAGAACTTTGCCCTTCGCCCAATTCGTCCATGTGAAGCGACTGACCATGGTCATTTGGTCTTTGCCATCCACGATCACCGTGTTGTGAGCGGATGTGTGAGCAAGTCCATTACGCCAGATGTCTTGACCGCTGTAGAGATGCGTCCCCGCATCACAGGCGATGTTGTGACCGTGAATCCACAAGTCCATGTGGAGTTGGTCGGCGTGGGAGGGACGGGCGCGGAAGTCGGTGCAGCGGAGGATGGCTTTGCTGTTTGTGTTACGGAGGAGGTAGGTGCCGCCATTGGGGAAAGATGATTGAGATTTCTCCCTCACCCTAGCCCTCTCCCGCTGGGAGAGGGGACTCGGACCACACAACCAGAATATATCTTCATCCCAGGCGCCTGGTTCAAAGAGGAATTCTTTTTTGGTGATGTACCAACCCAATTGCAAAAGCGGACGGTAATCGGTGAAGTCGCAGTTGTTGAGGGGTAGGACTAAGGCTCCGTCGTTTGAGCCGTGGACGGGCATTTGTCCTGTTTGGGGGTCGATGAGGTGGGAGAGGTAATCAATCGAGGCAGAGATAGAGGAATAAAGAGAATTGGAGAATGGAGAATTGTTCAATTCACCCAGCCGTATTGCGTAAAGATAGATATGAAGAATGAAGCGATGGTAGTTGAGCGAGTACATCGAGTAACTGCCATCGGGAAAAATCTGGGCGGCGGCTCCTTGTTCGAGAAGTTTGCGTCCGAGGGAGAGATATTTTTCAGAGTCTTTCAATTCAGGGAAGAGCAGACCGACGAGCCATAAACCAAAGGCTTCGCTGATGGTGTGATTACTGCGCGTGGAAATGGCGTAGTCAATGTTTTTGTAAATTCGGTCGGCTTGGGCGGCGACAAAGACGGTGAATTGTGAGATACGCTCAAGTGTTGAAGATGGCGAGTTGAGGAAGGCGTTGTAGCCGAATGTCCATGCCATGAGGCGGAGGGCGATTTCCTGTCCGTCCATCCAGTTTGCGCCTGTGTTGGGTGGATTATGTTCCGCCCAATCGAGAATGGATTTCCAGAAAGCTTCAGCGTATTTTTCGTCTTGAGAGGCGGCGTAGGCGCGGACGAGGGTGTAGACAAAGCTAAAACGATTTGGTTCCCAGATGAATTTAATGTCTATGGTGGAGTCATCGGAGATTTGGGACCAGTGTTTGGTGGATATGTCACCCTGAGGGAGCGTTCTTTGCGACCGAAGGGTCTCGCTTTGTCGGGGTAGAGACCCTTCCCCTTCGCTGTCGCTCAGGGTCAGGGTGACATGGCTTGTAAAATAATCTTTATGCCAGTTGGGAGGAAAACCCGTTTTCACAAATTCATGGGCAAAATATTTTATTTCGCCGTTTAAAATTCGGTCGGCTTCTTCGATGGCGGTTTGGGGATTCCATGGGACATTGGGAGGTAACTCGCTAGGTCTCGATACGCCTTCGGCTACTCGACCAGCGGATTTTTCTGAAAGATAGTTTTTATAATCACTCCACTCACGTTGCGGCATCTGCAAACGGATAAGTCCCGTGCGGAGGCGAAAGGCGTAGGCGAGGCGAAAGGCTGTCCAACGCGGACCAAGTTCACGGTAGAGCGAAGCGAATGTTCGGAGTTTAGTCAACATTCTTTAATCGGGAAGCGTATCGAGATAAGAGAATCCAAATAAGCGGAAGTCCCAAAATAATTAATGGCGGGGCGAGTCGACTTCCCGACGACCATTCATACGAAAGCACGCCTGCAAGCAGTGTGAGCGTCAGATATAACGTGCTGATTTTTGCGTGACTGTAGCCGCCGATGACGAGACGTTGATAGAGATGCGTGCGATGCGCGGCGAAAAGTTTTTCGCGTTTGAGGGTGCGGCGAATGAACGTGACGCCCGCGTCCATGATGAACGTCCACATCAGGAGCGTGCCGAGCATGAGCGCGTCGCCGCCTTGCGTGGCAGAGAGCAACGGCAGAACCGCAAAGGTATAACCAAGAAATGTGCTGGCAACATCGCCCATGAAAATTTTTGCGGGCGACCAATTGTGACCGAGAAAACCCGAACTGCTGGCGGCAATGGCAAGCGCGATCCAAAACACAAACGCGTTGTGCATGTTCGACGCGAGCATCATCCAACCGAGCCCGCCCGCCAGTGCCACACCGCCCGCGATGCCGTCAATGCCATCCATGAAGTTATAGGCGTTGGTCAAACCGACAATCCACAAAAACGTGATGATGATTCCGACCACACCCAAATGCAATTCACCAAACAAGGGAATCGTGACGACCTTGAAATATCCCAGCCCATAAATCGAGACCGCCGCGACGAGTCCCTGCACTGTAAAACGGACTCGCATCGAAAGCGAATGGACATCGTCGCGCCAGCCGAGATATGCGATGACGACTCCGCAAATGATATAAATCAGCGCGTGATTTAATTTCGCTTCTTTTATTGCCCATAAGCCTGCTCCCGTTACTATGACGACAATCGCCAGCCCGCCCCCGCGCGGCGTGGGCATGATGTGTGAACTGCGTTCGTTCGGATGATCTATGATTTGACGTCGCTCTGCGTAACGTCGAATCAAGTAGACGCCGAAGTAGGAGAGGATGGTGAGGAGGAGGAATGTGATGAGTTGAGTCACAGGGATGATTCTAAAGCGGATTATCTTGGACCTAAAAATTTATCCCCATTGAAGTGAATCATGTGTGAAGGCATCTCGGCAATCCAGACTTCAGTTTCCCAAGCAATGTCGTTCGCATATTTCTTGTAAGTGGCAAAATCCAGAAAAGCAGTTACATATACTTTCCCTGCTTTGCTCTTTTCAAAAAGCTTCTCAAGTTCAAATTGGCGCTTCGGGGAAACTGGACCATGCGCGGTCACAGCCTCAATCAGGAAAAGCCATTTCTTTTTCGAGTGGTACAAAATCACATCGGGAAATTTCCCGTGTTGTGAAAGTGGAATGCCAAGTTTGGCAAAAGCAGGTTCATCAAATACCAATGTCTTTTGTGCCGTATCGCCCAGATAAATAAGTTTTGCTCCTGGCGCAAAACGCGGACAGAATTCTTCTACGATTGCAACTTCAAGCTTATTATGCTTGCCGGGTGACAACTTGAAAACTTTTCCATCCCCAACTTGCAACAGGATTTTTGTCTGTTCTCTGGCTTTTTGATAAACATCCATCAACTTGCCTTGTTGCTCGGTAAAACTCTTGACCTTTGTCTTCCACTTTGAACTATCATAAGCACGAACGACATCCAATGCCAAATCAGACAGCGTGTAATTATTCAAACCGCTATTCGTTGGGCGGGTTGCGTCGTCCGCATTTCGAATTACGATTCCAGCTTGCTCGAATTGGTGTAATACTCTGCGTCTTATTGTCTCGCGGCTATTCTCCGCATATTCACGCCCATATCTTTGCTTAACTTCAATCAAAATATCATGAACACGTAACATCGGATTTGCGGCATTTTTCCACGCATCTTTTTCCGATAACTGAGACAATACCAGCAAAGTTAATGCTGAGACTTCATTTTGTTGGGCAGACGGTAGACCGAGTGTCTCCAAAATTTCCTGTGCCTGTTCGATTTTTCCCATAGTAATTCTTGTCTCCTGTATCATCGGAAATTCTTCGGTGAGCAGATTAGATTCCCAAAGTGTTGAGAAAATTATGCTCTCGATTTTTTCTTGAGTATCTACGTTAGCCTTTTGAATCTTTTCGCCAATGTTTCTTATCGCCTCCAGTGGAGGAATCGGTAATATTCGCAGTTCTGCAGCGTTGACTTGGGTGTTTCCATTTACAATCCGAAAATAGCGGTCAATAATTGCACTGTTCAAAAGTGCAGAAAGCCCGATTGCTTCGGAAGTGGATAATATTCCCGTTTTTCTAAAAACCACATTCAAATGATTTTCAAAACCAATTTGTGCAAACTCAAATTTCTCCCCAATAAATGGCGCAGAGACGAGGCGACGTTTATCTTCCTTTGCACTGAAACGACGTAATAAAACATAGTTTGCATTGGGTACGAGCAGCGATGGGTCATTTGCCAAAATCGCCTGTGGTTTATCAAAACCATCAAGCGGATATTCGGTTTGATACGACTTGACGTTTTGCATCCAAAGCAGAGGAACAGTTCCATTGCCTACTTTGATTTTTTCTTTCAATAGTTCTTTTGCACGAAAAGGAACTACTCGACCTGTTGAAACCTGAAAACCATACTTTTCAAGCGAGCCATCCCATTTATCAACCGCCTCAAGAATTTGCTCATCGAGTATCCCTGTTGGCAAGCGAAAAAGTAGCAATCCATTATGGTCGCTTAGAAAATGACTGAAAGAAACCTGACGCGAGATAATTCCATTTTCTAAACTCTTATCGTCCTTGGACGAAGAGATATTCACATATCCTGCCCAATAACGATGTTCTTTAGGTTGAGATAATTTTTCAAAAGAAAAAATCACGTTCTCTTGCAAAACTTCATCGCTCTTAAAAACATTATCACGAGATTGGAATAAATGCGCTGAAACCGGCGTAACATCTTTGAGCAAATCGCGGCGGAATTCGGAGAAATAAACACCAGAGCAAAAACTACGTGGAACAATGAAACAAGCTTGACCATATGGGGAAAGCAACTTTGCAGAAAGAGCCATGAATAATGTATAGATATTCGTATGTCCGTTTAGTTTCCCGTAAACGGCTTTTACGCGTTTATCTTCCGCGTTGAGTTTGAAATAAGGCGGGTTGCTAACAATATGAGTAAATGCTTTTTGTTTCGATTCGTGTGAACTAAACAAGGAAGGCTGCTCATCTTCTGGCAGACAGGCAAGGACAAAATCTTCCTGGCACACCTGCCAGTTGATTTTTATTCCAGCCTTTTCAGCTTCTGTACTTGCAACCTTCAAAACTTCACGGCTTACATCGCATAACTCTTTGTCTGTTTCGTAAGCAGTAATGGAAATTTCGAGCGGACGTTTCTCAGCAATCAATCGTTCAATCACCGCACAGACCAAGACTCCAGAACCAATTGCAGGTTCAAGCAGAGATGCACCGCTTTGAATTTGCCCCAATTGTTTTGCCATGTGACGAGCAACAGATGGAGGCGTGAGGAATTGACCGTGCTCCTTGAGAGTGTTTATCTCCCGCTTTTCAAGAATGCGTTTTCCCTGTTCATAACTATGTGCAACCAAGTCTAAAATTTCCATTGGCAGAATTATACCTTCCCCACTCTCAGACTTTCATTACTCACCCACTCGCTCAATATCTTACAGGTTTCAACGGACCTTACCCAACTCCAACCCAATCCCCTCCTCAAACGCCAGTGGACTAAACCCAAAATCCTTTTGTGCTTCGGCGTAGGAAAAATCCTTGTTCTCGTTCAGCCGCAAGACCTGTTCCGCTTTGATGGGGAATGGGATTCGTATCCGCTCGAAGAATCGCAACAGACTCACGACAGGTTCTCCTTATTATTTTCCCATAGGATACTGAGCAAATGTGCAGAATTTGTGCAGAAAAATAGCAGGATTGTGAAAGCGGCTTTAATAATTTACATCCACACATCGCCAAGCAGGTTTCTTTTCTTGTGTACAATTGGTAGATGAACGACATTTCCCTCATCTTCATCGAACTTGGAGTTGCCCCCATCTGCTTGCGATTCTCACTCGAATCGCAAGCAGATGGGGGTTTTCGTCCATTCCGTTATATTTGCTGGCAGGGCTTGCCTTCGGCAACGGCGGAATCCTTCCGCTTCAATTCAGTGAAGAGTTTGTCCACATCGGCGCGGAGATCGGGGTCATCCTTTTGCTATTCATGCTTGGGCTGGAATATTCGGGCGAAGAGTTAAGCGCGAACTTGAAAACTGGCTTGCCTGCTGGCATCGTTGATTTCGTTCTCAACTTCCCGCCAGGGTTGATCATGGGGTTATTGCTCAGGTGGCGTCCACTTGCAGCAACGCTTCTGGGCGGTGTGACCTATATTTCATCATCAGGCGTTATCGCGAAAGTTTTGGCAGAACTTGGTCGGCTGAACAATCAGGAAACGCCCATGATTATTTCCATTCTCGTAATCGAAGATTTGGCGATGGCTTTATACCTGCCGCTGGTGGCAGTCCTTTTGATCGGGCTGGGGTTTACCGACGCAATCGTATCCATCTTCATCGCCCTCGCAACCGTGAGCATCGTGCTATTCATCGCCCTGCGTTATGGAAAAAGATTAAGTTCGCTGATCGCGCATCAATCCGACGAAGTGATTCTGTTCACCACATTTGGTCTTGTGCTTCTGGTCGCGGGCGTGGCACAACGCCTGCAAGTCTCCGCCGCGATCGGTGCGTTTCTCGTGGGCATCGCCCTCTCCAATCCACTAGCCGAACGGACTCATAAACTGCTCGGTCCATCGCGGGACTTGTTCGCCGCCATCTTCTTTTTGTTTTTTGGATTACAAATAGACCCCGCCTCTTTACCGCCCGTGCTCCTGCTCGCCGTTATTCTGGGTTTGATCACCGCCCTGACGAAACTCCTCACGGGCTGGTGGTCTGCGCGACGCGCAAAGTCAGATTCACTCGGGGCATTCCGCGCAGGCGCGGCGTTGGTCGCGCGCGGCGAGTTCTCCATCGTGATCGCGGGACTTGGAGTCAGCGCGGGGCTTGAGCCGCAGTTGGGAGCCTTGTCCGCGGCGTATGTTTTATTCATGGCAATCCTTGGTCCCATCCTTGCACGGTTTATCGAACCGTTGGTAACCGCAAGAGAAAGGCTATAATCCCCCAAATGAAATACGAAACCCTCCACAACGTGACTTTACCAAAAATCGGATTCGGTGCGTGGCGAATCGGCGGCGGTTCTTCGCCGAATCGCTCGCTTGATTCAAAGTCGCTGATTGCGCTTCGCACCGCGCTTGAGATTGGCTACACTCACTTTGATACCGCCGAGATGTACGCGTCGGGTCACAGCGAAGAATTGGTGGGCGAAGCAGTTCGAGAGTCGGGCATGAAGCGGGAGGCTGTCTTCATCACCACAAAAGTCCATCCAAGCCACCTGAAATATGACGATGTGCTGACCGCCTGTGAAAATTCCCTGCGCCGCCTCAACATGGAGTACATTGATCTGTACCTCATCCACTGGCCCGGCATGGGCGTGAAATATGAAGATACCTTCCGCGCGTTGAACAAACTCGTCCGCGATGGAAAAGTAAAACATCTCGGTGTCAGCAATTTCAATGTGAAACTGCTCAAAGAGTCGCAAGCGCATTCTGAAACGCCCATCATCACGAATCAAGTTCCATACAGTCTGTCGGATCGCTCGTACGTAAAAAACGGGATGCTGGAATACTGTCAGCAAAACGACATCCTCCTCACCGCCTACTCTCCCGTAGACGAAGGCAACCTGCGTTCAAACAAGACTCTCGAGTCCATTGCCAAAGCGCACAACGCGACGATTTTCCAGATCGCGCTCGCGTGGGTCATCTCACAACCGCGCGTCATTACGATTCCCATGTCGTTTAATCCGCAACACATCAAAGAAAATTTCAACGCCGCTGATATTGAATTGACTCCGCAAGAGATGGAACAACTTACAAACGGATGAAAGAGGATGAAGATCTTTTTTCATCCTTTATCCTTCATCCTTTGTGCCCTTCATGTCCTTCGTGGTAAAAAATGCACACCCAAACCCTCCCCGAAATTGAAATCATCGAAGAGCAACAAGAGCAAACTGAACTTGAGCCGCTCTTCCGCGTCCTCATCCACAACGACAATGTGACACCGATGGATTTTGTCGTACAAGTTCTCACCACAATCTTTTTCCTTGCCAACGACAGGGCGGCGGATGTGATGCTCACCGCGCACGTCACAGGGTTGGCGTACGTGCAGACGCTCGCAAAATCGGAAGCCGAGAAACGAATCAACAAAGCGCATTTCGCGGCAGGGTTGGAAGGCTATCCACTCCACTTCTCCATGGAACCTGAATGATAGAATCTCAACTCGATACGCTCACAAAAATCAATCTCGATGACCTGGTCGAAATGTTCGGCTGGCAAAACAATTTCGTTCTATCGCGGATACTTCGCACGCTCTTCATCAGTCCTGCGCGGACGTTCGCACATCACATGGTCAAATTCGACAACGCAATCGGGCAGATGGGACTCAATGAAGCCGCGCGCAAAATGTTGAGAGAACATTACGTGCAAGACCTTCGCGTTCACAATCGCGAAAACATACCCGCCAACGGACCCGCCCTCTTCCTCTCCAATCACCCTGGGATGGTGGATACCTTCAGTCTCTTCGCCGCCATCAACCGCCCCGATTTGCGCATCATCGGTTTGCACCGCCCGTTTCTGGTTGAACTCACGAACCTGGCAAAGCAACTCTTTTATGTGAGTGACGTTGATACAGAACGCGTGCGTACAGTGCGGCACGTCTCGAATCATTTGCGCGGCGGCGGCTCGGTGCTTACGTTTCCCGCAGGCGAGATCGAACCAGACCCAGCCGTATTCCCCGACGCGGTAGATTGGCTCAATCGTTGGAACGACTCGGCGGGAGTCTTCATCCGCTTCGCGCGTGACACGAGGATTGTTCCCGTTTTAGTGAGCGGAGTCGTGTGGGACAAGGCTCTTCGTCATCCGCTGACACTCATCAAACGTACGCGGCACGAACGCGAGAAACTTGCTGTAGGGATTCAATCGTTACCTATGATCATCAAAAACCTGCGCCCCACAACGGTCCACGTTCGATTCGGCAAACCCATCACATTGGATGAAATTGGCTCCACAGAGACAAGCGCGATTCATAGGGTAATCCTTGAAAGAATGCGCGAACTGATCCAGACTCCTCTCAACGATCATGGCGAATCCATCCTCTAACCCGCCAACCGCGCATCCCCTCTCCCTTTGGGAGAGGGTTAGGGTGAGGGGAAAAACTCTTCGAATCTTCGCGGTGTATTCTGTACTTACGCTTCTCCTCTATTTCGCGTTTCGCAACGCGCCTCTCATTGACATTTGGAATACGCTCACAAGCCTCAAACTCTGGCAGATCGGTTTGATCCTGCTCATCAACGCGTTCGTCATCGTCTGTATCACCGCCCGTTGGTGGATCATCGTCCGCGCGGAGAATCCGTCTGTGCCGTTTCTGCCAATGATCGGGTATCGCCTGTCTGTCTTTGCAGTGAGTTACTTTACATTCGGTCCGCAAGTGGGAGGCGAACCCTTGCAGATCATTTACCTGCAACGCAATCACGGATTAACTTCCGCGCGCGCCACGTCCGCGGTGATCATGGACAAATTGCTGGAGTTCCTCGTCAACTTTGTGCTGATCGGCGTCGGAGCGTGGGCAATCGTCCGCGTGGGATTGTTTTCAGAAAACGGAAGCAGGCTTACCCTGAGTCTGATCGCCGTAGGGGTGGTTTTGCTGTCATTGCCTCTCGTACAGATCATCCTGCTTTACAACGGAATCCTTCCCATTTCAAAGATACTGCTCAGCCAGCCATTCATTCAGAAAAAAAGTAAGGCGGTTCGATTGATCCTTGTTTCCGAACGGATGGCTTCGGCGTTTTGCCGTAAACATGTGCGCGCCATGTCTCTTTCCATATTTGTTTCGCTCGCGGCGATTGCGGGAATTACCATTGAATATTATTTGATGGTATTTTTTCTTGGGATGCAGATCAACGTGATTCAAATTTTTGCCGCGCTCACTGCAATGCAGATCGCATTCCTCATGCCGGTACCCGGCGGGCTGGGCGCGCTCGAAGCCAGCCAGGTGTTTGCGTTGGGCGCGTTCGGGCAGACTGCCTCTGCCGCGATCAGCCTGACATTGCTCATGCGCGCGCGTGATATTCTGAACGGCGGCATCGGGTTGCTTCTGGCGGGACGCAGTGTTGCAAAGTGACGAGGGTGCGTCGTACCAAAATAGGCAAAACGAAGCTATTAACGTGTACAATATTGACGTGTTGAGTATTCCAATTAAGTAAGGTGCGACGCACTTCATATATCCAATTCACAAAAGGAGTCAAACATGAACCTGTCATTCAAACAAATAGGCATCATCGTCAGCAATCTCGCAACTGCGTTCCTTCATCTTTCATTGTTGCCCTCAATGGGTCCCGACCCCATCGCTCTGAACGGACTTGGTTATCTAGGTCTGCTCGGCGCGTATTTTATGCCCATGCCGATGTTGCAACAAAACCACAAAATGGTGTGGTGGGGCATGTTTGGTTACACCGCGCTCACGATCGTGTTATGGGTCATCATGGGCGACAAGAATTTCGTAGCAGGCACGAATAGCGCAGTTGGCTATTACGCCAAAGCCGCCGAAGTCCTTTTGATGGCATTCCTCTGGGCTGATAAGAAATCTTAATCCATGCAGTAAAATTGGGGCGTGAAAAGAAAAACGCTGTACTTCACCGCGCCGCGCCAGGTGGAACTCCGCGAGGAGTCTTTGTCTGCCCTCGGCGCGGATGACGTTTTGGTGGAAACCATTTGCTCCTCGATCAGCGCGGGGACGGAGATGCTGGTCTATCGCGGGCAATTCCCTCACCTGAAAGATTCGCACGATAACCTCAGCAGTGATTTGAATTATCCACTTGCGTATGGATACGCCTGCGTTGGAGTAATCAGGGAGACAGGGAAACAAGCAGACAAGTCATTGCGAGATAAAATTGTTTTTGGATTTGAGCCCCACACATCATCCTTTATCTGTCATCCTTCAACCTTGATCTTCGCCCCCGCGTCACTCTCAGCTGAAACCTGCTCCTTCCTCCCAAACATGGAAACCGCTGTGAATTTAGTCCACGACGCCGCGCCAATTTTGGGTGAACGCGTTTTAGTGTTGGGACAAGGCGTCGTGGGACTGATGACTGCTTCATTGCTACATGAGTTTCCGCTTGAGGTATTGGTCACTTCGGATTGTTATCCGTTGCGGCGCAAGTCATCGCTTGAAATTGGTGTGAATGATTCGTTTGAACCAGAAATAATAAATGAAGCGAACGCGAATGACAAAATATCTGTCAATCCCAATCAGTCCCAGCCAATAACATCACAATCCAATGAATCCCAGTCTAATACATCACAGCCAAATGAATCCCAGCCTAATTCATCACAACTAAATAAATCACAATTGAATAAATTTCAGTCTAATAAAACCCAATCTGGCTACACGCAGAGTAGGTTCGACCTGACCTTTGAACTGACGGGCTCCCCCTCCGCGCTCGATGATGCAATTGCATCAACCGCGTTCAGCGGACGCATTATCATTGGTTCATGGTATGGTGACAAACGCGCGGCGATTGACCTGGGCGGTGCGTTCCATCGCTCGCGGATAAAAATCATTTCATCGCAAGTCAGCACGATTGCACCCGAGTTATCAGGAAGATGGGACAAGTCGCGCCGATTTGATGTCGCCTGGAAAGCATTGGAAAGAATCAAACCCGAGAAATGGATCACGCATCGGTTCCCGATTGAAAAAGCAGAAGAAGCATATCAGTTATTGGATGAAAATCCGCAAAAGACGATACAGGTTTTATTCACGTACTCGTAATAGAGATGATGACATGAAAACATACGCAGGATTTTGGCAAAGGGTAAAGGCTTTTGCGCTTGATTACCTTATCATTCTCGGATACCTAGCCGCAATTACCTTATTGTTTTTGATCATTAATCGTTTCTCGAGCGGACTTCAGTGGCTGTTCGCAAGTCGGATTCAAGCCCAAGTTGCCGTCATCCTGCTTCTGACACTCCCAGTCGCTCTTTATTTTTCGATTAGCGAATCATCCATTCGACAGGCGACATGGGGAAAACAACGTCTGGGCTTGAAGGTCACGGATCGCAACGGAAATCGAATTAGCTTTTGGAGGTCGTTCGCCCGCGCTTTATTAAAATTTATTCCATGGGAAATATCACACACACTTCTCTGGGAAATCTATTTCTCACAGGGATCATTTTCCACCTTTATCAATTACGGTTATGTTCTGGTCTACCTCTTGATCGGATTGAACATCGCAAGTGTTGTAATAACCAGGACAAAGCAATCGTTGTACGACCTTCTTTCAGGAACTTATGTGGTGAAGTAACGGTTTATGAAATTCCATTACACCAATCTTGAAACCTGCCATGAGGCGACTGGTATAGTTGTAGTCATTGATGTGATCCGCGCGTTCACGAATGCGGCATTTGCATTTTCGCGTGGCGCGAAGGAAATTTATCCCGTAAGCGGCGTGGAAGAGGCTCTGCAACTCAGAGCCGAGATTCCAAAATCACTGGTTTGTGGTGAGGTCGGCGGCATCCCGCCTGAAGGATTCGATTTCGGCAACTCCCCCACTCAAACGGACACGTTGGATTTAAGCGGACGTATCATTGTTCAACGCACAGGCGCAGGCACGCAGGGAATTGCACGAAGCGTGAAGGCGTCAACCATGCTCGCGGCGAGTTTTGTCGTTGCTGATGCGACAGAAAAATATATTCAACAGTTGAAGCCAAAAGGAGTCACTTTTGTGGTGACGGGTCAAACCTACGACGGCGGTGAGGAAGACCTGGCTTGCGCGGAATATTTGGAGTCTTTGCTAAAAAGCGAGTCACCGAACCCTGCTCCCTTTTTGGCGCGCGTCCGTAATTCACACGACGCAGAAATATTTTTTAATGCCGATCAACTACAATTCCTCGAATCGGATGTTACTCACTGCATTAATCTGAACAAATTCGATTTTGCCATGCCCGTCATCAAGGAAAACGGACGCCGAGTCATGCGCGCTGTAAAACCCTGACACTTGATACCTAACACTGGAGCACCTATTATGTACACACTGGGAGTTCGCCGCGATTTTATCGCAAGACATTTTTTGATCGGAGGAGATTGGGGCGCGGAAAATTTCCCGAACTCACATGATTACATCCTTGAACTGCAACTTGAGGGAAATGAACTTGATCTGCACGGCTATCTCGTGGATATCGTAGACGTGGAGAAACATCTCGATGAAGTTGTTGGGGTCTATAGGGAGCAAATGCTGAACGATTGTGCTGAGTTTGCAGGGCTAAACCCATCCATCGAGAATTTCGCGCGGATTTTAGCTACTTCGTTGAACAACAGAATCAAAGCCGCGAATATTTCTGCGCTGAAAGTTGTGTTGTGGGAGAATGAGTCCGCGTGGGCGGCGTACGAGTTAAAACGCTAGGGTCTCGATACGAACGGGTCGATGGTTGAGTAGTCCCGAAGGGACGTATCGAAACCCGGCCCGTTCTACTCGACCACTAAACATGAAATGAAAATCGGACTTGTCATCTACGGTTCGCTTGATACTTTAAGCGGCGGATATTTGTATGACCATAAACTTGTTGAGTATCTTCGCTCGCACGGTGATACGGTTGAAATCATCAGCCTGCCCTGGCGAAATTACGCCGCGCATTTGATGGATAATTTTCACTTTCGATTGCCGAAAGATTTGGACGTACTGATCGAAGATGAATTAAATCATCCATCGCTGATTGCCGCAAACGCGGGGAAACATCCTTACCCTGTTATTAGTCTTGTCCATCATTTGCGTTGTTCGGAGTTGAGACCTGCATGGCAGAACAGGTATTATCGGATTGTTGAAAAGAAATATCTTCAAAGCGTAGACGGGTTTATTTTCAATTCTCAAACGACAAAGAGTGTGGTTTATGGATTGATGGTTAATGAAAAACCGTCCATCGTTGCATATCCGCCAACAGATAGATTTGGTGAAGCAATTTCAGAGAACGAAGTAATTGAACGCGCACAAAGCAACGAGTTGCGAATCTTATTTCTTGGGAATGTTATTTTTCGTAAAGGCTTACATACAGTACTTGAGGCGCTCGCAAACGTAGAACGAGATAGTATCTCGTCCTATCACGTAGATATCGTGGGTTCGTTGGATTCAGAACCAAAGTATGCCTATGAAATGCAAAGATATGTTCTCACTCATGGATTGTCGTCACGAGTCACTTTTCACTCATCCCTGGATAGCGAGCCGCTCATCGAAAAACTAAAGCAAGCATATATACTTGTTGTGCCATCGAGTTATGAGGGATTCGGTATCGTCTATCTCGAAGGGATGGGTTTCGGTCTGCCTGCAATTGGGACAACAGCTGGAGCGGCGGGCGAAATTATCACACATGGCGAAGACGGGTATCTGATAGAGCCTGACGATGTAATTACACTTGCGGATATTCTCAGCGAACTTTCTAGGAACCGCAAGTTGTTGTTGAAATTGTCTTTGAATGCCGTGAAAAGATATGAAATGCAACCAAAATGGGAAGAGACTGCAAAAAACATTAGAGAATTTTTGTATCAAATGGTTTCGTAGGGGCGAGGCGGTGTCCTGAGCTTGTCGAAGGGTCGTCTCGCCCCGTTTTTTTGGATGCAAGACATTGGGCGGGGAAACCCCGCCCCTACAAGATCAACAAATTATGGAATATTCATTCCCACATTATCTTCTCTCCAAACAAAGCGTGGATGATCGCGCGTTGAATCGCGTTGTGTTTGATTCGTTGAAAGCGCATCTGCCGCAGGGACCCATCCGTATTATCGAAGTGGGCGCGGGGGTTGGGACGATGCTCTGGCGGTTGTTGCGGTGGGATATCATCCGCAATGCGGAGTATGTGCTGGTGGACGAGAGGGCTGAGAACGTCGAGTATGCGTCAGCGTGGATTCCGCTTTGGGCAGAGGAAGCAGGCTTGAGCGTGGAAAGAAGCGGGTTGAGTCAGTTGCGATTGTTCGACGACGCGCGCAATGTCCGAATCCATTTGGAGTGCGAAGACGTTTTCGATTTCGTCCAAAGAAACAAAGAACCCGCCGACCTGTTGATCGCGAGCGCGTTTATGGATTTACTGCCGATGCCTGAGTCGTTGTCAAAATTGATGCCTCTGACAAACAGCCTGGCTTGGCTGACGATCAATTTTGATGGCGTGACAACGTTCATGCCGAGAATTGACGCCGCGCTCGATGACCAGATCGAGATGTTGTATCACCAAACAATGGACGCGCGACCGTCGGGTGGCGACAGTAAAAGCGGGCGGCATTTATTCGGGCATCTGCGAAGCGTGGGCGCGGAGATCCTTGCCGCGGGCGCGTCGGACTGGGTGGTTCATGCGGCAAACGGAAAATACACGGAAGACGAATCGTATTTTCTGCATTTCATCCTGCATTTCTTCGAAGAGTCGTTGGGGGATCATCCTGACCTGGATGCTGACGCGTTTACCGATTGGCTGTTAAAACGACGCGCGCAGATCGAGCGGGGTGAATTGGTGTATATCGCGCATCAGATGGATTTTTTGGCGAGGAGATAATGTCACAGATTTACTCATTGGGTACTATGTCACGGATTATCATGGAAAAAATGGACATTATCGGAAATTAATTTGGGACGCTGATGAACGCTGATTTCGCTGAAAGAAAAGAAGAATCTCCGTTTCTCTGCGTGAATCAGCGTCCAAACAATGGCTTTGACTTATTGCCGATAAAGTCGAATTAATAAATCAGTGCGAATCAGCGTAATCCGTGGCTGAGGCTGGCGGTTTCTCCATACGCTCAGCGGCGAAGCAGTGTATAATCCTCTTACAACAAAATCTATCGAGTCCCGATTTAATAATCCACCGACTCACATATCAGCAGTCCACCGCTGTTTTCGCTTGAGGGTTTACTCAATTCCCAAACATCTGCTTGACTTCTGAAGAACAGGAAAAAGTTTTGAACTTCGAACAATTTAATTTGGATTCCCGCCTGATGCAGGGAATCAAAATCGCGGGCTATGAAACCGCGACTCCCATTCAGGAGGCGGCGATCCCTGCCGCGCTGCGCGGACGCGATATCATTGGTACTGCACAGACCGGCACAGGAAAGACTGCCGCGTTCGTCCTTCCCATTCTCAACAAACTGCTTGACGGTCCACGCGGGATGCCGCGTGCGCTCATCGTTACACCGACGCGCGAACTCGCCGAGCAGATCAACCAGGTTGTGCACGCGCTGGCAGTGGGGACCAAGCTGAGGAGCGCAACCATCTACGGGGGCGTCGGAGCCGGTAATCAAATCAAAGCTTTACGAAATGGCGCGGAGATCCTCGTTGCGTGCCCGGGTCGTTTGTTGGACCTCATCCAACAACGCCACGCAAAAATGGAGCGCATCGAAGTCCTTGTGCTCGATGAAGCCGACCGCATGTTCGACATGGGCTTTCTGCCCGATGTAAAAAGAATCATCAGGGCGGTGCCTGCAAAAAGACAGACCATGTTGTTCTCTGCCACTTTCCCCGCTGAAGTGGAACTGCTCGCCGGGCAATCGCTGACTGAACCGCAAAAGATCGCGATGGGCATTAGCAAACCTGCAATCACTGTAGCTCACGCGCTGTATCCTGTGCCTCAACATTTGAAATCCGGGTTGTTGTTGAAACTGCTCAAGCAGACCGATACCGATTCTGTTTTGATCTTTACCCGCACGAAACATCGTGCTGAAAAACTGGCGCGCCAGATCGCGCATGCAGGTCATCGCGTCACGAGCCTGCACAGCAATCGCACGCAGGGACAGCGCGAGCAAGCCCTCAGCGGTTTCAAGAACGGGCACTTCCACATCATGGTCGCCACCGACATCGCCGCGCGCGGTCTTGACGTGGAGAGCATCTCGCACGTGATTAACTTCGACATGCCCGACACCGCCGATGCCTACATCCATCGCATCGGTCGCACCGGACGCGCGCAACGCACGGGCGATGCGTTCACCTTTGTGACTCCTGAAGACAACGACATGATCCGCCAGCTCGAACGTATCATGGGAGGACCGATCAAGCGCGAGACTTTCGCAGACTTTGACTACTCGCCTCCCGCGCCGCCGAGGTCTGGTCACGAAAGACGTGAAGGGACTCGCCCTCCCCGCCCCGCCCCTACGCCGAAGAGTTATGGCAGGAATAGGTTAGCGCCACGACGCAGTAAGTAATTGGTAACCCGTCTCGATCAGAGGCGGGTTTTTGATTAAGAATGATTGTATAATCAAAACAAATCAAAAGTTTGATATAAGGGCAGAACAAGAAAGCACATTATGAAGCCCAATATTTCAGAGTTTTCATATGGATACGCCTTAACTGAAGATATTATCAGATGGGCAGGAACTCCACTTACTGCGGCTCCTTTGTTTCCCTCATTAATTCAAGAAGGACAAAGCGGCGGAGGGTTTGATTTAAACCTAAACTTCAAGTCAGGAAGCCCTCTTTTTCTTCAGTTCAAAATGTCAAACTACATGAAAAGTCAAAGGGCAAACGAGTTTAGATATTTCAACCAACCTTATTATCGATTTCACTTGCGCTCTTTGAAATATTCTAAGCAACATGAACTTTTAATTGAACTTGAAAATAAAGGTAATTTTGTTTGTTATGCCGCTCCAATTTTCCATGAGGTGTCCGAACTCAACCAAGCATATATCGCGCACCGAGTAGCTCAGCAATCAATCTTCTTTCAACCTTCTGAAATCGGACATTTGCCAGATTCAAAAGAACATTCTATTGTTTTTGACAACCACAGAAACGCATATTTTTGTTCAGAGCCGACGCCTATAAAAGCTTTAGGAGGGAACGAGTTAGCGGAGTATATCAAAAGCCAAACATTATCAAAAATTCCAGACATAGAAAGCTATACAATATCGAATATGCTTGGTCGTTTAAGCAGTCAAATGATAGAAATAATTCGGGGTACTTTCAGTAATATAGAAATTTCAACAAGATTAGAAACAGAACAGAAAGTTGCCTATCTTGCAAGAACCTTTTTTGGTTGCGAACTCTTTCTTGCAAGAAATAAGTAAATCACAGCAACATCTTCTTCGCAAACTGGATTTTCCACCTATAAAACAACTGAGGGTATCCTGTTTGATACCCATACCGCATACATAGTGTCCCTCTAGTATTATACAGCACGCGAATCAAAAAGAGCCCCGCGAAACGCGGAGCTCTTTTTTTGTCTACTACTAGCTCGCCATGGTGACGTTGCTAGCCTGAGGACCTTTAGGACCTTGTTCAACTGTGAACTCGACCTTTTGTCCTTCTTGCAGGTTGCGGAAACCGTCGCCTTGAATCGCGGAGAAATGGACGAAAACATCCTTTCCGCCTTCGCGCCAGAGAAAGCGGAATTCTTGGAGCCAGCCTTTTCTGTCTGTTGTATAATTAAGGCATGGCACGTCCAAGTCGTTTGCAAAAGTTCATGAATATTCTCCGTGAGCAACGCCCCATGCTCGCGGAGCAGTACAACGTCGCCACGCTGGAAGTGTTCGGCTCCTACGTCCGCCACGAACAAAGCAAAGAAAGCGACCTTGATATTCTAGTTACTTTCAGCAAACCGCCCAGCCTGTTGAAGTTTGTCCGCCTGGAAAACTACCTGTCAGATACTTTGGGAGTAAAAGTGGATTTAGTAATGAAGGATTCCCTGAAACCCGCGATAGGCAGGAACATTCTACGTGAGGTCGTGTCTGTATGAAGCGCGCCTACATTGATTACCTGCAAGATATGCTGGATAATGCAAAACGCGCAGGTCATTTCACAGCAGGTATGAGTTTTGAAAGCTTCTCCAATGATGACAAAACAGTTTACGCAGTCATTCGCGCGGTTGAAATCATTGGCGAAGCGGCACGCAATGTTCCAGAAAACATTCGAACAAAGTATCCCGGAATTCCGTGGCGCGAGGTAGCAGGGATGCGAGATAAACTTATCCATCAATATTTTGGGATTAATATGCAAGTCGTTTGGCAGACCATTCACGAAGACCTGCCCATGTTAATTAATACGCTTCAAGAAATACTCAAGCAAGAAAACAACGACTGAAAAGCAGTCTTCTCGTTACCATTTCCTTCATCCTATCAACATAACGAATCAAAAAGAGCCCCGCGAAACGCGGGGCTCTCTCTTTGTCTACTAGCTCATCATTGTGACGTTGCTAGCCTGGGGACCTTTAGGACCTTGTTCAACTGTGAACTCGACCTTTTGTCCTTCTTGCAGGTTACGGAAACCGTCGCCTTGAATGGCGGAGAAATGGACGAAAACGTCCTTTCCGCCTTCGCGCTCGATGAAGCCGAAGCCCTTGTCACCGTTGAACCACTTGACTGTACCAGTTATTCTGTCAGA
>Ga0247727_10005390_pt1 | contig 26016 bp, 21 predicted proteins | sample WisWelCaveWW1625_FD_202498 | JGI IMG/M metagenome (GOLD analysis project Ga0247727, IMG submission 202498) | Biofilm microbial communities from Wishing Well Cave, Virginia, United States - WW16-25 | ecosystem: Environmental > Aquatic > Deep subsurface > Groundwater > Cave microbial mat | place...
TGCCATCCTCCGAAGGCATCATTGCCGAGGTGCGGCAAAACCCGAATGCGATTGGCTACGATGGTCTCGGTTATGTCCCCGATGATTTAAAGATGATCGCGATTGCAAAAGAGGCGGGCGGCGCGTATGTATTGCCGTCCATCCCAACGGTGAACGATAAAAGTTATGCGATTGCGCGCGACCTGTATATGTACACCAACGGCGAACCGACGGGCGCGATCAAGGAATATCTCGATTGGATCCTTGCCCCCGAAGCGCAGCAGATTGTCGCGGAACTTGGGTTTGTGCCTGCGAAATGAAAATCTTTAAACACAAAGGACACGAAGGGGAAAAGCATTTTGCCTTAGGGCTTTAAACCTTCGTGTCCTTTGTGTCCTTCGTGGTAAAAAAGGAACTATGGAAAAATCTTTAACCTGGCGTGAGTTCATCATCACCCGTCTCATTCAAACATCGGGCTATTCAGCCATCGTTTTTGTCGCGCTGATTTTTTTCTTCCTGCTGCGCGAAGGTCTCCCAACGCTCGGCGAAGTCGAATCGTCGTCGCTCCTCAACATTCGCTGGTATCCCATCGAAGATCATTTCGGCATCCTGCCCCTCATCACAGGCTCGCTCATCGTCACGCTCGGCGCGGCGCTGATCGCCGTTCCATTCGGGATTGGCACGGCGATTTACATCTCTGAGATCGCCCCGCGCTGGATGCGCGAGATTCTCAAACCGCTCGTGGAATTACTCGGCGGACTGCCCTCGGTCGTTTTGGGATTTCTTGGGATTCTCGTCCTCTCACCTTTCTTACGCGTCTTTCTGGACCTGCCAACTGGTCTGACCGCCTTTACAGGTTCCCTGCTCCTGGGCGGGATCGCGGTGCCTACGGTCGTCTCGGTCGCGGAGGACGCGCTGGATGCCGTGCCGCGTGCCTATCGCGAAGGCGCGTGGGCATTGGGCGCGACGCGCTGGCAGACGATCTGGCGCGTGACGTTACCCGCCGCGCGCTCGGGCGTCCTCACCGCCATCATGCTCGGAGTTGGACGCGCCATCGGCGAAACGATGACCGTGATGATGGTGACAGGCAACGCGCCCGTGCTTGCGACAAAACTCGGCAGTTTATTTTCCCCCGTCCGCACCATGACCGCGACCATCGCGGCTGAGATGGGCGAAGTGGCGGGCGGAAGCACACATTATCATGTGCTGTTTTTCATCGGCATGGTTTTATTCCTCATCTCACTCGGCGTGAACGTTGCCGCATCGTCGGTTGTCTTCCGCGCCAAGAAACGCGCGGAGAGGATATTGTCATAGGTATAACTTTATGTAAACCATACTTGACAAAAAGTATTACTTTGTGTAAAGTATGGTTATGATAATAGAAAGGCTGTTATACGCCTCCATTGCTTCAGTTCTGACATCCCCTGAAACGATTGTGATTACGGGGATGAGACGCGTTGGAAAGACGACGCTGCTCAAACATATTTATGAGCAGATAGATTCGTCGAACAAATTATATTTGGACCTTGAAAACCCTCGCAACCAAACCTACTTTCAGGAAATGGATTACGATGCAATCAAAAAAAATCTGGAACTGTTGGGGATGAAAAAAGAGGGCCAGGCGTATGTGTTTCTGGATGAAATCCAATGGATAAGGCAATTGCCGTCCATTGTAAAGTACTTGATGGATACGTATCGCATCAAGTTTATATTGACCGGTTCATCCAGTTTTTATTTGAAGAATCAATTTTCCGAATCGCTGGCGGGAAGAAAATATATTTTTGAACTTTATCCACTGACCTTTGCGGAGTTTTTACGGATCAAGCAGGCGCCGTTACTGCAAGGGAACGTTTCCAGCCAGGTCTCGTTCGCCCTGCATACCACCTACAAGGCATACGTGGATGAGTACCTGAAATACGGCGGCTTTCCTGGGGTGGCTCAAAAAACAACGGAAAGCGAAAAGCAAGCCGCGCTGGACGATATATTTACTTCCTATTATCAATTGGAAGTTTTGCAGTTGAGCGATTTCCGCAAAAGTCATAAAATACGAGACCTGCTTTTCCTCTTGATGGAACGGACGGGATCCCGCCTGGATGTGCAAAAGATTGCCAATATACTCGGAATAGCGCGTCCGACCTTGATGGAGTACCTGTCGTTCCTGGAGGGCACTTATTTCATCAAGATAGTCAAACCTCACACCACCAACCGAGACGTTGAAATACGCAAAGCGGGCAAACTGTATATTTGCGACCCGGGGATTGTCCGCAGATTTTCACAGGTGGATGAGGGAGCGTTGTTTGAAAATGCCGTATATTGGAACCTGCAACAAAAAGGGACTGTCCAGTATTATCAACGTAAAAATGGCGCAGAAATAGATTTTATTGTCAACAACCGGCAGGCTTACGAAGTAAAAATCCGTCCTGAAAAAGAGGACTTGCAGAAGTTGAAAATCCTCGCCAGGGAACTTGAGCTGGAACACGCCAGCCTGATAGGTCGTGATTATGTCCCCTTGCAGGATGTTTTGTACCTCTTCAATTTGTGAATAATCCTATGACCAAATTCCTCTCCCGCAACCGTCATACCGTCCAACGACTCGGCTTCACAGCCATTACCCTGATGGCGGTCGCAACCGTCATCCCAATCGTTGCTACCGTGATCTACATTTTCGCGCAGGGCTTCCCCGCCATCTCGCTTGAGTTCCTCACGGGCTTTCCGCATGACGGGATGCGCGCAGGCGGAATCTTTCCCGCGATCATCGGCACGCTCTATCTCACCATTGGCACGGCGATCTTCTCCGTTCCGCTTGGGATTGCCGCCGCGATTTATCTTTCGGAGTACGCCTCCGATACGCCGCTCACGCGCACGATCCGCATCGCGATCATTAATCTTGCGGGTATCCCATCCGTTGTATATGGATTGTTCGGGCTGGGACTCTTCGTTCTCTTCCTGAACTTCGGCACCTCCATCCTCGCCGCGTCGCTCACGCTTTCCATCATGACCCTGCCCGTCATCATCAGCACCGCGGAAGAATCGCTCCGCGCAGTTCCACAGGCGTTTCGCACTGTGAGCATCTCCCTCGGCGCGACGCGCTGGCAGACCATTCGCCGCATCGTGTTGAAAGAAGCCGTGCCCGGCATTCTTACGGGCGTCATCCTGGGACTCGAACGCGCGGTAGGCGAGACCGCGCCGATCCTCTTCACGGGCGCGGCGTTCTTTTTGCCCAGGTTGCCAGGCTCGCCCTTCGACGCGACCATGGCATTGCCTTATCATCTTTTTGTGATCTCAACCCAGGTCCCTGAAATGCCGATTCAAATTCAATACGGCACGGCGCTCGTATTGTTGGCCTTCGTATTAACCATGAATTTAATTGCCACAGTGATCCGTTCACGCGCCCGCGCCAAACGACAATGGTGAAAGTTAATTCTCCAATCTCCAATTCTCCATTTGTGAATCCATGACTGACAAGATAATTATTGAGTCTCTCTCCCTCCAATATTCCGACGGCGTCGAGTCGCTGCGCGATGTGAGTTTGAACGTTCGCGAAAACGCGGTGACGGTGCTCTTCGGTCCTGCGGGCGGCGGCAAGTCAACATTGTTGCGCTGTTTGAATCGCCTCAACGATCTAACCGAAGTCAGAGCCAGCGCGGGTCGCATCCTGATTGACGGCGAAAATATCCTCGATCCAAAAACGGATGTCATCGCCTTGCGCCGAAAAGTTGGAATGGTGTTTGCCCGTCCCGTTGTTTTGCCGATGAGCATCCGCGAAAATTTGACGTATGGATTGGAACTCGCGGGTGAGACGCGCAGATCCAAACTGGATGAAGCGGTAGACCGAAGCCTCAAACTGGCTGCCATTTGGGACGAGGTGCGCGACCGACTGGATGATCCCGCCATCGCCCTCTCAGGCGGACAGCAGCAACGCATCTGTCTCGCGCGCGTGCTTGCGCTGCAACCCGAAATCATTCTGCTCGATGAACCGACATCGGGACTCGACCCAATCTCCACTGGCAAAGTGGAAGCCGCGTTGGTTGAATTGAAAAAAGAATACACGGTCATCCTTGTGCCACATTCCGTGCAACAGGCGGGACGCACAGCCGATTACGCCGCGTTCTTTTTGCAGGGCGAACTCATTGAATATAACGAGGGCAAGGCGCTCTTCACCACGCCGAAAGAAAAACGGACGGAGGACTATATTACGGGGAGGTTTGGGTGAGGAAGTAGACAAGGAAACACGTAAACTGGTAAACACGTGTGTACCTGTCTCCGTGTGTACGTGTCTACTTGTGTACTTGTGTACCTGTCTACTTGTCTCCGTGTCTACCTGTATACTTGTCCCCATGTCCACCATCCTCTTCCTCTGCACTGGCAACTCCTGCCGCTCGCAAATGGCGGAGGCGATTGTCAACGCGAAATATCCAGAGTGGAAAGCCTATTCAGCGGGGACAAAGCCTGCGGGATATGTTCATCCAAAAGCGATTCAAGCGCTGGCAGAAATTGGCATCACCCATTCAGGCGCGTCAAAACAGATTGATGAATTGCATACGAAAGATTTCGATCTGGTTGTGACGGTCTGCGACTCTGCGGCGGAGGAATGTCCGGTGTGGCCCGGGCAGGCGGGCAGACGCGTCCATCACGGTTTTGTGGACCCTGCCAAAGCGGAGGGAAGTGATGAGGAGCAGATGCAGGTCTTTCGTCAAGTAAGAGGCGAGATGTTGGAAGTCATCGCGGAAATACTAAAGGCGTAAACAAGGAAATACGTAAACACGGAAACACGTAAACAGGTAAACACGTGTTTACTTGTCTACGTGTCTACTTGTCTACTTGTGTACGTGTATACTCCCCCCGGAGAATCCAAATGAATAATCATCATGACATCTTATTCGAAACGGTTCGGATCGGTCCAGTCGTCGCTCCGAACCGTTTTTATCAAGTCCCGCATTGCAACGGGTTTGGTCATCGGATGCCGCATGGATCGGCGGCGATGCGCGGCATGAAAGCCGAGGGAGGCTGGGGAGTCGTTTGCACCGAAGAGACGGAGATACATCACACGAGCGATCTTTCGCCATATTTCGAGGGGCGAATTTGGGATGACGATGATATTCCCGCGCTGGCGTTGATGACCGAGGCAGTGCATCGTCACGGCGCGCTGGCTGGGATTGAACTTTCATACAACGGAATCGACGCGGTCAATTTGTATTCGCGCGCGCCGTCGCTGGCGCCGCGCTCGATGGGAACGGTGGGCGGCTCGGGTTATGACCCCGTGCAGACGCGGCGCATGGACAAGGAGGATATTCGCAACGTCCGCAAGTGGCACCGCGACGCGGCGTTGCGCGCTAAGCGCGCCGGCTTTGATATTATCTATTGCTACGCGGGTCATGGCATGACTGCCGCGATCCAATTTATTTTGAAACGTTATAACGACCGCACAGATGAATATGGCGGCTCGCTTGAGAACCGCGTGCGATTCTTTCGTGAGATGATCGAAGATACAAAGGATGCCGTTGGCGATACTTGCGCGGTGGCTGTGCGATTCGCGGTTGATGAACTACTTGGCGAAGACGGACTCACGCATCAAGGCGAGGGATATGATGTGGTCGCCATGCTCGCGGAGTTGCCCGATTTGTGGGATGTGAATATCAGCGGCTGGAATAATGATTCGATTACTTCTCGCTTCGGCAAAGAGGGGCATCAGGAAAAATATATTTCGTTTGTCAAGCAATTGACAACGAAACCTGTCGTTGGAGTTGGACGATATACGTCACCTGATTCGATGGTCTCTGCCATCAAGCGCGGCGTGATGGACTTCGTCGGCGCGGCTAGACCTTCGATTGCCGATCCATTTTTGCCGAACAAAATCAAGGAGGGGCGAGTTGATGATATTCGCGAGTGTATCGGATGCAACATCTGTGTGACAGGCGATACTCGCTTCGTGCCAATCCGCTGTACGCAGAATCCCACGATGGGAGAGGAATGGCGGCGCGGCTGGCATCCTGAAAATATTTCACCGAAGAGGAGCGATAAGGAAGTGATGATCGTCGGCGCGGGACCTGCAGGGTTGGAATGCGCGCGGGCGTTGGGTCAGCGCGGGTATCAAGTCGCTTTGCTCGAAGCGCGGAAAGAACTCGGCGGGCGCGTGCTTCGTGAATCGTCACTGCCAGGTTTGAACGAATGGCGACGCGTCGTTGACTGGCGCTTGGCTCAACTCAAGAAGATGAAGAGTGTCGCAGTCTATCCCTCCAGCCCAATGACTGCGGAGGAGATTTTGGAATCGGGCGCGCAAAATATCATCCTTGCCACGGGCGCGATGTGGCGGCGCGATGGCGTGGGAAGAACTTTGTGGAAACCGATTCAGGGATTTGATTCAGCGAATGTATTTACGCCGGATGATTTGATGGATGGGGAAAAGGTAATTGGTAATTTGGTAAGTGGTCCCAAAGGGATGCTTCGCAATAATTGGGTGATTTATGACGATGACCATTATTATATGGGCGGGGTGTTGGCGGAATTACTCGCGGCGAATGGATGCAAGGTTTCACTTGTGACACCCGCGCCGCTGATCTCTTATTGGTCGCAGTTCACATTGGAGCAGGAACGTATTCAACAGAGGTTGATGAAACTTGGCGTAAGGTTGTATCCGCAGAACGTGGTGAGCAAAATTGAAGATGACAGTGTCAGGTTATCAAACACAATTTCGGAAGATGAAGTTGAGTTGCCATGTAATGGGGTTGTGTTGGTAAGCGACAGGATTCCAGACGATTTACTGTATCAATCTCTCAAACCCGCACTGTACGAGGGGAAGATAAAATCCCTTAGAATCATCGGCGATGCGGAAGCGCCGAATATTATCGCGCAGGCGGTGTTCGCGGGTCATCTCGCGGCGCGGGAGTTTGATGAGGAAAAGGTTGAAGGGACGCCGTTCAAGGTGGAGAGAGTCATCTAACCGCGAAGCGCGCGAAGAACGCAACGAAAGAGGAAAGATTCGTTTTCTTTCTTCTTTCCTCCTTCGTTTCACGCTCATCATTCTGCACGACAAGCCACATCACCACACGCGTTCCAAATTCTCATTCGCCAGTGGACGACGCCCCACCTTTGCCATGTCAATCCATTCGTCGTGGACTTTTACGCGCACCACGTCGGCGGTGAAATCGGTCACGGTGCCGCCGTTGTTGTTGAACAGCGACGATCCCACCGCGTAAATATCCACGGGGACGCCCAGTTTTTCGAATTTGCGAATCTTATCGGGGTTGAACCCGCCGGAGACGACGATCTTCACATTGCGACAATACTCACGCGCCGCGTCTTTCCAAATCTCAGGCATGTTCCAGTTTTCCCAAGCCGAATCCAATCCCTGGCGGACGTTGAACACGAGGCGCGGCGTGACACCCAGATCAAGCGCCGGGTCGCCCAATGGTTCGACCGAGACGTCGCGTAAAGTTCCACTCGTATCCAAGCGCACGCCATACAAAATATATTTTGCGGCTTCAGATTCATCATTCAAGTCGCACAACTCGCGATACTTCGTAAACATCGCTTCCATGGCGCGTAACGTATCGCGCACAGAATCGTTATTGAAGTCCACCAGCGCGATGCGGGGAACATGCGCGGGCAGGACGCGCGAAAACTGCATCATGGCTTCCGCCGTGTCGCCGAGGAAAGAGGCAATGGCGGCGTGTGCCACCGTCCCGCCGCCCGCGCCGCCCCACCAGTCGCCCTGCGCGTCGGTCGAGACAAAGGATCCGATCTGATGCGAGAAGTCCATGTTGAAACGTTCAATGGCAAGGTTATAAGCGTATCCATCCGCGGCTTGCACCTCGTGCAGGTCAAAGCGCGCCGGGAAAAATAAAACAGGCTTGCCGCGCGCGGCGGTCAACGTTTCATAGACGTTGGTCGCCACGCGGCTCGAACGCGTAAGCACGCCCAATGAAGGCGTTTCAAGCAACGCAAAATCGCGGTAACGCCCGCGCGCTTTGATCACGGACTCAGAGTTCAACGGATTGCCATCGGACTTGACCATGGTCCCATCATGGACAGCCCATACTTCCAATTGAGCGGAAGTATCCACGAAGCGCTCGCCTTCCCAATAGCCCGTGCAATACTTGAGCATTTCCAAAGTTTTATCCACGCCCACGACGATGGTATTCCCCACGCGGCGCGTGAACCATTGCATCTCCACTTCAATATTACCGACCGCAATATTTTCAGGTGAAACATCAGAAGGCAAATTGTGATGTTTGCCCGAGTATGTATATTTTTCAGAAGCCAGCGCGGTGAGCATACGACCGATATTCTCGAAATATTTATCCGAGTACCAGCCGCGGCGCATACGCTCGATATCGAGTTTGAAGGTTTCGTTGGTGAGGCGGGTTTGGTCGAAGATGGTCATGGTGTTTGAAGGAGGTGATTGGTTATTGGTAAATAGTAATTGGAGAATTAGAGAATTGGAGATTAGAGACTGGAGATTGACTGGAACGTGTATCCTTGTTTACGTGTCTACTTGTCTACTTGTGTACTCGCTTGACTTCACCACATTCATCCCAGCCTCTGCAAACCGCGCATACGCCGCGTCCGCCGCGTCGGTGTGATCTACCACGCCGGGGACGACGACGGGCGAGGAACAATCTTCGAGCAGATAAATTTTCTTTGCCAGCGCGGGGTCAATGGCGTTGATATCGTTGAGCAAATCCTGGACCGTCCACGCGACGCAATGGGATTTGGCTTGACCGGCGATGATGAGCCTGTCGCACTGTTGTAATTGCTCGATGAACTTTACGTTGTGGACTCCAAGAGTCTCGCCCATGGGGCCGGTCAACACTTCGGGACCGATGATTGAATAATTTTCGGTGAAAGGTTTATCGCCTTTGATCTCGATGTCGTATTGCGTGTTGCGCGCCATGGAGTGAAAGAATAACGCTTCTTCAATGGATGAAACCAACGCGTGACCAATGCCGCCGAGCATGGCGTGATAGGGCCAGATCGTCAGCGCGTATTTGCCTTTCTTTTCCAATTCTTCGGCGTAATGGATCATCATTTGCTGTCCGTATTCGGGCGCGATGCTGAATTGAGAGGCAAGCGCGGGGTTGAACGTCCACTTGTCATCGCGCAAATCACCGATATGAATATCGGTGTACGGCGCGGGATGCTCCCCGTCTTTATCAATGAAAAAGACCGCATGGAATACTTGCATCGCCTTGTGTGTGTCCATGCTGGCGGTGATATGTGTGATATTTCCCAAATTGCGATAAATAAATTGACACAAGCGCGTGTTATCTTCCACGGCGCCGCGTCCACTGCGGCCGCCGACGTAAAGTTCAAACTCAGGGATGCAGAAGGTGTTCTGCGCGTCGATCAGCATCAGCCAGGATCGGGTTTGGTCGGCAGAAGCAGGCCTGAGCGAGTGCAGACGCGCCCAGTCCCGCGCTTGTTTGGCGCGTGCCTCGTAGGGAATCCGCCGGACAACGCCGACATCCTGCGAGTTAAAAAATTCAGGGATGGGAAGTTGAGTCATTTTGTCTCCGCTCTGATTGTATACCCGTGCGATTGCATGTCAAGTGTATTATGGTTTTCTCAAAGTGGATTGACCAAAGCATAAAAAGGTTCTTTGCAGCCATTGACTATTCGCCCAATTTTTTGGTTTTAAGAGATAATAGCCCATAGCCGCAATCCGGCGCATCCCATTCGCGTGGAGGTCTATCATGCCGTCAATGAACGATGTTCTGGGTCTCATCATGGGAGGCGGGCGCGGGTCGCGCCTGCACCCGCTGACCGCCATGCGCTCGAAACCCGCCGTGCCGATTGCGGGGAAATACCGCCTGATTGACATTCCGATCAGCAACTGCATCAACTCGGGGATTTACCGCGTTTCGATTCTGACGCAGTTCAATTCTGTTTCGCTCCACCGGCACATTTCCCAAACCTACAACTTCGACGTGTTCCACACCGGCTGGGTGGATATCCTGGCCGCCGAACAAACGCCTGAAAGCGCAGACTGGTATCAAGGCACGGCGGACGCGGTCCGCAAGCAGTTGTTTGAGATTCAAGCCACCGGCGCGGAGTTTGTGTTGATCCTGGCGGGCGATCATCTCTATCGCATGGATTACCGCGAGATGGCGGAATATCACTGGGAGAAAAAGGCCGATATAACGGTGGCGGTCCAACCCGTCGCGCGCGGCGAAGCGTCCCGGTTTGGGATTTTGAAGCGCGAGGCGGACGGTCATATCTCCGATTTTGTGGAAAAGCCGAAGGACCTCGAAGTCCAAAAGAAATTCGTCAGCCGCGACGACGAGGCGCGTCCGTTTTTGGGTTCGATGGGAATTTATATGTTCAACACGAAAACGTTGATTGACATGCTGACCTCGCATCCGAAGCAGGACGACTTCGGCGGCGATATCATTCCAGAGGCGATCAAAGCGCGTGAAGTGTTCGGTTTCGACTTCGACGGCTACTGGGAGGATATTGGGACGATCCGTTCGTTCTATGAAACCAACCTGCAACTGACCAGCCCAAACCCGCCGTTCAATTTTTACGACCCGAAGGCGCCGATCTACACGCACGCGCGTTATTTACCCGGCTCGATTGTGGAGGACAGCCGCTTGCAGGATGTGTTGATCGCGGAAGGCTGCCGCATTCGCAAGGCGAGTATTACACATTCGATTGTCGGCATCCGCAGTCAGATCTCGGAGGGGTCTGTGATCAAAGACAGCATTGTGATCGGCGCGGATTACTATACTTCCAGGCGCGGCAATATCCCGCTGGGGATTGGAAAAAATTGTCATATCGAATCCGTCATATTGGATAAGAACGTTCAAATCGGCGACGGGGTTATAATCCGCCCGTTCCCGCGCGAGAAGGACATTGATCACGAGTTGTATTTTGTGCGCGACGGGATCGTTGTGATCGCAAAAGATACGTTGATACCGTCCGGCACAAGGATCGAACCCGGTTGACCGCATCGAAACGCCAATGGTATTCATCGCGTTTTGAGGCTTGACATCCCTTTAACAGGCGAATACACTTGGTCTTGTTTGGGGAGTAGCCATGGCGCCTTGTCGAAGATGCGGCGTCAATGGGTTGTCGTCAGGACATGGCTCATCATACGGGCCATCGGCAGCCCGAAACGCGGTAAGGAGCGTTTGGCGAGACCATCACGAAAGGCGTGGTGGTCTCGTTTTAATTAACTGGATCATCGAGAACGCCGTCCAAATCCATACAGGAGAATATTGCATGGCTCACGAATCAACGCAGCAACAGGAATGGCACACCCTCAAGGCGGAAGAAGTCCTTCGACACCTTGAGGTTAAGGATAGGGGATTGACCTCCGACGAGGCGAAAAGACGGCTGGAACAATACGGACCGAATCAATTAGAGGAAGCGCCGCGTCCCACCTTTTTGCAGATGCTGTGGGAGCAGTTGAATAACTTCGTGGTGATCCTCTTGATCATCGCCTCGGTGATCTCGGCGGCGCTCGGCGATTACGTGGAGTCGGCGGCGATCATGGCGATCGTGGTGTTGAACGCCGTGCTGGGCATCGTCCAGGAACGCCGCGCCGAGGAGGCGCTCGCCGCGCTCAAAAAACTCGCCGCGCCCGACGCGCAGGTGATGCGCGATGGGAGCCGGAATTCCATCCCCGCGTATGAACTTGTGCCGGGCGATATTGTTTATCTCGAGGCGGGCAATTTCATCCCCGCCGATATACGCCTGCTCGAAGCGATCAATTTACGGGTGGAGGAGGCGTCGCTGACGGGCGAGTCGCTTCCGGTTCAGAAGAACGCCGCCACAGTCCTCGATAAAAACATCCCATTGGGAGATCGGAAAAACACCGCCTTCATGGGCACGCTGGTTTCATACGGACGCGGGCGCGGCGTTGTCACCAGCACTGGTATGCGCACCCAACTTGGTCTGATCGCCACCATGCTCCAAAACGTGGAGACGGAGGAAACGCCTCTGCAACGCCGACTCGATCAACTCGGCAAATCGTTGAGCGTCGCGGCGCTTTTCCTCGTGGGGATCGTCTTTATCGTCGCGCTGATCAACCAGACGGACATCGGCGGATTGTTCGCGGGTCCGCTTGAGTATTTGAAGGAATACGCGGCGGAGATCACCGAGGTCTTCATCATCGCCATCAGCCTGGCGATTGCCGCCGTGCCGGAGGGACTGCCCGCCGTCGTGACGATCTCGCTCGCGCTCGGGATGCGCGAGATGATCAAACGTCACGCGCTGATCCGCAAACTGTCCTCGGTCGAGACGCTTGGATCAGCGACGGTCATCTGCTCCGACAAAACCGGCACGTTGACCCAGAATGAAATGACGGTCACGCGCCTGTGGGTGGATGGGCGCTTCTTCAGCATCACCGGGACAGGCTACGCTCCAATCGGCGAATTCCTTATAGACGGCAAACCTGTGGAGATCAACCAATATCACGCCGCGTTGACGACTCTCTGGCTGGGCGTATTGAACAACGACGCCGAGATAGAAACCACCGGCGCGAGCGAAAACCAGCGCACCTATCGCATTGTGGGCGACCCGACGGAAGGCGCGTTGCTCGTCGCCGCGACCAAGGCGGGCGCGGAACACCTGGATATTGACAGAGCCTATCCGCGTGAAAACGAAGTGCCGTTCGATTCCGAGCGCAAGCGTATGATCACCATCCATAACGTCAGCGAGTTGGATCCGAACGATCTATCCCCCTTCCGAAATAAAAAAATGCTGGATTGGGATGTGGTCGCCGTCAAAGGCGCGCCGGATGTGGTGTTGGAACTGTGTTCGTATTACCAGACGATGGACGATGATTCCAAACCGCTGGACGACGAATCCCGCAAACGCATCCTGGCCGCCAACGACGCCTTGACGCGCGACGCGCTGCGCGTGCTGGGTCTCGCGTATCGCGTGGAGGAGGATATCCCCGACAACCCTGAACACATCAAGGCGGAGGAACTCGAAAAGGATTTGATCTTCGTCGGTCTGATCGGCATGATCGATCCGGCGCGCGGCGAGGTGAAACCCGCGCTCGAACACGCGCGCGCGGCGGGCATCCGCACGGTGATGATCACGGGCGATTATCCCAACACCGCGCGCGCCATCGCCGAGAATATCAGCCTGCTGCGCCCGGGTAAAAACGTGCTGACCGGCGCGCAGCTCGACGCCATGAGCGACGAGGACCTGCGAAACGTCATCGAGGATACCGATGTGTTCGCGCGCGTCTCGCCCGAACACAAGATGCGGATCGTGGACGCGTTGCAAGCCAACGACGAGATCGTCGCGATGACCGGCGACGGCGTCAACGACGCGCCCGCCATCAAGCGCGCCGACATCGGCGTGGCGATGGGCATCACCGGCACGGACGTTGCGAAAGAGACCGCCGATATGGTGCTCACCGACGATAACTATGCCAGCATCGTCGCCGCGGTGGAACAGGGTCGCGTCATCTACTCGAACATCCGCAAGTTTGTGTTCTTCCTGTTATCGTCCAACGTGGCGGAAATCATGATCATCTTTCTCGCCATACTGGCGGGACTCCCCGCGCCGCTTACGGCGATCCAACTGCTATGGCTCAACCTGATCACAGACGGCGCGCCCGCCCTCGCGCTGGCGGTCGAAAAGGGCGACCCCGATATCATGGATCAAAAACCGCGCGCCAAGAACGAACCCATCGTAAATCGCAGTATGACCGTCGGGTTGATCGTTCAGACTTTCGCGCAGACCGGCGCGGTGTTAACGGCGTTTGCATTGGGTCTGATCTGGCATCTTGAAGCGGGCGCGGCTGTCGTCGGCAATCCCCTCACGTATATTCTCCGGCACGATTGGCGCGGCGTGGATGTGCAAAGCGCGGAGACGATGGCGTTTGTCACGCTCTCGTTGTGCGAACTCTTCCGCGCTTATACCGTCCGTTCGGAGCGCGCCTCAATTTTCCAAATTGGAGTCTTTTCAAACCGCTACATGCAATACGCGGTCGGGCTTTCGATCACATTGCTCCTGCTCGTGTGTAGTGTGCCGTTCCTGCAACCGATCTTCAACACCCATTTCATCAGCCCGCGCGAGTGGGGCGTTGTGGTCGGGCTTGCGCTTCTTCCGGCGCTTGCCGAGGAAATTACAAAATTCTTTTTGCGAAGAAACGGGTAGGCGATGCGCGGCCGGGTCATACCGCCTGGGCGCTTTCAACACCTGCTGTGTCGAAACCAATTCCTTGATTTTCCCAATCACCCCTGACAGGCTCTTCACGACCTCATCATTCCGAGCTCCACCCGTCCTCCCCCAAATACGACAGAGTTACCATTGTATTTGGGGGAGACGCCGAAGGCGGAGGGGTCGAATGTGGACTCCCAACTTGTTTGCCCGCAATTCTTTCTCCTCCACCCCGCTTAAGATTTTGGCGTCGGTTGAAAGCGCTATAATCCTCCCATGCCGCTGACAGCGAAAATAGTTTTAGCAAACGCAGATGTTCGTCATGCGCTACAACAAGCATGGATAGATTCAAACCCAGATACAACAGGCGGTCATGAGGAAGGTGGTTTTGTCCTCAGAGATGCGGATGGAAGTTTGAGTGTCAGGCGTTGGCAAAGGGGATCACAAGATACAATTCAAGTTCCAGCGCATAGGAACTGTGTATTTGACGGTTTGGATATTGTTGCTTCTTTTCATACTCATCCAAACACTGGCAATGACTACTTGCAGGAACCCAGTGAAACGGACAAACGCGCGGTCCGCGATGACCCTGATTTGAAAGGCGATGAATATATTGGCGAGTTCGTCATCTCGCAAGCAGTGATTTATCTGGTGTCGCCTGTTGGACAGGCGCGTGAGATGGACGATACCGAAGCCGTGTTTAGTTCATAAAGAGCAAGGAGTTTATTGATGGCTACTCTTTCTAATGAAGTTCTTCAAGATGATATGGCTGTTGCTTTAGCGCGCGTGATGGCAACGGCAAATAAACGCGCCCGCGAATTGGGCGTGGACGTCCTCCAAAGTCTCGTCACAATTACCCAGCATGTTGATGACGGTATGCTCTGGCGGATTAACTATGGTCCCAAGGATTATATCCATCAACGCGGCGGTGATCTGATTATCGAAGTAGGAGGGGATGATATAAAAATCAAGCAGGTGCTGAGAGGGCAGTAACAGACTCTTTGATCTTCCCCACCACCGCGGACACGTTCCTCACGACCTCATCATTCCTGAATCGCACAACCCTCAACCCCAACTCACGCAAAACCTTCTCCCGCCTTGCATCTTCGTCCTGCTGTAGATCGTGAATATCTCCATCCACTTCAATAACCAATCCTGCCTTGTGACAATAGAAATCAACGATGAACCCTTGAATAATTTGTTGCCTCCGAAAGTGGACGCCTAACTTGTTCGCCCGCAATTCTTCCCACAGAATCTTCTCGGCAGGAGTCATCTCACGGCGCAGTTCTTTTGCGCGTTGTTTTTCTTTAGTGACTCGTTGACCTGGGATGATGTTTTTGACGGGCATGGCAGGATTGTAATGCAAAACGGAAAACCCCTCTCCCGTCTCCCCAAATGGGGAGAAGCCAAGACCCTCCTCAACCCAAACATTGACTTGGAAACCCAACACGCCATCAGCGCAGAAAAGAAGTCAAGCCCATGCCCTCTCCATTTGGAGAGGGGCAAACCGACACGCCGATTAATCGTCACCATCTGGGTGAGGTCGCATTCTCCCCTCCCCTCTTCCCTCCCCCGTTTGGATTGACATTCTCACATCTCATGAGTTTTTATTGGTGTAAAATAACCTTGCAGTAAAAATATCCTCGAATAAAGATGAACATGAAACCGTCTAAAAACAAGAAAACTGCTTTTCACAAAAACGGCACGTTTCTAGGAGTCATTAATGCGGACGCCCTAGTCGCTTTACAAGATTTGCCTTCAGATACATTTCATACTGTTGTTACTAGCCCTCCTTATTTTTGGGCTCGTGATTACGGTGACGATGATCAAATTGGACATGAGGATTCCCCGGAAGAGTATGTGAAAGCGCTCATAAAAATATTCGATGAAGTAAAACGTGTTCTTCACCCTGAGGGCGTCTTCTACTTGAACATTGGCGATACGTATTATTCAGGAAATGGACAGCCTCACGGAAGGGATCCACGGAGTCCGTCTAGGAATTTTATGAGGAAAAAATTTAGGGCGGTAGATAAACCTGGATGGGATATTCCTAAAAAGAGTTTAATTGGTATTCCTTGGCAAGTAGCATTTGCCATGCAAAAACAAGGCTGGACACTGAGGAGCGATATTATTTGGAATCGTATCAATGCGTTTGCCGAACCAACAGCGAGAGATAGACCATATCGCCAATATGAGCATATTTTTCTGTTTTCCAAAAACAGATTTTATTCTTATGATCGTTCTGCATTGGGAGCAGAAGAAGATGTTTGGACTATCTCAATTGAGAGAGGAAACGAAATAGATCATAGTGCTGCATTCCCGAAAGAGTTGGTGAAAAAGTGCTTGTTAACAGGTTCGCCTCCAGGCGGCTATGTTCTTGACCCATTTCTAGGAAGTGGGACAACAATTAATGTTGCTCTTGAGCTAGGACGACATGCAATTGGAGTTGAGTTAAATACAAAGTATGTTCAGGAAATCGAACGTTTACTTATAAGGCAGCGCTGTAACAAGGTAGCGTGGACAGTCGTTGAAAATACTCTTTGCGAAGTACCTGATAGTTGGAAGACTTGGAAAGGTAATAGAGCCAATTTCAGAAAGCCAGGCACAGGAAAGACTCTTCAAACATCGTTTTTGGAGGAATAAACATGGCACAGGCATATTTTTCTGTCTCCCGAATTAAATCGGCAATTGAACATCTACAAAATTATGATAGCAACTGGGTGCTCGTGCCATTAACTCTAGCTGTAAATGGTGTGTCATCCAAAGAATTGGTTGACATTAATAAAAATCATGGCGGAGATGGCTTCCTAAATAAATACTTTTCGGGCGATTTGATAGGGTTGAAAGCCTTCGATAACAATGTAAACACTTTGCGTCCAAGATTTTCTGATATATATGGAAACATGAAAAAATCAGGACTTGAGGATGATTATGCCTTACACCAATCTACACGCCTTTGGGCTAATGTTTATTCCAGTCGTGGCTATAGAGAAATGAGGGCGAGTGGAGTTTTGCTAGGCGCACATTCTCGCTTTCAACTTGCACCATCCTTTTCGAGTACATGGAAGAAAAAAATCCCTGAGACATTTTTGTTTGAAGAGCTACTGGTTTGGCTATATGCTTTTTCAGGCTTTGACAACTCTATCGACAGTTGGGAAAAACTATATATAAACTTTCAAGAACTTCATCTTGGAAAAGAAGGACGTTTTTCACCAGAGTATCTGGAAAGATTCAAGTTAAACAAAGTGGAATGGAATCTTTCTGATTTACAACCTGAAAAGTTGAGCAATTTAGATTTCCAAAAAGAATTATTGCCGTCTCGTTTTGTGGTAAAAGAACGTTCTTCTGTTGAGCAACTAAACAAAGTAGTATATGGACCTCCAGGCGTGGGCAAATCCTTTGCTATAAAACAGGAAATTCAATCAGCCGATGGTTTCTCTACATTTATAACCACTTTCCATCCTGAATATACATATTCTGATTTTGTGGGAGGGTTTCGACCCTCTACCGAAGATTATGGAAAGAAAACAGAGAAAATCACTTACAGATTCCGCCCTGAGGTCTTCATCAACGCTTACATAACTGCTTGGAAAAACCAAAATGAAAATGTATTTCTCGTAATTGAGGAGATCAATCGCGGAAACTCTGCCGCAATTTTTGGCGATATATTCCAACTGCTTGATCGTGATCAAGATGGATACTCGGAGTATGCAATTTCATGTCGTGAGGAAATAAAGCAATACTTAGAAATTGCTTTCAGCGACACCGATTACGCTGAGAAAATCAAGAGCATTTATGATGTTAAGTTTGGCAAAGAATTGGTAGACCCTTATTCTGTTTTGCTACTGCCTCCTAATCTAATTATACGCGCGACGATGAATACTTCTGACCAATCACTATTTCCTATGGATAGTGCGTTCAAAAGGCGCTGGACTTGGCTTTACATGCCTATTCAATATGATTTCCCCGATAAGAAAATATCTCTCAATGAAAAGTTTTATTCGTGGAATGAGTTCTTGAAAAAGATAAACGACTTCATTTACGAAATACTCGAAACTGAAGACAAGTGTGTCGGTTCATTTTTTGTGAACAATGAATTAATATCGGGAGATGAGTTCAGAAACAAAGTAATCTTCTATCTTTGGAATGACGTTTTGCGAGACGAGTTGCCTGAAACAAAACTGAGAGTATTCCCAAGAAAAATGCTTGATGACACGGAGACTGATTTTCCTGTAAATTTCAACGACTTTTTTCACAGCAAATACGGATGGATTTACATTGAAAAAATGCTGGCAAATCTTGGACTACAACCAATCAATTAATAATGTATCTTTTATTTGAAGAACAAGATTATCCAATAGAAGTGATCCAGAGACTCGGCTTGCGCGAGTTTTATCGCCAAACTAGCCCCTCTACTGGTAGATTTAACTATATTGGGTTTTACAAAAACTACGAAACAGACACATCTGTATTCACCCTGCCTAAAATCTTTTTGCATGATGGCAAAGTTTTCGGGAAATATGACTTTATTGTTTTTGCCAATAAACAATCAAGGCAAGTGCTGAACCTCAAAGAATACGATGTCATAAGAGGGCTTGTTGAAAAAATTTATTTTTGTCTACGACAATACCAAAAAGAGGCGGACTCTGATTCTGTCGAAAGCACCTTTGGGTACTCCATCAAATCAAACATTGGCACTAGCTATGTAGGATCATTTGAGGCAATGCTTGCATTAATTGCTTTTAATAGGTCAAACCCTTATCTTTTTGTACAGCAAAAGGAAGTTGCGCTATCAAAAAATCCAAAACATACCAATTGGAAGAGGACACTTTCCACATCTTTGCCGATTAATTACAACGGCTTTCCGTTATATTTAGATTTGATTGGTGGGGCGAAAAAGGATAGGCGAGATGATCCACTGTTGGTTATCTATTATTCGTTGCTTAATGAGTTCAAGCAATATGACCCAACGATAACCGTCGATCCTTCTGTTGAAATTTTGCCGCCTGGAAAACTGCTGCGATTGAAAACGAAAATCGCATTGTTCCTAAGAACATCAAAATCACTTTATTTTAGCGACAAGTTCAAGCAATTACATTCACTTCTGTATTCCTATTATTTTGCTAATAAGGCAAATTATAAGAATCAGCGTATAGAGTTTTTGTTTACCGACGATTTTGACAGAGTGTTCGAGAGAATTGTTGACGCATTGCTCTCGGATGAATATTTATTGTCTCAGTATAAACATCTGAAAGACGGTAAAGAGATTGACCATCTTTTTGGGGAAACCGACGTTTTCAAAGGAAACAAGATAATCTATATTGGGGATTCGAAGTATTACAAAGACCCCCGCAGATTATCATCGCAACGCCACAAACAATTTACCTACGCAAGAAACATAATTCAGGAAAATATTTACGTTTTGAACAGTGGAGGTGAAACGATTTACAGCCGAAATTATAGGGATGGTATTTCAGAGGGGTACAACGTTACTCCGAATTTCTTTATACTTGGAACTGTCAAGCCAAATTATTTAGAAGCTGGTTTGCTCATTGAACCTGATGAGTTAACTCCAGAGTTTTCGTTTCATTTTCCAAACAGATTGTTTGACAGAGACACATTACATGTTCTTTATTTCAATGCGGACTTCATTCGATTGCTGAATTTTTATATTGGCAAACAAAAGCGTTTATCCTTTGCAAGACAATCACTTAGAGACAATGCCAGAGAAATTATACAAAAAGAATTTTCTTCTTACTTAGAGGACAAATACGAGTTCTACGAGTTGAAAATATCAGCCCAGTTCATAGAAGATAATTTCAGATTGTTGCATGGTAAGTTATTTACTTCACCAGCATTATTTCCAAAATATATTATGGCATTAGAAAGAATATTATCAGAAGAAAACAACTCAATTATGGGGTTGTTGAATGATTCTGGTTTGACTTTCACGCCCATTCAACTGCCGAGTTTCAGTCTTTAAACCTAACAATAAAACAGGCTAACAGCCTGAAACAACGCCCCTCGAAACAGAACCCGCCTTCAGTTAAGAACGAGGCGGGTTTTCATCATCCAAAACAAACCATTCAGCGTTCGTCAGCGTTTATCCGCGTCCAAAAAACCTTTGTGCCCTTAGTGTCCTTCGTGTTAAAAACCTAAGGTAAAATACTCCCACCATGTCAAACGAATCCCTTGTAATTTACTCCATGACCAAAGTGGGACGTCTCATCCCTATCAGCAACAAAATGATCCTGCGCGATATCTCGCTCGGGTTCTATTACGGCGCCAAGATCGGCGTGCTCGGACTCAACGGCGCGGGCAAGTCCACGTTACTGCGCATCATGGCTGGCATTGATAAAGACTACATCGGCGAAATCTCGCAAGCCAAAGGCTACACCTACGGACTGCTCGAACAGGAACCCAAGCTCGATGAAACAGGAACAGTTATCAGCGTCGTGAAGGAGGCGGTGCAGCCCATCGTCGATATGCTGGCGCGCTTCGATGAGGTCAACGCCAAATTCGCCGAACCCGACGCCGACTTCGACGCCCTCGTCGCCGAACAAGCCAAACTGCAGGAGCAACTCGACAAACACGACGCCTGGAATCTCGACAGCCATCTCGAAGTGGCGATGGAAGCCCTGCGCTGTCCGCCGTCGGATACGCCCATCAAGATCTGCTCAGGCGGAGAAAAGCGCCGCGTCGCGCTCACCCGACTCCTGCTCACTGAACCCGATGTGCTCCTGCTCGACGAACCCACCAACCACCTCGACGCCGAGTCCGTGGCGTGGCTCGAACATCACCTGCGCGACTACAAAGGCACTGTAATCGCCGTCACCCACGACCGCTACTTCCTCGATAACGTCGCAGGCTGGATCCTCGAACTCGACCGCGGCTACGGCATTCCCTACAAAGGCAACTACTCCGCCTGGCTCGAGCAAAAACAGGAGCGCGTGCGTCTCGAAGAAAAAGCCGAAAGCCAGCGCCAAAAGACTCTCGCCCGCGAACTCGAATGGATTCGCATGGGCGCCAAGGCGCGTCAAGCCAAGGGACAAGCCCGCGTCACCGCCTATGAAAAACTATTGGGACAGGAAGCCGAAGCCCGCCGCGAAGAACTGGATATCTACATCCCGCCCGGTCCGCGCCTCGGTGATGTCGTCTTCGAATTTGACAAGGTGACGAAGACGTATGCCAGCCCCGACGGAGGCGGGGACGACCGCCTCATCCTCGACTCCTTTTCTGCTTCTGTTCCCCCAGGCTCTATCATCGGGATAATTGGTCCGAACGGCGCAGGCAAGACCACCCTGCTCAAGATGATCATCGGCAAAGAGACTCCCGACAGCGGTACCATCAAAATTGGCGACACCGTCAAGTTTTCATACGTTGACCAGACCCGCACCCTCGACCCTGAGAAAACTGTCTACGAAGAAATTTCACAGGGCGCAGATACACTTGAACTTGGCAAACGCAAGATCAACGCGCGTGGATATGTTTCATCCTTCAACTTTGCAGGCACCGACCAACAAAAGAAAGTCGGTATCCTCTCAGGCGGTGAACGCAACCGCGTCCATCTCGCCAAGACCCTCACCGAAGGCGCCAACGTCCTGCTCCTCGACGAACCCACCAACGATTTAGATGTGAATACCCTGCGCGCCCTCGAAGAAGCCATCTCAGAATTCGCAGGCGTCGCCCTCGTCGTCAGCCACGACCGCTGGTTCCTCGATAGAATCTGCACGCATCTCGTTGTCTTCGAAGGCGACTCCATCGCCAAAATGTACATCGGCAACTGGTCCGATTATGAAACCATGATGACCGAAAAGTTCGGAAAAGATTTAACTCCGCATCGGGTGAAGTATAGAACATTGAAACGGTAACCATCATCCCGTCATTGCGAGGAGGGCGCTCTTCTCGACGAAGCAATCCCCAACTCGCTGAAGAGATTGCTTCGGGCAAAGAACAAGAGCGCCCTCCCAATGACATGTGCGGCAACTGGTCCGATTACGAAACCATGATGATCGAAAAGTTTGGGAAGGATTTGACTCCGCATCGTGTGAAGTATCGGACATTGAAACGGTAACAATTCATTCAAGTTTATCTGAGCCAGCCAAATCACAGCAGGAGTATCGTAATGTCTGACGAAAATTCACTGAAACAGCATTACCAGCCAAAGAATTTTTCCGATCGGTTTGCCCTTGCGTTCACCAAATCTGCGCGTTTCTTCGCTGATACTTTTTTCGCAAAACGCTACGGTCACCGCGCGGTTGTGTTGGAAACTGTAGCGGCAGTGCCGGGCATGGTGGGAGGCGCTCTGCAACATTTGCGCGCTTTGCGTCGTATGGAAAGCGACGATGGCTGGATTCACACTTTACTGGACGAAGCGGAGAATGAACGTATGCACTTAATGACCTTCATTCACATCGCCCAACCCACATGGCTTGAGCGCCTGATTATCCTGCCTGCCCAGGGCGCTTTCTTCAACGGCTTTTTTCTACTATATATCCTATCGCCAAAAACTGCTCACCGGGTAGTGGGGTATTTTGAAGAAGAAGCGGTTTACAGCTATACCGAATATCTGGCTGAGGTAGATGGAGGAAGTATCCCCAACGTCCCTGCGCCCGAAATTGCCATTGAGTATTGGAAATTGAAACCCGATGCGCGCCTGCGCGATTTAATCATCGTTGTCCGTCAAGATGAAGTTCATCACCGCGATGTAAACCATGAATTCGCCGACGAACTGGCTTGATACCCAAGCCCGAATCGACAACCGGTCTGATTACGAAACGATCATGATGGAAAAGCTCGGGAAAGATTTACAGCCGCATCGGTGAAGTATGGGATGTTGAAGAGGTAAGGCGGATTGGCAATCCGCCCCACGCGCGATGACCGCGAGTTCCCGAAGGGGATGCCATGCGTCGCGCCTTACTCAATAGGTTCTTTCTCAGCTTGGATTCGTTCCCTTAAAATAAAAATTGACGAGAGTCAGAGAGAAGAACTTTTTGCTCAGTTTCAAAAATTTGCTGATAAACATACTTTTGAGTTTATACTATCTGACTATGGAACGACAGATCATTTCCTAGTGGAAATTTGGGGAGAAAGCATATTAATAACAGCTAGCGACGATCCCGGTGATTTAGAATCAGTTACTATCTTTTTTTCTGGGAAGCACCCAAGAAATTCAGTAGATGAAGAGACTGTAGATGAATTACTGGATGATCTCAAGAGTTATATCAATGAGATCCCAAATGTAACGCTTACAGAGGAAAAATGAAGGTGACAGTCACGTTTAACGTGACTGTCACCTATTCACCAATCTTCTTCGTCAAATACAATTCCCCTCGCTCAAACCCGCGCCTGAGATAATATCCCCGCGTGCCGACGGCTGAGATTACCGCCATTCGCTCGAATCCATTTGCAATTGCAATCCGTTCCGCCTCTTCGAGCAGACGCGTCCCAAGTCCCGCGTGTTGCGCCGCGCCTTCCTTCTCCGCGCCCACGGGAAGCGACTGTCCGTAGACATGCACTTCACGGATCAACGCCGCGCCGTCCAGATCGGATATTCCCGTTTGCGGCGAATTTTCTTTCGGCAATGACAATCTCACAAACCCCGCGAGTTTATCATCCGGCGTAATGTATGAAATAAAACGTTCCTCCGCCGCGCCCGCTTGATAGACCAAATCATCCAGCCTCAACGACTCCGCTTCGACAGACTTGCCCTTCACTTCACGACAGCGCACACACTGACATTTAGTCCCGCGCCGCTTCATTTCATCCTGGACATCCTGCCTCAAACTTGTTCTGCGGTTTCCTTCCACAACATTCGTGGACGGAATGTCGCGAATGACGCGGTTCACGCGGCAATACCTTGGAATGGTCGGTTTGATGTCGGCGATCAGGTCAATGAGTTCTTCGGTGGTGTATGGCTTGAACTCGCCGCGTTGCCAGTATTCGTAGAGTTCGGCGTTTGCAAGCAATTGATTTGGGTAAATCTTGATTTCATCCGGGCAAAAGTCATTCCACAGGCGCGCGAAATCCTCGCGGTCTGATTCGGGCGTCGCGCCGTGCAGGTTGGGCATCCAGTGTAAAACGATTTTGAATCCTGCCGCGCGCAGGAGAGCGGTGGCTTTGCGCGTACATTCCACATCGTGACCGCGCTTGTTCATTTCAAGGATGCGATCATCCAAACTCTGCGCGCCCATCTGCACCTTCGTCACGCCGAGATGACGTAACCAGCGAATCTCATCGAGTGTGATTTCATCCGGTCGCGTTTCGATCACAAGCCCCACATTGCGATGATGGGTCGTTTCGTTTATGGTGTGGGAATTCTCTAATTCTCCAGTCTCCAATCTCCGTTCGCCGGTCGAGCGCGCGTCAGAAGCAATGACATTCATCGCGTCAAAACATCGCGCCACAAACCATTCCTGATAATCGCGTTTATACGACGACCACGTCCCGCCGAGGATCAACAACTCGATCTTATCCGTAGGATGTCCCAACGACTCCAATTGCAGGATGCGCGATTTCACCTGCGCGTACGGGTCGAATTGATGTTCCACCGCTCGCATCGCGCCGGGTTCATCGGGTAAATACGATTTGGGCATCCGCACGTCGGTGGGGCAGAAGATACATTTTCCGGGACATGGATACGGCTTCGTCAGAACCGTGACCGTCGTCACGCCGGAAAGAGTCCGCATCGGCTTCATGCGGATGCGTTCGAGCAGGCGCGGGTCCGAATCCATTTCCCCCGCCGCGATCATCTCGTTATAAATCGAAACCAGCATGGACTTGTTGAGATACCCCCCGCCCTTAAGCGGATGACTGCGTAAGGTCTGCGTCACATCGCGCCCGCGCCGAATCTGATCCAGCGCGATGCGCGCCAAATCTTTTTTATCGGGGGTGAGGAGATGCGTCTCTCTCCAAAGTTCTCTTCGTTCGATGTGCATAGCCGTTAATTTATTTTACTCGGTGGTTGAGGAACGAGCGTTCATTGCGAGCGTATCGAAACCACCGGTGAGTATACAGGTATACAGGTACACAGGTATACACGTATACACGTGTTTCCCTGTCTACTTGCGTCGCGTGGCGCCATGGCGACATTTCCTTGTTTACTTGTCTACGTGTTTCCTTGTCTACTTGTCTCCTTGTTTACCTTTCTCCTTGCCTACCTCTCTACCTTCCTTCTCTCCATCGCCGAAACATCCGTCTGGAAATCTTCCTTCAATTTCGAAATATCCTGGCTCTTAAACATTTCGGTATGCAAACCGCATTCCGTCTTGCCGCGCCCCTGCCAGCGACCGGCGCGCTCGTCGTCGTTGACTCCAATCGCCACCGTACAGGGCGCGCAGCCTACGCTTCGATAACCTTTCTCCAATAGCGGATGCGACGGCAGGTTGTGTTCTTCCATATAGCGTTTCACATCCGCCTTCGTCCAGTTCAACAGCGGATTAACTTTCAATAATCCATCTTCCTGCAATTCCAAAATTTTGGCTTTTGCCCGCGCGGCGGTCTGATCGCGCCGGATGCCGCTGATCCATGCCAGCATGTCCTTCATCGCTTTTTGCATCGGCTGGACTTTATGGATGAAGCAACACAAGTTCGGGTCGTCGAGCGGAAGCGTGCGGGTTCGCTGCCTCGCAAAAATATCCCAGCGCGGGTCGCGGTACAAGTCCAGCACGTTTAACTTCCATTCGGAGGCGAGTTTCTCGCGGAAGATCGAAGTCTCCCAGAAATGATAACCCGTATCGAGAAAAAAGATCAACATGCCGCGCTTAATCTGCGAGACTATATGCAACAGCGGAACGGACTGCGTCTGGAACGACGAACTCAGCGCGATCTGGGGCCAAAACGCATCCACAGCCCAGGTAATGATTTCCTGCGGCGTCTTCGCCTCGAACTCATTGGAGAGTTTCTCAATCTCCAGCGGCG
>Ga0247727_10005391_pt1 | contig 26015 bp, 25 predicted proteins | sample WisWelCaveWW1625_FD_202498 | JGI IMG/M metagenome (GOLD analysis project Ga0247727, IMG submission 202498) | Biofilm microbial communities from Wishing Well Cave, Virginia, United States - WW16-25 | ecosystem: Environmental > Aquatic > Deep subsurface > Groundwater > Cave microbial mat | place...
ATAGGAGGAGAAAAGAAAACGCAAAGACAGGAACTAACAATCATAAAAGAAAATGAATTATCATGAAAAATGAAAACCAAAACAAAGAGCTAAATTACAATTGGGCCATTGTCGGTTACTTTCAAGGTATTCAAAAGGCCTATTTCAATATCGGTAGGGTTTTTGAACGTTGGACTTTTCATTACAGAAATGCAGGGGACAAAGAGAAAACAGACCTCTTTCTAAAACAATCGATCAAGTGGTTTCAAAGATGTGTGGACTATTATAATAATCTCGGTATGGGCCGTGACAGTAGCGCAGCTGAAATTTGGTTGTCGGACATGCTTCTCGCGAGCGGAGATTATGAAAAAGCACTACGAATGTCTAAAACTGCTGTGACAATGGCAAAAAATGCGCAAAATCGTGATGATCTTGCACATGCCTACTGCGTGCTCATAGCTGTATACGAGAAAAAAGGGAACAGCGCAATGATTCGTAAGACCGCTATGAAGGCATCGAAGGAAATCGACCCAGAAACTATTAGACGATTGAACTTAGACATTAGTAGATTTTTGCGTTAACCACTGAATCTATTTGACAAAACACGGATGAGCGGAAGATAAAATCGATCCCTCGAGTTTCATCTCCAATTCCGTTCATTTTTTTTCTCGAATTGACGGCTTTAGCCAGTTTGGGCATCATTCGTTGACTTAGTGCTCTGTTCCGAAAGTTCGGTGACCAGAGGACGTTTCCCGCTTCACTAAACTTCACGATTGTTAAGCACGGATCGAAGCGATCCCTTGAAAGCATGGCCGGCAGCGATAAAATTTTCCATCGCTGCACTTCGTAAGTAAGACGAGGCTATCTTCAGCATCAATAAGTTTGTTGCTCCCTTTCGCCCAGAGAACGCCTCTATTTCGATCCCGTCCGAAAAAGAAACCTGTATCCGGAATTTACGTTCGTTCCCAATACGACACTGCCGCCGTCACTCGTTTCAGCTATTTCCCATCCGATTTCATTTTCGGTTGATACATACGCTCGTTGCGAAATGATATTCTTTTCAGACCTTCCGCGCATCCTTGGGAGAAAGTGTTGATAGAATAAGGGCAATCTGCCACGGTTTCTTTCCCGCTCTTTTCCGCTTTTGATTTTCCAGTAGGGTCAAACCATCCGGGTAAGACTCATCGGTACAGAGAACGCGACTCCGGAAATGTGCATACTCTGGGAAAGTGTCTTGCTGAATTACGCTGATACCCATGGACACCCGGCTGCGAAATTTTCAACAAAAAAAACGGCCCGTGTTATTCGCCGTTCCAAGGAAAGAACTGATCTTCCCCAACGATTTCCGAAAAGGTCTTGTTTGTCCGCGCTCCCATCTGGAAATTGAAGTCGGATCAACTCCAATCAGCTCCGCCAATTTTTCTTGAGAGATTCCGAACTGTTTTCTTTTCAGAATTAACTTGTCGGCCAGAGAAACTGGTTGCGGAAAAGGATTGTAGCCCAGGAACTCAAGAATAAGCGGTACAAACTGAAGCATTGGTTCAGTGGAGTTTACTTCCCAGAGGTAAACGGTCGTTTCATGGACACCAATGCGGTCTGCCAGATCTTTCTGCGTTATTTCAAGGTCCATCCTTCGTTTTCGCAGATGGTCTCCGAGCGTTTTGGCATCTTCCGGGTATCCCGTTCGTATCCTTCGCCCTCGAATCGAGTATTGTGCACTTGGCAACGCAGGGATGTTCCTGCGGATACTACGGTTCAACAGATCATCAGTGCAAATGTTCTCCACAACAATTGCAAAGGTATCTGAGCAAGATTTCCGGTCCTCTGCTGGATCGCTTTGATATTCAAATTGATGTACCGGCTGTAAAATCGCAGGAATTGTTGTCTGAGAATTTTGAGTCTGAACCTTCTCAATCTATTCGAACAAGGGTCACTGATGCAAGACAAATCCAGACCGATCGTTACAGGAGTCATCGTCTGTTCAGTAATTCGCAGATTTCAGCGAGACTCATCAAACACTACTGCAAACTAGACGCTGCCTGTCTTGAGCTCATGGAAAAAGCAATCCGGAAATATCGACTGAGCGCCCGCGCTTATCACCGCGTCTTGAAGGTTGCCCGAACCATAGCCGATCTCGAAGCTTCAACGGAGATCAAACTGAATCATCTTGCGGAAGCAGTCCAGTACCGCGCAATCGATCAGTTTTAGCTATAGAGATGTGTCCTTCCAGTGCGTTCGCTGGATCGACAATGTTTACGAGGGAAGCCCGGGCGCCTTAGAGTTTGGAGAAGAGGCGGTCGATCGTTTGATTGAGAAAGGGTTGTAGAAGTAAGTTTTTCCGAATGGCCGTGATATGTTTCTGCAATACATCCTTCAAGGAGGCGTCGAGGCTCCGATCGCTTTCAGAGAGCGCGACCAGGGCACGTAAGAATTCCTGCAATGTAACGGTATGGATGTCAACTTCCTTTTCTCCGACTTTAATCTTGCCGGTTGATTTTGATTCCGGTTTGAACCAGTCGGGCAATTTCTGTTCTTCACTTACACCGAATATCTGGATTGTTTGAATAGCATTCTTCAGGAACTTCTCCGCGGTATCCAGTTCAGCCTGATACGCCTGAAACTTGATTTCGGAAGATCCAACGGCTTCGGAACCCATCGCTCCTGCGCCGAGTTTGAGTGCCTGAAAGCTCTGTAACAGCTTGCCGGTATTTTTCCCTCCAAGCTTTAAGAGATGCTCAACTTCGGTTTTCCAGGCTTTTACTTTAGGACTACCGATGGCCTGCCGTTCGTTCCTGATTTCCGGTATCTCCTTAATACAATCCTGAATCTGCGAAATAAGTGCTGAAGAATCCATACCATTGATTTTAACTCAATCCCGGACCCGAAGGAAATTCGAAATCCCAAAAACGAAATTCGAACCAAATCCGAAATCCTAAGCTCGAAATTCGAAACTGACTATTCTATGGTTTTGCCTTACGCGCAAGTTTTGTCACCCAAACGACCCTTCATGCGCCGGAGCCCAGTTTTGATATTCGAGCTTGTTTCGGATTTCGGTTTTTAGGATTTCGGATTTGTTTCGAATTTCGGTTTTAGGATTTCGGATTTTCTTTGTTAGTTGTTTCGATTCTGTGGTAAACCTGATGTGTTAAGATGAGCCAATGCAATTGAACGGGAAAATAGCGTTGGTCACTGGAGCCAGCAGCGGAATCGGGAACGCAATCGCGCGGCTCTTCCTGAGCGAAGGAGCTCTGGTTGCGGGTATCGCAAGAAATGCGGGCGCGATGAGCTCGCTTACCGAATCCGATCGCTTTCTTTCAGTGCCTTCTGACTTAACCAGCGAACATGAACGCGCCCATTGCGTTCATCGCGTGATGGCAGAACTGGGAGGAATCGATATCCTTGTCCACGCTGCGGGCATCATCACTACGGGCACGATCGAATCAACAACACTTTCAGACTGGGACGCAATGATGAACATCAATCTCAATGCCGTATTTCATCTTACGCAGCTGGCTCTGCCTGTGTTGATTCCCAGGAAAGGCAATGTCGTCATCATTTCCAGCGTCGCCGGCACACGCTCCTTTCCCGGAGTGCTCGCTTATGCAGTCAGTAAAGCGGCTGTAGACCAATTCACTCGTTGTACGGCCCTGGAACTCGCCCCGAGAGGAGTTCGCGTAAACGCTGTGAATCCAGGAGTTGTGGTAACACAACTTCATCGTACCGGCGGAATGAATGAAGAGCAGTATCAAACTTTTCTCGAGCGTTCAAAAACGACACACCCGCTGGGTCGTGTGGGCGCGCCGGAAGAAGTCGCAGAGCTCGTTCTGTTTCTTGCATCGGATAAGGCATCCTGGATTACCGGAATCACGTGCAACATTGATGGCGGGCGCGCACTCACATGCGCGCGTTAGTTCTCGTGGTAAGATTCACGTGGCTTGAGTAAGAGCGGGAACCTTATTTACGGACTTGAAGACAAGCCCCCTCTGTACGCAACAATCGCCCTGGCAATTCAGCATCTTTTCCTGATGATGACTGTCCTTGTTTTTCCGGTTCTTGTTGTCAGGGAGATTGGAGGTAGTCTGATTCTTTCAGAACAGATGATCCGGATGTCTATGATAGCCGGCGGAACGGCGACACTCCTTCAGGCGATTCACAACGGCTGCATCGGTAGCGGCTATCTTTGCCCGCATCTTTGCGGCACTGCGTATCTATCCGCGTCGATATTAGCTGCAAAAACAGGCGGTATTGCCGCTTTACTGGGAATGAATCTGTTCAGCGCCTCTTTTGAAGCTCTGCTCTCACGATTTGTTCAACGGTTACGAAAAATATTCCCCGCAGAAGTGAGTGGTTTTGTTGTATTCATGGTGGGGGTCGAAAGAATTCCGATCAGTATCAGGAATTTCTTCGGAGCTGCGAATTTGTTCCAGCACGAATCTCATTTGCTTGTCGCGTTTCTCGCTCTGTTCGCTATGGTCGGCATCAATGTGTGGGGCAAAGGGAACTTACGCCTCTACTCTGTTCTTTTTGGGATAGCTATCGGGTATCCACTCGCACAATTTTTCGGCCTGATAACACCGGAGCAATGGAGACATGTTTCGGAGGCAACATTCATTGCAGCGCCTCAATTGCCTGATGTGGGAAGGTCGTTTCATCATACTCTGATCGTCCCCTTTCTGGTGGCTTCCATTTGCTCGTTGATCAAGGGAATAGGCGACATTACAACGTGCCAGAAAATCAATGATCCGAACTGGAAACGGCCTGATATGAACAGCGTGGGACGCGGAATCCTGGCTGCGTCTATCGGCACCGGACTGGCAGGTGTGATTGGCGGAATGGGACAATCCACTTCATCCGGAAATATCGGGCTTTCCGTTGCATCGGGAGCTACCAGCCGCAGAATTGCATATACAACGGGCGCTCTTTTCATTCTTTTGTCTTTTTTCCCTCAACCTACCGCGCTCTTCGCAATCATGCCTCAACCGGTTCAAGGCTCTCTTCTTGTTTTCGGTACAACTTTTATTCTGATGTCCGGCATACAGATCATCACATCCAGAATGCTTGATACGCGAAAGATTTTTATCATTGGTTTTTCGTTCATCGCCGGACTCAGCGCGGAACTTGCACCCCACGTCTACAGCTCAATACCGGCAGGCTTTCATCCCGTTTTTAGCTCACCTTTGTCTGTCGGCGCCATTACCGCCGTACTGTTAAACCTGATTTTCCAGATTGGTGTTTCCCGTAATGCGAATCTTGCGCTCAGCTCGACCATTCCAGCCGGGGAGCCAATTGCTGAATTCATGGAAACGCAGGGTTCATTATGGGGCGCGCGAAAAGAAGTCATTCAAAACGTCATCGCAGCATTGAGAGAGTTTGATGAGGCCAAAACGACTTTACAATTAAAGGATCCGGAGGTCCAGCTTAAAGTGCGATTTGATGAATTGAACCTGGATGCGTTCATTAGTTACCGGGGCGCGCCAATGGAGTTTCCTGCTCATCGACCCAGCAGGGACGAAATAACTTCGGACTCAGGAAGCTTAAAACTTGCAGGATTTATGATTCATGTCTACTGCGACAGGGCAACCGTTTCTCAATCCGAAGACGCCGTGCAAATCCAGTTACATTTTGATCACTGATAGACGACAATAGGAACAGCGCAAATGCTTCGACTCGAATCGTTTCGGTCACGCATACAGATCTTGACCGTTTGTGTACTTCTTGTATTTGCTCTTCCTGTGATTCTTCTTTCAAGATCAAAGCTGCAAAAAATCCTCTACGTCTCCGAGGAAGAATCCGTTCGTAAAACCCTTTCACTTGTTCATCTAATGATCAGTAACCAGTACGACGCATTGACCTACGATACGAACCACGCTCTCAACATACGGAAAGAACAAATGACCAATGTTGTCGGCATTGTTATCAGCATGATTGAACAGTTCCGCCGGGACCACAAAAGGGGACAGATTACCGAAAAGACAGCAAAAAAAGCTGCTCTTGAACAGATCATGAATTTCCGGTACGCAAAAAACGATTATATCTACGTCTACAACGAAGATCTGGTAGCCATTGCGCATCCCGATTCCGAATTTACGGGGAAGCACCTGAGAGACTATCGTGACGCAAAAGGTACACTGATTGTTCAGGAATTATTCAATGCATCCCGAATGCCGGGAGGGGGCTTCAAGACTTACTGGTGGAGACGATTGAACGAAAAAGAGCCCGTACGGAAGATCGGATACGCATTTTACTATGAGCCCTGGAAGTGGATGATTGGAACGGGCCTGTATCTGGATGATGTTGATCGTGAATATCGCAGAAAGATCGATGACATTCTTTTGACTCTCAAGAACACTTTTGAGAAGGTATCAGGCGACCAGCACGTATCGCTTTTTCTCTTTGATGGAAACAAACGAATTTTGATTCCACCCCAGGCTGACATGAAGGATTTGCCCCTGGAGGAACTGATCAAGTCCGCGTCCGGAACTTCTCATAATTTTACCCAGGTTCATCACCAGCGTTCAATGTTCACTTACCATTTTCAGCCGCTGCACTGGTATGTGGCCGGAGCTGTAGATCTGGCGCAATTGAGAAAGCCGGGCGAAGACCTGGCCCGGACTGCGGTGCTGCTCCTGGCAATCGTGCTGCTTGCAGGATTAATCTTGGGACACGTTCTTGCAGCACGAATTTCGAAACCTTTGAGCAGCCTCTCCATGTACACCGGGGAATTGGCTCGTACGGGTTTCAGGAACACAGACTCGCCGGTTCTAAAACAACTGGCTGCTCGCCGGGATGAAACCGGAGAACTTGCGAGAGCTTTTCGTTCCATGGAAGAACAACTTGAAAAATTTGTACAGGAACTAAAGGAAACTACAGTGGCCAGGGAAAGAATAGAGGGAGAATTGCGTCTCGCCAGAGAGATCCAAATGTCGCTCCTGCCGGCGCCACGATGCGCATGCGAACAGTATGAACTCTTCGGATTTCTCGAGCCCGCACAGGAAACAGGGGGAGACTTTTATGATTATTTTGAGATCGATTCGCGACATCTGTGGGTGGTGATTGCTGATGTATCGGACAAGGGACTGCCGGCATCCCTTCACATGGCTGCAAGTCGCAATGTAATCCGTGCAATCATCAGAACAACTCATGAAAATCTACAACCGGGAACCACGGTTCATCCGCATGAAGTCTTGCATCGCGTGAACCAGGAACTCAAACGAAACAGCCGCCAACTTATGTTCGTTACGATTTTCATCGGTGTGATTGATCTACAGGAAAAAGAAATGGAGTACTCAAATGCCGGACACAATCCGCCATTAGTTCTTACAGGGAACAAACTCAGGGTATTGAATGATGTTCGCGGCCTTCCCTGCGGAGCCAGAATCAACGCTTCGTACAAACAGGGAAACATGAGTTTTAGTCCTGGTGATACACTTTTTCTTTACACCGATGGGGTGTCGGAATCGCGAAACGGGGAAAATTTGTTTTATTCCGAAACACGTATCCAGGAAGAGCTACAAAAACTGAATGAAGCATCGGCAGAAGAAACCATCGGTCAAATTAACAGTTCTCTGCAGAGTTTCCTCAAAGGTAAACCAAAGCAAGACGACATAGCAATGCTGGCGTTGCGGTTTAAATAATGCGACTTACAACCACACAACTTAACAGATTAACGATCATTCAAATTGATGGTGAACTGAACGTGCTTACCGCAAATGATTTTTTGGAGCAGGTTGGGTCCATGCTGGATGGCGGAATGGTGGACCTGATATTCGATTGCGCTTTGCTGACCTATATCAGCAGCGCAGGAATACGCGCCATCTTCATGCTCATGGACCGTCTGGATTCAACAGGAGGCAGGATCCTTTTCTGCAGGATCCGCAATGATGTGAAAGGTGTTTTCCATTCTACAAACCTTGATGCGGAATGTTCTGTCTACGCCACCCCCGAAGAAGCCGCCAGTTCGCTTGAGTCCGGACGGGGACTCTGATCGCGCGCTCAGACCGACGGGTTTGCCGGATTTGACTGTACTGAGCTAACCGCTTTAGAATTACAACGAAGTTACATGAAACAAATTCCGACCGGTTCGCTGACCATTCTCTTGAGCTTCGATCCGTACCAGGTTCAAGGGGCAAAGTTGCGCATTCCGCTTCTTGCCATTGATGAATACATTCCGCAGTTCAGGCAATTCGATTCCATTCCGTGCGGTGTTTACACGGGAACCATCACTGCCTATCTTACAAACGGTGAGGAAGCCGAGCATCAGGTCAAGGTCAAGGTTGTGCACAACCAGGGCAATCTTCACGAATTCAGACTGAGCGGTCCGGCACAGGAAGTAGTTATTCGTCCCGTTGACGCAGAGAATAAAACCATACTTTTTTCAGAGATAAAAATCGAAAATGTGGACCTGAACTTTCGACCGGTCAGAGACGACAAAGGACTGATCTGTAAGGTGCGGCCCGGGGACTATCAGGTGCAGGTAATCCTTCCGAATTTGAGCATCACCACGCTCCCGTTAAAAGTCAGCTCCGACATGCAGGTGTACACTCTGACGATCGCCGACAGGCACGACCAATCGCGCCGCGAGCCGCGAATCGAATTGAATGTGCCCATTGATTATCAGACGGTCGAAGGAGCATGGGTTTCATCCCAAACGGTCAACATCAGCACAACTGGAGTTTGCCTTGTGAAGCGAAAATGGACAATGGACGATGAAGAAATGCAACTTCGCATTTATGTTCCTATCGCCACCGCCCCACTGGAATGTCCCGCTCGGGTTCGATGGGTTAAAGAAGATGGAACGTCTTCCGTGATCGGCCTTGAAATGTTTCTGGACCAGAATGTAAAAAGCGAATTGAGCAAGTGGCTCGTTGCCGGCGGCAAGAAACCCCTCAAATAGTGACCGACGCGCTTTGCTGTTTTTCAGGGAAGATTACGATTATAAGAAGCGTTGGAGAATGGCCTGTTCTTTTTTTTGCGCTGCGAGCAGGAAGTCGATAAATTCCCTGACGGCTCCGTTACCACCACACTTTTTCAGCACCATATCAACTCGTTGCTTAACCTGATGGTGAGCATTTTGTGGGGCAGCTGAAAGTCCGACTTTCATCAAAACAGGAAGGTCCGGAACATCATCTCCGATGAAGGCGACTTCGTCGGTTTTGAACTGATACTTTTCGAGAATCTCATTCAAAACGGGAAGTTTTTCCATCGAATCCATATAAAGGTCCTGGATTTTGAGTTCTTCGCACCGGAGTCTTAAAGATGGTGAAGATCGACCGCTGATAATCCCGATTCGAATGCCTGCTTTCATAGCGCAAACGATTCCGAATCCGTCATGAATGGAGAATGATTTGAGCTCGTCACCATCCGGCATCAATAAAACCTGGCCGTTGGTCATGACGCCGTCCACATCCAGCAGGAGCATCCGGATTTTTTGCGCCTTCTCAAAAAGTACTCTCATGCAGTTCTTGTCTCCAAACTGATGATAGCATTAGTTTAAGGTCTGCAAATCAATGAAAAAGAGTATTCTTCTAATCACGGTTGCGTTCATGGCTGGTATCTCTGTCTGGTTTTATGCAATCAGGCGAAATCAGAGCCCGGCTTTTCCAAACGCAAACGTCCTTGTGATTACAATTGATACGATCCGTCCGGATTATCTTTCCTGTTATGGCAGTTCCAACTCTACTCCCAACATTGACAAAATCGCAAATAGTGGAATTGTTTTTGAAAACGCATTTTCTCAAGTCCCGCTGACTTTTCCGTCTCATACTTCAATATTGACCGGACTCTTTCCAGTCCACCATGGCATTCATCAAAACGGTCTGGAGATTTACTCGAAAACCGAAGACCTGGTTACTGCGGCGTTCAGGGCCCACGGCTATAAGACCGGAGCTGTGGTCTCGTCCTTTGTGCTGGACCGGAAATTCGGTCTGGCAGCGGGCTTTGACATATTCGATGACCGGATGGAACGCAAACCTTCCATTTCATCCAATTTCGAAGTCGAAAGACGCGGCAATGAAACTGTCGGTGCCGCCATAAAACTTCTGGAGCAGATCCAAAATGAAAAATGGTTTTTGTGGATTCATTTCTACGATCCGCACACGCCGTACGATCCCCCTGCGCCCGCAAAAGGCTATGCGGGAGAAATCAAGTTCGTCGATGAACAAGTCGGCAAACTGATGCAGTGGCTGAATGACCGGAATTTACAGGATCATTTGATTCTCATGGTGCTGGGAGATCACGGAGAAAGTCTTGGCGAACACGGCGAAAAAACACACGGCTTTTTTGTGTACAACAGCACACTCAGGATTCCGATGTTGCTTTCGTATCCCGGTGTCGAGCCGGCACGTGTGACAACAGCAGTCGCCGCGGTGGACGTGACACCAACTCTCTTAGACCTTGCGGGCATCCCGGATACACGCAAGCGGGATGGCCGCGTGCTGATGGATTTGCCGGAGACTCGCAACAGCGATATATATTTCGAATCCCGCTATCCTGAACTTCTTGGTTGGAACGGTCAGCAGGGAATCATCCGGTCAAACTGGAAATTAATCTCTACAACCAGATCCGAACTGTTTGATTGGACACGGGACGATCAGGAGAGCCGGAACCTGTTCAGCTCAAAAGAAGAAATCTCCCGGCCGATCAAAAATGATCTGGCCCAACTGGTTTCCACCGATGTCACAACTTCTTCTGCGCCTGATTCCGAAACACTCGAAAAACTAAAGAGCCTCGGTTATGTGGGAAGCACAGCTCCCTCAAAAAAAAATCGTACTGCAGATCCAAAGGACAGAATTGCCCTGTGGTCTAAATATGAAGCAAGCCAGGAAGCAAAACACTTGAATCAAAAGGAGGAATTCTCGCGTCTCTTGCAATCCCTGGTTGAAGAGGAGCCAACCAATAACTTCTTTCGCTTATCCCTGGCCGGATTTTATCGTGAGAATCAAATGCTCGACTGGGCGATTGAACAGTTGAATCACGCAATCCGAAATGAACCTTCAGACGCCAACGCCTATCATGAGCTTGCCGTCACGTACAAAGAAATCAGAAACTATGCGGAGGCCCTGAGAGCTGAGGAAGCAGCGCTTTCTCTCCAACCGTCGCGGTCCGAGTTCCTGGGAGTCCGGGGAATGATCTGGGTGGAAACAGGACAATTCAGCAAAGCGAGATCGGAGTTCAACCACGTGTTGCAAATCGATCCCAACAATGCCATCGCATGGAATAATCTTGGAAATGCTCATCGCGAGCTCCAGGAACTTAATAAAGCAGAAGAAGCGTACAGAAAAGCAATCGGGCTTTCACCCGGTTATGCATACCCGTATAACGGTCTGGCCACAGTTTTAGTACGTCAGAAAAAAACAAGGGACGCTCTTCCATTTTTTGAAAAAGCACTGAATCTGGATCCAAAATTCGTTGAAGTTTATCTGAATATGGCCATTGCTTATCATTCCCTTAATGAGCCCCAAAAAGCAAAAACTCTTTACCTTGCCTTTCTAAAAATGGCCCCTGACTGGATGGCAGAACAAAAACAGAATGCCAAAATGCTTCTCTCACAAATTCCATGATCCAAAAAAAGAGATAGAATCCAATAAAATGAATCGCCAGTGGACTTGTGTGTGTCCTGTCCGGAACGTAAGTAGTTCCATTTCAATAGCTTAAGGTAGCCGTATTGCGTGGTATGGGAATTGCTCGCTCTCTGTGCAAATTCCGTGTTATGATAGCGCTACAATTCGAAACAACTATTAACCCTGATTCCCATTTACGCTTCGTGGAGGAAATTGTATGAGAAAGATATGGGGATTTTCGCTTGCCTTCCTGATGCTGAGCCTCTTTATCGGGGCCCCAGCCTACGCACAGTTGGGCAGCGGAAACCTGAGCGGCGTAGTTAGTGATGATCAAGGCAACGGTTTACCCGGTGTAACAGTAACCGCAAAGAACGTAGACACCGGATGGACACGCCTCGACATCTCGGCGGAAAACGGAATTTACCGTATTCCGTCTGTTCCTTTCGGCACTTATGATGTGAGTGCTGAAATTGCCAATTTTGCAACATCAGTAAAGACCGCAATCCGCGTGGATGTAGGCCGCACGGTCAGCGTCAATTTCGATATGCGTCTTTCCTCGACAGCCGAAATTATTGAGGTAACCGGGGAAACGCCTTTGATTGAAAAAACAGAGTCTCATATAGCAACGGTAGTCACTCCTGAACAGATAGAGAATCTGCCGTTGAACGGACGCCAGTTCGCCAATCTGGGCGCTCTTGCTCCCGGCACGACTCTCACTTTCCACCCTGATCCGACAAGGCCCAACAACCTTGCGGTGAGTTTGATCGGTGGAAGCGGACGTAACATGAATGTTACCGTAGACGGCGGAGACAACAATGATGACACTGTCGGCGGTATCAATCAGTTCTACTCGCTGGAATCGGTTGCCGAATTTACGTTGTTGACCAACCGGTATAAGGCGGAATACGGCCGTTCGAGCGGTGGTGTGCTGAACGTCGTTACAAAGTCAGGCACAAACGATTTTCACGGCTCGTTCTTCACGCTGTTCCGCAATGAAAGCCTGAACGCCGAAACAGAATCGGAGAAAACCGCCAAGGCAGCCGATCCGACTTTGGAAACGCCGACGCCCTACAGTCGCGAACAGTTTGGTGGATCCATCGGCGGCGCCGTTGCCAAAGACAGAGCGTTCTTCTTCTTTGCTGCAGAACGTTCGCAGGCTGATCAACAGTCGCTTGTCAATACGCAGGGGATCGCGCCTGAATTTGACGGAGCGTCAGAGGTTCCGACCGATGACACGCTCTATACGGCAAAGTTCACGGCCAATTTGGACCCAAGTCAATTTATGCAGGTCCGATACGGGCAGCAAAAGACCGAAACGATTTACGGAGCGGCGCCCAACTACGCGGCAAATGCACGCGGGACCCTGACTAACGACTTCCATTCGTTGCTAGCCAGCCATACCTGGGTTGTGAGTGAAGACAAGTTGAACGAATTCACTTTCCAGTATGCTGACTTCAAAGACGCAATTCTTCCGACTTCGCAAGATCCTACGGAAGTATTCCCGAATGGCGTTTATCTTGGTCAAAACATCAATACTCCGCAAACAACCGAACAGGAGAAGTACCAGTTCAGAGACGATTTCTCATTTAGCTGGGGCGGAAATCACCACATGAAGGCGGGGATTAACTTTGTACATGAACCGACACTCGGCGGAACATTTACAACCGGCACCGTTCCTCAGTTCTTTCATACTGCGAATGACCGGAATTCAACGATTTCCGACATCCAGTTCTTTGGTGGTATATTTGCGGATGATACGCCGAACAAACAAACCGGTTTTTATTTCCAGGATGACTGGAATGTCAATGAGCATCTGACATTGAACATGGGTCTCCGCTACGACGTAGTGACGGGCCTGGAGATAAATCAAACAGGTAATTCTCTGTACCAGTTCCTGCACAATAAGACCGAAAACTTCGCCTGGCTGAAAGAGATCCAAAACAGCGCGGATGGCAGCATCGAAATGGACAAGAATAACTTCCAACCGCGTATTGGTGCTGCTTATGATTTGAAAGGTGACGGCGCAACAGTCATTCGCGGTGGATGGGGATTGTATTATGATTTCCCGTATACCAATGCCAATCTCCTGTTCCCTTTGGCTGCCCTGGGCGGATACGGTACCGTGTATGCGGTTTCTGATGCAAACGGCATCCGCAATCCGGATGGAAGCTTCTTCCAGGTCGGCGATCCGCTGCCTCCAAATCAATTGCCAAGTCCGATAGCCACGCCACGCGATGTGCTTTCACCGGATTGGAAGATTCCGTACACGAATCAGTTCTCCGCCGGCTTCAGCCATCAACTGGGAAACAGTTCCGCAATCGACATCGACTACGTTCACGTTGCAATCCGGGATCAGTACATTCGTTTCCGGTTCAACGGCACGTTGAATGGTGTTCGCTTTGCGCCGAACCATCCTGCATCGGCACGCATTTACACTCCGCTTGGAGAAAGCGACTATGACGGAATCAGCTTTGGCTACCGCGGTCGTGTGACCAGCAGTATCCAGGTACAGGCGTCCTATACACTTTCCAAAGTGGAAGGAAACACCTTATTTGGGGCCGATGAGTTCCGTCTCGGTTCCCCTCCGACCTGCACACATTGCGCGCTGGATTGGACAGTCGGTCCTTTCGATGACTCACGCATGTTCGGACCTCTGAACACAGATGCGCGTCATCGAATTGTTCTGAGCGGAATCTTCGATCTACCGTATGACTTCACGGTATCGGGATTCTTCCGTGCCAACTCCGCCAAACCGTTCAATGCCTTCCTTCCTTTTGATGCGAATGGCGACGGTAACCGGTATGACACGACCGATTCCACTGTGAATTCGCGTCGCGGTGAACCCTTCTCGCAGCTCGATATCCGCATTGCGAAAGGATTCGAGCTCGGTGAAAGAGTCCGCATCGAAGGCATCTTTGAGGTGTTCAACCTCTTTAATGCAAAGAACCCCGGAGCAAACAACAACAGCGGTAACGCTTACAACGGCGTCATCGGTGATCCGGGCTTCGGCGAGGCTTTCCTGTTTGCCGGCGATCCTTCCCAGGGTGAACAGAGACTGGCTCAGCTCGGTTTCCGTATCGAATTCTAATTCAGTAGACTTTCAAACAGGGTGGTTCGAACGAACCACCCTGTTTTTGTTTGCGCTAAAACAAATCCATTCGCCAGAGATCGTGAATGTGAATAATGCCCTGGAGGCGCAAATCAGAATCCAGAACGAGCAGCGAAGTAATTTTCTTTTCTTCCATCAGCTTTAAAGCGACAGAAGCCAGCTCATCTGCAGGAATCGATTTAGGATTCTGCGTCATGCAATCGCGAGCAGTTTTCTTCAACAGGTTCTCATCCTTCTCCAGATTTCTTCGCAGATCTCCATCCGAAATAATTCCCACCACATGTTCCTGCTCATCCAGAACGCTGGTGATCCCAATTCCTTTTCGGGACATCTCATAAATCACATCCTTCATGGATGTATGAATGGTCACCCTGGGTACCTGTTCGCCGGTACGCATCAGATCGCTGACCTTCATGAGTTTCTTGCCGATTTTGCCGCCGGGATGCAGGCGCGCAAAGTCCTCCGGTTGGAATCCGCGCTGCTCCATCAAACACATCGCCAGCGCATCACCCATAGCCAGAGCAGCGGTCGTCGAAGCAGTAGGCACAAGGTTCATCGGGCACGCCTCTTCTGATACGCTTACGTCCAGCACGACATCGCTGTGTCTGGCCAGAGTAGAGTTAATGTTACCGGTCATCGAAATCACCGGAACGCCCACACGTTTTGTCCATTCAAGTAACGGGAACAATTCTTCGGTTTCACCGCTATTCGAAAGAGCCAGCAACACATCCCCTGGAACTATCATGCCCAGATCGCCATGTATGGCCTCTGCCGGATGCAAGAACAGAGATGGAATTCCGGTGCTGGAAAGAGTTGCTGCAATCTTTTTGCAAATGATTCCGGACTTCCCCATGCCGGTAAGAACGACGCGGCCCTTGCACGAATCGAGCACCGTTACGGCCTTTTCAAAGCTGTAACCGATTCGGTCTATCAGATTGGCAATCGCGTTTGCTTCGCTTTGAAGGACTTTTCTCGCTGTTTCATGAATCATGATTCCATTTTATCAGCAGTTGGGGCAGTACGGAGCGCAGGCGTCCTCGCCTGCATTAAGTAGCGCAGGCGTCCCCGCCTGCATCAAGTTTGGCAAGGCGGTCGAGACTTTGAAGGCTTTTAAGCAATGGTTCGAGCTGATCAAGCGGGCAGGCATTGGGGCCATCGGATAGAGCGGCTTCCGGACGATCGTGAACTTCCATGAAAATGCCATGAACACCGACTGCAGCTGCTGCTCTCGCCAATGGAGCGATAAACTCGCGCTGGCCGCCGGAATGACTGCCTTCACCACCCGGAAGTTGAACGCTGTGAGTTGCATCAAAGACGACACACCCGAACCTCTTCATGATCTCAATCGACCGAAAGTCGACCACCAGATTGTTATAACCAAATGAAAAACCGCGTTCCGTCAGCAGTATTTTTTCATTTCCAGCGCTTTGAATTTTTTCAACGGCATTTTTCATGTCCCACGGCGCCATGAACTGACCCTTCTTCACATTGACTGTTCGACCCGTTCGCGCTGCGGCAATCAACAAATCCGTTTGACGGCAGAGAAACGCAGGAATCTGGAGAATATCAACAGAAGCAGCCATGAGATCAGCCTGATCCGGATCATGAATGTCCGTCAAAATCGGCACGTTGTGTTTCTTTTTCAGTTCTGCAAAGATACCGGCGCCTTCCTTTGCGCCCGGCCCCCGGTACGACTGAACTGAAGAACGGTTCGCCTTATCAAAGGAAGCCTTGAAAACATAAGGAATATTGAGCCGGCTGCAAATTCCGGATATTTCACAGCACATGGTATCCAGATGTTCGGCGCTTTCGATAACGCACGGACCGCCGATAAAAAAGAAAGGCGCATGATCGCGGATCTCAAACCCATCCGCGACAGGGAAAGGAATCATTGCACTTCCTGAAGTTGCATCCTGGATTCATGCTTCCGGTATTTGCGCGCGACTGAGGCTTCAATGAAGGATCGAAACAACGGATGCGGCATATGAGGTTTGGACTTGTATTCAGGATGGAACTGACAACCGACAAACCAGGGATGATCGCGAATCTCAATCATCTCTACGAAAATCCTGTCCGGGGAAAATCCGGAAAAAACCATTCCGAGATCGCGCAAGCTGTCTTCGTATTCACGATTGAATTCGTAGCGGTGGCGATGGCGTTCGGAAATTTGAGTGGAGCCATAAATTCGTGCGGCGAGAGTATCATCGCCCAGATCACACTTGTAAGCGCCGAGTCGCATAGTACCACCCATGTTGGTCACACCTTTTAAATCGTGCAACATGACAAAAATCTTATGGGGAGTACCCGTATTGAATTCCGTGCTGTCGGCCTCGCTCAATCCGGCTACATTTCGAGCAAACTCTATCAAAGCCGTTTGCATACCCAGACAGATGCCGAAATAGGGTACTTTGCTTTCCCTCGCGTACTGAATCGCGTGAACCATTCCGGGAATTCCACGTAAACCGAATCCGCCCGGAACCAGCAGACCATCCACATGACCCAGTTTCTCATGAGCATTCGAAGGATCAATTTTTTCTGCATCAATCCATTCAACCTTGACTTTAGCTTCATTGGCAAACCCGCCATGATAAAGAGCCTCATACAACGACTTGTACGAATCTTCCAGTTCCACGTACTTGCCCACAACGCCGATCTGGACTTCGTATTTAGGATTGCGAATCCTGTCCACAAGCTTTTCCCATTCCTCAAGGTGAACATCTGTTTCGGGTAGATGCAGCGCTTTCAAAATGGTGCGGTCAAGATTTTCCTGTTTAAAAACAAGCGGGACCTCATAAATACTGGCAACATCTTTTGCTGTAACGACTGCTTCCGGAGCTACGTTGCTGAACAGCGAAATCTTGTTCTTGATGGCGGGAGGAAGAAAGCGGTCTGTGCGACACAAAAGGATGTCAGGCTGCAAACCGATCTCACGCAATTCTTTCACGCTGTGTTGCGTGGGCTTGGTCTTCAGCTCGCCTGCGGTTGCAATATAGGGAACGAGGGTCAAGTGCACAAAAATGGCGTTGTCACGGCCGACGTCCAGTCTGAATTGACGAATCGCCTCCAGAAACGGAAGACTTTCGATATCGCCAACCGTTCCACCGATCTCAACGATGACAATGTCAACACCTTTGCTGATACGATGAATGCAGGATTTGATTTCGTCTGTAATGTGGGGAATCACCTGAACTGTTTTGCCGAGATAGTCGCCGCGCCTTTCTTTGTTGATAACCGTTTCGTAGATTTGTCCCGTGGTGTAATTACTTAATTTGCCGATTTTTGCAGAAGTAAAACGCTCATAGTGGCCCAGATCAAGATCCGTTTCGGCTCCGTCATCCGTCACAAACACTTCACCGTGTTGAAACGGACTCATAGTGCCGGGATCTACATTTATATACGGATCAAACTTAAGCAGGTTTACTTTATACCCGCGCGCTTCCATCAACAGGCCTATCGATGCCGAAGCCAACCCCTTACCCAGAGCGGAAACTACACCGCCCGTTACAAAAATATACCTGGTCATTTCTTTCATCTCCTCTATCATTTTAAGCTTCCAATAATTGTGGATTCCCTTCTACAAGCTTGCGTATTCGTTCCATATCCTCCGGTGTATCAACGCCGTGAACCTGCATACCGGTCACGCCCAGCTTTATTCTTACACCGTGATCAATGGCGCGTAACTGTTCAAGATCCTCCAGGACTTCCAGAGGTGAAGGCGCCCACTTTGTAAACAACATCAAAAAATCTTTTCGATACGCGTACAAACCGATGTGTCTGTAGAAATGCTTCAGCAGATCCGGATCTCTTTGCGCCAGTTCGAAGATCTGCGCATAGGGCAACCCTTTGACTCTTGCATAGGGAATTGGGGAACGCGAAAAATACACAGCATACCCTCGCTCATCGGCCACAACTTTGACGACATTAGGATTCACCAACTCCTCAACTGCGCGGACAGGCGCTATCAGTGTCGACATATCGGCAGCCGGATCCTCTTGCAGAAGCTCCACCACGCGATTGATCGCCTGAAACTCAATGAATGGTTCATCTCCTTGAATGTTCACAACAATGTCCGCATCCAGGGTCCGAACCGCTTCAGCGATCCGGTCCGTTCCGGAACGATGCGCCCTCTCCGTCATCACTACTTCAGCGCCAAAATCCCTTGCAGCATTGTAAATGCGCTCGTCATCAGTCGCTATCAAAACACGGGACAGACTTTGTGCGCGAAGAGCTCGTTTGTAAACGTGATAAAGGAGAGGTTTCCCCTGCAGATCTACCAGCGGCTTCCCGGGTAGACGACTCGATTCATACCTTGCCGGTATCAGGCCCACTGCAGAGAGCATCCTACAAACACAAGGATTAGTGTATTTAAATCATGGTGACGTGTCAAAGCTACCAGATGTAGTCGCGGGCGTGTTCGCGAACCGCTTTGCCCGCGAGAATGTGAAAGGTCCTGATCCTGTTCAGCACCACCGGTGACAATTGAGCCAGCGGTATGTACAGAATTCGCTTGCCGTATCGCCCTGCAATGACTTGAAATACCGGACGCGGCGGTTTTGGCGCAGAATACAACACGAACCGCTCAAGACCATAATCAATGGCTGCGAGCAGAAGACGTTCTGCATAATTTGCGGCAGTCTGATATGCCGGATCGTGAAATACATCGAACAGTCTTCCGGGCGGCATGGTCATGAGAAATCCACCGTAGACAGCCTTCCTGATGCCGGGTCCGACCTCTCTCTCTTCCGGATCAGTGGCATAAAACGCCATGTCCGATTCCTGATAATGTTCACCCTGCCAGGTTACGGCATACGGGTATTTCGAATCCTCATCATCGTAAATAACAACGAGTGAGTCGACGGTCCCTTTGATGGTCATGCACTCCTGAACATAAATATTGCCGGTGTGCCAGTTTCGAATTGTCTCGCGAAGATCAATTCCATCCAGCAAAGATGTTTCAAACGGCCGGACCCGTTTGCGTTCTTCACTGAGAATGCTCTTTCCCTTGCTTCGTAGATATCGTCCATAGTCTTCAATGATGATGTCTTCCGGTTGATACGAGCAAATGCTGAACGGTGAAAATTGAAACTGCTCCGTGGGCTTTCGTTGTTTTTCGTTCCGTCTTAAAAACCGCGGTAAAGGAGATCTGGGTTTTAGCGGCGGATGCGGATTCATTCGAACTTTTTGAACGAGCGGGTAGATGTCACGGGCCCGCAATTCGATGATTTCCAGATCAACAGGACCGTGCTGAGCCGGATAGTAAGTTCCGATTTCCCACATTCGAAAGCAGAAGTGTGAGCTGACACAACTCCGGCCGGCGATTAACAGTTCATAGAAATCCGGCAGCAATGAGTATTTGACGTTCGCGTACTTTCTGGAAAAATTATCCAGCAGGAAAAGCTGTTGGGGATTGATGCGGTCCCCGATTTCATGCTCGTAGTAGCTGCGGCATGCCATCAAATAGCGGGCCTGGATCTCATGACGATCCGGTTGAGCATCCGAGGCGGTTTCTTTGTGCGCAATCTGCGCAAACTCTTCAAGACTGACGGGCTTCTTTCCTTCAAAGACCTGGAAATGAGTGGAATCGTCGTTGACGACCGGCACTGCCGAATCTATCGCCCTGTTTGTATCAAACGCTGTAAAAGCATCAACCTCCGTCTCGCGATTAAGTCCGGCAGACGGTATGCCCGCAACACAGTTCTGTTTTCGTTGCTCTTCATAGACTGCAGTCAGAAATGGAAAGCACCCCATGACTTCACCCAGCGATGCGGTGCTGAGATGGTAAAGCTTTCCGGAAACCGGCGTTTGAAACGGCCTGGGCTGTTGCTGCAACAGCATTTCTTTGAGAGCGCTCAAGTGCGAAATACCGCATAAAACCAGCACATCGCCCTTCGACGGCAACGAGAGCTGCTGCAAATGATAGGCCATTGCGCTCTCCCGCTGAAGGTCCTGCTCTGCGGGGATTTTCCCGGAGGACCGCGCGTCCCTGCCCGCCGCAGCATCCTCCAGAATGGCTCTACAGTATTCGTAATGGCCCAATCGTCCGGCAGCATAAGTATCGGGAAAGGGCTCAAACACCTGCGGATAATTCAGGACGGCTAGATCCATGCATCGAACGTGAATCTGATTTTCGAGCGCAAGCCGTATCACTTCCACAAATGGATCAGCCGGCTCTATGCGAATGTAACTGCGTGGCGGACTGCCGAAACCAACAACGGAAATTCGTGGAAGTCTTGAAATGCCTCGCAGGATCATTCCCTGAAAGACAGCCGGATATTCGACAGCCACAACAACCGGTTGAATCTCGGAAAATACCCTGGACGCCGCCAGAGCAAATTCGTAGGAATGATGCACCACCGGCATCAAGACAAATCGGTCGACCTGTTCCAGAAAGAATTTGTGTTTGGATTCCGTATTATTCGGCATAGCGCAGCGCGCTTTCACCGAGTACTTTGACCATACCCTCTTTCAGCAACGCCTGCAAATCCACCGGCCCGAAGCTTAAACGCTTGGCTACATACCGGCCCATGTTGATTCCATCCCGGACCGTAAACGGTTCTTCAGCAAAATGGCAACGCTCCAGAAAATCAGCTATGTATGCAAGAATTTTGTCATCCACAAAGGGGAGGTTTTCACGCAAAATGGCCAGTTCTTCTTCTTTTTCGGGAAAGTCGATGAAAATTTGCGGCTGCAGGCGCGAATGAATGTATTCAGGAATTTCGAAAGTGCTTGCATCATCATTCATGGTTGCTACCATCCTGAAATCCGGGTGCGCCTTCACTTTGACGCCCGCAACAATCGATTCAACATACCGGCGCGTATCCAACAGCGGCGCCAGTGAAGCCCAGGATTTTTCCGACATGCGGTTCCCCTCATCCAGAATCGCAATCCCGCCTGCAATCATCGCAGAGACAATGGGGCTCGCAACATACTGGATTTTTCGTTCATCCGCAATTACCGGAGTGATCAACAGGTCTTCAGGACGCGTATCCATCGTTGCCTGGAAGATGTACACTTCCCTGCCCAGCATCTTTGCGGCCCAGTATGCCAGCGTGGTCTTGCCCACACCGGGCTTACCGATGATGCGTGGAGACAGCGGAAGGTCCCGCTCATCGATCAATCGCCAGCACGCATGCAATTGAAGAATCAATTCCGGCTGTCCGATCCACTTCATAGGTAGATCGTCAGGATGCGCAAGAAATACAGATACCCCTTCAATCTCGACCTTGCGGCGCGACCCCGCTGAATTCATTGCGTAATCCATATCCCGGGCGTCGCTAAAATACTTCCGCCACCCGTAGCTTGAACCCTTCTAAAATATGGGAAGTCAACCTGTCTTCCTTACGGAATTCTTTCCATTTTTCGAAGTGTCTATTTTTTAGAATGTAAACTTCGATCGTTGCTTCCGCCGGAAGAACGATCCAGTACTCCCTGACTCCGAACTTCGCATACAGCCTCTTCTTCTGAACCAGGTCATGGTATGCAGAGCTATCGGAAACAACTTCAATCACCAGATCCGGAGCGCCCTTAATGTTTTTTTCGGTAATGATGGTCAGTCTTTTCTTTGACACGTAAAGAATGTCCGGCTGAAGACAATTGTATTGATCCAGATGGACGTCTAACGGCGCGTAGAAAACTTCACCAAGGTGATGCTTTCTTACAAAAAGCTTTAACGGCAGAAAAATGTTAGACGAAACACTCTGGTGCCTGGGAATGGGGGAAGGTGTCATGAGCAATTCTCCTTCGATCAGCTCCCACCTTTCTTCTTCGGGTGTCCGGAGATAGTCCACGTAAGTCTGTAGTTTTTTTGCGACAGCCTGGCCGGACATGATTCCAATTTATGTGAATATTGTGAGACCGTCAAGAAACCTTATTTCTGCGCGGCCTGTTTTTTTTTCTCCATTTCTTCGAAAGTCAAATCTTCTTTGTGTGTAGAAATGTACCAGACATGGCCGTATGGATCTTCTATTGATCCCGATCGGTCGCCGTAAAACTGGTCCTGGAGAGGTCTCTGCACTTTGGCGCCGTTTTCAACAGCCTGATTGAACAAAGCGTCAACATCCTCAACATAAAGATGAAGTCCGACGGGACTGCCGCCATAAGTCGTCGGAGATTTGATTCCCATTTCCGGATATTCATCAGCAAGCATGATCTTCGAATCGCCGATCTGCATCTCGGCATGACCGATCTTGCCTTCGTTCTCGTATCGCATCAGCTCCGTCGCGTTTAGAGCTTTCTTATAGAAAGCAATTGCGTCTGAAGCGCCATTAATGATCAAGTACGGAGTCACTGTGTGATAGCCCTCCGGCACCGGTTTCGTTGATTTTGCCATGATTCCCTCCTGTTCGGTTCATTCACATTCTATCAGCGTTCGCGAACAAAGCCACCCGGACACTCGGGTGCATCCGCGATTTGTGGAAAAGTTGTATGTAAGCGGTTTGTAGCGCCATTGGGGGGGCGCGGACATCCTGTCCGCATTAGTCAGGGCCGCAGGCATCTTGCCTGCTTCGCACGAAATGTAGAAAAACGACAACTACCGCGGATAATGTTGAAACGATTCATTACTGGAAATAGCCCACACCGCGCATCGCCTGAATAGCCTCTTCATCCAGATCGATACGACTTCCCTGCTTGATTCCATAATGCCGGCGAAGTCTGCTGTAGTTCTGCTCTTTCTTTTCGAGTATCTCGCGCCCACGGATGATCACGTCCGGAAACTGTGCCGAAAGATTGCTCTGTTCGGATGGATCCTGAGTCAGCTTGTACAATTCCTCCTGTCCTGTAACGAGATTCTTTATGTATTTGAAATCATCAAACCGGACAGCGACTTTCTCGTCAAACAAGAGTAACCCACTGCTGACGATCGGCTCTTGAGGCCCTTCTTTCAAGAGCGACTCAACCGTCAGCAGCCGTGGATCGTACCTGATTCCACAAAAGTCAAGAATTGTCGGCATAATTTGTGGAGTCGTAACTAAGCGGCTGACCATCGTTGGCGCTTTTGAAGATGATGGTTTCACAATCAGCGGCACTCTCAGCAGTTCCTGATAGACCGTGTGGCCATGAGCAAATCGCCCGTGTTCCCAAAACTCTTCTCCGTGATCGCTGGTGAGAATGATCAGACTGTCATCATACAGGTTGAGGCTTCGTAAAGTTTCAAAAACTCGTCCCACGGAATCGTCTACGTAATTCAATTCGGCCCGGTAAAGAGCTTTCAGCCAACTGCGTTCTGGAATTGAGGGAACTATCCGTCCAGTCCACATCCTGCCGAACATTGGGCCGGTGAGCTCGTTCCCGATTCGTTTCGGAGGCTCTTGCCCGGGAGTGTACTCGCCGGGCGCGCTGTAGGGTATATGTGGATCAAAATAGTGTACCCAGAGGAAAAAGCTCATTGTCCGATGCATCTGAATCCAGCGAACTGCCTGATCGGTGATTTGTGTCGTCTCCGGCACCACGGACTGTTGAAATAGACGATCGTGCAGTGATGCTCCCAGACCTTCAATCTCGCCTGCCGGAAGGAAACGGTACTGGCTGAACCCCCTGGCAACTGATGCATTTATGAGAAACCGGTTGCTGCCAATAGCCGCGGCGTAGTATCCCGTTCGTGAAAGATATTCAGCCAGACGCGGCAATGGATCAGGCAAAGATGAATTCGCCTTCGTTGCGAGATGAACGCGCGGCGAAACGCCGGTCATCATCGAACAAAAAGAGGGAAGAGTCCAGGGTGCTTCTGAAAAGGCGTTTTCGAACAAAATGCCGTCTTTAGCCAACCGGTCGATATTCGCAGTCGGTCTTCCAGCAGCACCGTAGCTGGAAAGAAATTCGGGCCGAAGTGTGTCGATCGTTATCAATATAACGTTGCGAACCGGATGTTTACGCACAGAGCCGGCAAGCGTCTCAGGTTCACGCGAAAGCCCTCTTAGAACGAAGGGCGACGCAAGTGTCCCGATTAGAAAAACAAACAAAACTATGATTGCGGGAACCGAAAACACAATCCGTTCAGTTCTACTTCCTGTGAAACGTTCTGAAAATCTTATCCCGGCACGGGCGATTAAAGTCGAAATAAGAATCGCAGTCGAAATCATTCCCACCCAATGATGCACTTCAACCTCTGTGATGGGAACCTTCCATAGTCTTGCATTCAGGACAAGAAGAAAAACCGCCATAAGCGAACAAGCCGCACTGACAGCCGTAATCCGGGAATCAATTTTCCGGAGCAGTCGAACAGTAATAAAAAGAAGGCCATACAAAACAAGATAGCAGACCATCAGGAAGATCGCCGTAACTGCCGCATAGGCCAGTAAATCAGGGACCGGCACATCCGCACTGCTCTGCGTTGCGCACAGAATCAAATCAACAAATGCCAGTGTGAGACTTACCGAAAGACCCAGCACAACCAAATAACGCAGAGTTCCAATACTGCTGGAATTCACGCGACTATTATAGCCGCCGTCCCTGAATCTGCCAAAATCCTTTCAAACGATTCTGGGCGGCCTCGCCCTTTGTTTTGCGGATGTGCCCGGACCTGATTTGTTCGCATGTAATCCCTGACAAGAAGTCTTCATCAATGGTTTGCTCTGCCTTTGCCATTCGTCGAAACACGGCCGAGGCCGCCATAAGACTAAGAATGCCAAGAGTGGCAGCAATCACGCGGAAAATGAGTTGGGTCTCACCGAAAAATCGAAAGAGAAGCAAATAGGCTGGACGAATCAACACTCTAACAAGCGGATGCAGCGCCATTCGAGCACTGGTGTCGTCCGCAAGGACCATGTACATCACGGATTGGCTGTCCTGGCCGTATATCTCTTTTTCTATAAGGAGCTGGTTACTTGGCGGTACCAGTCTTATTTCCCAGAGTTCCTCCTACGATTTCAAGCAACTTTCCGCTGCTTTCGATTTCGAAGCGAGATCTTACGATACCCTGAAGATTCCTGTTCTCTTGCAAACTACCGTAACCTACCCGCAAACATCTCAACAGGTGGCCACTTCGTTTGGTTCCGCGCTGGATTTTGACCGGTACGGAAATCCCGATTTCAAAAGTGAATACAAGTTTGACGGCTCGCTCCTGCGGAAAACCGAATATGAATACAGCCACCGCGATGGAGACTCGGACGATACTCTTATGGAGAGCTTCCATTTTGTAAGAGGCTTTCCCGTTCTACGGTTTTCAACATCAATAATCAGCGGCAATCGGATGTTATCTACAACCTTATACAAATGCCAACGACTTTAGAAGCTTTGGTCAGGTCAGCAACATTCTGACCTGGAATAATGAGAACACCGGCGGCTCGTGCACCCTTCCGGATCCTGCATGCAGTGTAAGCAAGAACTATCAGTATGAAAAACACAGACAGGTTGAACAGATCACGGAAAAC
>Ga0247727_10005392_pt1 | contig 26012 bp, 30 predicted proteins | sample WisWelCaveWW1625_FD_202498 | JGI IMG/M metagenome (GOLD analysis project Ga0247727, IMG submission 202498) | Biofilm microbial communities from Wishing Well Cave, Virginia, United States - WW16-25 | ecosystem: Environmental > Aquatic > Deep subsurface > Groundwater > Cave microbial mat | place...
TCGTCTGGCTTCAAAATGAATTTAAAGACATAAATTTCTCTCAAAATCTGAGCAGAACATGGCAGAGCCACATAATTACAGAGCAGTAGGGTTTTCTATGATTCTGGTATCCGCATCGCTTGTCGTAATTGCGCTTTTGTATCTTGCAATAGGCGACGATGTCCTTTATTCTGACCGCGTAGGGAAGCAAAAACAGTTCGAATACAAGCAGTTTTTGGAGGAAGAAAAGCAGAAAATGGAGCAGGCAGAGTCAACAGAGCCGGGAAAAAATATCTCGCTTAACTTGAACGAAGATATGAGTATGGAATCGCCCTAGATTATCGATAGCCGTTGTTAAAATCTTCCCATGAGTTTAGGTTTGATGTGAGCTTGTTCATTTTGTACAGCGCGCCGCCAATTATTCCCGCATGATAAAACGTATACAGCAGCACTTGAGATGTTGACGGATTGGTGTGCGAAAGGCTAAACGCAACCATTGAGAAAAATATGAAGGCCCCAACAAACGTGGCAATGCTATTTATAATTCCCGCAAGGCCGATTATTCTCCTAGTTGCTACTGCCATGAGCGAAATGCTTGAAACGATGAGAAACGTGAGGCCTCCGTTTTGCGAGGTAAACTGAGTTGCCCAATCTGCGAGACCTATTTCCAGTATTGATTTTCCCGGCAAGTGTATTCCACCGTTTAGTGCAAAACTTACTGAGCTGAACAGCCCCCCTATGATAAAGAAAAATAGCAGAGTCTTGATCACCCCGCGCTTTATTGGGCTGCGTGTCTGGGCTGGATTGATTGCGCGCTCTGTGATTTTTAGGCCAAAGGCGAATCCAACAACAACTGTTGGAAAATACATAACCTCAACAAGATACGGCGAGTCCGCCGTTAGTTTTTGAATTTGTGGCGCAAACACCAAAAACAAGAGTATTGCAAGCAATGCGCCACTGCCGAAAAGCGCCAGATTCAGATACGAGGAGCTGCGTGGCCCGTACACGTCCTCATTCCAATTGTACATTTCTGAAGCTGTGCAAAATCAAATTAAAGAAAATGACGGAAAATCATTTGGGCAACTAATCAATTTTCTCTACACGCTGTCCGTGGCCAATTTGGCAGGAGATTTCGCTTAATAAGGAACCGCCATTATTTTTTGATGAAACCCGAAATTATGCGTCTGCTCGGCTGCCTAGCCATCGGCCTTTGTGTGACATTAGTTTTACCTGTTCATGGCTTTAAGCCGTCAAAAAACACGTGGTATTTTGGCGAAGGTCTAAGCTTGGGGGACGAATTCATTTTTGACATCTGTGATCCCGTTCTAAGAACCCCAGAGGTGCCAGATCATTGCTATACAATTACGATGCGATTTCTTGCGCTTCTTCCAACTTTTGTTGGTAGGACTTGGGTGGTTGCAGCGCACATAGACTACAAAACAGGAACTGCTGACATGATTTTTCAAATTTCTGAAAATTCTTTTGAGATAATGACAGATGGGGCTAACATAGCATATGCAGATTCTGTTGAGAGGACTGTTGGCTGGATAAGACAGTTTTCTAATGAAAACAGGCCGCAGGTCTTGAGTGTTGGCAAGTCCTGGGGCGTTGTCGCAGGCGACACAAACCATCCTACCCAGATCATGGTGAACCGGATTGATTCCGATGAATTTGAAAAGACGGATTCCAGATACTTGCTTGGGTACGCGCTTCTCAAAGAAAGCCAGATACAAATCAAGGACGGGTTTCCATTTCCCCTCAAAGCTACAATATACAAGCCAGTTTCTTCCCATCCGAGTCCTCCACTGGCGTTTTCATTTCAGATGAGCAGCTACCAGAACTCCGATAACAACACGTGTCAGTATATCGCGCCAGCAAAAGACATGGACCCCATACCATCGCCCGTGCATCAAAACAAGAGCCAGCCAGTTAGTGAACTGTTGTTTTCAAATCCAGAAGACACCCAAAATCAAAACAGCACGGATGTGGAAGAGTTTACGGTTGACGAGATGCTCAGGCACACAAATGACAACTCCACGGTACATGAATTGCTAAAGAGCGCATATGGCAGCAACTATCCCGATATGCTGCGGCAGTCAGTCTACAATTTTACCAAGTTTATCGAAATGATCTCCCATGCATCAAACACCATTCTGGAGAGCCAGTTAAGACAGACAAACACAACCATTCCTAACTGATCATGCCTACGAACCAATATTTCGAAAATAGTTGATTGCCTGCCTTGAGAGCCTATGAAGAATCCAGCCAATTATTGCTACAAATATTGCAACTGCTGTCAGATCCCAGTCATATTTGGTGTCGTTGCTATTGGTGGAAGGTTTGTGAATTATGGCCGTGGCGCGCCCTGCCCACAGATTCCAAGCCTCGATTTTTAGTTCGTGGTTTGGATTTACTATGGTGCATCCATCTGAGCAGTTTTTGTTTATGTCATTTCCGTTCACAGTAACTCTGATGATTTCGCCAAATTTGTTGTCTGGATGTATCCTTACAAGGCCTGGCTCGTCTGTCACGTTAAGGGAGTTATCGGTATCAAGGTTTACTACATGTGTGAATGGTGAAAGAAAGGCCACGATTCTTTTTATGGTTCTTGTTTTTTCTCCCACAGCCACGGATATTTCATATGGAGATGGCACGCCATATCCCACATTCAGATCCAAACCCATCACATCGGATACAAGCATGTGATAGAGTTCAGGAAACCATGTAGACGTGAGCTTTGATTTCAAAGTCACATAGCCTGTGCCATTTTGTTGATTTGTTTTGTTGTACATGTCATTAACGACTATTTCTGCAAACTCCCTTGATTTTGTATCCCTGAGTATTTTTTTGCAGACATATTCATGGGTGTATTGTGCGCCTTTTTCCGCATCGGGAATCATTTTCACCGAAACAGGCAGGTTTGTTCTTTTGCCGTATGAGTCGTATGTTAAGACTTTGACTGGGTTTCCAAATTTAGTGTCAGGATACTGGTATTTGTAGTGAGTAAGGTTCTTGATTTGGATGCCAGCAAATCCTAACGATTGTAACGTGCTGTCAATTGTAGCATTGACGTATCTTTTGTCAAGCATTGTGTATAGTATGGAGTAACTAAAGATAATTTTCCCATATCCTTTTTTGATAAACATCGCAGTGTTTGTCCTGCCACCTTCAAACGAGTCAGATTCGATATCAACCCCAGAGCATGCTCTTTCTCTTGACAACACGATTGGGCGTGATTCTGCCCACAGGAGGGATTTGCCTAGTGACTTTTTTTGAATAGGATTAAAGGCATACCCAGAGTAATCATACAAGTTAATCTTGCTGCGTCTTTTTTCATGTATTCCTGACTGGTCGTCTTGTCCCCCGCCATTGGAACCGAGGTAGTGTATCGCTACTGCTGGCCTGTTACCCCAGCTAAATGCATGTCCATCTTTTAGAAGCAAGTACGGGTATTGGTCATATGCAGGATCATACCGCACCACGAGGACTTCGGTCTTGTTTTCTTGCTTGTCAATGAGTCTGCCAAGATTGAACAGTTCTGCTTTGTAGTAGACGAGATGTTTTTTAATTTCATTATTCGTAGTTGCGTTCATTAGCGTAGTTCCGCTGCCATATTGATATGTCCTCTGCCAAGGCTCAAACCCTTGCTGAACTAAAATGTGATTGCAGAAACTGAACTCGCACTGAAACTCTTTTTCTAGCTTCAGAGAATACTGTTTTGTAACTAGGATTGAGATTGTTCCCAATCGCTCGTGTTTCCATTTGTAGGTTGGATTATGTACCAAGTTGATGGCATCCCACAAATAGTATGTTTTATCCATATTTCCAGAGATGAACCCATCCTTGTCTCTGAGGAATTCTTGTGCTATCATTAGATCGGTTTTTGGCTTGAGTACATTTGGCCAGTAGCTCCCAGTAGATACTATTGGGCTCCACCCGCAAACTATTTTGGATTTTTTTGAATAGATACAGAAAAACCGTTCTGCTTCCACGGTCAACTGTACAAAGTGCCCAGAGGCGTTATCGACTGGGATTTCTCCCATTCCTCCTACAGAAGAAGACCATGCTTTTGAGAATGATTTCTGCAACGGTTTTAGCCTCACCGAGTCGCACTTTGCTGTGTTTCCGGTGAGGCTAGATTCCACTGGGCAGACCTTGAGGTTTCTGCAGCCCTTGTTTCCATCCCAGCCGTAAGAGAACGAGTACTCAAATCCGTCCCCCGGATAGTATGTGGCATCTGGGTTTATTCTTGGAGAGCCGTTTGCAAATGATTTTGAAATTGTTGTTTTTACCCAGACCTGACAGTGTGCAAAGTAGGAGTCTTTTGTCCGTATTTCTTGCCCACCGGTTTGCGCGTAATTGTTATAGACAACGTTGGGATCAGACGTGGGAACCAAGTAACTTGCAACTTGTGACGGGATCCCATAGCCAGACTTTTTTGCAGGTTTTGTCGAGTGGTTTGCAAGCGCCTCGTCAGCAAGTGACGCAAAGACTGCCCCAAAGAGCAGCGCCATACACACAACATACCGTTTCACAATCTAAAATAACTTGAAATTAAAAAGCAGGTCTTTTACCAGAGTTTTACGTTAAAAAGATTCTCAGTATCGGTGATTAACTGGATAGTTCTTCCCGTCATGTTTGTTTCTAAAACAAGAATTTTCTTTTTTGGAATGGCGTTATGTGTGGTTATAATGTTGCCGTCCTTTAGAATAAACGCAGATTCTCTTCCATCGACTAGAACCTTGTCAATAATGATCTCTTTTATTCCGTAATTGAGCACTTCAAGAATTATTTTATTTGAATTTGTTTTGCTGCTTATAACACTCATGAGCTCTTGTACCTGTGTGCTTTTTTGATGTAATGCCTCGGTGACGGTCTTTTCGTTTTCTGTGATTTGTTTTGATGCGGCATTCGTAGCTAAAACCGACGCTGTAGCGATGATCGTAATCAGTAAAATCGAGGCTACGACCTCGCTTATTCCGCGTCTTTGCACACAAGCAATGACGAGACCAGATTTAAGGGCGCATAGCTAACCGCCGGTCGCGATTTGCGCGTCAGCCCACTCATATGTAGATCCATCGGTAGCAATAATTCTCGCATTGATTATGTATTTGCGGTTTAGAGAAACGCTCGTATCAAAAATTTGGCTCGTGCCAAAGGCTTCACCTGGGTCAAGTTTTGGAATGCCTACCGAATGAAAGACATCATTTGTGTAGAATCCCACGTTACCTGAGAGTATTGTCGTGGTTCCGGTATTTTTCAGGCTTATTGTAAAGAAGGTCTTGTTTGTCATGTGTATATCAATCAGATTTGCCTTTATGACGTCAATTCTCGTTGTTTTTGAAACAATCTCATTTTGTTTAAACATGGTAGCCCCAGCGGAAATACCGCCAATCACTGCCATGCCAATCAACAACATGGTTGTGATTGCAGGAGAGATTCCCCGTCGTTTCATACTAACAATGTAAAGGATTGTTTTAAGGATCTCGAGGAGATTAATACAGATGCGATTTATTCTATCTTCTTCAAAAGGAATAAGTACCTCACCTTAAGCATCAAGCACAAATGAGCAATTGGGATCTCATGATGCCCGGAATGGGCCTTACTGCAATAGGATTAGCAGGAGTAACCGTCTCATATGCAGGAATTGCACACACCTTTATCGACGGCATGCATGCCCTGACAGGACTTACAATGTTTATTGGACTTATCTTTTTGTCGGCCGGTATTTTGGAGGGAGGAGTCTCCACAAGCAACCGCGCAAAGGCTACGACTTTGGTAGTTTTGGGAATTTCATTCTCGTTTGGTCTTGCCGCACTAACCTTCAACTCGATTAATACGATTCCAACCTTTGCAGGCGTAATGCTCATCGTTGCAGTTCCAGCAATAGTTACGGCCTATGTTTCAATGAAGATGCCACAATACACAAAACCAATATCAATAATTTTCATACTAGCTGTCGGTGCAGCGATTGCAGCATATGTTGGATTTGGTCTTTTTGGCCCATCGCAGTACCTAGTTCCACCCCCAGTGATAGAAGAGGTAATGGAAGAGGTTTCAGTGTCCACAGCGCCGGTATCTGCGATTTCGATTTTGGTTGGGTCTTCAGTACAAGGAAGCCCAGACTATGATCCAGATGTTGTCCAAGTGCCCTTTGGCAACATTATAGAATGGACCAATAATGATGAAGTGTCCCACACCGTGACAAGTTCGGCAGATGCCGGTGCCACATTTGATTCAAGCTTAATGGCTGCCGCTGCCATCTTTAAACTTGATACGAATGAACTGCAGCCGGGAACTTATGATTATTTGTGCATAGTACATCCATGGATGACTGCGTCCTTTGTGTTAGGTGAAGGAACAGATTCCGGTGAGAGACTAGCAGAGGGTGCGACAGCGACTGATCCCAATTCAGTGCCACCAGAAGAAACATCTGAGCATTCAGGAATAGAAGAGGCTGTGGAGGAACCAGTTGTTGAAGAAACAGATGAAGAGTCAGTCACTGAGGAGACACCAGTAGAAGCAGAGCCGACAGAGCAACCAGCCACAACAACTGACAAGATGACAATTTCAATTCCAGCCGGTGTATCATCTCCAGGGTGTGAGCAAACAAACGAATGCTTCAGTCCAAGTTCCGTTACTACATCCGTTGGAAGCACGATAACTTGGACAAATGACGACACCGCAGCACACACGGTCACAAGTGGTAAGGACACAACGTCAGATGGAGTTTTTGACAGTAGCCTTTTCATGGCGGGAAAGACATTTTCGCACAAATTTGAGGCGGCAGGCGAATATCCGTATTATTGCCTCGTTCACCCATGGATGACGGGAACAGTCACAGTAGAATAAGCTTGGAAAAAACTCTGATAATAACAGAAAGCCAAAAGCGAGTTCTTGTCGAACATGCAAAAAGACATGCACCAAACGAGTCCTGTGCGCTATTGTTTGGAAAAGAGGTGGATGACTCGTATGAAGTCAAGGAAATTTTCCTTACTGTTAACACAAATGAATCCCCGATCAACTTTACAATTTCAAGTGAGGAGCTGTTGGACGGATACCAAGAAGCAGAAAGAAAGCATCTTGACGTGATTGGAATTTTTCATTCCCACCCACATTCCGAAGCCATACCATCACCGACTGACAGAAAATTCATGGAAATAAACCCGGTCGTATGGGTCATTTTTTCAAACAAACTGCAAAGTTTTGAGGCATACATTTTAGAATCCGAGATCAGGTCTGTTCCAATAAAAACGGTCTAAAGTGCTTTGGGCGATTTACCCGCCACATTCTAGTATAATATTATCAATTTTTGGAATTTCTGCTTTGCTTGGATTTCACACAACCTGGTTTTCTTGAATTAAATATCCCTTTTTCTTACAAAAAACTATGGAAATACATGTCTACGATACCTATGTAGAAGCAAAAGACGGCCACACGATGCACTTTGATGTGATCACATCGGAAAAGGATCACGACAAAGCAATCCAATACGCCAAACAATGGCTCAAAACCGTAGGCGAAGCAGAGGCGACGGTAACAACAGAGGAATGCCAATTTTGCCACTCACAGGGAGCTCCAAAACCAGTAGAGGACGCAATCAAGACGAACGGCTTTTTCATCCAAAAGATGGAAGGCTGTCCATAAACTCTTTTTTCCTTTTTATCATATTAGGGTATTTTCAAATATGGTATCCTACAAAAGACACCAGTGACAAAAAAGCCCACGTATAACAAGATGACAGTCGAGGGGGATAAGAAAACCCAGTGGATTTGCGGTTGTTTTGAGACAATTGACGATTATTTTTGGTTCTGCGATGAGCACAAGGACACGTTACGAAAAACAATAGAGGCACAAATCGATGAGCTCGATATGACGCGAGTCTTAGAATAACTTTGTATTAAAACATCTTACAAAACAAGTATTGCCACAAACGCACTGACAAAGACGATTGCCACAGTGTTTAGCAGTTTTATCACCGTATTGAGTGCAGGACCGGCAGTGTCTTTGTATGGATCGCCAATTATGTCTCCGACTACAGTTACTTTGTGCTCTTCGCTTCCCTTTCTGCCCTGCATTTCTACCAGCTTCTTGGCATTGTCCCATGCACCACCTGTGTTTACAAGGTGAAACGCCAGAAATATTCCAGTAACTACAGCACCCATCAACAACCCAGCAACAGCCGGCGGACCTAACAAGACCCCAAGCACTATTGGTGCTGCGATCGCCATGCTTGCAGACTTCCACAATTCTTTTAGGGATGCAACTGTTGCAATGTCCACGCATTTTGCATAATCTGGCTTGGATTTTCCTGTCAAAATTTCTGGGTCTTGCTTGAACTGTCTTCTTACCTCGTCTACCATTTTAGATGCGGCACGGGAGACTCCGCTGATGAGCTGGCCAGTAATCATGAATGGAAGTAATGAGCCTACTAGCAACCCAACTATGATTGCTGGATTTGTAAGGGTGTAATCTGAAAGTTTGGCAAAGTTTTCTGGGGAAAGATGCGAAAATGAGGTTGTTGCGTGCTCTTCTAGGAATTGTTTTGCCTCATACTGAAATGCCTGTATCATTGCCAAGGCAGCAAGTGCGGCGCTGGCTATAGCAAATCCCTTGGTCACGGCTTTTGTCGTATTTCCTACTGCGTCGATTTGGTCTGTTACTTTGCGGTTTTCTTCGCCCATTCCAGTCATTTCGACTATTCCTCCCGCATTGTCTGCAATTGGCCCAAAGGCATCAATTGAGAGTACGATTCCCGCAAGGCTTAGCATTGCCATTGCGGTAAGGGAGGTTCCGAATATTCCATATAGTAATGCTTGTGATGGGTCTGGTGCTGCCGAAGCCGAGATTGAAAATGAGATGATTATAGCTACAACTAGCGCAATCATAAATGGCCCAGTCGACTGCATTCCCTTGATTATTCCCATGAGTGTCAATGACGCATACCCCCACTTGGCAGCATCGCTGATTTCTCGGACTGGCTTGTACTTGTAATTTGTATAGTAATCCGTGATCCTTTGAATTATCGGCACCAGTATTACGCCGACTACGGTGCTGGCAAACAGCGCGTATGCGAGTCTGTCTTGGCCGATAAACATGTATGTGAATGCAAAGTTTAGTGCGATTGCGACTGCGGCGGTAACATAAAACGACCGAGTGAGTGGTTTCATTATGTCAGATACGTTTTTTGAGCCGATCGTTGCGGCGCCGATAATCGATGCAATCAGGCCTGACGCGCCAATTAAAATTGGATAAATGACAATCTTTGGCATTCCGATGAGTGCGCCAATCAGAATTGATGCCAGCACAGTGACGACGTATGATTCGTAAACATCAGAGCCCATTCCTGCAGCATCACCTACATTGTCGCCCACATTATCGGCTATCGTAGCTGGGTTTCTTGGATCATCTTCTGGAATATTTGCCTCAACCTTACCTACCAAGTCCGCACCCATGTCTGCGGCTTTTGTGAATATTCCGCCTCCAATCCTAATGAAAAGCGCGATGAGGCTTGCTCCAATACCAACGCCAGCTATCGTAATTGGGTCTGGGAATACCATGTATAATAGTGCGAGTACCAAGAGCGCCATTGCCGGCACTGCTAGTCCTACTGTCGCACCGCCTCTAAATGCCAGGGCAAATGTTTTGCCAATCCCGCTACTTGTTGCATTTGCCGCTCTTACTGCCGCTTTTACTGTGATTTTAAGTGAGATTAGTCCTGCAACTGCTGAAAGTGCTGCGCCCACTGCAAACGCAATGCCGTTTGAAAGTCCGATAAAGTATCCAATCACTACAGACAACCCAATTGCTATTGGGATGATTATTTTCATTTCACGCCTTAGAAAGGCCGAAGCCCCAATCCTAACTGCGTCTGAAATGTCCATCATTTCTTTGGTTCCCGCGTTTTGTTTGCTTACCCAAACCGCAAACCCTGCGGCTACAGCAAAAGAAGCAATAGCTGCGCCGATTGGAATTATTTGCTGCAGATCCATTTAACAATTGCAAGCCGATTTGCGGCAAATATAAACGATTGAGGTAAAAATCAGAGTTTTCTTTTTTTGTAGGGCGGAAATGTTTTGCCTTTTAGGACTTGGCGCACTAGCTTGTTAAATCTCCTGCCATGGCTAAGATATGGAAACCTAAGATGGACTAGCTCGTGGGAGATTGTGTCATCTAGTACCTTTTCGTCTGGAATTTTTTTGACATTGATAAAGACCAGGTTGTGCTGCATGTAGGATACCCCGTAATACTTGTACGCAGTCGTTCTTCTTCCAGCAGTAAGTTCCTTTGGCATGTCAAGCACCTCTTTTGAGGTGAGAAGTGTCTTTGGCTCTGGAATGGAAAGCCTGTTTGAATAGATGCCTATTTTTTCCAATATGCTGAGCCGTAGATCAGGATCCAGATGCATTTGCTCTGACTTTGAAAATTTTCATAATATATGACGGTGTCAATTGTTGTGCAAAAACTTGTTGAAATTGGGTGAATTGTACGGTATGAGAATAAGCCGGTTTTATTCATACAATATATTATGACTTGTCGTGGTCGGCAAGTTAGGTATGCCGAGCGTCTGAAAAACGCTTATCCGTACCCGCGGATGCGTGGGTTCAAATCCCATCCACGACAGGTTCAATCATAGTTACACATTGCTTGTTTTTATCTTTTAATGCTGAATACTAGAGTCAGCGTGTCATCAAATTATAATGGAGCCAGCACAAACCGATTTAGCATGAGGTCGTTGTTTCAGCTTAGCACTAGAAGCTATGATGAAGAAATCGAACTTGTCAAAAAGGCATTGGTTGATCTCGAAGCTACCTGCAATGTAAAAAACGGATACAAGATAGGGTCACCATTTGCGAAAGCAGGCTGGACTTTTTTCAATATCGAAATAAGTGTTGAAATGACAGCCATTATCGAGAAGTCAGGCATGATGGAGGGGGCGCTAGGATATAGAGTTGCAGAACAGTTGAAGAATTTTTTGGGCCATTTCCTCGAGTCAAAAGGAAGCAATGTGAGAATAAAAAAACTCGATAACTAATTGGTAAATTTGTAAATTGGTCTTTTATGTATTAAAATTATTAAGGCTCGTAAGGGTCGGCTAGTCCGGTATGCCGTGAGTTTGAAAAACTCTAATTTGAGTCTACCTCAGATTCGTGGGTTCAAACCCCACCCCTTACGGGTCGATATCATTATGTCATATCTTGTTATTATAGTTTAGATGAAATTAGTTGGTTTGATTTTTGCAAATTAGAAAGGGTCAGAGTTTAGTGTGTAATCATGTATCATACAGCCACCGTCTCATCATACCCCTAGTTCATTAGAGTTAGAATTTCTTTTGTTTTATTTCTAATTTCTTGTGTCACAGCTACCACTACCAAGCCCTCGTTTGGCTGCCCATACATAACGACAGTGTTTTGTGGGGCATAAATACAGGCAGGTATGACAAGAAGATCTTCTTCTCCATTTATTACAATTCTGACCGGCGGTTTTAGGCCCATCGCTTGCCTTATCACATCAATACTCTGTGTTGTTATTTGGCCTGCCGGATTATCGCAGAAAAGATTCGTTTTAGAGGCACCTTGCGGAAGTTGTCGTTTTGTCCTTTTTTCTAGCCCATCAACTATCTGCAAGGATGGAATTAGCCCAAATCCGAGCATTTTCTCGGTAGTTGCGTCCCCCACGGTAACAATGTATGTTTCTGATGAGAGAAATTTCAAAATGTTTGCCTTTGTTGCATCTTTTTCTTTTAGCAAAATCCCTATTGGGATTTTCAGAACATCTCGCAGGTTTTCAGGCAGCTTCAAAGTTATGCCTGTGTGGTGGCCTGCATTTCTTCTTTTAGCTTTGCTGCCAAAATACTGCATTGTGCTGCGACATTTTTTGCTGTTGCGCGTATCGCTTCTGCGCTTGGTGATGTCGGATTTGTTATCATGACGGGTTTGCCCGTATCAGAGCCTTCCATTATTCCAGAGTTGAGCGGGATCTCCCCAACGAACGGGATGTTGTATTTTTCGCTTATTCTTTTTGCTCCGCCCGCTCCAAAAATATAGTGCTTTTCGTTGCATTTTGGACACATGAAATGGCTCATGTTTTCAACTACTCCAATCAATGGGATGTTTAGCTTGTTGAACATGCCAATTGCCTTTACTGCCACATTGCTTGCAACCTCTTGTGGGGTAGTTACAACCAAAATGCCAGTAATTGGAATTGTTTGCGCCAAGGTCAGAGGTATGTCACCAGTTCCTGGCGGCAGGTCAACTATCAGATAGTCCAGGTTCGACCAATTTGTATCAACTAGGAACTGTTTTACAATTCCAGAGATTATCGGCCCGCGGTATATTGCTGCCTGGTGTTCTTGTTCTGCAAAGAATCCAAACGAAACAACCTGTATACCATGAGATTCGGTAGGCTGGAGTTTGTTGTTGTCAACTTCCATGAACGCCTTTTGCATTCCAAGCATTAGCGGTATGCTTGGGCCGTAGATGTCTGCATCGAGTAGTCCGACCTTGGCGCCAGATTGTGCTAGAGCCAAAGCAAGGTTTAGTGATACTGTAGATTTTCCAACGCCGCCTTTGCCACTTGCAACACCGATGATGTTTTTGACAGTGGCCATTGCCTCGCCGGCATCAAGTGCACGACCTTCCATAACTTTGGCAGTAACATTCATGTCAAAGTTTTTGATTTCATCAAGTTCAGCCACTGCATGTCGAACATCCTGTTCTATTTGATCATTAAATGGGCACGCGGGAGTTGTAAGCTCCAGTGTGAACTTGAGATTACCCTCGTTTAATTCTAAATTCTTTATCATCCCCATAGATACAATGTCCTTTTTGAGATCAGGATCTATTACTGTTGCAAGCTTCGCAAGGACTTGATCTACACCGACCATGCCAAAAAAATTCGTTCACATTATTTAAAGATAGGTTGATTTTCAAAACGCCGAAATTTTTCTATTGTGCTTAGGTATGCCTAACCAGAAATTCTTTTTTAGAGTTTCGCCTTAAATTCAGCGCCAATTTAAGAGATAATGCTAAACACGCAAGAACTTGACCTCCAAGACCGCTCAAAATACATCAACATTGTAGTAGGTGCAGTCATCGGCGCAGCAATAATGTTTCTAGCACAAGACGTCATCGAGTGGTTCATGGGAGTGGATTTTGAAAACCCTTCTGCCACCAGTAGTGATGTACCAGCTAGCATAGTCACTCTGCTTGGAAGAATGTTGCCATTTGCAAAATGGATAGGGGGAGTGTTGGTGGTTTTTGCAATATTAATCGGCGTTGGAAAGCTGCAATTTGTAGGAAAGCCACACGATATGAAAACACAGTCCATGCTAGATTCTGCATGATCTGTTGCTTCCAAAATTCTTTTTTTTGCCAGGTTTGTACGGTTCTGCCGCTCGTGGCATCAGTCGTTTTGTATTTTTACTTTCAGCCTGAAATTCATTATTTTCTGATGGCTGTATTTTTTGGTTTGTGGCTCTTGGGATTTTTACTGGATGCGAAAATCACCATCAAGAAATCGCATTTAATACCAAAACATGAGATCAATGTGATATTTCCAACTCTATGTGCAAGGTTCGGGCTGAAAAGGGGCTGTCTCGTTCAGTTTCTGCTAGAAATAATCGTGGTGGTTTTTTTGCCGTTTCTCTTTATTGACACATTAGATACTGTTGCGAGCTCGGTTGTGTCAGTCACACTTGGCTCATCGCACATGTTCGCATTTTACTCTAACAAAAAAATACCATTGTAGTACCACGAGTTAGCGATAGTAAGTGGTGGTTTGAAACCACCACTGATTATCTGCCGACATTCTTGGCTTTTATCCTGTGTTACCATAATTTTTGTGAGGATCCCAACAAAAAATCGCCGCGGAATTTTTGATGCTGGAATAATAATACTTGGTGTAATCATAGTCATAGTAGCCATAATTTCAGCTACTCTTGCATGGAGTGATATTTTGCAGGTAGCATATGTGAATCTAATTACAGAGATGCCTAAATTCGACTATCAGGTTCACGGTGGAAGTGAGTCCGGAAACAAAAACTTTGAGATTTATTCCACATTACGAACAATTTCGTTTTTTCTTATTGTGTTCGTACTGATGTTTGCAGGCATTTCGATAATGTTTGAAAAAATAAACATTATGCCTCCAGATACTGGGTTTAGAATAATCTCAAAGAGCATATACTTTGTTTTCTTTTTCTTTTTCTTTCCGCCGTTGTGGGATATTTCGTCCACGGCAGTAGAGCAGTTGTCCGTCTGGATCCTGAATCCTCAAGACGTTGCAAACCCGTCCAAGAACGTCGAGATTCTTCTAAAGAAACTCGGGAGCATAGAGTGTGTGGATCCAAACGATCCAGACGGCAATTGCCATTTTACGCTTGATACGCTCGTAGCTGGGCTAACGGATCCGTTTGGTGCACTCAAAAACATTTTTCAGACTTCGTTTTTAGGCGTGTTCAAGGCAGTGGCCTTTTTGTCGTTCATGTTCGTATCATTTCTAGTTGGCACCATAAGACAGGTTCTGACTGCAATTATCATCATTGGCCTTCCCGTGCTCATGATACTTTCCCTAATGCCGTTTTTCAAGCGAGTTGTAGACAGATTTGTTGATGCAATGCTTGGTCTTTTGATCGCGCCAATATTTTCATCACTTGTTATTGTTGCGGGGGTAGCATACCTTGGAACAATAGACGGTCCAGACCCAATATTAGAGTGGTTTGCAGCGCTTGCAATTATGGTACTAGCGTCATTAGTTCCAGCCATGCTCGTTCCAATGATGGGTTCGCTGGTTGGCATGGTGCAGGGAATGGCCGGTGCCGCAGTAAACACTGGCGGAGTGATCACAAGCATGGCTGGATTTAGTGCAGCTCGCGGCATGACATCTGCAATGTCAGGAATAATCCAGAATGGGAGAGCCGACAGCTTTTCAGATGCAAAGTCAGCCATCACAGGATCAGGCATTACTTCGATAATAAAGAACATGTCAGATGTAGCCCAGGATAGATCCTCAGATTACGTGAAAAGCAAAATTCCAATGGTTGGAGGGGGTGTGGAAGTTGGCAAGGTTCCACGCGCAATTCTTGAATCGCATGAAGCTGATCAAAATACACGTGACACATCTAGAGCGTCTCTGGCAACAGGAAAGCCTGCTAGCGATACTGGAAATGCTTTTGCACCACCAAAAGCGCTTTTTGACGCCCTTGGGGTAAATCCTCCCAGCACCGTAATTGATGAAAATTTTCCTTCCGAGTCAGAGAATGGCACTGAGACTGATAAACGCCAGGGAAAATCCTTTGTTAATAATTTTTTTAAAAAGTTTTCAAGAACTGGCAAGGAATAGCTCAGCCAGACAAACCGCATATCATGTTATTGGTTTCTAAATTGCCTTGCTTCATTTTGGTTTTCAAAGATGTGATTTCCGAAATAGCGTCAGCATATTGTTTGTTTGCCATGGCATACGCGCTTACCGCATGTCCGCCAGATTCGAGTTTGAACGCATACCTGAATCTTTCATGTTGCGGGGTATCCCAGACTAACTCGAATTTATTATTTTTTGGCGCAAGATAGCTTCTGATCCATTCAAATGAAACATCCAAAACCAGCCCATATTTTAGAGATTCAAAGGCAACGCCAAATGATGTGATATACAATATTCCCCTTCCATGACTGCTTGCCCTTACCTCAAAGGCCTTTGCAATTTTTTCGTTTGGTGATAAGAGTATCATGTTATTGAATTGTAAAATCGATTCTTTGTTCTGGATCTTTTGCAAATCTGGCTGCTTCAATTTTCCAAGTAGACTCTCCACTAGTAATCGTCGGAAGTAAAAACCAGACGTTTCCTTTGCTTGCAGGAAGATTTACTGCTGGAAGCCCGAACTTGAAGGAGACTTTATCTCCCAACATTATCACCCCGTCATCCATCGACTCGATCCGGTATTCAATTTGGTGGGGCCTAGCCTGAAGATCAGTCCAGGATTTGAAAAATGAGTTGTGAGTCACGTAGATGTTTTTTGCTCTATCAAACCAGCAATCATTCCATGTTTCAAAATCTGTCACAGACGTCGGAATTTTTCCAAATCTCTTTCCTTCTATTAGCGGGTTTTTGATGCTGATGTTTTCTGTTGGCGTGTCTGACTCTAATCCGATTTTTTTTAGTAAATTGATATGATCCTCCTGTATTTGGCGATATTTTGCGCAGACCAGTTCTGGTTTGTCACACTGGAGAATCAGTTCAGAAAAGGATTGATTTTCCGCCCAGGTTAGCCTAGTAGAATGTTTGCCTATTGGGAGATAGCTCAAAACGTCACCATGGCTCAGATTCAAGATCAGCCCAGATCTATTGCTTTCAATAGCAAGCCCAAAATTCGTCATATACATCGTACATACCCCGAATTTTGAGCCTGTTGGAAATGTCGCTAGCATTTTTTCTCCAGATAAGAGTGATTTCACACGCTAAAATGAAATAATTCTTTTTAAGATGTGATATCAGTCGGCCTTGAGAAATCTGGCGTGCGCGTAATACGTATCAAAGGTTTTGCTGTATATTATCAGAATGTTATAGGTTTCAATATCAATTCCCGTGGCGTCGTAATTTTGTGAGCCTTGAGAGGCCTTGAGTTTTCCCAAACCAATTCCAGTTGCGATTGAGCCGTCTTTTGTCAGATACAGATGTTGATCAATCCCACTGGTGACGCCAAAATCCTCCAATCTCAAAAACGTCATTTCACCGGAACCAAACATTTCTGCAGTGCCTTGAGCAGAAAATCCCTTTAGACCAGCAATCGGAGTTAGCTTGATTAGCTTTAGATCATTTGAGCTGGATAATTCTTTGATCTGGTCCTTGCCTTCGTCGATAAAGCTTGGATTGTTTTTTGCCTCCTGCAGTATCAACTGTACGGTGGCAGATGGCATTTGTTGTATCATGTTATATCGATCGTCTTCATCCAAGGCAATCAGCTGATCATATGAAAGCCCATCCTGGTAAGTAGCTAGTGCTATTGAGAGTTGGTCTTGTTGCACTGGCTGCACGTACGTTGCCGCCACAACATAATACATGCCAATAAGAAAAGTTCCAATTATTACAGACAGTGTGACAGTCCTAAGCATTGGTTTTGGCCTCCACCGTTGTGTGAGCAAGTTTCTTTGACTCTTGTTGAGCAGCAATTGCGAAAAACGCCCCCATTACAATTCCAAATACGACGTGTAATTCGATGGAGCCAGTCATTATCAGATTCGTATTTGATAACAACTCGCCTGCCTCGCCAACCGCAGCACCATTTGATTGGATTAACGGGATTATCAAAATCATACTAATTGGTACAAAAAAGACAAAAAACACGACAATTCCCGTAGTCACGCCTGCGATTGCGCCCTTTTTGATTGATATGACCTCTAATTTTCGGTGAATACCAGAACCTAGACCAAAAACTGTGCCTATCAACGATGCCGTAAGCATGTGAGAAATCATGCCAACCAATGTTGCCTCAAGCCCACTCATTCCAGTGGCAAGTCCCACTACTTTGTAAAATGTCCCTGGTGTCGCCCCGAGTCCGAGATCAATTACAAATATGCTGATAAAGATTGCAAATCCTCCGACAAGTCCTGCTACGCAGCCAATCTGAGCTCTTTTTGAGAAGGTAAGGCTAGTGTTACTCGTCATGTAGATGGCCAGTGTTCGCTCTCTAATTCTTTCCAGTTTTCCTTTTTTTCCTTTTTTGTTTTTCCTTTCATTTGATAATCATCAAACATCATAATTGAGCTAAACAATCCCATTATGGCTCCGTATAATACGTGCAGTATTAGCGAGCCCCACAAGATATCACCAGAGGTCTCCATCAGCATGGTTGCAATCCTCATGTCTTCTACAGATGCTGCAGATAGCCCTGTAGCCTGAGAGGACACCATTGGAAACATTATGTATAGTGTGATCGGCATGAAAAAGATCGCGTATACCTCGATCCCAGTCACCGCGCCGCCAATGATTCCTTTCGGAACTCCAGTTATGTGTAAAAGTTTGTGCAGTCTTGAGCAGATGCAGAATACAGATCCTATCACTGCTGCAGTAAGCATGTGTGCAAAAAATCCAAATGCGATTGCGGAGAGACCATCAAGTCCGACAATCATCCCAATTATTTTGTAAAAGGTGCCAAATGGCACCCCTACTTCACTGTCTATCCAGAAAAACGAGCTGAAAAGCGCAAAACCGCCAACCAGCCCCGCAATACAGCCGGTCTTGGCCATTCTATAGATTTCCGCACCGCGAATCATCACGCATCACCGAAAGGACTTGGTGCGTTGGTGCTGGGAACCTGTGCGCTTTTCAACCACTTGGTTATGTATCAAACAAATATAACATATATTATGAAAATAGCTAAAATTCGTTTAATCCGTATTTATATTTGAACAAATCTGTTCAAAAGCTGAGTCACATATCAAAATTATCAAACAAATGTGAGTTTATCATAAACAGGATAGTAGTGCAAGTAGTGCTCTGGAACTCAAAGTTCCCTGCCCATCGACCCGGTACGAGCGCATCGGTGCTTACTTACTTGACACTATCCTTCTCATCCACTCGTATTCGAATCAATAAAGATGATCATGTCTGTCTTGAACATTTGTAAAAATTCAAAAACAAAAATGAACACATGTTGAATTTGTTTAAAAGTAAGAATGTTGGCGGCGTTTTTATTTTTTGAAGAGGCCGAATTTGAAGGATCTCGCGGGTTTCCCTGGTTTTTTGCCAAGATTATCCAGATATTCATACGTTATTTGCCTTCCATGACCAACCATGTTTGAGGTTTTCAGATCTCTGAGCTTGAACCATTTTCCGTTTTCAAGTTTTATGAGGGCATCATCAGACAATGCAAATCCAGATCCTTCGTCGTGGAACACGAGTGAACCTCCCGCTTTTAGCTCAAGTTCACAGTTATAGTTGACAGTGGTTCCAAAAATTGCAATGTTTTTTGCCTTGACTTTGATGTTGTTTACAAGATTGTTTACAACTACAGTGTCTGCATCAAGTAGCACCGTCTCCCTCGCAGTTCCCGCGACAATTTTTCCGTTCGGGGCGTGGAGCTCTGTAAAATGTTCCTTTGTGATATAGATCCCAATACGTCCTTGTGGGTCTTGCAGTATCTCTTTTATTCCGATCAGATTGCCCGTGATGATGTCACCGTTTTGTGCGGTTATTTTTGCACCATGCTCTACTGTGAAATGATTTTGAATTGGATCAAGCATCATAAAGTGTCCATTTGTTATCACGATATTCGTTTTTGTTTCCTCCTCTTTTGTAAAATATGGGCTAGTTATGCTTCCTGCCATGACGACATTACCGTCATACACAAAACTGCCTGCCCAGAACTTGCCTTTTATGAAAAGCTCGCCTGACTGCTTTATTTCAAATTCTACCTCCCCTAGCTCTTTTGAGCCAAAAAGTTTTGTGCTGACAGCGTTGTTCCTATGCAAAAGTGTCGCCCAATCTTGCGCAAGCTTCATTTCTCTTGCGACGTCGCCAGACAGAAGTAGGTTTCGTCTTCTTTTTTCTTCCTCCGAATCGCCAGTGTAAATGCGAGCTTTTTTGATTTTCTCGTCGTCCGTATCTGGGAATATTTTTCCAACCTTAAGGTCCTCATAGGCCTGGATAATTTTTTTTATTTTTTCTTCATCGCCTCCTCTGTCAGAGTGATGGTTTAGAACCATCTTCCGAAATGCATTGCGGATCTCTTTTTCTGATGCGCCGTGCTTTACGCCTAAAATATCATAGTTGTTCTCCAAGTATCATTATTTCTATCATAGTTGGATTATCTAGTTTTTTCTATTTGGCCAAAATGGATGGTAGTATACGCTGGAAACACGATTACTCCTTGCCATATGAGTGCACAGTTGATCGCATTTCTGATCCTATATCGAACCGAGGAATCTGAAATCTATTGTCTGATCTCTTAATACAAAATTTGGCTATTATGATGCATGAGTCCCCACAGGACAAGTTTGGCAAATGAGGCATTCTACATCCAGTGCATAGCCTCGATTATCAAGGCACTCAATCAAGAAAAAAACACGCCATAACCAGTCGCTACATCGCAAGGACTACTAAGAGAACATAGAACTACCGTCATTATGAATTTCATTTACGCTGATTTTTAATTTCTTAAAGAGAATCAATGACTAATGGCGTATCATGTGAAAGGTATTGTTTTGCGGGTCCAGCCCTTGCATCTCCTGGCGATACCTGAATTTGATACGGCCATAACAAAGAATCTCATCCTAAACTTGTTCTTGTGTTGGGGTCGTAGAAAACATCAGGAGCTCTTCTTTAGACGGCGTTATCTGGCCGTATAGGCGATAATCTTTGGTAAGCAGCAGACATTGCCCCCTCTGAAGCGATTTGACAAGATCGGACTCTTCATCCGAAAGCGACATTGCAGTTTTGATTCTATCTGTGGCCTGTTCGGTGTTTTGAAGAAATATTTTTGTTCCAGCATTGTCTGCAATGGCTCGGCCAAAATCATTTTCTATTACGTCTTCAGGCCTTTGTGTGACAAATATGAAAATCACGTTAAATTTTCTTCCCACACGTGCAATCATGTTTAGAAATTTACCCGAGGTATTTTTCATAAAGAGCATCCAGCCCTCGTCAATCAATATTATTTTTGGAATTCTTGGCTCAATGGTGTTTATTTTCTTCCAGATTTTACCAAGAGCCAGCAAAAGCAGCAAAAAGACCCGGTCTTGGCCGTCAGTTCCACGAAGTGAGATCACTACTCTGTCTGAGATCTTTGGCTCGCCTTCAAGAACTGAGGATATTTTTCCTTGCACCAGGTCGCTTAGGTATTCTTTTGCCTTGTCGTTAACCCCGCCATAGAACTCTTTGATTGACCGGCATCCTGTTGCTTTGGCACGAAATTCCGTGCGTATTATCTCGTCTACGTTTTTAAGGTCTGCCAAAACGTCTGCTGCATCTGTGGCATCAAAGAGTTTGAATGGATCAAGCCCGAGTGTTTCCTGTTCTGTCACTTTAATCACATCAAGCCTCAAAAACTCACCTATCTTCTCATACTCTCCGTTTGGATCAATTATGAAGATTTTCGCATCAGGAAACTTGTCATCGAGTCTTTTGAGAAGTGTTTTTGCAGTGACCGATTTTCCTGCGCCCGACGATGCAAGCAGTAAAATGTTATAGTTCTCGCGTAGCGTATAATCATAAATGATTGGCGCACCTGTGCGAATGTTTAGGCCTAAAACCACGCCATTTGGAACCTCGATCATGTCAGAACTGACAAAAGGATAGAACACGCCGCAAGAGACGAGATCAAAGTAAAGTATCTTTCCCACCCCATCAACTAACATTTGTTTCTGTAGTGTCTTGGTAGAATCAAATGAAACCAGCATTGTTCTCATTGCAGCCTTGTAGTCATTGTCTCGAAGTCTCAGACTGGGCAAACTGCTCGCTTTGATCATCGAGACCATCGAGACAGTAAATAATTTTGTTTGTTGCTTTGTTAGAGCGTCAAGTACTGCGAGCCCTTTTTCTGTCCTGTATTTCAAATCATGTGACTTTGCTGCGCCGGAAGATACAAGCCCAACATATCTTTGCATTTGCGATACTGCTTTGTGGTGTTCAATCGGTTTAAGCCATATCGAAACCATGTCGGATTTTGAGAGTATGGAGTGTGCCCAAGCAGTTGGAAGAGCCGCAGGGACTTTGTACAAGGTGTAGCACCTTGCAAAAACAGAGTCAGCAAGTATGAGATAGCTGAGATTCTCTGATTCCACCTCCCATTTTGGCGGTTTTGCGACCATCGAATATTCCAGTCCCACCTGGTCCAGAGTTTGCTCGATAGGCTCGCTTGAAACGAGGAACGTTCTTGGAACAGGCACGAGTTTTTTCTCGTTTCCTATTTCCAATACAAGTGCGTCTTTTTGCATGATTATCCTAACTGGTTTTTGTACTGCCGCAAGAAGTCGATAGAACTTGGTCAGGGCTGTTAGTTTTTTATCATCCGGGAGTGCGCCGAAATTAGTGGGCTTGATTTCATAGGTGTATTTTGGCTGTTTTGTTTTTTCACGAACCAGTACAAGCCCAGACAGATTCACATCAAGAAAGGCGACTCTTCTTTTAAGGAATTTAAACGCATTTCAACCCATTAAATTCACAAAAACAATACGGATTATGGAAATGCAGGTATCGTATGTCTTGTTGTCAGTCATTATCGCAGTGATGATTTTACTCATAATTACAATAATCTACCTTTACGGAAAAATCCAATCACAAAAGACAGCTTTGAGTAAGAAACAGACAGGTGCGCACCAGATGGGCGTCAATCAGACCAAGGGGGATCTTTATCAAATTCTCGGTGTCTTTTCAATACTTGCTGACTATGATCAGCTTGGCTTCATCTCAACTACTTCAAAACAAATGTCAGTAGATATGATAGGGATCAAAAGTGACAGGATAGACTTTATCGAGTTCAAGAAAAAAGGTGTAGACCTAAAACCAAATGAGAACAAAGTTAGAAAACTGGTTGAGGCAAAACGAGTTCACTATCAAGTAAAAGACATAGAATTGCCTGAAGGTTTCAGGATTGAAGATAGATCTGCATAACGCGCAATGATGAAAATCGTCAAACAACAGGTTTATAAAGTATAGTACGGTACAATACGGTATGACAGATGACTTGAGATTAGATAGTCTCGAAGGCGTAGGTCCTGTAACTACAAAAAAACTAACAGATGCAGGCATACATAACATAATGGATCTGATTATCAGGGGCCCAATCGACGTAGCAGATGTGACTGGCATGGATAAGGAGACGGCTGAAAAAATCGTGACCAAGGCACGACATACGTTAATTGAGCAAGGTCTCATCACAAAGGACTTTGTCACTGCAACTGAAATTTACAAAAGAAGGCAAGACATTGGCAAAATCTCGACTGCAACGCAGTGTCTAGATCAATTACTTGACGGAGGGATTGAAACACAGGCACTAACCGAAGTTTATGGCGAATTTGGTTCTGGAAAGACACAATTCTGTTTGACAATGTGTGTCATGTGTCAAAAACCAAAAGAAGAGGGAGGTCTTGATGGCGGGGTTTTGTACGTTGATACCGAAAACACGTTCCGACCAGAAAGAATTGTTTCTATAGCAAAAGCAAAGGGACTAGATCCAGAAAAGATTCTGGACAACATTATCGTAGCAAGAGCATACAACAGCGCTCACCAGATATTAATTCTGGAAGAGGCAGGCCCAATAATCGAACAACATAACATAAAGTTGATCATCACAGACTCGGCAGTTGGACTGTTCAGGGCAGAATACCTCGGACGGGGAACACTGTCTGAGAGACAGCAGCGACTAAACAGGTTTATGCATCTCCTGGTGAGAACTGCAGAAACATACAACTGCGCAGCAATTGCGACAAACCAAGTCATGGCATCACCAGATGTCTTCTTTGGCGATCCAACAAGACCTATTGGCGGAAACGTGGTTGCCCACACCAGTACATACAGGATTTACTTCAAGAAGTCCGGCAAAAAGAGAATTGCAAGGATGGTTGACAGTCCTCACCACCCAGAAGAAGAGGTAATCTTTACGGTTACTGAGGGGGGAGTTGCCGACCCCGAGGACGAGACCAAAAAGAAGAAAAAATCCGAAGAAGACTAGGTCGAAGTTTAAAATAAGGGCTCAAAACCCTCATTTTTATGACTACAAAGAAGCCGTCTGGACACTCTCATGGTTTTAGACACAAGTCAAGATCAGCACTCACAAAAGATGCGCCGCGAGGGGTATCATTTTTGATGAGAGAGTACAACGTCGGAGATCAGGCTCTAGTAATCATCGATCCAAGACAGCATAAATCACTTCCACATAGGAGATACCACGGAAAGGTAGGAACCATTCGTTCTGTAGGGAGAAGAGCAGTCACAATGGACGTAAAGCTAGGTAACAAGACGAAAACCTTAATCGCTAGATTGGACCATATCAAACCGTTCGGTGTAAAGTAAATGGAACAAGTAAAGAAAAGCCAGCCAATATCACTGGCCGAAGTAAAAGAGATTTTGGAAAAAGGAGATGCTGAAAAAATGGATCAGATTCAGCGCTGGACTTATGATTATGTTACCAAGTTTGCCAAAATTGATTCAAAGGCTGCAAAAAAAATGAAGCAAGACCTCAAAAAGGAATGCGGCTTGACAGACGAAGAGGCAGTCGAGATCATAAACATAATGCCAACATCGCTTGCTGAGCTGAGAGCATTTACTTTCGGATGGAAGAAACTAATCCTTGCTGAAACGCTAGAAAAAATTCTAAATACACTAAAGGGGAATTAGTAAGGTAAGCGATTTTCTTGGAAAGGAGTTCTAGTCCACCACGTAAGTATGAGGAATACGCATATGTCCTAGACTATGTCACGCGCGGCAAATCTACAACGGTACGTGGCCGTGAAGGAATTATAATTACTGCAATTGGCGAAGACCGACTCACCTTACTAGAGGTTCTCGGGATGCAAAACACCGCGTTTGAGATTGGCGAGCGAATTTACATCGGAAAGGAAGGCAGGACAAAGATAATGTCAGTTCTTGGCAAGCTAGATCACAACAGCATCTCTGCAGCTGCGCAAAGCGAGCTACGAAATGTCGTAAACACAATAGTCAAAAACAATGAGAAACGATTTGTTGACTATATCAATAATGCACAGCCGCTCACCCCAAGAATCCATGCACTGGAATTGATTCCAGGAATAGGCAAGACCTACATGAAAGCCATCCTAGAAGAGCGGGAAAAACAAAAATTCGTAGACTTTAATGACGTCCAAGACCGCGTCGGCCTAAAAGAACCGCAAAAACAAATCACCGAGAGAATTATGGATGAGATTACTGGTGAAGTAAAAGTAACACTTTTTGTCAAAAAATGAAAAGGCAGAGACTCGGGCAACACTTTCTTTTATCACAAAACATTGCAAAGTCCATAGTTGATGCAGCCCAGATTACAAAAAGAGATTCTGTTCTTGAGGTAGGTACCGGTAAGGGCATTCTGATTCCACATCTATGCCAAAAGGCAAAGTCTGTCGTCTCGATCGAGACAGACGGGCAGCTCTACTCTGATGCCATTCTCAAGTTCTCGCAGATTCGAAACCTCGAGATGATGTACGGAGACGGATTTGACGCAGATGTTGATTTCACCGTCTTTGTGTCAAATCTTCCATATTCTCAAAGCAAAAAGGCAATAGAATGGCTTGCGCAAAAAAAATTCTCGCGTGCAGTGATCATGGTTCAGACAGAATTTGCAGAAAAGCTTTTTTCCATGAGTAAAAAGGAGATGCGCGCCATATCTGTAATCGCAAATCATGCCTTTGAAATAGAAAAAGTCATGTCAGTTGGCAAGAACAATTTTGGCCCGCCGCCAAAGGTCGACTCTGTAGTATTACGCCTGAAACAAAAAAGGGTGGTTTCCTCCAAGACAGTCGATTCTATAACCAAGTTGTTTTCGTATAGGCGAAAGACGGTAGGGAATATTTTCAAGAAATTTGGAAAAACCATACAATCAGATAAAAGACTAGAGGAGCTAGACGGAGATGAGATAGTCAGGCTTGCAAAACAGATTAACTGAGACATACGCTCCAGCAGAGGATACGTTCTTTTTGGCAGAACATATTGCAAATGAAAGAGGACAAGCTGCACTTGAAATAGGGACAGGATCTGGCTATCTGGCAAAAATTCTGGAAAAGAACTTTGCCCTAGTCGTTGCAACGGACATTGACTTTGCCGCACTCAAAAGCCAAGAAAATGCCGTTCAAAACAACATTTGCTGCGATGGCGCAGACGGACTGGCTGCAAAATTTGATCTTGTCGTTTGCAATTTGCCGTATTTGCCATCAGACCAGATAATAGACAAGGCAGTAGATGCCGGTCCAGATGGACTTGTGATTCCAATTAGAATAATCAAGTCTGCCAGTTCTTGCATAAAGCCCGGTGGAAAGATGTTGTATCTTACGTCATCACTTGCCAGCTACCAGGAATTGATAGAAAAGACA
>Ga0247727_10005393_pt1 | contig 26005 bp, 22 predicted proteins | sample WisWelCaveWW1625_FD_202498 | JGI IMG/M metagenome (GOLD analysis project Ga0247727, IMG submission 202498) | Biofilm microbial communities from Wishing Well Cave, Virginia, United States - WW16-25 | ecosystem: Environmental > Aquatic > Deep subsurface > Groundwater > Cave microbial mat | place...
GGCCTCTTTCAACCGGGTGTACAATCCTTCACTGATGCTCATGGGCGGCTCCTTTGGTTTTCGCTACCCAAATTATGCCTCATCCCGTGAGCATCAGCTTTTCCAAAGTTCTGTCAGTGAATCAGCTTCCGTGCTTATTTTAGACTTGCGTGCCTGATTTACCCCGCTGGCATCCAACGCTACCTGATGACAAGCCGCTCCAGATCAAGCTGCTCAATTTGGAACACCTGCACCTCACCCTTTCCCTTTAGGTTGACCAGTTCGGGGAATTTGAGCGGCGGGCTGGCGGAGAGTTGCTGCCAGGTATCCATGCTCACCGTAACCGTCCCTGGCCGGGCGACCGCCTCAATCCGGGAGGCAGTGTTGACCGTGTCACCCAGGATATCGAACAGGTATTGTTTGCGCCCGACAATCCCGGCAATGACCGGCCCAATGTGAATACCGACCCGCACCTGCCAACTGGGCGGCAGGGATGGCGCAAACTGCACCATTTCCAGCCCGCACTGGATACAGTTGAGCGCCGGGCGTTCCAGCGGCTCAAACAGACCCGCCGTCGTCAGGAAGGAGTCCCCCGAGGTCTTGATCTTTTGCAGCCGGTGGCGGCCCGCCATTTCCTCAAACCCCTCCACCAGCATTTGCAGGTGTTTGACGACCTCCTCCGGCTCATGGTTATTGCAGTAACTCGTAAAGTTTACGATGTCACAGACCAATACCCCGACGTTTTCAAAGCGCCGCGGCTGGACCCTGCTCGTGCGCTTCAACTCCGCAATAACTTGATCAGGCAAAATGACGCGCAACAATTCATCCGAGCGCTGCTTCTCTTCCTCAACGGAGACCAGGGCGGTCTTAAGTTCTGCGGTCCGTTCATCAACCCGGTTTTCCAATTCGTTTTTGATCTGCGTCAATTCCAGGTTGGCTTTGAAAAATTGCTGGAGCGCCCCCTCCACCAGGGCGGTGATGATCCATACCGATGCGCCCAACCCGATGACCATTCCCACGTTGGTGATCGTGAACGGCAGCAAGCCCACGCTGGCGATAATGGCGGTAATCAAGCCCGCCCAGGAAGCGATCAGCGCGCTCCCGAGGACGGCGATCATCGCCAGCGTCAGCCCGCCCGAGGCGGAGGGGATGATGTCCCCCAGCGCAAACCGGACAAACAGCACGCCGAGCGCCACCAACACCCAGCCCGCCATGCGCACGTTGCGCTGCGCCAGCAGGCGGCAGCCGATTGTAATCACCACGCCGAGCGCGCCAAACAGGGCATCCTCCAGCGACGAAAACATATCGCCGATAAAGGTGAAAATGGACACGATGATTAATAAGTTCAGGAAAATGTAGAGCAGGCGTTCACGCCAGGCATTTGGCGAACCGGGATTGCCGGGGCGGCTGATCTTGTCCCAATATTCTGCCCATTTCCAGTTTGTGCGCATGACAGCATTATACGTTTTTCGCAAGGGAATGTCACCCGCCACTTGGGGGCACACCCGCGGGCGCGTCCTCCCAGGTGAAATCGGGAATGGGGACGGTCAGCCAGCCTGCAAGATTACCGCCTTCCAACGGGCGGAAGTCACCGTTTTCGGGGTCAACAAGTTGCGGCTCAAACTGGTTGATGGCATTGTCGGCGCGCAATTGCTCCGGGTTGCAGGTGGCGTTTTGGGGCTGGCACCCCTCGCCGGCCCCCTCCACCCCGAGGGGATGATCAACAGGCCCGTTCCAGATCACGTTGCCGCGGATTTGCAGGTTGGTGTCCGTTGCCGAGGGCCAGGGAATATTGGAGTCCGCGCCGGGAATGCGGGGGGCGTAAATGGCAAAGTGCTGCCACGCGCTCTGGAAACCCGCCGGGTTGTAGAAAATATTGTTATAGATGAACACGTTCCGGTTGGGGATCGGCTCGGCCTCATCGCCGTCCCGGATGGTCCCCCAGCCGCCCGCGTCGAGGTAGGCCTGGCATTGCGCCACATTTCCATCGCAACTGCGCAGGCCAAAGACGACCTCCAATATGTGACTGCGCGCGCCCACCTTGTAACAGGTATTGTAGGCCAGCAGGATGTTGTAGCCGCCGTTGACGCCCATACAGGCCCCATCAATGTCGTGCAGGAGGTTTCCGGTAAACTTCACGTCGTAGGCTTCATAGTGCAGCCACGGCGCCACCATAAACTCAAAACCCGTCCCCTGCCCCGCCGTAAACCCGCCCGTCCCGCAATCGAAATACTCGTTCCCGCGCATACGCAGGTACGCCGACCCGCCCTTGGCATACTGGCACCAGTCGCCAGAGTTGTGGATGCGGCTGCCCACCACGTGCCCGTATTGCACCGCCACAAAATCAATCGCGTTGTCCCACGCCCCGGAGATGTCACTGTCTTCAATATAAATGTATTGCGACTGGTTGATCTTCACCGCCTCCTGCACGTTGTACGTCTCCGGGTCCGCGCCGGTCACGGTGACGCCGCGCAACAGCAGGTGGTCACAACGCTCGCAGTGGAACACATCCCCGCCATCTGCCGAAATGGTGAGATTGAGCAGGTACAGGTAATGCGTATCAAAAATGTTGAGCGAAGGGAGGCTGACCGTCCCCGGCCCATCCGCGGCTTCGATGACGATCGGCGCGGCGAAGGAGGCATGGCGTGATTCAAAATAAACGGGCACGGCCTCCGGGGGGTAGGTTCCCCCGGTGAGCAGGATCCGCGACCCAATGGTGAGTGGTGATCCCATCGGGATGCGGTTCCACGCCTCGGTGAGCGAGGCCAGCGCCTCGGCGCGCGTTTCCCCGGAATTGGCATCATCCCCGTTGGACGGGTCCACCCAGATTTCGGTGAGGGCAGGTGTGCCCATGTCGTAGCGGTCCCCATCTGGGGGCGCGGGATTCCCTGTGGGGATACCGGCTGGCTCGGAGGCTGTGGGGGTGTTGGCCGTCTCAATGGACGGGATACAGGCGGCGCAAAGCATGATCCAACCGATCAGGATTCTTCGCATGGGGATATTCCAGTTAATTGAGCGTAAACCCGCGTTCGGTGGGGGCTGCGCGGCGGCGGATTTCGTTGACAAGTGGGATTTCGCGGCGGTAGAGCCGATCCAGCCGGGTAATGAGTTCGTCCACGGAGGACGCTTCGAGCAAGGATTGTTTGTCGGCGGCGGGGGCCTGGAGGATATAGGCGGCAATGTAGGCCAGGGCAATCGGTTTGGGCGGGAGGAACTTGCTGTCCACGGAATCCGGAAGTTGATCGGAAATGAGGGTGAGGTAGGCAAGCACGCGCTTCCTGAGAGTCAGCGCGGCCCGATCCAGCCCCGTCCCCGCTTCATCCGGGAGCGGCAGGCGCTCCACCTTGCCGACAAGGTAGGGCCGGTCATGGTCGAGGGTATGGATGCGGAAGCGTTCCACGCCAACGGTGGCAATATCCATGCGCCCATCCCCCAACGGGTCGGCATGAATGATTTGCGCCGAGCAGCCCACGGCGAACGGTGTCGCCAACGGGCCGAGGGCTTCCCGCCCCTGGCGGATCAGCACCACCCCAAAGGAGGATTTCTCCTGCAGGCAGCGGTCAATCATTTCGATATAGCGCGGTTCAAAGATGTGGAGATTGAGCGGAGCGCCGGGGAAGAGAACGGTGCTGAGGGGGAACAGGGGGAGGTCAAACACAAGGCGATTATACCCCCCGGAAAGTTGACGTTATTCCACTTCGCCGAGGTAGCCCAGCTCCACAAGCGCGGCCAACACACGGGCCTCCGTACCGGGCTTGAGGGTGATGGCGGCGGGGCCAAGCACGTCGCCGAGGAAGCGGGCGGCTTTGGAAGCGCGCAGTTCCGCGAGGGCTTCGGCGGAGGGCAGGCGCAGGATGGGGGCAGTGGTAATACGGGCGGCCTGTCCCTGTTTCTGCCAGTTCTTGAGGGCGAGGGTGACGTTGGGCGGGATGCCCGCCGAGTAGCGCGCCAGCAGGTTGATCAGATGATCGACGGTCAAGCCCTGGGACGCGGCCGCGCTCAGGGAGGCGGGGGTGGCGTGATAGCGATATTCATCGGCGACAGGTGCATCCCACTCGCAGAAACGGGAGAGCAGGTAACGGACGGAGCGCGGGGCCAGCCGGGGGACGGAAATTTGGCCGGTGGAGCGGATGTGGACTTGCGCCTGTTCGGGCGGGAAGTCGGAGGGCGCGCGCCCCTCGCGCAGGGTGGCGGCCCACTTTGAGGTACGGAAGGCTCCGGGAAGGGCGTCTGCGCCCGTGGCAGCCAGATCAATAAATCCGAGCCAATAGAGGGGGCCGGTGACCAGCCAATGGATCAGCGCCCCCTCGATCTTTTCCCACCCCCCAAAACCACGAATGAATTCACCCGTGGCCGTCTCGCGCAGATACCAGCCATCGTAATCGCCGTCGGGCCGCTGGAAGTCGGGGGCGGTCTCCTTGATGGCGGCGATGAAGGCGGGGAGGCTCCACCACGCGCCGGCCGGGAGGGTGTCGAGAAAGTGCAGGATTTGCTGGCGGGTGCGCAGGGGGTCGTTGCGCCACTCACCCTCCGGCTGGAGGGAGGGAAGCAGGCGCAATTCGTCAATGGCGGAGGTGTGGAGCCAGGTTTGGGCGAGGGCGGCGAGGGAGGCGGCGCGCCCGGTTTCGAGCAGGCGGCGGACGGCTTCCGGATCAGCCTGCCCGGCCGGGGCGAGCAGGCCGTGGGCGGCAAGGAGGGCGTGGAGGAAACGGGCGTCACAGGCTAGACCGAGATCAGCGGGGTTGCCGGGATGTGTGGGGCCGCCGCGCAGTGCGGCCAGGAGGGTGGTGGCATCATCCAGGATATGGCTGCCCGCAGTGGTGATGTGGACGCATTCGTGATGCGCGGCCGGACGGCCTAAAGGTTTTTCGGGATGCGCGCCGGGTGCGGGGAGCAGGGGGAGCAGATCGGCGGGGATGTAGGCGAATTCCTGCGGGCCATCCGGGGAGTCGAAGAAGGCGCGCGCCAGCAGGCCGCGGTAGAACAGGGTTTCGGCGGTGGAGAAAGGTTTGAGGTATGGTTTCTCGCGCGCCAGCCGCGCCGGACCGACGACCCTGACTTCGCCATGCCGTTTGGAAAACTGCGGCCAGGGCATGCGCCCACCGCCTGCCTGGAGTTCGGCGAGGGCAGCGGCGACTTTGCGGGGAAGGGAGGCCGCCAATTCATCGAGCAGGGCGGGCTGGAGCAGGCTGGCCGCAAGTTCCTCTCGTGCCGCGGCGACATCCGGCCCGGTGAGGGGGATATGCGTGGTCTCGGCGATGGCGCGGAGCAGGGCGAGATCGCAGGTTTGAAATCCGGCGAGCAGGGTGGGCATGGGTGGAATTATAACGAAAGGCGGGAGGGGCGGGTCGCCCCCCGGCATATGTAGGGGCGGGTCGTCCGGGCAAATGCACCACATGACAGGCAAGGATGCCGCGCCTGCCCTGATCAGGATAGGCGCGGGCGACCCGCCCCTACGCTGATCATGACGGCGCGGGCGACCCGCCCCTACGCTGATCATGACGGCGCGGGCGTCCCGCCCCCACGGAAATGGGGATGGCCTCGCCAGGAACGCAGGCCGGGTACAATTCGTTTCAAATGGGTTAGAATCGCCCGCGGGTGACCGATTTACCAACCCACCGAAAACACAAGGAATAGCAAATGAGTGAACAACCCAATGCCAAGGAAGTAATAGACCGGTTCCAACGCCGCCAACAGCGTGCGCCGGGAGCCTTTATCATCGGCGCGCTTGCGCTGGTGCTGATATTTGCGGGGGGCATCCTGTTATTCCAATGGTATCGGAATCCAGACGCCAAAATTTTCGCCTTTCTCCAGGGAACCGCCACCCCCACGCTGACCGCCACCGCCACCCAAACCCCGATCCCACCCACCGCGACACCCGAACCCCCCACAGAGACGCCACCCCCCACAGAAACCCCCACCATCACACCGACGCCCACGATTGACGGCCCCTTCCTCTACACCGTCCAGGAAGGCGATACCCTCTTTTCCATTGCCGAGCAATTTGGCGTGGAAGTCCTGCGCATCATGGAAGCCAACGAATTGGCAGATGCCAACATCTTCATCGGCCAGCAACTCCTGATCCCGGACCCCAACGAAGAAGCGCCCACCGCCACCCCGCTCCCGGCAGGCTTGCCGCGCGGCTACATCATCGAATACCGCGTCCAGCCCAATGACACGCTCTCCGGGATTGCCGCCAAATTCAACAGCACGGTGGAAGCCATCCTCGAAGAAAATGAAGAACTGACCGATGAAAACGCCATCTTTGTCGGCCAACTCCTGAGGATCCCGATCAATCTGGTGACACCTGGCCCCACCAGCACCACCGGCCCCGCCACGACTCCGGGAGCCATCCAAACCCTGACCCCCACAGCCACCGTGACCCCGTAGTTCATCTGCAACCCAAAGGCTGAAACAAAAGAGCGTGACTATTTGAAATAGTCACGCTCTTTTTTGTGTTGCTGGCCGGTAAGCTCAGATTTGCGTTACATTCACGAAAATCATCGGGCGGCGCTTGGTCTCGTTATACAGGAAATCCTTGACCGCCTGCTCCACGTCGCGGGCCATGTTGCCATTGGCGCGCGCCACGGTTTTGCTGATGTGACGGCTGGTATCCGTCAGGAGTTCATCCGCCTCAGGGGCATAGACAAAGCCGCGGGTGGTGATGTGCGGCTCTTGTACCAGTTTGCCGGTTTGGGCGTTGGTGACAAGGTTGATCATCACAAAACCCTCGCGGGAAAGGACATCACGCTCACGCACCACAGCCGGGCCAATATCGCCCACGCCCGTGCCATCCACGAACACGTACCCGCCGGGGAAACGCTCCCCCAGGGACATGCGGCCATTCTGGAATTCGACGATTTGGCCGTTTTCGATAACGGCGGTCTGCTCATGGGCGTAACCCATTTCATGGGCCATTGCGGCGTGTTGGTTCAGGTGGCGCAGTTCCCCGTGGATGGGGATCAGATATTGGGGGCGCACGAGGTGAAGGAGAAGTTTCATCTCCTCCTGGCTGGCATGACCGGAGACATGGACAGGGGCGATGGGATCATAGATCACATTTGCGCCGCGCCGGAAGAGTTTGTTGATGGTCTTGTTGACTGTCTCTTCATTACCGGGGATGGGGTGCGAGGACAGGACAACCGTATCACCGGGTTGGAGGGCAAATTGGCGGTTGGTGTCGCGGGACAGGCGGCCAATGATGGAGGATGGCTCCCCCTGTGAACCCGTACACATCAACACAATTTTGGAGGGCGCCATCTTGAGGGCGTCCTCAAGGGATACCTGCACGCCTTCCGGGATTTCGAGATAGCCCAGTTTCTGGGCCATTTTTGCGTTCTCGGTCATGCTGGTGCCGACGAAGGCGAGCTTGCGCCCGTGGCGGCCGGCGGCCTGGGCCACCTGCTGCATGCGGGAGATGAGCGAGGCAAAGGAGGCAACGATGATACGCCCGGGGGCTTCGCGGAAGACGATGTCAAAGGCCGGGTCAATGACGCGCTCGGAGGGCGTCCAGCCCGGTTCATCAGCGTTCGTGGAGTCAGCCAGCAGGGCGAGGACGCCGCGCGCGCTGAACTCGCTGAGCTTGGCGTAGTCGGTGGGCCAGTTGTCCACGGGCGTGTGGTCAAACTTGTAGTCGCCGGTGTGAACGACGAGACCGGCGGGCGTGGTGATGCCCAGCCCCACCCCATCGGGGATGGAGTGGCAAACGTGGAAGAACTCGATCTTGAAGGGATCAAGGTTGAGCGTCTCGCCCGCCTGGATGGTACGCAGGTCGGCGTTCTCCTGTTTGTGGTCGCGGGAGAGTTTGATCTCCAGCAGGCCGCGGGTCAGCGGGGTGGCGAAGATGGGGGCCTTGACGTGATCCAGCAGGTGGTTGATGGCCCCGGTATGATCCTCGTGCCCGTGGGTGATGACGATGCCGCGCACCCAACTGGCGCGTTCGATCACGTATTTAAAGTCGGGGATGATGTAGTCAATCCCGAGCATATCGTTTTCCGGGAACATGAGTCCCGCATCCACGATCAGGATGTTTTCGCCGTATTCAAATACGGTCATATTTTTGCCCACCTCGCCTAAACCGCCGAGGGGGATGATGCGTAATTTGTTGTTCATTTTTCTCCAATAAGTTAATCGGGCAGTGCCCGATGATTTCTAAATCCTCGATCTGACTTGCGTCCAGCGAGAATTGAGTTTCAAGATTTGTGGTTCTGATGATCCCTGTACAGGCTGGTGGGTCGGGTTTACTTGAGCCATGACCGGGATAAAAAAAGCCCCGACAATTGGATTGCCGGGGCGGAACGTACTTTGTTCAACTTGCCTGATTTCCCAAATGAGCCTGCAACAACCTGCCTTGTGCCACTTTCATCCAACAACTCAGGCCGGGTTCCCGGCCACATATTTCAATTGACGGCGGGCATTGTAGCACTGTGAGAGGGATTTGTCAAAACAAAAGGCCCCAGAATTTCCTGGGGCCTTTGTCTTTCTCAGCTTACCGGTTTAGTAGCCGGGCATCTGCGGGGCGGGGGCTGCTTTGTCCGGCTCGGGGGCATCGGTCACGAGCGCTTCGGTCGTCAGGATCATGGCGGCGATGGAAGCGGCGTTCTCAAGCGCGCCACGGGTCACCTTGGCGGGGTCGATCACCCCAGCCTTGACCATGTCGCCATATTCTTCGTCGATCACGTTGTAGCCAATGTTCGTGTTCTTGGCTTCGGCCTGCTTGCGGCGCACAGTGTCGAGGATGACTGCGCCGTCTTTCCCGGCATTGCTGGCGATCTTGCGCAGCGGGACTTCCAGCGCACGGCGGACAATGCTGACGCCGACCTGGGCATCATCGTTGTCCATTTTCACGCTGTCGAGGGCGCTCATCGCATTGATAAGGGCCACGCCGCCGCCCGGCACGATGCCATCTTCAATGGCGGCGCGGGTGGCGGAGACGGCATCTTCCACGCGGTGCTTCTTCTCTTTCAGTTCAGTCTCGGTAGCCGCGCCAACGCGGATGACTGCCACGCCGCCGGCCAGCTTGGCCAGGCGCTCGTTCAGTTTCTCCTTGTCATAGTCGCTGGTGGACTTTTCGATTTCAACGCGGATCTGCTCGACACGGCCCTTAATCTGGGCGCTGTCGCCTTTGCCGCCAATGATGGTGGTGTTCTCCTTGTCGGAGACCACTTTCTCAGCTTGGCCGAGGTCGGCCAGGGTCACGGTTTCCAGCTTGCGGCCAGTCTCCTCGGAGATGACGCTTGCGCCAGTCAGGACGGCGATGTCCTGGAGCATGGCCTTGCGACGGTCGCCAAAGCCGGGGGCTTTGACAGCCAGCACGTTGAGCATGCCGCGCAGTTTGTTGAGGACGAGCGTGGCCAGAGCCTCGCCGTCAATATCTTCGGCCAGGATGACGAGTTCGCGCTTGCCAATCTGCACCAGTTTTTCGAGGACGGGCACAATGTCGGCGGCGGCGGAAATCTTCTTGTCGTAGATCAGGACGTAAGCGCCCTCGATTATGGCTTCCATCGCCTCGGCATCCGTGATGAAGTAGGAGGAGAGATAGCCGCGGTCAAACTGCATACCTTCCACATATTCGGTCTCGAATTCGAGGCCGCGGGATTCTTCAACCGTGATCACGCCGTCATTGCCCACGCGGTCAAAGACATCGGCAATCAGCGCTCCAATCGCTTCGTCCTGCGCAGAAATCGAGGCGACCTGGGACATCTCCGCCTTGGTGGTCACTTCAATGGCCTGCTCGCTGATGCGATCGGCGACGGCCTTGGTTGCGGCTTCAATGCCACGCTTGACAAGCATGGGGTTTGCCCCGGCGGCCAGCGTCTTGAGACCTTCGGTCACGATGGCATGCGCCAGCACGGTGGACGTGGTGGTGCCGTCACCGGCAATATCGTTGGTTTTGGTCGCGGCTTCCTTAAGAAGCTGGGCACCCATGTTTTCGTAGGGGTCTGCGAGTTCGATCTCTTTGGCGACCGTCACGCCGTCGTGGGTGATCGTGGGGGCGCCAAACTTTCGGTCAAGGGCAACATTGCGCCCTTTCGGCCCGAGCGTGGTTGCCACAGCCTTGGCCAGGATGTCCATCCCCGCCTGCAACTTGCGGCGGGCGTCTTCGGAAAATACGAGTTGTTTAGCCATTTGTACTTATCCTCCAGATGTGGAAATTAGTCAGAGACAATCGCGAGCAGGTCGGTCTCGCGCAGGATCAGCAGTTTCTTGCCATCCAATTTGAATTCGGTGCCCGCATATTTTGCGAACAAAACGATGTCGCCAGCAACCACATCCAGTGCGACGCGGTCGCCCTTTTCGTTGTGATCGCCGGGGCCGGCGGAAAGTATTTTCCCGCGCTGCGGTTTCTCTTTTGCCGTCTCCGGCAGGACGATGCCGCCCGCAGTGATCTCTTCCTGTTCGATAGGCTCGACCACCACGCGGTTACCCAAGGGTTTCAATGTTGACATGTATGCCTCCTGAAGCAATGTTTGATGTCTTCACAAATTAGCACTCTTTTAATTTGAGTGCTAACGAATAATACCGACAATCAAAATTTGCGTCAAGGAAACCTGCGAAACAAGTCCCCCTTTTCCGATATTTTCTAACGAAATTTTTACAAAGCCCCCTGGGAAACCGAATACACCCTAGGGGGGCCTCGGTCTATTGAGGGGATACCGCGCCCCCTGGCGGGTCACTCCCCCTCTGCCAATATCCGGCAGACCTCGCGGTCTTCGGCCACAATCGCGGCGATCACGGTGTTATCCCCAAATGCCCGCTCCACGTCATCGAGTACGGGGAAGGCCTGCGGACAAAAATCGAGGCCGGACAAAACCGACCCATACTGGACGTAATAAAAGGCCACCTCCAGCGAAGTGAGCGACAGCCCGACAACATCCACCCCGCCGACTTCATTCTCCGCCGCGGTACAGCCATAGGTGGCGCATTTGAGCACACCGACTGCCGTTTCGTAGTTGCGAGCCTGGACGTAGATAATGCCAAGCTGGCCGTAAGTATTGGGGTCGGTGGGGTTAATCTCCAATGCCCTTTCAGCGTTGCGGGCCGCGATAAAAAATTCCCCCTGTTGGGCATACGTTTTGGCGATGGCAAGATAAGGCGTCGGGTCCTGGACATCGATGGCATTATTGATCGCCACGGCTTTTGCAAAGAACTCCAGCGCCAGGCCATACCATTTCTGGGCAGTGGGCGAAGTGGCATCGTTTTGTTTGAGGGCGAGGGTGCGGTAATTGAACCCGATCCGCAGGTACAGGAAAGTCATGTTGGGCGCAAGTTCGGCGGCGCGCTCATACTCGGCGATGGCCTGCTCGTACAGCCCGAGGGTTTCCAGCACCAGCCCGTGGACGCGGTAGGCGTCCATGAGGTGCGGATCATTTTCGAGGACGGATTCAATCGTCTGCTGGGCAGCTGACCATTTGAACTGATCCAGCTGGACCTCGGCAAAATAGACTTGCGCAAGGACATTGTTGGCATCCAGTTGGACGGCAATGCCCGCGGACTGTTCCGCTTGGAAGAGAAAATCCTCCCGCGTTTCAGAGGAGATCAGGGTGGAGTTGGCATTCCAGTCGAGGACGAAGGCGCGGATGCCGTGAACGTAGCTATCGCGCGGCGAAATCTCTACTGCCCGGTTGATGATTTCGAGCGCGCGTTCAAGACGCTCCGCCTTATCGGCATCGGAGGTTTGGAGTGCGGATGAATACACCAGGACCCGGGCCATCTCGGCCATCAGGAGCGAGTTCTCTGGTTCGGCGAGCAGCGCATCCGCATACGCGTCAATCGCCTTATTCAGGTTCCCAGCCTGCAGAAACGCTTCCGCCTCCCCCTGGAAGGAAATGGCTGTCCGCGTGGAAGTAGGCGTAGGCTCAAACAAGCCGATAGGCTCGATCTGGCCGGTTTCCACTTGCACCGTCACCCACAACCCGGCCAGGATCAGGATGGCCCAGAGCATGAGGCGATAGGGAAGATTGCGCCTGGTGCGAAAGGTAAGACGATCCTGCGAGAGGTTCATGCTTCAGGGGTTGGGGTCAGGGCCGGATCGGGGGTGGCCGCCGGATCAGGGGTCGCGGCCCCCGTTTCGCCCGCGAGTTCCTGGCATTGGCGGATGCCTTCTTCGGCATTAAATACGGCGACCTCGTCATCGGGGACAGTCGTCAACAGGGCAGCAAAAACCGGCACCGCCTCATCGCACCGGTCAGTCTTGAGCAGGGCAAAACCGTACAAGGTGTAAAAGCGAATGGTCTGCGCCGATGCGGTGAGCGGGATGCCAGCCACGGCAATACGCAGTTCAGGGACGGCATCCGTATATTGCAAATTCTGGTAAAGCGCCTCACCAAGGTTCCCGTGCAGGGCGGGGTTTTCGGGATCGTTCTGGACGGCTTCTTCGGCAAACTGAATGGCTTTGGCATACTGCCCGACAATCAGGTACGTGCGCGAAGTCAGGTAATCGGGGAGCGGGTCGGCAGGGTTGAGGGCGTTGGCCCGGATATACTCGCTGACGGCCTGATCGTAGTCCCCGAGCGCGTAATAGTTCAGGCCAATCTGGATGTGCAGATCGGCAATGTTATTGTTGATCGCCAGCGCGGCCTCAAATTCCTGGATAGCTTCCAGATAATTTCCCGTGTAATACAATACGATGCCGCGCGCCCGGTGTGTTTCCAGGCTGGGCGACAGGTCCAGCGCCAGCCGCGATTCCTCGCCGGCCTTCTCGAATTCGAACGACCCCAACAATATCTCGGCATAAACCGCGTGCGCCAGGGCGTTATTGTTATCCAGCGCCAGGGCTTCCACAATCGCCGCTTCCGCTTCCAGTGTGTCGCCCGTATTCAGCAAAGCCCAGCCGCGCAACGCCTTGCCCTGGGCATTGTCCGGGCTGAGCAGCAACGCATTCCCGGCGGTATCCAGCGCGTCCTCGTATTGCCCGGCAAAGATTTGCACACGGGCCAGCTCCAGATAAATGGACGGGTTGGTCGCATCGACCAGGATCGCCGCCTGGTACTCTTCAATTGCCGGGAAGAGGTTGCCCGCGTTAAACAACTCGCGCGCCTGAGTCACATAAGACTCCGGACTGACCGTGGGCGTGGGTGTGGAGACGAAGAGCGGAGGCGTGGCCGGTACAATCACCTGGTTTACATAGACCATCACGACCACCAATAGCCCCAAAATCATGACCGAAAATGGATTTGAGCGTTTCGGATGCCGTTTCGTCATCCGCCAATGGCTGCCTTTAAGATACATGGGCAGCATGTTACCCCGTGCGCGAGGGGGCGTCAATCCCGACCCCAGCCGCTTGCCAACCGCCCCGCAAGCCACTACAATCCAATGATGCAGTTTGATTTGTACTCCCTTTTCCCCGAAATTTTCGCCCCAACCCTGCAAACAAGCATCCTGCAACGGGCCGCAGAACGCGGCCTCATCACCGTGCGCAGCCATAATATTCGCGATTACGCCACCGATAAACATCACGTGACCGATGACGAACCTTACGGCGGCGGCGGCGGCATGGTGATGAAACCCGACCCGATCTTCCGCGCCGTGGAGATGACCCTGGGGACGCCGCCGCCCTGCCCCATTATTTTGCTCTCCCCCCAGGGCGAGACCTTCACCCAAAAAATGGCGACCGAACTGGCTTCACAGGGGCACCTGGCCCTGATATGTGGACGCTACGAAGGGGTGGACGAACGCGTCCGCCAGCACCTCGCCACGCGGGAAATTTCCATCGGCGACTACGTCCTGACCGGCGGTGAATTGCCCGCCCTGATCCTGGTGGATGCCATTGCCCGCCTGCTCCCCGGCGTGCTAGGCGACCCGGCTGGCGCCGCCAATGATTCCCATGCCACCGGGCTGCTCGAATACCCGCATTACACCCGGCCCCCGGAATTTCGCGGCTGGGAGGTGCCCGAAATCCTGCGCTCCGGCGACCACGCCAAAATCGAGCGGTGGCGGCGTGAGCAATCCCTCCAGCGCACACGGGAACGCCGCCCCGACCTCCTCGCCTCCGCCACCCTGACCGCCGCCGACCGCAAATTCCTGGAGAAAGCAAACGAGGGCTGAGGCGCATTCAGGGCCACGCAGGTTTCCGGGAACCGCGCTCCCCGGCGAAACCGGTATATTTTTTCTTTTCCTCCTTTCATCCTTCCCTCCTTCCCTCTTTTCTTCCCGGAGCTGTAATTTTTGGTGGTATGATGAAATTTGAACTTATTCCCTTTTATCCCAGGTAAACATATGAACAGGTTATTTCCAATTCGCGTATTGATTGCTGATGACCACCCCATGATCCGTACCGCGCTAAGCACGATGATCGAGCGGGAAATAAATATGACGGTGGTTGGTGAGGCCAAAAACGGGGTGGAGGCGGTCAGGTTGTTTGGGGAGACTGAACCGGACATTACGTTGATGGACATCAACATGCCGATCATGGACGGGCTGGAAGCCATCCGCATGATCCGGGAGAAGAACGGGGAAGCCAGGATTATCGTGCTGACGAATTTCGACTCGGACGAGGACGTGCTGGCCGGGATGGCCGCCGGGGCGATGGGATATTTGCTGAAAGACACGTCGCAGGAGAAGTTACTCGAAACGATCCGGACGGTGCATGCGGGGGAAAAATACTTGCCTAAAAACTTGCTGGAAAAAATTTCGCACCGCAAACTTTTGCCACAGCTTAGCCCGCGCGAGATCCACGTCCTGCGGTTGATGATGGCGGGACGGAGCAACCGGGCGATTGGGGTGGAACTGGGGATTACGGAGAGTACGGTCAAATCCCATGTCAAAAATATCCTGATCAAGATGGGCGTCAATGACCGGACACAGGCGGTTACGCTGGCGATCCAGCGGGGCATTTTACGGCTGGATGAGTAAAATCCGGGCCAGCGCGGGGCTGGGGGCCACACAACAGCTCCCCGCTGGGTTTGCAGAAACGGGCCAATTTAATCTGTTGCAGGACCGGCGTTTGCTGGTCTGGTTAAATTTTGGGGCGATCCCGGTTTTCCTCGTGGTGGGCTGGGCATTTTGGTATTGCGCCAACCTGCTCCGCCCGGAACTGGCGGAAGCCGCGCCTTTTGCGGCAACCAGTTTCCTGCAATGGGTGGTGCTCTTTTTCCTGATCTTGATCCTGCACGAGTTGGTCCATGGCTTTTTTATGGCGCTGATTACCGGGGTGAATCCCAAATTTGGATTCCGCGGGCTATACGCCTATGTCGGCGCGCCGGACTGGTATTTCACGAGGGGCGCGTACCTGTTGATCAATTTTGCCCCGTTGGTGATCCTGACCCTCGCCGGGCTGGCAGCTATCAAGTTTGCAACGCTGACCTTGATCCCGGCGGTTTTGGTGGCGATCACGATCAACGCCGCGGGGGCGGTGAGCGACCTGTACGTCGGCGGCTGGGTATTGCGGCGGCGGGAGGTGGCCTGGATTCATGACACCGGGGATGTTTTCACGATGTTCTCACTCCAGGAAGAATCTGCGCCCAACCCTGATAACGGTTAGCCAGGAAATTCTGCGCCCGCCGGGAAATACCTGGCGGGCTCTTGTGATATACTTTTTTGAGATTTATCCCCGCACACAAAAATTTACAATTTAGAGGTAAACGACGATGGAGATCACTACTACTGAATACAATCGCTGTGACGTGGTCAAGATGACGGGCCGCGTGGATACCTACTCAGCGCCCAAGTTGCAGGAAGTCATGGATGGATTGATTGAAGCCAAGCGGCACAACATCGTTTTTGACATGGCTGACGTGGATTTCCTCTCCTCCAAGGGATTGTGGGTGCTGACCGAAACGCAGAAAAAATGCAAGAAGCAGAACCAGGGAAAACTCGTTCTGGCACATACCAACGAGAAAATCCGCGGTTCGTTTGATTTGGTTGGAATGGGCGGGTATTTTGAAATCTACGACGATGTAACGTCGGCTGTTGGCAGTTTTTAGCCTGATCGGCAAAATGCAAAAGAATGCAGTTTTTCCGGGCAGGTTTGAGAGCCTGGAAAAAATTAGCGTGTTCGTGAAGGCCGCGGCCAGCGCCGCGGGTCTGGATGAATATGCCACCTATGCGGTGGAATTGGCCGTGGATGAGGCCTGCTCGAACATCATCGAACACGCATACGGCGCCGAAGACCGGGGGGAGATCGAGTGTGACTGCATTGTCCTGTCCGATGGGCTGAAGATCATTTTGAGGGATACCGGTGCCCCCTTTGACCCCGATGCAGTGCCTGATATGGACCCCAGTGTCCCCCTTGAGGATCGTGATCCCGGCGGGGCCGGCGTTTTCCTGATGCACAAGGTGATGGACTCGGTGGAATACCGGTTCACCCTGAAGGGCAACATCCTAACCATGGTGAAGCACAAATAACAAAAACGGCGATGCAGATGCATCGCCGTTTTTGTTATTCCTGCTGCAGAATTCCTTCCGGCCGGATTTCCCCGAAGGGTTCTAGCAGGGGATCCCGCTTCAGTACCATGAGCGTAATGTCATCAATCTGGGGGACCTCGCCAGCAAACTGAAAGACGAGATCGATGATGGCGGCCTGGATTTCGTGGGCGGGGGCGTCAAAATTCGCCATGGCCGCCTCCACCATCTGGGTCTCATCAAAAAATGCGCCATCCTTATTGACCGCATCGGGGATACCATCGGTGTACAGAAGGAGCATGTCGCCCGGCTCCAATTGGATTTGTTCCTGATCCCAAAAAGCGTCCTCCTCAATACCGATGGGCATGCCGGTGGCGTGCAACGGCTCCACTTCACCACTATTGGCGCGCAAGAGATAGGGCGGGTTGTGGCCCGCGTTGCTGTAGGTCAGGATGCCCGTTTGCTGATCAAGTACGCCGAAGAAGGCGGTGACGAAGAGGCGGGCGCGGGCGTCTTTCAGGATGCGCCCATTGGCCGCAAAAAATACCGTGTCCGGGTCAAATTCATATTCAATCGCATAGGTGCGAATCAGTGTCCGGCTCAATGCCATGTAAAGGGCCGGGCCAACGCCTTTGTCGGTCACATCGGCGATCAGGATGCCAAGGTTGCCATTTTCGAGGGGAATGAAGTCAAAAAAGTCGCCGGCCATTTCGCGGGCAGGGAGGATGGTGACGGCCAGTTCCCAGCCCGGCATGATGGGGATTTTGTCCGGGAGGAAGCTGGCCTGGATTTCGCTGGCGAATTCGAGTTCCTGGGCAGTACGGTTCAGCAGGATGGCCTCTTCGTAGACCTGCGCCTGCCTGAGCGCGGACGCAACCTGGGCGGCCAGGGCGTTCACCGCCGGAAACAACCCTTGCAGGGTGCGCTCATTCCAGGGTTGGACGAGCATCTGAAGTTCCACATAAATCGCGCCAATCGGGTTCCCTGTTTCCACTTCAAAGATCGGGGCGACGAGCAGGGGGCTGTGGTTGTCCTTTTCATCGCGCCACGGCAATTGCTCCTCCGCCTGGTATGACGTTGTGGTGCCGTTTTCCCTGTACCAGTTCCAGAATCTGGCTACACCGGGATGCCAGGATTCGGGATGCCGCAACAGAAACTCGTCCGGCTCAACCCAGATGATCACCCGCCCGGATGGGAACATCGCTGGCACATGTTTGGCCAGGTAAGCGGAAAGCTCGGAGGCATCCGGCGGGCCGTTAATAATGTCCCGGCTGAGTAATTCAAGCTGTTCAAGCTGGCGTGATTGCTGGCGGCTGCTCTCGGAAGTCCGGCTGAGCTGGCGGGCCAGGATGGCCACCATGCACAGCCCGGAATTGAAAAAGAGCAGGCCAAAGGCGCCGTTCTGTGAATAGATTCCGGCCCCCAGGATGCCAAAAGGATAGGCCAGGAATGGCAGCCCCAGAACTAAAACCAGGAAGAAAAGGATGCGGCGGCGGGATTGAACCGTGGTCAGGATGCTCTGCGCCCAAACGATATACAGGATAAAGCCGGAGTAGATGAAACCAAACAGGACGGCCTGGATGACGATGACTTCCAACGCCAGGGCAACTTCCGGCAAAGCCAGCCCCGCAATCGGGATGATTCCTCCCCAACGCTGATATAAGGTGATGCTGGCCAGGGCCGTGAGAATGACCCCCGCATTGTACAAGGTGAATACGCGCAAATAAACCCAGCGGGAGGCTGTCGTAGTGGCTTTGCCATACTGCCAGATCAGTTCCAGCAGTTTCCCCACCCACGGGATCCAGAGGATACTTGGCCCGAAGAGGAGCAACGCCGACCAGAGCATCACGCCCGAAAAAGAACTGTCGGCGTTGGCGTACGTGCCGGGATGGATTTCAACAATCGTAAAGAAATTCAACTTGCTAAACAGCAGCATCAACCCGGCCATTAACAGGAGGACGGGCCAGTTTTCGACGAACACCTGCCAATCGGTCTGCCGCGCCAGCCAGATCGTGGAAAAAATCGTCAGCGGGAAGGTGTAAAGGAAGAAAAATACATTACCGACCCCGATGACTTGTCGTTGTTCGGTGAAATTTTCCAGGTCGGGCCAGAAAATCTTTGAAATATTGAGCAGAAATTTTCGCATGGGAACGGCGTGATTATAACCGGATCAATTTGCGAAAACCCCGGCACGGGCGCGGCCACGGGGATTATTTGATTCCTCTAAGAGATGCCTGGCCCCCAAGGGCATTTCTTGACGATGATTTTTCAGCATGGTATCATCAGCCAACGACCCACCTTAGCACTCTCCTAACGAGAGTGCTAATTTTTGAGAAAGCATGGCAGCAGAGACCCTCACCGAACGGCAAAAACTCATCTTGATGCTCGTCATCCAGGAGTTCACCAAGTTTGCACTCCCCGTGGGTTCAAACCGTCTCCTTGAAGAATACAACCTGGATATGAGCTCGGCCACCGTACGCAACGAGATGGTCAACCTCGTGGACTTTGGCTATTTGCGGCAGCCGCACACCTCGGCGGGCCGTGTCCCCACCGAAGAGGGCTACCGCTATTTCGTTGGGCAACTGATGGGCCAGACTGAACTCCCTGTAACCACCCGGCAGACGATCACCCACCAGTTTTACCAGGCCCGACAGGATACCGATCAATGGATGCGGCTGGCTGCCTCCGTTTTGGCAAACCAATCCCATGCGGCCTCCCTGGTCACAGCCCCCCACCACATCACCACCGGCCTCAAACACCTGGAGTTGATCTCGGTACATGGCCGGCAGATACTGATGGTGATGGTGATGACCGGCGGCGAAGTCCGCCAGCAAATGCTGACCCTCGGTGAGCCGGTGGTGCAGGAAACGCTGAGCGCCACCGCCAACGCGGTCTCCGCCCTGTGCAACAGCCTGACGCCCGCTGAAATTTCCAACCTGCCCCCCCAGGCGGATGCGCTGACCAACGACATCATCCGCATGGTCACAGATGCCCTCGGACAGGGGGTTGGCACGATGACGGGCGAAGTTTACCGGGACGGGATCCTCAACGTGCTGACCGAGCCTGAATTTACCGAGAGCGAAAGCGCCCGCCGGGCCTTGCGCGTCCTTGAAGAACGGCCATTCCTGGAAGACCTACTCTCCCAAACCGTGATGCATTCGGATGTAGGCGTGGTGCAAGTGATCATCGGGGGCGAGGGAAACTGGGAGGAGTTGAGCGATTGCTCGGTCATCCTCGCCCGTTACGGCATCCCGGATATGGCCACGGGTATGCTAGGCGTGCTGGGGCCGATCCGGATGCGCTATGGCAAAACGATTTCAACCGTGCGCTTTGTCGCCGGGTTGTTGACCGATATGGTCATTGAGAATCACAACGAATAACGAGGATTCTTCTGATGAGCAAAAAGGATAAAACGCACAAAGCATCCGAAGAAAACGGGAACGAAGCGAACCCGCCCGCGGGGGGCAATGACCCCCATGGGAATCAGCCACCCCCGGGAACCCCGGCAGAGTCCGAGGTCATGGTCGGCATCTCCATGGAGGAATACGATCAACTCCAGCGTGACCTGGAAACCACCCGGTCTGATTCCCGGAATAACCTGGATGGCTGGCAGCGCGCGCTGGCGGATTACAACAACCTGCGCCGCCGCACCGAGCAGGAACGGGATCAAATGAAGGACGAGGTCGTCGGGAAAGTGGTGACGCCCTTCCTGGACGTGCTGGATGACCTGGAACTGGCGATCAAGAACCGGCCCGCGGATGGCAGTGAAAAAGCATGGGGCGAGGGGATCGAGCTGGTTTATCGTAAATTACTGGGGCGGCTGGAGATGCAGGGCGTTACGCCGATGAGCGCCGTGGGCGAACCGTTTGACCCCCGCCGCCACGAGGCCATCCTGCAATCGGACAGCGATGAGTTTGAAAGCGGCCAGGTGATGGAAGTCCTCAAACCTGGCTATACGATTGGCGAACGCGTACTGCGGCCCGCCCTGGTGCGGATTGCCGCGTAAAACATTTTTTATTCATGGGAGCATGCAATTATGGGAAAAATTATTGGGATTGACCTGGGGACAACCAACTCCGCCGTGGCGGTGATGCAGGGCGGCGAACCGGTGGTGATCCCGTCGGCGGAAGGTGAACGCATCGTCCCGTCGGTGGTGGCGATTAACAAGAACGGCGAACGGCTGGTGGGGCGCGTCGCGCGCAACCAGGCCGTGGTCAACCCGGACAACACGATTTTCTCCGTCAAGCGGTTTATGGGCGGGCGTTATGACGACAAGGAAGTCCAGCGCACGCTGGGCCGCGTCCCCTACAAGGTGACCAAGGCCACGAACGGGGATGTGCGGGTCCAACTGGATGGGAGGGACTATTCTCCCCCTGAAATCTCCGCGATGATATTGGCAAAAATCAAAGCCGATGCGGAGGCCTTTCTCGGGGAGCCGGTGACCCAGGCGGTGATCACTGTCCCTGCATATTTCAACGACTCCCAGCGGAATGCCACGAAAGACGCGGGCAAAATCGCCGGGCTGGAAGTGCTGCGCATCATCAACGAACCGACTGCCTCCTCGCTCGCCTACGGCCTCGACAAAAAGCAAAACGAGATCATCGCCGTCTACGACTTGGGCGGCGGCACGTTTGACGTGTCCATCCTCGATGTGGGCGATGGCGTCTTCCAGGTGCGCGCCACGAGCGGGGACACCTTCCTCGGCGGCGACGATTTTGACCAGCGCATTATTGATCACCTCGCCGACGATTTCCAGAAGGACAACGGGATCGACCTGCGCAAGGATCGCCAGGCGCTCCAGCGACTCAAGGAAGCGGGCGAACGCGCCAAGATCGAATTGTCCACCGTCCTGCAGACGGAAATCAACCTGCCCTACGTCACGGCAGACGCCAGCGGCCCCAAGCATCTGGTAACGACCATCTCCCGCGCCAAACTGGAGCAGATCACCTCCGACCTCATCCAGCGCACACTTGGCCCGTGTAAACAGGCGCTCAAGGATGCCGGGCTGACCGCCGCTGAAATCAATGAAGTCGTGCTCGTGGGCGGGATGACCCGCATGCCCGCCATCCAGGATGCGGTCAAGAATTTCTTTGGCAGGGACCCGCATAAGGGCGTGAACCCCGATGAAGTGGTTGCCATTGGCGCGGCCATCCAGGGCGGCGTGCTGGGCGGCGATGTCAAGGACATCCTCCTGCTGGATGTATCCCCGCTCACCCTCTCGGTCGAGACGCTGGGCGGTGTTGCTACGCAGATGATCGAGCGCAACACCACCATCCCCACACGCAAAAGCCAGGTCTATTCCACCGCCAGCGACAGCCAGCCGCAGGTCGAAATTCACATTGTCCAGGGCGAACGGACGATGGCAACGGATAATAAGAGCCTGGGGAAATTCATCCTCGATGGCATTCCCCCTGCCCCGCGCGGCGTACCGCAAGTTGAAGTCACTTTTGACATTGATGCCAACGGCATCCTCAAAGTCACAGCACAGGACAAAGCCACCGGGCGCAGCCAGCACATTACGATTACGGCCTCCTCCGGCCTCAGCGATACCGAAGTGGATCGCATGAAGCGCGAGGCCGAGCAGTTTGCCGAGGAAGATCGCCAGCACAAGGAAAACATCGAGGCCCGCAACGCCGCCGATAATTCCATCTACACGGCGGAGAAGGCGCTGAAAGATCTGGAAGGCAAAGTCCCCGATGAGGTAAAAGCCAATGTTAACGCGGCGGTGGAAAGCCTGCGCAGTGCAGTCCAAGGCGGTGAGACTGCCGCCATCGTCTCGGCCACAGAAAAGCTGAATGAGGTCATCCAAGGGGTGGGGGCCGCGGCCTACCAGGGGGCGGGGAATCCCGAAGGGGCCGCCTCCCCCTCAGGGGATACCGGGAACCCGGCGGGACCGAATGAGGATGTCATCGAAGGGGATTTCAAGGAAACGTGAGAGGTGATAAGTAATAAGTAAGGAGTAACCAGCAGGCTCTTTCTCATTACGAATTACTCATTACTTATCACTTATTACTCATTATTATCCCCCCCAATGGCTCAACGCGATTATTACGAAACCCTCGGCGTCCCGCGCGGCGCTTCGGATGATGAACTCAAATCATCGTTCCGCAATTTGGCGCGCAAGTATCACCCGGATGTCAGCAAGGAACCGAACGCCGAGGAGAAATTCAAGGAAATCAACGAGGCCTATGCCGTGCTTTCGGACGGGCAGAAGCGGGCCGCCTATGACCGCTACGGCCACGCTGGCGTCAATGGCATGGGCGGGGCGGATTTCACCAACATCGATCTCTCCGATATCCTGGGCGATCTCTTTCAGGGGTTCGGGTTTGGCAATTTTGGCCGCGCCAACACCCGCTCCCGGAACCAGCCGCGCCGCGGCGAAGACCTCCAGCACACGGCCACGCTTGAATTTGAAGAGGCCGTTTTCGGCGTGGAGAAGGAAATCTCGTTCCAGCGTGACGAAGTGTGCCACGCCTGCAACGGGAGCCGCGCCGAGCCGGGCACCTCTTCCATAAAATGCGGCACATGCAAGGGGTCTGGCGAAGTGCGCCAGGCGCGCCAGAGCATTTTCGGGCAGATGGTACAAGTGACCACCTGTCCCACTTGCCGCGGTTCGGGCGAGACCATTCAAACCCCGTGCCGCACCTGCCAGGGACGCGGGCTGGAACGCAAAACCATCTCCAAAATGGTGAGCATTCCCGCCGGGGTGGATACGGGGAACCAGATGCGCCTCGTGGGTGAAGGCCAGCCCGGCGCCAACGGTGGCCCCAAAGGGAACCTATACCTCGTGCTGCGGGTGAAGGACCACCAGTTTTTCCAACGGAGGGAGAATGAGATTTTGCTCGACCTCCATATCAACGTGGCGCAGGCCACGCTGGGCGCGCACGTGGAAGTCCCGACCGTAGACGGGCCGGAGAAAATCCATATCCCCGGCGGCACCCAGCCGGGCAAGGTCATCAAGCTGCGCAACAAGGGGATTCCCAATGTCCGCGGTGGGGCGCGCGGCGATCAACTGGTCATGATCAGCGTGGAAGTCCCGACCCGGTTGAGTGATGAGCAACGCGCATTATTCGAAAAACTGGCCGAGAGCCTGGGCACCGACGTGACGCCGGGGGGCGGGAAAGGCTTCCTCGACACAGTAAAAGATTTCCTCGGGCTATAAGATGCCTTATCTGGAAGTTTCACTGTTGGTGGATGAGACGGATTTGGCGGAAATCGCCGGTGAGATCATCTCGCGCCACATCCTGTCGGGCGTCCTGTTCCAAGCCACCCGCATCGTCCATGACCCGGATTCATCGGGCAGGGCCATCGGGCCGTACCGCGTGTGCGGGTACATCCCCGTGGATGAAAACCTGGAAGCTGCCCGCCAGCAGATCGAAGAGGGCCTGGCTGACCTGCGGCGGAGGCACTCCATCTCCGCCCCGGAGTTTCACCCGCTGGAAGAGATCAACTGGGTGGAAACGTGGAAGGAGCGCTACCTCCCCATCCCGCTTGGCCGTAGTCTGATCATCCTCCCCGAATGGCTGGACAACCCCGAACCCGCCCGCATTCCGGTAAAAATTGACCCCGGCATGGCCTTCGGCACCGGCACGCACGCCACCACCCAGCTCGCCCTGCAGCTCGTCGCAGAAACCCTGACGCCCGGCGCGTCGCTGATTGATATCGGATCCGGCTCCGGGATATTGACGATTGCCGCGGCGAAATTGGGGGCGCGCGGCCTCCTGGGTGTGGATAACGACCCGGACGCCGAGACCAACGCCCAAGGGAACGCGGCGCTCAACGGGGTCGCTGATCAAATTGAGTTTGCCACCGCCTCACTGGGGGACATACTCTCCGGCCAATTCGCCCGCCGCCAGGCCGACCTGGTGGTCGCCAACATCCTCACCCATATCCTGATCCAACTCCTCGATGAGGGCCTGCACCGCCTGATTGCTCCAGGGGGGTTGCTGATCCTCTCCGGCATCCTCGTGGAGCGGGAGGCGGAGATGCTGGCCGCCCTCGACAAACACGCGTTGGATATCCTCGATCGACGCCAGATGCTGGACTGGGTGGCCCTGCTGGTTGCCCCGAAAACCTAAAGGGTACGCGGCCCCCGGTGAAAGGAATCCCATCCGGGTTCAAGGGGATCAGATTCCCAAAAGGGAGCGGTTCATCCCCTGATCGATCAAGCTGGGTATAATTGCAAACTTATGGCTCAAAAATATCACATTTGGACGGAAGGCTGCCAGATGAACGTGGCAGATTCGCAGCGGGTAGCTTCGGCGCTGGAGCATCTCGGCTACCAGGCGACGCGCAAGGTGGATGACGCCGACGTGATCGTGATGAACACGTGCGTCGTGCGGCAAAGCGCCGAAGACAAGGCCATTGGGCGGCTTTCTTCGCTCAAGCCGCTCAAAGCGCGGCGGCCCGACCTCGTGATTAACCTGATGGGGTGCCTCGTGGGCGTCAAGGGCGCGGAACCCCTGCGGGCCGCGTTCCCCTATGTGGATGTGTTTTCCCCGCCGAGTGATCCAGGCCCGTTAATCTCACACCTGACCCAGGGCGATATCCGCATCCTGGAAACGTCCGCCACCGAGACGCGCTTTGCGCTGATGGATGAAGAGTTGATCCTGCCCATGCATGAGCGCGAGCGGCTGGTCAGCGCCCATATTCCCGTGGTTTACGGGTGTTCGCATGCCTGTACTTTTTGCATCATCCCCTACCGCCGCGGCGTGGAACGCTCCCGCCCGGTCGGCGAGATCGTGGCGGAAGCGCGGTCGCTGGTGGCGCAGGGGGTCAAGGAAATCACCCTGCTCGGCCAGATTGTGGACCGTTATGGTCAGGAAATTGCCGACGGCCCGCGGCTGGCCGATTTGCTACGGATAGTGAGCGGAGTGGATGGGCTGGAGCGTATCCGGTTTTTGACATCGCATCCCAACTGGATGACGGACGATTTGCTCGACGCGGTGGCCGACCTGCCCAGAGTTATGCCGCATATCGAGGTGCCGGTGCAGGCGGGCGATAATGAAGTGCTGGCGAACATGCACCGCGGCTATACGCGGGAAGATTATTACGGATTGGTTGAAAAAATTCGGGCGCGCATCGCGGGGGTTTCAATTGCAACCGATATTATCGTGGGTTTTCCGGGAGAGACCGATGCCCAATTCCAACAGACGTACGACCTGCTCAATGACCTGAAACTGGATGTAGCCCACCTCGCCAGGTATTCCGAGCGACCGGGAACGGTCGCGGCCCGCAGGTTGCCCGATGATGTCCCGGATGAAGCCAAGTGGGAACGTTTCCGCGCCCTTGAATCTTTGCAGGAAGAAACCGTGGCCGCCATCAACGCGCGTTATCTCGGCGAAACGGTCGAGGTGCTATTTGAAGAGAAAACGCGGGGACGCTGGCGAGGGCGCACGCCAACCAACAAACTGGTGTTCGTGGAAGGGGACGAGAATTTGCGGGGACAGACGCGGGATGTGACGATCACTTGGACAGGGCCGTGGAGCATGCAAGGGAGGCTGCCCGTTCCCTTTGACGCGAACGCCATCCCCCTCGAAATGGTCATTGACTGGTTAACCGCTTAACGACAATTAGAATTACTCAGTGATGACAATTAGAAACACTCACCAAAACAAGCCAGGTAGCCAGTAAACTGCTCCAAAAAGGGAGTGGATGATGACAGCTACCGACGCACAAGTGAGAA
>Ga0247727_10005394_pt1 | contig 25989 bp, 17 predicted proteins | sample WisWelCaveWW1625_FD_202498 | JGI IMG/M metagenome (GOLD analysis project Ga0247727, IMG submission 202498) | Biofilm microbial communities from Wishing Well Cave, Virginia, United States - WW16-25 | ecosystem: Environmental > Aquatic > Deep subsurface > Groundwater > Cave microbial mat | place...
AATACTAGGCGCTCAATACACCATGGCGGTGTGAGGCCCAATGCGAGTTCGAATAATCGTTCACTGTTCATGCGGCAAAGTTAATCATCCAAGCTATGATTACCCATACAAATCAACATAGAACCAATCTTTTTAAGCACTCGGAGCATCTCCAGCGAGTAAAAAGATTCCTCCTGAATGACAGGCGAGAAGGGAAAGTGTAACCTATATTTCGCTCGGAGTAATAATTGACTCTTTAGATAATCGCACAAGTCCTCGATATGCCGAACGATCCCAAAGAAAAATATCCCAAGTATCCCATCGTCGCGCCGACCTTGTACGAGCTTTTCGGGTTCAAGCCGTTGGCGCCGTTTACGAAAGACGAATTGGAACGCGCTTACAAAGAGAGATTCGACTATTGGCAAACGATCACGAACGCCGCGTACCAGGCCGATAAGACCCGGGCCAAAGATGAAATCATGAAGGCGCGCAAAGTTTTGATCGCCCCCAATGAAAAGGCCGGTTATGATGCGCGCCTCGAGCAAGATTTGGCCATGCGCTTGGAGGCCGTGATCGTGGCCATGGTCAAAACCGACAAAGAATTGGACGCGGAGGAGGAGGCGCACATTCAACAAACCGGGCAAGAGCTCGGGCTCGCTCCCGGAGAAATAAAGAAGCAGGTCGACGACGTTCTGCAAAAACTCGGCGCCAAACGCGTGCTGCAAAGGAGCCGCCCGGCGGATCCCCACGCCGCGGCGGGCGCGCCGATTCCAACCGGGGGCCGTCCGGTCTTGAAATTTTTGGAAGGCGAGAGCAAGCGCCGGCTGGTGTTTTCAAACGTGCGCTTGGGCACGCCGCGCACGGATTCCTTCAAAGTGTTCAACGACAGCAGCGGCTTTCTCGAAGTGGAAATCTTTTCAAGCGCGCCGTGGTTGAGCGCGAGCCCGTCGAAGTTCAATCAGAACGATATCGATCGCCCGGTCATCGTCACCGTGGACCCGAGCCAGGATAGCCGGTGCAAGCACGGCTTTCGCGGTCAAGGCGCGCTCGAGCTGCGATATAAACACGGCAACGGCTACAAGTCTGAAAAGATCGAAGTCGAGCTTGCGATTGAGGGCTACGAAGAAACCGCGGCGCGCCACACGCGTTACGCGGTTTGGAGCGCGGCCGGGCTTGCCGGAATTTATCTCATGTATCTCGTCAACACCGTGCGCTTCACCATGGGATATTTTCTCACCAATCTCGGCGGGCGTTTTGACGGCGGTTTGGCGGTTGAAATTGCCCTGGGCGCGCTGCTCTTCTTGGGCGGAGCGCTTGCAGTCAGCAAAAATAAAAACGCCGGGTATTGGCTAGCCATTGCCGGCGGCGTAGGGCTGGCTCTGGTTTCGATGGCCGGGCTGCTGGCGCTGTTGAGCATTCCGCTCACATGGGCGCTCGCCAAATTGGTTTTCAAAAAATATCCCACGCAACAAGCTTACATCGCAGCCGTGCCCTCCGTGGTTTTTATGTTGGGATGGATGAGCCAGGGCTTCTTTCCCACCAATTTGATTGCGCACTTCACGCCGCGGGACCGCTATTCCGCGCCGCTGCCAACACCGGCATTGCCGCTCGCCACCGTTATCGCGCCCGAAGGCGCGCGCTTGCGTGCGAGACCTTCGAAGAGCAGCAACACGATCACGACGATTCGCAACGGGGCGAGCGTGAAAGTATTGGGCCGGGAAAGAGATTGGTATCAAGTGCAGTATGAAGGCGCCGGCCGCACGCAGGTGGGGTATGTTTTTCAGGATTTGCTCAGAGTGGCGGGCGAAGTTCCGGTTGCGATGGGAGGCGCGGCACAGCCGTCTTCTTCGTCATCGCCAACAACAACGCCGCAAAACGTTACACCGCCGGAGACGGCGCCTGCTCAAAGCGCCGAGGCCTCCGGCGCAGCGGCTTTCGGCCTCACCATTCATTCGCAGCCGAGCAGCGCAAAACTTTTTTTGAATGAGGCTTCACACGGAGAGACGCCGCAAACACTCACGCTCGCGCCGGGAGCGTATGCGTTGCGCTTGCAACACGCCGGTTTTCACGAGTTCCAAGATACTTTGCAAGTGGGCGAAGGCATGGACTCCGAACTCACTTTCGAGCTGGAGGCGCAACACGCTTTGCTGGGCCGATGGGAAGGCACGTTTGGCGATAAGCCTTTGGTGATTGTGATTGACGCCATCCAAGGTGAAGCCCTCAGCGGATATGGCGAAGTGCGCCGGGCCGAAAATTCCGAGGCGGCGCACATGCTGCTGCTAGGCAAGTGGGACACGAGCGCCGCAACCCTATCTCTAACGCAGCATGGCGCAGGCTTGCCGCAAGGCACGTTCACCGGCAAGCTCTCCGCCGAAGGCACGCGCTTGAGCGGAACGTGGACCTTCTCACAGGATGAATCGCAGATTTATGAATGGTCGGTGCAGCGGGTGAAAGAATAGCGTATGCCCAAAAAACACGGTCTCTCGCACGGCCTGGCAACGTTTGTTTCCGTGCTCGCTGCGGGATTGCTCATCGGCATTCTGCGGCCATATGTGCCGTTCTTCATCGGCTTGTTTGACGAAATCGGCGCGTGGTTGAGCCGCTTCATTCTTGCGCAATGGGGCCGGGAGATTCCGCCCTCGCTGTTATCGACGGCGGTGTTCGCATCACTGCTGGCGTTCCTGTGGGGCGTCGCTTTCGCCATAATCAATCGGCGCAGTTAGCCCATCAAACTCACAATCAGCGATTACAGGTGCGCGTGATGCCAAAAAAAGTTTGACCGTTGGACGGTTTAACCGTCAAGTTGCCACTCTTATTCGTTGCCGGTTTATTCGTTGCAATTCAAGTTGCGGCTTGTTCGTTTATCACTTCTCGGAGGGTCTATGATCAAACACATTCGCCTCATTTATCGCGCGCGGGTCTTTTGCACGTTGAGCACTTTCGTTGCGATGGCCGTGGCGCATGCGCAAGAAACCCCGCCTCAAACGCAAGATCCGTACGTCATCAAGGAATTCAAGCCGCGCTTTTATACGGGCGTGGCGTTCGTGGGCTATCAAGGCCGCGGGCTGTCCGGTGAATTTTCGACGATTCAATATCGCACCACAGCCACCGGGCTCGCCATGAATTATAACGCGCGCTTCTACGGCTTGAATCTCAATCTCTTTCGCATGTATGCGTTTCAAGATTGGACCTTCAACCCCAAAGCGCTGTGGCTGGTACACTGGGCCGAAGCCGGCGTCAGCATTCCGCTGGTGCGCAAATGGGGCGGCGGCGGTTTCTTTTCGCACTACACGCTGCAGCTTTTCGCGAATACCTCTCTATACAAGAAGCTTTATGTGAAAGAGAGAAACGCCAACGGCGAGTTGGGTACAAAGTATCTCGAAAGCAGCTTTCCACAAGTGTATGACTTCGGCTTGGAGTTTCGCCGCAATCTGTTGCATGCCCGGCTCGGCTACCTTTGGCAATGGCGCGATAACTTCACCACGCGCCCGGAGTTTGCGGCCGCTCCCCAAGACCTCACCGGCGCATATTTTGAAATCGCAGTGGGACTCGGCTTTTGGAGCAAACGCGAAGAGAGCCGCATTCTCCGCACGCAAGAAGCGATCGTGCCCAACGCGCCGCCGGAAGTGCATGCGCAAGTGCAATTCACTGAGCCTTCGGGCAACGGCAAGCTGGACGGCGGCGAGGTGGCGTCGCTCAAAATCGCGCTGGCGAATAAGGGCAAAGGCATGGCCAAGAGCATGGAAGTGCGCACGCGCTTTCTCGAACGCAAAAACGAGCACCTCAATTTCCCGCAGAGCGTGCGCATCGATGATTTGGCCCCGAACGCCAATACCACTTTGGAGGTCTCGGTGGTCGCAGACCGTGAGGCGCAGGACGACGATATCGAGCTGGAAATCGAAATCTTCGGCAAGAACGTCGAGCGCATCACCAAAGAGATTCGCTTTACCGTGCGCGAATATGACGCCACGGACGAGCCGCGGCGCACGGCCGCGCAAAACCCGGAGGCCGTCGCGGTCGTCATCGGCATCCGGCATTATCAATATGCGCAAGTGCCCTCCGTGGAATATGCCGAGCGCGACGCGGAAGTCATGCGCGAATATTTGATTCGCACGTTAGGCTTCAAGCCGGAAAATGTTTTGCCGAAGAATCCCAAAGAAGCGTTAACGGCCGGCAATCTCAAAACCTTGATTCGCCGCACGCTGCCGTCTTACATCAAAGAAGGCGTTTCGGAGGTTTATTTCTATTATGCCGGCCACGGCGCTCCGGACCCCAACTCGCAGGAAACATTTTTGGTGCCGTATGATTGCGATCCGAACCAAGTCAACTCCGACAATGCTTATCGCTTGAGCGACTTGTATTTCGACCTCGCCAATCTCAAAGCAAAGCACTTGACCATCGTCATGGACGCGTGCTTCAGCGGCTATGGCGGCGACGGCAAGGCGATTCTGCGCAACATCAGCCCGGTGAAGCTGCGCATTCAAAACCCCTTGCTCATTCAAGCCAACGCCACGATGTTCTGGTCTTCGAAGGCGGACGAAGTTTCGAACTGGTATCCGGAAAAGCGCCACGGCATGTTCTCGTACTTTTTCCTGAAAGGCCTGCGCGGCAAAGCGGATGCGAACGGCGACCGGCGCGTCACCGTGGGCGAGATGGACGCGTACTTGCGCGATGCGAATCAAGGCGTGCCCTATTATTCCAACCGCGAATTTCAGCGCCTGCAAACGCCGGTGATCTATTACTCGAATCCGGAGCGCGTGTTGGTGGATTACAGCAACCTGGCGGTGAAGTAGATGAAACGGCTTCTGCTCACGAGCATATTTGCGGTGACCGTGCCGCTGCACCTCCACGCGCAAGACGCGGACGGTTGGGTTGTAACCGAAGGCCGGGCTTTGATTGAGAATATCACGCCGGAACAAGCGCGGCTCGCCGCGTTGAATGAAGCCCGCGCCGAGGCCGTGCGCCGCGTGGCCGGCGTGAATATCAAAAGCGAAAACCTCAGCGTGCGCAGCGAGACCATGCGCGATCAAAAGTCCATGGCGCTACAGGAGTTTTTTGCCACGGTGAATCGCGACGTGGCTTATGGGCACGTGGTGAAGGAAGAGATTCTGGAGGAGAGAACGACAGCTTATGATTTGGAACCTGGCCTGCGGCCGCAGCTTTATTATTGCGTCAAGCTGCGTGCGCAAGTCGAGCTGGCTCGCGGCGCGCCGGATCCAGCGTTCGGAGTTCACGTGAAAACCAACAAAGCGCTTTATGAAGAGCATGAGATCATGACCATTGATCTGCGCGCCACGAAGACGTGTCACCTTTATGTCTTCAATCTCACTGCAAATGACAGCTTGATCGTGCTCTTTCCCAATCTCGTGCTGCAGAATAACCGGCTGCCCGCGGATTCGACGCTGCGCCTCATGCCGGAAGGCCTGGATTTGGAAGTGACGCTATTGCCCGGCATGGCGCGCGCCTCCGAGCTGATTTACGTCGTGGCAACGAAGCAGCGTTTCGAGTTTGCGCCGGAATGGCGCGACCGCAAACGCGCCGGCTTTCGCACCGTGGCCAGCCCGGCCTTCGCGGTGATCGAATTGCCGCGCTGGCTGGCGAACATCCCGCTGGAGCAGCGCACGGACTGCACGGTGAGCTATGAGGTTTACAAAGCCGGCAAGAGATGACAAGTCTTGGCCTGGAGAGGACAGCTACAAGCGAAAAGCTGAAGCCGCATTTATCTGACTTCAGTCTTTTGTTTACGGTTTTAATCATAGAAGAACGGAATCACCCAAATTAAGGAGCGGGTTATGGAAGAAAAAGCCGGTTGTATCGGGCAAGTTATTGGCGTCGTCATTGCCGCCGTACTGATTCTTTGGGTCGGCGGCCTTTGGCGCACGGAAGTGACTTACGTTCCTTCACACCTTAAAGCCGGCAGTACACAAATCTCGTTCGAAGAAAAGCTCAATGCCCGCCATTGGGCCGCAGGTTTTATCAAAGGCAAGCAGCCCGATCTGCAAGAAGCCTTGAGTAAACACCTGCAAGAGGGCGGCGAGATTACACGGCTCACGATCATGACCAAATACTCGTGGGCCGACATGCTGCTCACGGCGGTTACTTTCGGCATTTACACGCCATACACGGTCATCGTCAAGGGTACGATCAGCAAGCCGTGAGGCGTCAACGCATGGATTCACTTAACTCAGCCAGGAGGTTTTATGAGAAGGCTCATTCGTCTCTTTCTCGCGATCACCCTTTGCGCTTTCCTGCTCGCGTGCGGCGGCGCAAAACAAATGACGCAAGAGAATACCAGCCCAGTGCTGGTCAACAACACCTCGCCCTGCCCAGACTGGTTTTTGAATCTCCCGCAAGATGACAACTATCTGCTCGCGGCGGCGACGGCCACTTCCAAAGATTTGCAATTGGCGCTCAACAAGGCGATGCAGGAAGGCCGCGCGAATATCGGCGCGCAAGTAGAGGCCCGTTTGCAAGGCCTCACGCAGCAATTCAAAGAAGAAATCGGCGAAGGCGAAAGCGCGCAGCTCGACGCGGATTTCACTGCGGTCAGCAAAACCGTGGTCTCTACGACGTTGAACGGCAGCCGCGCCAAAAATCAAGCAACCCGGCAAGAGGGCGGTCTTTGGCGCGCATGCGTGCTCATGGAATATCCCATTGGCGCGGCCAAAGCGAAATTCGTGGAGGCCATCAAAGAACGCGAGCCGCTGCGGGAAAAGCTGGCGGGCAGCGAGGGCTTCAAACTGCTTGACACCGAGGCCGAAAAGTTCGAGATGGAAAAGCGGCGCAAGGCCGAGAAAAATTGATCGGCAAAATAATTTTCATCTGCGGTCCTTTCGCATTGGAGAAGAGGAGCACGGTCCATGCGCAAACACGTTGTGAGCGGAATCGTCTTGCTGCTGGCGAGCCAATATGCCGCGGCGCAAAACCAAGAGACCCGGATCAACGACTTGCTGGCCGAGATCGCGGCGAGCGACCTCGAGCATAGCATCACGCAGTGCGCGACCCAAGTCAGCGCGAGGCTCGCCATTCTGCGCGCGCCGGCGACGGCGATTCTGCCCTTTCGCGATGAGCAACAACAGCACACCGGCTTGACCGAATATCTTGCCGCGGCGCTCGGCAAAAAACTGCTGCAACAACAAAGCGCGGAGATCGTGCTCCCCGGCGAAGTGCGCGCGCGTTTGCAAAACCTTCGCGCGTCCGCGCGCTGGGATTGTCCGGCGGAGTGTGACTCTCTTGCCGCCTATTTGAAAGTTCCTTTGGTGTTGTCTGGGCGCGTGCTCGTCGAGAGGGAAAATTTTATTTTGCTCCTCGCGCTCCATCACCGCGAGCAACGCAGCGCCATCAATCTTCCTCCATTGGCTTTGCCGCGCGCTCCCGGCTTGAATCGTTTGCACGAGATCATTTGCGCGGACGAGCTTGCCGCCTCTTGCAGAAGTCTCGAAGCGTTGCTCACCGCTTTTGACCGGCCGCTCTCCTCACTGCCCTCGCGTCCGTATTTTCAAGACGAGCGCTTGGCGGCCTCGTTGTCGTTGCTCGCGCACAAACTGAGCGCGAGCCTCCCCAAAGACCAGCGTCTCAAAATTGCAGTGGTGGAGTTTTGGGATTTGGAGGGCAGGCCGACGCAGCTCGGCAAATGGCTCGCGGAGGAATTGACCGCGATTTTTTTTCAACGGTCGCAATTCACGATTGTGGAGCGAAGTTTGTTGCAGCAAGTCCTGCGAGAGCAAGCTTTGGCGCAGACGGGAGTCATTGAAATCGCGCAGGCGCAGACGATTGGCCGGGCCGCGGGCGCGGATGCGATCGTCGCCGGCACCCTCAGCGCTCTTGGAAATGAGATCAAAGTGAACGCGCGCATGATCGAAGTCCGCAGCGGCGTGGTGCTGGCGGCGGCCGGGGAAAGCTTGGTTAAAACAGCAAGTTTGATTGAGCTGTTGAACTCCGAACACAAGTGACCGGTTTTCGCGGGGAAAGCTTTATTCGCCGGGATTCGCGGCAAGGGCGAGTTTGTAATAATAGATCGCCTGCGGAAAATCTTCGCGATCATAGAAGTGGTTGCCCTGCGCGAGATAATGCTGAGAGGAGTCCAGGGAAGACGAGAGCTTTGGGGGAACAACAATGGGCTTGCCGGTGAGTGGCTTGGTTTCGGGAGCCCCGGATTGTATCGCCATCTTTGAAGGCGGGTCGGGCGGCGCTGTTTGTGGCGCGAGGTAATAGCGATCAATCAAAAATTGCACGTCAAATTTTCACGGGAAATTTTGTATGAAATCCCGCTTTTTCGCCATGCTCTGGGCGTTGAGCCTCCTGCTCCCGAGAATTTGCCTCGGTCAAACCCCGCCCTATCCGATCATCTTCATTCACGGGATCGATAGTGAGGACAACACGTGGAGGGCTACGGTTCATTATTTCCGGGATCAGTTCGGCTGGAGCGATCCTTACAAAGATGATCAGGACCCGAACGGCCAGGGCGTCTTTCATGCGGTGCTCGACGCTAGTGATCTTTCCACGCATTACGGTTTGGATGTGGTTTTCGATTTTCCCAACGAGCACAACGAGCTTTATAACGGCAATCTCTACGCCATCAATTTCCACAACTGGTGGAATGCGGCAACGAGCGAGCTTTTGCCGCGACAGAATCGCAGCTTGAATACGAGTAATAATTTTTCAGAGAGCAATGAAGCGGCCCTCACCAAACAAGGTTGCGCGCTCGGCGAGATGATTCGCAAAGTGCTCCTCGCAACTGGCGCTCAAAAGGTCATTCTGGTAGGACACTCCATGGGCGGGCTTGTGGCGCGCGAGTATTTACAAAGGCGTGAGGCCACCGGCGCTCCGAAATGGTGGGCCTATCCCAACGAAGTCGAAGGCCATCGCGTCGCCAAGCTCGTCACCATCGGAACACCGCACGCAGGCTCGAATATGACCGAGTTCGGCGGCTTCGTCGGAGTCAATGAAAAATCCGAAGCGGCGCGCGACCTCACTTACAACTACTTCACGTTCGGGCCGCCCAACTTCAGCGATAATCCCGATCATGGCGTCTATCTCTTCGGCAGCGCGGAAAGCATCATTCCCGTCAATGTCTGGCCGAATACGGACATTGGCTATCTCCACCGCGATGTGAATTGCAACGGCGGCCTTGATGACGTGATCGCGGGCATCAATTCCAACGTGCAAATCCGCGCGGACAATCTCAGTATGCTGTTGCCGCGCGAGGTGGATTACACGTGGATCGTTTCCGACGTGAGCGGCGTGAACGGCGACGGTGCCGTGCGCGCGGATCGGCAGTATTTGGAGAGCGCCGGCGACACGCTGATGATTCGAAAGCTTCATTCAACTCAGACCGGCGATTATAAAGCGCTCTTGCGCGGCTTGGATGAGCCGGACAAATCGCACCTGGCTTATGAGATCGAGCTCGGGCGGCGTTATCACTTCTTCTCGAACCTCGGCACCAATGCGCCGGTGACTGATACAGATTGGTTTGCTTTCAATCTGCCGCAGAGCGGAGCCGTTGCGATGTATTTGACGAACCTGCCGGCGCAAAACAACAACGCCACCACTCAGGTTGCTTTGTATGAAAAGAACGATACGGACAACGCGCTCGTCTCCGGCGTAAACTTCGGCGGGCGCAACACAATTTATCTCACTTCGCCCATGCTCGTGGCCGGTGCGTATTTGCTGCGCGTCGTTTCAGCGCCGAATGCGGCAAGCTGGAACAACCCGGCCACGCTTGCCATCGTATATCGCGATCCCAATCAGCCTTCTTATCATCTCAACGTGACGGAATCCGTGGCGAACGCGATTGCTCCGGCTGTTGCAGTCGAGCCGAACGGCGCGAGCCACGTCGTATGGCAGGAGGATCGCGACGGCAACTGGGAAATTTATTTTGCCAAAATCGACGGCGCCGGCAATTTCATTCTGCGCGACGTGCGCGTGACGAATACTTCCGGAGCTTCGACCAAGCCGGATATTTCCATCGATGGCAGCGGGCGAAGCTACATTGTGTGGCTTGAAGGCTGGGAGGTCAAGTTTTGCGTATTGGATCAAAGCGGCAGCAAGATCGTCAATGACGTGACGCTCTCCGGCGGTGATTCGGACAATCCCGCGATCTCGACGATTGCGAGCGGGCGCAGTCACGTCGTCTGGCAGCGCCGCGAGATCACTTTCTACTACGTTTACTTCGCGCAATTCAATGCCAACGGCCAACGCATTGGCAACGAGGTGCGGCTTTCAAATTGGGATTTGATCGGCGGCATCGACAAGTATCCCGCGATCGACAACGATGCGGCCGGCAACAGCTACGTACTGTGGCGCGATTTCAATCATCAAGCTCCGCCGTTCACGCACGCGCTCTATTACGCGCGGGTGAATGACAATCGCTCCCTCTTCGCGCAACTCCGCGTGTTGAACCAGGAGAATGCCGATCATCCTGCCATTGCGCAAGGCGGGCCTTATCTCTTTCTGGTGTGCTCGGACAATCGCGGCAGCGGCTCCGGCATTTATTCGATTACGAACGTCGATCGCGACTATCGCGTGGACGAGGCGGGCGTGAACGCCACCAATCCCGCGGTGGGATACGATGACACGCAAACGGCTTTCATCTCGTGGGAAGACGAACGCGATCAAAACAAGGAGATTTATTTCACCAAGATTGACGCTGCGGGCGTGAAAGCGCCCGACACGCGCGTGACCGATACGCCCGGAATTTCTTCGAACCCGGAAATGGAGACGGACGGCGCCGGAAATTTTTTCTTGGTGTGGCAGGACAATTCCAGCGGCGATTGGGACGTGTGGATCACACGCGGCCCGTCGCCATTCAACGCGCAAGTATTGCCGGATTTGACCGTGACTGCGGTAAGCGGCCCGAACAATGGCACAACCAACGCGCCGGTCGAAGCCAGCGTCACCGTGCAGCGCACCGCCGGGCCGCTCAACAAAGGCACATATGTTTTCGTACACGTCTATGCTTCATTGGACGCGCAGCTCGATGCCAACGACGTTGTGATCGGCCAATCTACGGAAACGCAATTTCTCAACAACGAGCTGAACACGAGCGGCACAGCCACGGCCTTGATCCCATGTCTGTTGCCGGAAAACGCCGGCACGTATTATTTCATCGCCGCCGTTGATCCCACAAATTTTCATCCCGAGCAGAACGAGAGCAACAACGTATTGCTCGGCGGACAAGTGGCCGTGATCGCCGGCGCCACAGGACTTTTTTTGTTGAGCTTTCCCTTGCAAGGGCTCGATCCGTTCGCGGCGAGCATCAATTCGGTTTTTGATCATAACATGATCAATCGCTACGCCAAGGATGAAATCGTTATCGGCTACACGGGAGAGAAAGGCGAGAAGAAGTTCGGCGATAATCAAGACGGCTATAGACAACTCAGTAGCGCGGAGTTTTTTGTGAATGGCAATTACACCGCCGCGAGTTTTGGAAAGACTTTTCTTTTTTATGACGGCCACCCCGGTATTGATTATCGCGCTGCGAGCGGCGTTGAGATTTACGCTGTTGCCGATGGTATCGTGAGCAGCATTGAAGGAACGAAAGATACGCCCACCGGCTTCGGCACTTTAGACATTGATCACGAGAACGGCTATCACACGCTCTATCTTCATCTCTCCAAATATGCCAAAGAAAAAGACGAGAGGGTGACGCGCGGCGATTTGATTGGCTACGTTGGAAACACGAGCCCGGTCACGATAGGCGAGCACTTGCACTTCGAAGTGCGCAAAGCCGGCATCGCAATCGACCCCTATGGCTGGCAAGGCATCGGCGATGACACTTACACGCTGCACCCAAACGCATTTTTATGGGCCGATTCCACCGAGCAAACCGAATGGAATTTTGATGAGACGTTTGAGAAGTGGCGCACGAAGGATGCGCTGAATCAGGGCGTGAATGTCGCGTTAGGAGGCGAGTGGGTGATCGATCCTGGTGAGGATCCTGCAATCATTAGCTCGGCGCTAACGCATGTGCAGGCCGAACAATTTCCTGAGTTGGAATTGCGCATGACCGCCAAGGGCAGCGGCGTTTCGCGCGCGCAAGTTTTCTTCAAGCTCGCGCCGGAACAAAAATTTTCCGAATCGTTGAGTGTGGAGTTCGAGCTGAGCGTGCAATTGGGGAATGATCCGCAAATCTATCGCGCCGTGCTGTCTCATCATCCGCTGTGGCGTGGCCGCATCATTGAAATTCGCATCGATCCGATTGCCATGGGCGATCCTCTTTCCGATGCGGATCTGCTTTATATTGACTACGTCAAATTCAATCGCACGATTACGAGCGTGGAGAATCAATCCGAGGTGCTGCTTCCGAAAGCTCATCAGCTCTATCAAAACTACCCCAATCCCTTCAATCCCGAAACCACCATCACGCTTGCTTTGCCGCGGGCTGGACGCGTGAAGATTCAACTCTATAATCTCCTCGGCCAGCGCGTACGCACTCTGCTCGAACGGCACATGGCGCCGGGATATGCGGAGATCGTATGGGATGGGAAGGATGAAAATGATCACGTGGTGCCGAGCGGCGTTTATCTCGTGCGCATGCAGGCTGAAGAGTTTTCCGCGACGAGAAAAGCCGTGGTGCTGAGATAGGCCGGCATTCTCCGGAACCTTGACCAGACCGGTTCGCCTGCAAACCTTCGATGCCAACGTCCGGCTGGTAACAACGTTGATCGACGGCGTTCAAAATCAGGGAAACAACCATGAGTGTGCTCCGCGTTCCTTTTGTTGATTTGACGGCGCAATACCGAACGATTCAAGCTGAAATCACCGCCGCTGTCGCAGAGATCATCGAAAACGCCGCCTTTATCGGCGGCAAAGCCGTCAATGAATTTGAACAAGCCTTCGCGCGTTATTGCGAAGCCGCGCATTGCGTGGCGCTGTCGAACGGCACCGATGCTCTGTATCTCGCGATGAAAGCCCTCGGCCTCGGCGCCGGCGACGAAGTTCTCACCGTTGCCAACACCTTCATCGCCACCAGCGAGGCCATTACCCGCACCGGCGCGCAGGTGCGTTTTGTCGAGGTGAAGCACGACACGATGAACATGGACGCGGATAAGATCGAGGCCGCGCTCACGCCCAAAACCAAAGCGCTCGTGCCCGTCCACTTATATGGCCAGCCAGCGAACATGGCTGCGATCAACGGCATTGCCAGGCGCCGCGGCTTGTTCGTGATCGAAGACGCGGCGCAAGCCCACGGCGGCCGTTATCACGGCAAGCGCGTGGGCAGCTTGGGCGATATTGCCTGCTTCAGTTTTTATCCGGGGAAAAATCTCGGCGCATACGGCGATGCGGGCGCGGTGGTGACCAATGACGCGAACTTGGCGGAAAAAATCCGGCAACTCGCCAATCACGGACGATTGACGAAATATGAGCACGCCGTGGCAGGCTACAATCACCGTTGCGACGGCTTGCAAGCGGCGGTTTTGAACGTCAAGCTGAAATACTTGGATGGTTGGAACGCGGCTCGCCGGGCGCACGCGGCACTGTACCATGAATTCTTCGAGCGCGTTGAAAGCGTAAAAACCCCGGCGGTGTTATCCGGCGTGGAGCCGGTTTATCATCTCTACGTTGTCGAAGTCGAAGAGCGCGAACGCGTGCAACGCGCCCTGGCGCAAAAGGGCATCGCGACCGGCATCCATTATCCGCTGCCTTTGCACTTGCAGCCGGCGTATAAATTTCTCGGCCTGGGCGCCGGCAGTTTTCCAATCACGGAGAAAGCTGCGGCTCGTATCCTCAGCTTGCCGATGTATGCCGAGTTGAGCCGCGCCATGATCGAGCACGTTGCCGAGGCACTCATCGCAGCCGTGAGAGAGTGATCGCGAACGCGCAGAAGGGAGGCTCGTCGAGCTGCAAACACACTTTCGCCTTATAAGGTGAAGAGATGTCACTCGTGAAGCGGAATTTTGAGTGCCACACCCGCGAAAAGTTGCGGGCAGCTCCTCGCGCGTGGCGAGAAATTTCATTCCGGATAAGCCGCATTTGCCCAAACCCCCAACACACTATCTTTCCAAAACCACTTGTGCCCTCGCCTCTTCCATATCCACAATCGGAACCTTCGCGACTAGCTCTCCCAAATTTAATTCACGCAAAAAGTACGGTGGCAAACTCCGGAAGCGCAGCTTTACGTCGAGAGTGAGCGGGCCAGTGGCGGTGCTGGGGATTGCAATTTTATAGTTTCCAGTTTTAGAAGAGAAGAGCGGGATGAGATTATTCTCCACAGTCTTGGCTTGAAAGAAGAACAGCACTTCTTTGCCGTTCGCATCGAAAAGCTTTTGACGATAGACCACGAGATCGCGATCCGCATTGGGATTGAGCCCGCTGTGATTATCCATCAAATCGCCGTTCGCATCAAGCTGGCCGGTTTGATAGAGCAAAAAGCCGTTTGCGTCGCGCGCTTGAATCGCAATCCACATTTGCCGCTCCGCTGCCGTGCCCGAAGGCAGATGATGTCCCGTGCGCGAGTTCGTCACCTGAACGGCCACTCGCAAAGTATCTCCGGCTTTGATCGTATCCGGCGCATTCACGCTGATCTCCGCGGAATTTTTCAACAACTCTTCGCTCATCTGTCGCTGCAAATCGGCACCGGGGAAATCCACGAGCGGCACGTCCACGCCCACGAAGTAGTGGCGATGTACTTTATCGCGCTGCGGCCCGCCTACGGCGGCCTCGCCCACATAAGTCGGCATGTGGCAATCTTGGCATTGTGCGGACATACCCGCCACAGAAGCTTCCACCCATTCAGTGTAGGTTTCCTCGACGCGCGTGTTCAACGTGTTTTCAACTTCATGACAGGTCCCGCAAAACTCCGAGCGATCAAACAGGGCGTTGAATTTTGATTGATGAAACGGATTCGCTGCGGCGCTGTCCAGCGAGCCGAACTTTGTGTTGCCGGGCGACATCTCGAACTGTGCGTTGAAAATTTTATTCACTTTTGTGATGGTATGGCACACGTCGCACGAGACGCCTCGCGTTGAAATCGGCGAGAGTTTATTGCGATCAAAAAACGCCGGCGTTTCGCCGCTGCGGCTGGCAATAGGACTGTGGCATTTCGTGCAGAATTGCTCGAGCTCGCCGCCGGTGAGTTGCTGCCCCCGGTCGTGCATCGCAAAGAACACGGGATCGACAAAGGCATAGGCGTGCATCGAGCTTTGCCATTCTTGGTAGTGATTGGGATGGCAAGAAGCGCATTGCTCCGGCGTCGCGAATTCCGTCACTTTAAACTCCGGTGGATTGGGCTCGGGCGGTTTGGGATCGACCGGGGCCTTGCTCTTGCAGGCGAAGAAGAATAAAATTCCAACCAACAAAAAGGGGCAGCGTCTAAGAACTGAGAGGGTCTTTGGCATCGCGCACCACGAAAAGAAGTGAGTCCTATTCAACCGGATTCGCTACCGGCGTGTCCCACGAAACACGCAAAACACTCGAAAGCTAAAAAATCTCTTCGCGTTTTTTCACGGGCAGTAAATCAAATTTAGCCGGTCAAATGAATTGTTCGGGAAAAATATAGTGATTCCCTCTTGCGGAAGCAATGGCGGCGTGGTTTTCCGGCCTTGATTTTCCGGACAAATTTCGATACCATGCTTCAACCTAATTTTTAGCGGCTGAATATTGTAGTTTGCCATTCAAGCGAGGAGAGCAAGAAATGAAATTCCAACGTATGGCCGTTGTCGTGTTAATGTCGGCAGTTGCAGCAACGAGTTGGGCGCAAAACTCCGCGCGCCAAGCGCAGCAATACACCATCGCGCAGTTCATGAACACGGTGTCGATTTCCGGCAATTCGATTTCGCACGACGACGGCAGTGTGCTCATTTCCAGCAACAAAACCGGCATCTTTAACGCTTATCTCATCCCCACCGCGGGCGGCGAGCCGCAACCGCTCACGCGCTCGCAAGACAACTCCGTGTTCGTGATTTCTTTCTTCCCCAAGGACAAACGCATTTTGTTTTCAAGTGACAAAGGCGGCAACGAGATTTTTCATCTCTACGCGCGCGAAGCGGACGGCGGCATTCGCGATCTCACGCCGAACGACACGGCGCGCGCGACGTTCACAGCGTGGGCGCACGACGAGCAAAGCTTTTTCTACAGCTCCAACGCGCGCAATCGGCGCTTCATGGATTTGTATGAAATGGCGCTTGCGACCTTCACGCCGAAAATGATTTACCAAAACGACGCGGGCTATAACTTCGGCGCGATCTCGCCGGACGAGCGTTATCTCGCGCTCGGAAAAACCATTACCACGACCAATGCGGAGTTGTATTTGTATGACCGCCAAACGCAAGAGTTGAAGCGCCTCAGCAAACACGAGGGCGAGGTCAATTATTCCGCGCAGGCGTTCAGCCCGGATTCGAAGAGTTTGTACTTCACGACCGACGAAGGCAGCGAGTTTGCCTATCTCAAACGTTATGATTTGACGAGCGGCAAAACGGAGAAAGTCGAAGCTGCGAATTGGGACGTCATGTACGCGTACTTCTCACGCACGGGCCGCTATCGCGTGCTCGCGATCAACAACGATGCGAACACGGAAATCAAAATCCTCGACACGAAGAGCAACAAGCTCGTGCCGCTTCCGAAAATGCCGAACGGCGAAATTACTTCGGTCGGCATCTCGCGCAGCGAAAAGTTGATGGCGTTTTATGTGAACGGCTCCAAAGCGCCGAACAATCTTTTTGTGTATGACTTCGCCACGCAGCGCTACGCGAAACTCACGGATACGATGAATCCCGAAATCAATCCCGAAGATTTGGTGGAAGCCGAAGTGGTGCGCTACAAATCGTTCGACGGCGTGGAGATTCCTTCGATCTATTACAAGCCGCATGGCGCGGGCAGCGCGAATAAAGCTCCGGCATTGGTGTGGGTGCATGGCGGCCCGGGCGGACAATCGCGCCTCGGCTATTCGGCGTTGCTTCAGTATTTGGTCAATCACGGTTACGCGGTGATTGCCGTGAATAATCGCGGCAGCTCGGGTTACGGCAAGACGTTTTATAAGATGGATGATTTGAAGCACGGCGAAGGCGATCTCGCGGATTGCGTCGAGGCCAAAAAGTTTCTCGCGGCCACGGGCTATATTGATGCGAACAAGATCGGCATCATTGGCGGCAGTTATGGCGGCTATATGGTGGCTGCGGCCTTGGCGTTTCGACCCGAGGAGTTCGCGGTCGGCGTGAACATCTTCGGCGTGACGAATTGGCTGCGCACGCTTAAGAGTATTCCACCGTGGTGGGAAGCGTTTCGCGAGGCGTTGTACAAAGAGATGGGCAATCCCGTGACTGACGAAGAGTATTTGCGCCGCATTTCGCCGCTGTTTCATGCGACGAACATCAAGCGTCCGCTTATTGTGCTGCAAGGCGCAAACGATCCGCGCGTGCTGCAAGTCGAGTCAGATGAAATTGTGGCTGCGGTGAAGGCGAACAACGTTCCGGTGGAATATCTCGTCTTCCCGGACGAAGGTCACGGCTTTGTGAAGAAGGAGAATCAAATTCGCGGTTATCGGGCGATTAAAGATTTTTGTGATAAATACCTCAAAGCTGCGGCCGGGTTGTGAGGAGAATCTGCGCTTTTGTCGATGTCATTCAGTAGGAACCTTTTTATTCGCTTGGCACAATGCCCAAATGAGAAGTTTATCCCGCGCGTAAAAAGATTCCTCCTGAATGACAAATTTGATGATGAATGACGAACCAAGGAACTCAACGCATGCGTAAAATTGTTTTTATCCCCCTCGTCGTCGTGTTGCTCGGCGCCGGCGCTTACTTTTTTTGGATAAAGAAGCCCGCGCCGGAATCAACCGCAATGCCGCCTGGCGCGCAGCAACAGCGCACCTACACCATCGCGCGCGGCGATTTGAATGCGATGGTTTCGGCCACCGGTAAAATTCAACCGATCGATCAAGTGGAAGTGAAGAGCAAAGCTTCCGGGCAGATTATGGTCATACCGGTGGAAGAAGGCGATCTCATCGAGAAGGGCGCGCTCATCGCGCGCATCGATGAAACCGATGCGCGCAACGTCTATGAGCAAGCCGTCGCCGATCTCGACGTTGCCAAAGCAACCGTCGCGCAAACCGCAGGCAATGTGAAGCGCCAGGAAGAGATGTTCAAACGCGGCCTGCTCTCGGAAGCGGAGATGGATCAAGTGCGCCTCGAAGAAGTGCGCGCAAAAGCGCAACTCGTCAAAGCCGAGACGGAAGTGGCGACGATGGAGATTCGCTTGAAAGACTCGGTGGTGCGCTCGCCGATCTCCGGCATCATTTTGCAAAAGACCGTCGAAGCCGGGCAGATCATTTCCTCGGGCATCAACTCCGTGAGCGGCGGCACGCTCATCGCCACGGTTGCGCGCATGGACAGTATGTACGTTTATGCCGAAGTCGATGAAGTCGATATCGGCCAGGTGCAAATCGGCCAAGCCGCGAAAGTGGTTCCCGATGCGTTTCCCGAAGAAGTGTTTTGGGGCTCGGTGTTGCGCATCGCGCCGCTCGCGAAGGTCGAGCAGAACGTGACCACGTTCAACGTCACCGTCATCGTTGCGAATGCGAACCGCAAATTGAAAGCGGGCATGAACGCCACGGTGGATTTGACGATCGCGGATAAACGCGGCGTGTTGCTCGTTGCCAAAGAAGCGGTGAAAGATCTGCGCGAAGTTCGCGCGCAAATGACGGCGCTGAACGCCGCTGATTCCAGCTCCGGCCAAAGCCGCGGCGTTGATATGCCGGGCGATTCCGCGCGCGGAGCACAGCGCGCTCGAATGGCGCAGAGCGGCGAGGGCGACTCGCGTTTGGGCGAAGAAATGCGCATGAGCAATGGCAACGCGCCGCGCAAATATGTCTTGGTGAAGGCCGAGGACGGCTATCGGCCGCGGCCGGTTGAAATCGGTGTGGGCAATTTGGATTACGCCGAAGTCGTGGGTGGTTTGGAAGAAGGCGAGACCGTGGTTTTATTTTCGAGCAGCCGTGCGGCGGCCGATCGCCAGGCGTTCATGAACCGTATGCGCGGCATGAGCGGCTTCGGCGGCTTCAGCAGCGGCCCAAGACCGGCGGGAAGATGAGGCGGATTCAATCGGAAGCATTCACGATATACCAACGCGGATAAATCGCAACCAAAAAGAGACCATCAAATCAAAAGGAAAAAGCCTCACGCGAAGGCGCAAAGAACCCGCAAAGCTTTTCTTTGCGGCTCTGCGCCTTTGCGTGAAAGTTTTTGCTTTTTCGCGCTGATTTGACTCTTTAGATCATCACACACCTCAAGCGCTCCACAAAACTCCTTCATGCACGCTTTACCACTTGTTGACACGATTGCCGCGGGCCTCACTGCGGCCTTGCTCTTGGGGTTGGCGACGCAACGGCTCGGGCTTTCACCCATCGTCGGTTATTTGCTGGCCGGCATTATGATCGGCCCGTTCACACCCGGCTTCGTCGGCGACCTCGAGATTGCCTCGCAATTGGCGGAGGTCGGCGTCATTCTGCTCATGTTCGGCGTCGGCTTGAATTTTCATTTGCACGAAATGATCGCGGTGCAGCGTATCGCCGTGCCCGGCGCGCTCGTGCAAAGCCTCATGGCTACTGTGGCGACTGCGATCATTGCCGTTGCCATGGGCTGGCAATGGTCTTCGGGCATCGTGCTCGGCATCGCCATTTCGGTGGCGAGCACCGTGGTGCTCATTCGCATGTTGATGGACCATCGCATTCTCGACACCTCCGAAGGAAAGATTGCCATCGGCTGGCTCGTGGTCGAAGACATTATCACGGTTCTCGTGTTGGTATTGTTGCCGACTTTGATGGCGGGAGCAACGGCGGGGCAAGCGCATCAATCGCAAGACTGGCTGTACTCTGCGGGCGTGGTCATTCTCAAACTTGTGGTGTTTGTCGCGCTTGTGTTGGTGTTGGGCGCGCGTTTCGTCCCGTGGTTCATGGTGCGCGTGGCGCGTTTTCGTTCGCGCGAACTTTTTACGCTCGCCGTGCTCGTGATGGCAATCGCAGTGGCAACCATCGCGTATCATTTTTTCGGCGTGTCGATGGCATTGGGCGCTTTTCTCGCGGGCATGGTGGTCGGACAATCGACGGTCAGCCATGAAGCCGCAGCCAATGCGCTGCCTCTACGCGACGCCTTCTCGGTTTTATTTTTTGTATCGGTCGGCATGTTGTTCGATCCCGGTGTTCTCTTGCGCGAGCCGATGCTGTTCCTTTCCGTGCTCGGCGTCATTCTCATCATCAAGCCGTTGGCGGCTATGGCCGTGGTGCTGCTGCTGAAATATTCATTGAAAACTGCTTTCACGGTTGCCGTCGGGCTTGCTCAAATCGGCGAATTTTCATTCATTCTTGCCGAGCTTGGCCGCTCTTTGGACTTAATGCCGGAAGCCGGACATAGCGCGCTGGTTGCCGGATCGATTTTTTCCATTGCACTCAATCCCGTGTTGTTTCGCGGCGCCGTGTGGTCGGAAAAGAAATGGCAAAGCGCGGCGCGGCGCAAAGAGTCGTTACGCTTTGAAGAGCAAGCCGCGGTGGTGCAATCTCATTTGTTGCCACCGGCCGGAGCCTCGAAAGAAAAAATTACGGCGACCGTTGTAGGCTATGGCCCGGTCGGCCGCGTAGTGACGCGCTTGTTGCAAAGTTTTGGAGTTCATCCTACCATTATCGAAATGAACGTGGACACGGTGAAGTGGCTGCACGCGCAAAAGCAAACGGCTATTTACGGCGATGCCTCCAATCGCCACATTTTGCTGCAAGCCAAAGTGCAAGAAGCGAGTTATGTCATCGTCACTTTGCCGGACGCCGGCACGAGCGCGGCAGTGGTCACCAATGTCAGGAACCTCAATGCCGAGACCCGCATCTTCGTGCGCGCGCATTACCTCGGTGAAAGAAAGATGTTGGAGCAAGCCGGCGCCACGGCCGTGCGCTTCGAAGAAGCAGAGATCGCCATCAGCTTGAGCCGGTTGCTGCTCTCCGAAGTGAATGCCCAGCCGGAACAATTCGAAAACGAGATTCGGCGTATTCGCCAAGAGTTGACGCTGGAAGATTGAAAGGAAAGCCGCCATGCCGATACCAGTGATCTCTTTGCCTCATGAGCAAAAAATTTCATCTCGCACGAGCGGGACAAAGACGCTAGCAACCCGCAAGATTTTTCTTTGTGGCGCCTTTGCGTCTTTGCACCTTTGCGTGCGCTTTTCTTTTTGGTTGCTGCTCGCTGCAAGCAGCACAGTGTTCAGCCAAAAGCCTCAACCTGGACCGCAGGTGTTGTCGTTCTTTTCCGAAGTTGACGACACGGAGCAGCCCTTTGGTTTGTATCTGCCCAAAAACTTCAGCGCGTCGAAAAAATATCCGCTCGTCATCATGCTGCACGGCGCGGGCTCGAATCATCGCTTGGCCCTGCGCCGCGTGTTCGGCAAGAGCAATATTGCGGATGAAAACGATGTAGAAGCTTCGCGCTATTTTCCGGAATGGCAAGACGTGGATTTCATCGTTGCCACGCCTTACGCGCGCGGCACCATGGGGTATCAAAGTGTTGCTGAAAAAGACGTGTACGATATGCTCACAGATGTCAAGAAGCGTTTTCCGATTGATGAAGATCGCGTCTATCTCACCGGCTTGTCGATGGGCGGCGGCGGCACTTTGTGGATCGGCTTGAGCCGCCCGGATATTTGGGCCGGCCTCGCGCCGGTGTGCCCGGCTCCGCCGAGCGGCACCGATGAACTTGCGCCGAACGCGCTCAACATTCCGATGCACTTCTTTCACGGTGATGCCGATCCGGTCGTCGCGCCCGCGGGCGTTCGTGAATGGGTGAAACGTCTGCAAGAGTTGGAGACAAAAGTCGAGTACACTGAATACCCGGGCGTGGGGCACAACAGTTGGGAGAATGCTTATAAAGATGAAGCGATCTTTGCGTGGTTAAGCCAGTTTCGTCGCAACAGTTTCCCCGAGCGCGTGCGTTTTACGACGAGCCGCTACAAATACAACAGCGCGTACTGGGTTCGTATCGATGAGTTGACGCCCGGAGTCGCGGCCAATATCGATGCGAAGTTCACTGCTCCCAATCGCATTACGATCACCACTTCCGAGCTTGGCGCTTTCACATTGAATTTAACCGGGCATCCGAAATTCACCGCGAGCCATTCGCTTGAAGTGCTTGTTGATGGAACGGCCATATCGGCGAAGACGAGCGCCGCGCTTTCTTTTTCAAAAAGCGCAGGTAAATGGGAGACGGTGAAATACGAAGCACGTGCTAATGAGAAACGGCCAGGCGCGGAAGGGCCGATGAGCGAAGTCATTGCGGAGCGGCATATTTATGTTTATGGCACCGCGGACAATCCCTCGCCGGAAAAATTGCAAACCCGGCGCGAGCAGGCCGAGCACGCGGCCAATTGGTCCGTGGATCGCGGCCCGTTTCTTCGCCGCGTGATGGTGTTCCCGCGCGTCGTTGCCGATAGAGAAGTCAGGCCGAGCGACCTTGCAACTTCGAACCTAATTTTGTTTGGAACGAAAGAGACGAACAGTCTCATCGCAAAATACCGCGAGCAGTTGCCCATTCAACTCAACGACAACGCTTCCGATTACGGACTGGTTTACGTATTTTCAAACGGCGAGCATTATGTTCTCGTCAACTCAGGATTGCCGTGGTGGTCGGCAAGCGCAAATCCTGCATCCAACGCTAACCCTCTGCGCCGTCGCGGTTTTCGTCCATTGTACGGGCCGCCGGGCTTGTTGATGGATTTGCCGGATTATGTCCTCTTTCAAGGTTCGTTGGATAATGTGATCGCCGAGGGCCGTTTTGACCGCAATTGGCGCGTGCCGGAGGCAGAGGCGGAAAAGATGCGAGGCACGGGTGTAATAACCATCCGTTAAAACGAACCCTTGAATTTGTCCGCCAGGACTTTTATTTTTATCCGTACATGGAATCTAAACCGGCCGGCAAAAAACAATTCGAAGCGCGGATGATTCAACTGCTCACGCGGCGCTTTGAAGAAGCGAACCTCGAGGTTGAAGATCACTTGAAAGTCGGCGAGCTGCCGTTAGAGATTGATCTGCTCGCTAAATTGAACTATAAAAGACGAGAAGGTTCTACGGATATTCCATCGCTGTTCCATTACTTTCAGCGCTACAATGTAATGGAGCTGAAAACCGAAGTGGATACTCTTGAAGTAGGGGATTTGGTAAAACTGCAAGCTTATGCTTGGCACTACATGTTCAAAGAAGGGATTTATGCAATTGTCGAAGTCACGGCGACCGCGCTCGTGCATCATTTATCCGCGTCCGTTCTCGAAGCGTTGCCCGCGTTGGGATACGAGCCTCTGAGCCGAGGGATCTTTAAGCGCAAATCGGACCTCGTCTCGTACTTGATTTCAATCGAAGATTTGCCGGATGAATTGTTGCCGGAAGAGTTGCAAGTTTTTTCCAATGCCGCGCGTCGCAAGCAGGTCTTTTTATCCTGCTATGACGATCCGAACAAAAGATCATTATTGGATACCATCACCGATCTTTACGAAAAGGAGGTAGTCGAGTTTATGGCGACATTGAATATTCGAGAAGAATCGATGCCCAAGTATATTGATGCCTTGGGTCGACAAAGAGTCATTGCCGCTTTCAGCAAAGAAGAGCTCATGGCTGCTCTCAGCAAAGAAGAGCTCATGGCTGCTCTCAGCAAAGAAGAGCTCATGGCTGCCCTCAGCAAAGAAGAGCATATAGCCGCTCTTAGCGAAGATGATCTGCTCACGGCATTGCAAAGAAAAGAGCAGCTCTTGAAATCCTTGCTGGCGAAAATGGAGCCGGAAAAGCTGCGCAAGCTGATGGCAGAAGTTGGGAGAGGGTAAACCATGGACTTTCGCGAAGGCATCGACGTTGCGTTCAGCGCGGTCGTGGCGAACAAAATGCGTTCGGCCTTGACGATGCTCGGCATCATCATCGGCGTGGGCGCAGTGGTCACGATGGTTGCGTTGGGCAAAGGCGCGGAAAATGCGGTGAAAGAACGCATTCAAGCGCTCGGCTCGAACCTGCTCTTTGTCAGCCCAGGGAGCGGGCGTTCCGGCCCGGTGGCAATGGGAGCCGGCAGCAGCATCAAGTTCACGCGCAAAGATATTGAGGTGCTGCACGCGCAGTGTCCGGAGATCCTCGCCGTGGTGCCGGAGTTCAGCCGCAGCACGCAAGTGAAATACGGCAACAAGAACACGAACACACGCATCACCGGCACAACCATGAATTACGGCGAGGTGCGCAACGTTGCTGCGGTGCAAGGGCGTTACTTCACGCAGCAAGAGGAGCTAACGCGCGCGCGGGTGTGTTTGATCGGCTCGACCGTGCGCGACAATCTCTTCGATCCCAGTGAAGACCCCCTCGGCAAAACGCTGCGCATCAGCCGCATGAATTTTCAAGTCCTCGGCGTGCTCGAAACCAAAGGCCAATCCGGCGGCTGGATGAATCCCGACGATCAAATTCTCATCCCTTTGACGACCGCGCAAATGCGCTTGTTCGGTGTGGACCATATCTCGAACTCCGCCATCCAAGTAGCGGACGCTTCTTTGATGGACAAAGTATTCTACGACATCGAGCGCATCCTTCGCCGCCAGCATCGTTTGCGCGATACGCAGGACAATGATTTCAGCATCCGCAATCAAGCCGATATCATCGCAACGTTCACTTCGACCTCGCAAACTTTTACGGCACTGTTGGCCGGCATCGCGGGCGTGTCGCTGCTCGTCGGCGGTATCGGCATCATGAACATCATGCTCGTCTCCGTCACCGAACGCACGCGCGAAATCGGCGTGCGCAAAGCCGTGGGCGCGCGCCGCCGCGATATTATGACGCAATTTTTAATGGAAGCTTTAACACTATCATTGATCGGCGGGACCATCGGCGTGCTCATGGGCGTGAGCGCTTCGCATTTGATGGCGCGAGTCTTTGCTTGGAACACGCTCATCTCACCCGAATCCATTGTCGTGAGTTTTCTTTTTTCCGCTGCGGTGGGTGTAATTTTCGGGCTTTACCCGGCGCGCAAAGCCGCGCTGCAGGATACGATCGTGGCGTTGCGGTATGAATGAGTTATGACTCGCCGATGATTTTATAAGTATGAAAAACGCTGTAAAAAAGCGCGGGTGCTGGAAATCGTGGCGTTATCAGCGTTGGGAGCAGGGTGGCTTGGCTTGGCAATTTGGGTCCCGGAGGGAGACCCGCCGCAATCTTTACCGGAACCCTCGATAAAAAGATAGGATGGCACATTGATATTCGCTCCCGGCTTCTTGAGCCGGCGCTGTACGAACGAAGAGCAACAATTTTTTGTTCAGCCTATCCGTTCATTCTCTCCATGGCTCTCTTGTCTCGAACTCCCAGATAAAAATTGTGTTCGCCCAAACCACGAGTTGTTCGAATAAATCTCACGAGGAGGAGTTATGCTTTCCAACAAAACTTATTCGCGGCGCGTTTTCTTGAAACAGGTTGCAGTCACTTCCGCATTTGCGAGTACGCTGGCTTCGTTTTCCTCTGCGCAAGAAATTCCTCTGCGCGAAACCACGAAACCCGTTCCACCGAGTGATCGCATCCGCCTCGCCACCATCGGCATGGGCATCATCGGCTTCATCGACACCGAAACCACGTTGCGAGTGCCCGGTGTCGAGCTTGTTGCCGCTGCGGATTTATATGACGGACGCCGCACGCGCACGCAAGAAGTTTTCGGAAAGAATGTTTTCACCACGCGCGATTATCAAGAGCTTTTGAGCCGCACGGACATTGACGCCGTCATCGTCTCTACGCCCGATCATTGGCATGCGAAGATTGCGATTGACGCGATGAACGCGGGCAAGCACGTGTATTGCGAAAAACCCATGGTGCAACACCCGGAAGAAGGCCTCGGCCTCGTTGAAGCGCAGCGCAAAGCCAAAAAGGTGTTGCAGGTCGGCAGTCAATTCGTTAGCTCGATTATTTAGTGTCCGTCCGAAAACGCGAGTGCTATACAAAGTTTCTAGTTTTTATTCAGTGCGGTGCTTTATTTTTTTGCCGGCGCGCAGAAAATCTAGAACCTTCTCGGCATGCAGTTCGTCACATGATGA